>SMVA01125594.1_pt1 | contig 26224 bp, 26 predicted proteins | sample 2456451 | NCBI WGS metagenome assembly SMVA01 (sample SAMN11095933, study PRJNA526329) | marine sediment metagenome | biome: Marine sediment; feature: Surficial sediment; material: Deep marine sediment; isolation source: Hadal surficial sediment | place: Pacific Ocean | collected 2014-05 | depth... | reverse complement strand
TCGACGTGAGCGGCATCAAGGACGGACAGCCCAAGACGTGGAGTTGGCAACTGATCGACCGGTATGACGCGGAGCACGGGATCAGTGCCATGATGCGTACCACCGGGTACTCCCTGTCGATCATCGGCCAAATGCAGGTCGCCGGCACGATCGCCCCCGGGGTGCGCACCCCAGACCAAGCGGTACCGTACCAGGCCTACGTCGACGCGCTGGCCGAGCGCGGCGTGGCCATCCAGGAACTAAGCTGAGCCGACCGGAGTTGAATGGTCGAGATGTCACTGGAGCCGAGATGATGGATAGACAGCCGATTGACCTTGCGGCCGTGTGGGCGGACGCAATGACATTCGACAGCTTCCTTCGGGAAGGTGTCGAGCACAAGGGGCTGTGGGAGGGGATATACCGTCTCGCCCGCATTCCCGACTGGGTGCTTGACGAGGTGACAGACGATGATCGGCGCCGCTTGCTGGTCATCGCCGAGGACTGGTGCGGCGACGCGTCCAGCACCATCCCGATATTGGCCAAGTGGGCGGCGCAGGCGCCGGGCCTCGAACTCCGCATCATCAAGCGCGACGAGCATCCCGCGGTGATGGACCGGTATCTGACCAACGGCGCCCGGGCTATTCCCATCGTGATCGTGCTGGACGAGACGAACCACGAACTGGGGCATTGGGGTCCCAGGCCGGCCGAGCTGCAGGCCTGGGTCCGGGCCAACCGGGACCGGATACCGAAGGACGAGTTGTATCCCCAGGTGCGGCGGTGGTACGCCAGAGACCGAGGAGTGTCCACGTTGTGTGAGGTTGCCGCGGTGGCCGGCCTGGCCGCAGCGGCGGATGTCTACCGCTAGAACATCCAGCCCCAGCCGAACAGGAAGCGGAACCCCTCGCTGCCTCCGCTGAAATTGAAGGTCCATACGTTGGACCGCAGTAACCGGAGAGCGAACCCGCCACCGGCTCCCCAGTGGAGATCGTCGAGGCTGAAGTCTTCGTCTTCGAACACCCGCCCCGCGTCGCCGAACACCAGGAGGGTGATAGCCCCGAGATCGCCCAGGTTCAGCAGGTCGTGGCGGAGGTCGAGGTTCCCCATGACCACGCTCTGGCCCCCAAAGCGCCCGTCGGGGAATCCCCGATTGGTAAAGCGGCCGCCTAAGCTGTTGCGGTCCTGCTCCCAGGTGTTGAACTCGTAGCGCTCACTCAACGGGGGCGTGCCGCCGGCCAAGCCTCCGGCAACCCGGACCGCGATCACCGTACCCTCCCTGGGCGATACGAATCCCGACAGGTTGGTGTAGATCCAAGTGTATCCGTCACCGCCCGACGCCACCTTGCCGCCGACTTCGAGGAACACCCCCTTTTGAGTGTTGTACTCCGTATCCCTGGTATCGACCATCAGGCTGAGCCGGGCGCTGGCATCGCCTTCCGAAACGGGTTGTCCGCCGGCGTCGAGGCCGAACTGGGACAAGCCCGACAGCGGCTCGAAGTCGGTATGCTGCACTCGCCCAGCCAGCGAGGCCCACAGCGGCCCGGTGAGTCGGCGGGAAGCCTCCGCTTGGCCAAAGTACCGGGTGCGGGATACGCGATAGAAATTGGGTTCCCGGTCGCTGAGGCTTCTGTCGAACGTCGTCTCGTTGCCGATACCATAGTAGCCGAACCGCTTCTCGCGGATGGCCTGCGCCCGGACGTCGAAGCGCCACTTGCGCATCAATCCAGGTGCGCGGAACCGGACACCGGCAAACCAGCTGCCCTTGAAGGTCACGCCGGCGGCTCCCGAGAGGGCGCCGTTTGAGACATACGGCGCTTCATAGGGAGCGGGAACGGAGTAGTCGGCCCCGAGCGCGATGAAGGGGAACTCGTTGGACGACGGAACCATGATGGGGAGCCAACTCATGCCCCAGTCCTGGGCCCGTAGTGCTCCAGGGAGGAGAGCCATCATGACTATGGCACCGGTACCGAAGTGCTTCATCCTTGGCGCTCGTACAAGTAGGCGAGATCGTGGCGAGCGGCATCGCGACCGTCGTGGGCCGCGAACCTGCCGGGGTACAGCCCGGCGCCGCCGAAGTCGCCGGCCTTGTTGACGGCGTAGAAGTTCAGGCCGAATCGGGGCCGTCCGTCCGGCATCAACAGCCGGGGTTCCGTCAGGGCCATGACCCGTTGGAGCGTCGCCCGGCAGGCGTCGGTCGGCGCCATGCCCTGGCGCATGAACTCCACCGTGAGAAACGCCCCGCACACCATGATGTTCGATTCGCCGCGCCCGGTCGAGCCGGCGGCGCCGATGGCGTTGTCGGTGTACTGCCCCGCGCCGATGATGGGAGAGTCGCCGGCCCGGCCGGGAATCTTCCAGGCCAGCCCGCTGGTGGTCGTGATCGAGGAGACGTCTCCGGCCGCGTTTACCACGTTCAAGTTGATGGTGCCGGTCGGTCGTTGACCCAATGGATCGTCGTCCTCGACCTCGAGCCAGTCGTCATGGGCTCCTCGATTGGCCCGCCAGCGCAACCACCGCTCCCGGGAGGCGGGGGTCATCAGGTCTTCTTCCTCATAACCGTACGACAGGGCAAAGCGCTTGGCGCCCTCACCCACCAGCATGATGTGGTCGGTGTATTTCAGTACCAGCCGGGCGATCTCGCTTGGGGTCTTGATGCCCTCGAGCGCCGCAACCGCCCCAGCCCGTTTCGAGGGGCCGTGCATGCAGGAGGCGTCGAGCTGGACGACGCCCTCTTCGTTGGGGAGGCCGCCGTAGCCGACCGACATGTCGGTGGGATCTAGTTCCTGGATCTTCACGCCTTCGACCGCCGCGTCCAGCGTGTCCGCTCCGGCCACGATGGCTTCCATCGCCCGGGCGACCGCCCCCAGGCCGTTGGACGAGCTGATGGCCGCCGGCCGCGCCGCCTTCGGGATATGCACGGCGGGGGCTGGGAGGTTGACGCTTCCCGGCACGGCCAGGGCGGTCACGGCGGCCCCAGACACGCCGAGGAACTCACGGCGCGAGAACGAATCGGTCACGGGTATCTCCGGGCATGTAGTGGTGGCTTCGTCAGGGATTTAAGAGGCCTAGCGAGGTTCTGTCAACTTGCCGCCCCTCCCCAGGGCCGATATTATAGGGGCCTGCGATTCCAGTCCCTTTTCCGAGCGACGTCGGCGCGTATGCAGTTCGCCGACGACCCCTTCCGACTCATTCGGTTTGTGGTAGGGGCGTTGCTGCTGGCGGGCACCGCCATCGCCTTGCTCCTGGCCTTCACCGGGATCGCTCCCCGGGCCGTGCTCCTGGTCGGTTCGTTCTGGGCCATTTACGGGCTGCTGACCGGGTTCCTCGGCGGAGTGCTCGAACCGGTCATCGACGGCACCGCGCGGATGTTCTCCGACGTGGGGTTGCGGCGGGCGGGCGGCGGGTTCTCCGGCGAGGAGACGATGGTGGCCCAGGGTCGCTATGCAGATGCGGCGGAAGCCTATCAACGGAGGGCTGGGGACCGGGGAATCCGGGTGGAAGCCACGCTGCGGCGTACGGCGCTTCTCACCGGCCCGCTGGCGCTCCCGCTGGTCGCCGCGGCCGAGCTGACCGAATTGCGGAATACCGGAACGCCGTTGTCGCCCGAGGATGACGTGCGCGTCGGATTGGCCTTGGTCGATGTGTACGACTTCCGGTTGCAGGACCCCGGCCAGGCGATGGCCGAGCTACGCCGGTTGATCGACCTTTATCCTGAATCGCGACACACCCGCAGGATGCGGGGTGTGTTGCAGGATCTCAAAGTGGCTCACTTCGGGACGGAGTTATCCGATCTCGAGGGTCCACCGGCACAGACCTGACCGAATGCCAAAACGCGAACGCCTCGATCCCAGCATCTTTCACCTCCCCGTCGACAAGATGCGAGCCGGATACTATTCCGACAAGTACTTCGTGCGTGCGCGGGAGATCCTCCTGGCCGACAACTACCGGCCACGAGTGACCATGCAGGTCTTCGGCAAGACCCACGCGTTTCTCGGAGGCATCGACGAAGCCATCGCCATTCTCAAGTTGTGCGCTCTCGAGTGGTCCGACCTGGCGGTCCGAGCGTTGTACGACGGCGACGAGGTCGGGCCGTGGGAGACGGTGCTCGAGATCGAAGGGCCGTACGACGCCTTCGCCCACCTCGAAACGCTCTACCTCGGCGTGCTGGCGCGACGCACCAAGGTGGGGACCAATACCCGGAGGGTAGTGGAGGCGGCGTTCCCCAAGGAAGTCATGTTCTTTCCGGCCCGGCACGACCACTGGCTGGTGCAGACGGGTGACGGCTATGCCGCGCACATCGCCGGTGCCATCGGGGTGTCGACCGACGCGCAGGCGTCATGGTGGGGAAACGAGGGCGTGGGAACGGTGCCTCACGCGCTGATCGGCGTGTACGGCGGAGACACGGTGCTGGCGACCCAACGATTTGCCGAATTCATTCCCGAGGCCGTCCAGATCATCAGCTTGGTCGATTTCGAGAACGACTGTGTCAAGACGTCACTCGCGGTGGCCCGCGCTCTGGGCGACCGACTCTACGGTGTGCGACTCGACACCAGTGAACTCCTCGTCGATGAGTCGGTTCAGGCCCAGATGGGCCACTTCTCCCCGACCGGCGTATGCCCGCAGTTGGTGCACAACGTTCGGTCCGCCCTGGACGACGAGGGTTTTGACGGGATCAAGATCATCGTGTCGGGCGGGTTCTCAGTGGAAAAAATCGAGGCCTTCGAAGCCGAGGGTGTGCCGGTCGACGCCTATGGTGTGGGATCCTCGCTGTTCAAGGGACGCTTTGATTTCACCGGCGACATCGTCCTGAAGGACGGTCAGCCATGTGCCAAGGTGGGTCGGGAGTATCGACCCAACCCCAGGCTGGAACTCGTCGGATAGGTCGATACGGAAGGCGGCAGCCTTAACGGTCGGGTTCTTCTAGCACCAACCTCGGGCCCAGGTGATTCGGTTCCCGCCCGGGGTTACATTCACCTGATTCCATCCTGTCCGCTCTTTTGCACGGAGTTCGCATGCGCCTGTTTGGTAGGGTTTGTTTGATCGCCGGGAGTGTCATGCTGATCGCGGTAAGCGCCCACGCCCAGTATCCTCAACGTCATCAGGGCGTGTACGCTACCTTCGGATTGGGCTACGGGTCTGCCAAGGTGGCCTGCGACCAGTGCGGCGACACTAGCCGAACGGGAGATCTCACAGGGTTCTTCAACGTCGGCGGCGCCCTCAGCCAATCGATTCTTCTCGGCGCCGAGGTTACCGGCTGGTCCAAAGTCACCGACAGCAACGACAACCGGGCCGCCAGCACGGTGAACGCGGTGATATCGTGGTATCCGTCGACCCGGGAAGGATTCTTCATCAAAGGTGGCCTGGGGTTCGGTTTCATCCGCGGCGACCAGGACACGGACGAGGGGATTAAATTCTTCGACAAGGGGGGCGTTGGCTATCAGTTGGGGTTGGGCTACGACATGCGGATCCAGCGCAACCTGTCCGTAACCGCCGTGGCCAACTTCTACGGCGGGAACGTCGGCGACATCGGTTCCATCCGTAACGTGAGCTTCAACGTGATTCAGTTCATGGCCGCCGTCACCTTTCACTAACCGACGCCGATCGTGATTCACCTGTCCCGCCGGTTGGCCGGCGCCGTGAGTGTCTTGCTGGCCGCACTGGCGTTTACGGCGACCGCCATGACGGCCCAGCAGCCCGTCCGCGAGGGGTTCTGGGGGTCCGTGGGTGCCGGCTACGGCACGGCCGGACTGAGCTGCGGCAATTGCGGCGACGTTGCCCGGGAAGGCTCGTTCTCCGGGTTCTTGGTCATGGGCCTCACCCTCAGTCCCTCGCTCCTCATCGGGCTCGAGGTGGACGGGTGGGTCAAGACCATCAACGGCGACCCGCTTCGGCTCGGGGGCCTCAACGGCACGGTCCAGTGGTATCCCTCTAGGGGTATGGGGCTGTTCGTAAAGGGCGGCATCGGGATGGCTTACGCTCGAGGAGATCTCCGGTTCCCGACGTCGGTGTTCTTGGATGACGCCGGCCTGGGCTACCTTTTCGGTATTGGCTATGATGTTCCCATTGCTGGCGGGCTTTCCGTCACTCCTTTGGCCAGTTTCTACGGCGGTAATATCGGTGACGTCCAAAATGCCGAGGGGGTCAGTTTCAACATCTTCCAGTTCCTCGTCGCGCTGACCCTGCATTGACCAGCCAATCCTTGACCGCGCTCAGGCGGACCGAATCGAGTGCCACTATGCAGGGGCGCTATCTGCAGTCGATCGTCCTGTCCGTAGTACTTGCGTTGGGGTGGAGCACCGCAGCCGCCGCCCAGCTCATGCTGACGCCGATAGTTGGCGCCTACGTCCCCACGGGCAACGTCTATGAACAGCCGGGCACCATCGGTACCGCCCGTCAGGGCACCTCCTTCGCCTTTGGAGGCCGGCTCATGTACAGCGCCTCCGGGCGGCTGGGGATCGAGGTCGGAGTCACCTACGCTCCGAGCAAGGTTGAAATCATCACCGCCACCGAGACCGTGAGCCGATCGGCGCACCTGTGGCTGGGGCAACTCCGCTTGGTTTATGTGTTGAACTCCGAGTGGGCGCCGATCAACATATATGCGGCAGCGGGCGCCGGAATGGCTTCACGGGGCGGTGAAGCCTACGACGGGGTGACCGGCCTGACCGACTTGACCGGCAACCTGGCTTTTGGTGCACTGTTCAGGGTGGGTTCCTCGTACCGCATCCGCTTGGAGATCGAAGACTACCTCTACAAGACCCAGATGACCTTTCCCTCCGGAGAGTCCTCCGGATCGCGCTTCCAGAACGACTTCGTCTTCAGCTTCGGGCTGAGCATCCCCCTGGGCTAACCGGCGGCCTGGCCAGGTGATCTGGCTCACGGCAACTTCCGGCCCATTTCGGCATCATGTACCTTCGCCCGCAACAGTTGTTCGGGGGAGGTTACAGCCGAGTGCCTTGGGCAGGAGGACGATGACCATGTGGCGTTCCAGAAAGCTGTTGCTGGTTTTCGGTGTGGTGCTCGCGGCCGGGCCAACGAGATCGCTCGTTGCTCAGAGCGACGTCGAGTTGGCGCCGGTCCTTGGCGTCTACCTCCCGCTGCAGTCCGTCATCGTGCAGGCCGACGGTACTTCGGCCAAGCAGGCCACCGCCGTTGCCATTGGCGGGCGCATCAGTGTCGCAACCCACCGCAAGGTGAGCTTCGACGGTACCGTGACCTACGTCCCCAGCGACGTCAACGCTTCCGCCGGAGCCAGTGGTGGCTCATCCAGCCTCTTGTTGATCGATGCCCGGGGGGTCGTGTCGTTCGGCCAGGCCGGGGCCAAGACGAGATTCTATCTTGCTGGAGGGCCGGCCGTCATCATCAGGAATGGCGAGTTCTACCAGGACTTCGATGGAACCACCGATATTGGTGGCAACGTCGCCGCGGGACTGCGGATGGTTCTGGGGAAGGTGAGCGGCCGAGTGGAAGTGGCGAGCTACCTGTATTCGGTCAATCTCACGGGTGCCGGCAGTCTCTCTACCGGCTCCGAATTGCAGGTCGACCTGATCGCCTCCGTTTCGGTGGCCATTCCGTTGGGTCCTTGACCAAGACCCACCAGCGCTAAGGGCTGCCCGCGCCGTTCCCCGATATCCGAAAACCACCCGCCGCCGCCGTCAATTTCTCGGCGGCGCTGGCCAAGTGGCTGGCAGATCCGGCCACCTCCTCGGTGGACGCGTTCAGCTGTTGGGCGGCGGCGGCTATCTGCTGGGCGGCGGCCGCCACTTCCTCGGTGCCGTGCGAGACCTCCTCTAACCGCTTGGCGATGGCGGCTACCAGGGTCCTGACCTTGTCCGCCGATCGGGAAATGGCCTGGCTCCACTCGTCGCTGGCGGTGGCCTGATTCGCCAACCGTTCGAGCCCCTCGGCTGCTCCGTGGGCGGCGTCGCGCGCCGCCATGCCGCCCTCGGCCAGTTTGAGAAGCCGTCCCCGGGCGGTGTCGACCTGTTCCTGCACTTCGATGACCGTCTCGGCGGTGAGGGTTGCCGAATGCGCCGCCTGACTTGCCAGCTTGCGGATTTCATCGGCCACCACGCTGAAGCCACGGCCTTCCTCGCCGGCGCGGGCCGCTTCGATGGCGGCGTTGAGCGCCAGCATGTGGGTCCGTTTGGCGATCGCCTTGGCCTGGGTGACGAATTTTTCGATCTCCTTGGAGGACCCAGCCAGCGCATCCGCCTCGGCGACCCCTCGCTCCACTTCTTCCGTCAGCAGGGTGAGGCCGGCGGAGCTTTCCTCCAGCTGACGTTTGTGTTCCTTGGCCATGCGTGCCAGGACCATGTTTCGCTCAGCCGCCTCCGTGGATCCGTCGTCGAGTTCCTGAGCGATATCCAGGATCTTGGCCGCATCGTCTGCTGCCGACCGGATGACGTCGGCCTGGGCGGTGGCCCGCTCGGTCAACTCGCCCGTGGTGGCGGCAACTTCGTGGGTCGACGCCGTCATCTGTTGGGTCGAAGCGGCAATCTCCTGGGCCAGAGCCGCGGCCTCTCCCGAGGCCCCCTGGATGGCTCCGACCAGGCGTTGCAGGGCAGTCACCATGGTGCCGATGGCCTGGACCAACGGATTGGACGCCACCCGGTCGTCTAGTGCCCCCGGGCTGAACCGGGACAAGTCGCCCCGTGAGACCCTGACGGCTACTTCCTCGGCGACGGCGGAGGGGAGGATCACCCGCTTGATCAGCCAGTGGCTGAAGATGCCGTGGGCCAGGAGGCCATAGAGCGCCACCACGCCCGATATCTTCCACCGCGGCGCGCCTGGGGCCCACAGCGTGAGGCTGGCAAAGACCAGCAGGCCCAGCATCAGGACGGCGAGCAGGCCGCCCCCTTGGAATCGCCGGATCAAACCCCCCTGCAGGTTGGTCATGGGCTTCCTGGTGAATGGGTGCTGCATGGGGCCACCGGGGTGGTGTACCAGCTTGGTAGCCGGCGGCGTTCCGGATACATTCCGCGTTCGTCGGGCACCGTCGGCGGTTGGCTAACGGATCCCCTAATCTAGATACCCTGCGCGGGTGGACGCAAAGGGATGAAGCCGCGGGCAGGTCCATGACGCAAACGCACGCAGTCTCACAGGATCCGTACGTACCGGAGGCGATCGAGGCCAAGTGGCAGGCCCGGTGGGCAGAACGGCACGCCAACGAGCCGGATCTCGATGCCCCCGTGCGCCCGTTCTACAATTTGATGATGTTCCCCTACCCCTCGGCCGAGGGCCTCCACGTGGGGAACATGTTCGCCTTTACCGGCAGCGACGTGTTTGGGCGCTTCAAGCGGCTCCAGGGTTTCGACGTGTTCGAGCCCATCGGCTTCGATGCGTTTGGCATCCACAGTGAAAATTACGCCATCAAAGTAGGGATCCATCCCGGCGAGTTGATTCCTCGCAATATCGAGAATTTCCGCCGGCAGCTTCGCCGTATCGGCGGCATGTTCGATTGGCGTCAGGAACTGGCCACGACCGATCCACGGTACTACAAGTGGACGCAGTGGCTGTTCCTTCAGCTCTACCAAGCCGGCAAGGCCTACCAGAAAATGGGCAGCGTCAACTGGTGCCCCGAGTGCAAGACGGTGCTGGCCAATGAGCAGGTCATCGCCGGTTTCTGCGAGCGCCACGGTGACACCAAGGTCGAACAGCGCACCCTGGAGCAGTGGTACTTCAAGATCACCGACTACGCCGAGCGGCTGCTGGCCAATCTCGACGACGCGGGAGTGATGGATTGGTCCTCGACGACCACCACGGCGCAGCGCAACTGGATCGGGCGCTCCGAAGGCGCCGACGTCGACTTCCCGGTGGAGGGCCATGATCCCATCCGGGTATTCACCACCCGTCCCGATACCATCTTCGGCGCCACTTTCATGGTCTTGGCCCCCGAGCACCCGTTGGTTGCCACGCTCACGTCCGACGATCAACGTGACGCCGTCGACCAGTATCTGGAGCGGGTGGCGACCGAGGATCTGGTGTCGCGCCGGGTGGGCGATCGGGAGAAGACCGGAGTTTTCACCGGCGGGTACGCCGTCAACCCCGCCACCGGCAAGCCGATTCCGGTATGGCTGGCGGACTACGTCCTCATGGAATACGGTACCGGGGCGATCATGGCCGTGCCGGCTCACGACGAGCGCGACCTAGAGTTTGCCGAAACGTACGGGCTCGACGTCGTCTCCGTCATCGACGACAAGGGCCGGCTGAAGGCTTCCGGCCCCTTCGACGGCCGGCCGGCCGTCGAGGCGCTCCCCGACATCATTCGTTGGCTGGAAGACAAGGGCTCCGGTACCGGCACGGTGTTGTATCGCCTGTACGACTGGTGTATCTCCCGCCAGCGGTACTGGGGTCCGCCGATTCCCATCATCTATTGTGAGGACTGCGGCACGGTGCCGGTGCCCGAGGAAGATCTCCCGGTGCTGCTGCCGCCGCTGGACGACTTTCGGCCCGACGACAGCGGAGTGTCGCCGTTGGCCCGCAACGAGGAGTGGTACCTCGTTCCTTGCCCGGAGTGCGGTAAACCGGCCCGACGCGAAACCGACGTGTCGGACACGTTCCTCGATTCGGCCTGGTATTACTTGCGGTACCCGAGCGCCGAGTTCGACGACCGGCCGTTCGATGCCGGACGTACCCGGACGTGGTGCCCGGTCGCCACCTACATCGGGGGCAATGAGCACGCCGTCCTCCACCTGCTCTATTCGCGATTCATCGCCATGGTGCTCCACGACCTGGGCTTCATCGACTTCGAGGAGCCGTTCGTCAAGTTCCGGGCCCACGGACTGATCGTCAAAGACGGCGCCAAGATGTCCAAGTCGCGCGGCAATATCGTCATTCCCGATCAGTTCATCGAAACCTGGGGAGCCGATACCTTCAGGCTCTATCTCATGTTCCTCGGTCCGTTTCAGGAAGGCGGCGACTTCCGCGACGAGGGCATCAGCGGCCCCCGCCGGTTCCTGGATCGCGTGTGGAACCTGGTGACACGGGTGGTGAGCGCCCCCACGCCGTCGGACGCCACGCCCAGGTCCGTGCTGGTGAAGTGGCACCAAACCACCCACCAGGTCACCCACGACCTCGAGGGGCTCAAATACAACACAGCCATCGCCGCCCTCATGGAGTTGCTCAACACACTGCGGGAACACGACGTGGCCGACCGGAGCATAGTGGAGGACCTCATCCTCATGCTGGCGCCGTTCTGCCCCCACTTCGCCGAGGAATGCTGGGAGCGCCTGGGCCATGACAGCTCCGTCTTCGAGGCCAGCTGGCCGGGCTGGGACGAACGACTCCTGGTCGAAGACGAGATCGAGGTGGTCATCCAGGTCAACGGCAAGACCAGGTCCCGGGTGGCGGTTCCCCGGGATGCAACCGAGGACGCCGTCTTCGCGGCCGCCCTGGCCGATCCCACTACCCTCCGGTTCATAGATGGCAAGGCCGTCCGCAAGCGGATATACGTCCCCGGGAGGCTGGTGAACCTGGTTCTGGGCTGATGGGGGCCGAGGAATGGATCGGGGCTCTTGGGCCCGGAGCGATCCGGGCTTGGCTTGTCTTCATATTGTCCACTCAAGGTGTTGCAATGTATGTAGTTATGGCACAGAACTCCGATCAGGCGATGGTGGTGCCGACCACGGGGTCATGGCCCGGCTGCCACTTTGCGACCCACTGGTCCGTATGGGCATCTTAAAGAACAGCTATGACAAGGGCACTTGCATTGGAGAGCTTCCCGTTGGCGAATGCTGACGCCGTCGTTGCCCGGGCCCGATCCGGGGACCCGGAGGCCTTGGAGCAGATTTTCCGGGCCTTCCAGACGCCGGTGTACAACCTGGCCCGACGGATCTGCCGCACGGTCGAGGACGCCGAAGACGTCCTGCAGGAGACCTTCCTCGAGGTGGCCAAGAGCATTCGGCGCTACCGCGGGGACGGCAGCCTGTGGGCCTGGGTGCGGACCATCGCCAGCAACAAGGCGCTGATGCGGCTGCGGCGCAACAAGTACCGAGATACCGACGAACTGCACGATGAGGTGATGCCGACCCGGCGCGAGGATCGCCACTTGCGGATGGATCTCGAGGCGGCCCTGGAGCGGCTACCCGAGACGTCCCGGGCCGTGGTGTGGCTCCACGATGTCGAGGGGTACACCCACAGCGAAATCGGCGCCATGATGGGCAAGTCGGTGAGCTTTTCCAAGTCGCAATTGGCGCGGGCCCACGTGCGGCTTCGTGGGTGGCTGGGAGAGGAGGCGACCGCGTGACGCACCTGACCATGCAGCAGTTGCTGGACGTGCGTGAGCCGGCCTCGTCGCCCGGGTCGCAGTCGGCCCGGCGGCACCTGGAAGCGTGCCAGACGTGCCAAGCCGAACTCGAACGATTGCACCAGCGTACGGCGCAGCTCAAGGCGCTTCCCACGCTTCGGGTACCGCGCGACCTGTGGCCGGAGATACGGAGCGAGGTCGTGGTTTACCGGCGCCGCCGTATCGCCGCGTGGGGCGGGGTGGGTGGATTAGCCCTGGCCGCCTCCGTTGCGCTGTTCCTGGTGCTGGGTGCCCGGACCGTTGCCGCACCCGAGGAAGAGTCGAGTCGGGCGATCGGCACGGCCATGGCCCAGTCGCAAATGCTGGAGACCGCGCTGGGGCGGTACCGGCCGGAAAGGCGGGTCACCGACGGCCGGACGGCAACGGTCGTCGCCGGTCTGGAGACTCGGATCGCCGAAGTCGATCGGCAGCTCCAGGTCGCCGGCATGATGCGCCAGCGGGTGCGCGACGAGGCGCTCCTGAGCTTGTGGCGCCAGCGGGTCGGATTGATGGATGCCTTGGTGAACGTGCACCTGACCCATGCCACCAACGCGGGGTTGTAGGCCTGATGAGGATATCCATGAGGATCGCGGGATTGGTGGTATTGGCGCTGGGAGCAGGTGCCGGCGCAGAGGCCCAATCCGGAGAGGACATCCACATTCGGGTCCAAGTCGACTCGATCAGTACGCTCATGACCGGCTTTGTCACCCTGCGCCGGGCTCACCTGGGAATAAACGTCAACCTGCGCGCCGGCCAAACGGACCGCTACGGCGCGCTCATCAACTCGGTGTCGCCCAACGGCCCCGCGGACCGTGCGGGCATCCGCAGCGGAGACATCGTCGTGATGCTCGACGACGAATCACTAATCGATGACCAGCACGCCGTCATGGCCGATGACGGATCATCAGTGCCCGGGTTCCGGCTGATTGCGCTGGCCTCGAAGCTCGATCCCGACGACACCATCAACGTCGAATTGCGCCGCGGCGACCGGACCCTGCGTCTGTCGCTGGTCACGGAGTCGTGGCCGACCATGGTTCGTGAGTGGCGCACGCCGGAAGGCGACTGGGGTGTCCGGTTCGGTGAAGACAGCCTGCTGGTTGAGTTCGAGCGGAACATGCCGCGGGTGCGTACCAGGGTGCTCGGCCCCGGCGTCAATCTGTTCTTTGCGGATCCGCTGTTCGACCTCGAGTTGGCCCCGATGAACGCCGAACTCGGTGGCTACTTTGGGACCAGTAGCGGGGTGTTGGTCATCAGCGTCCCCGAAGGGTCGGGGTTGGGGCTCAAGGGTGGTGATGTGGTGCTTGCCGTCGACGGACGGACCACCGAGAACCCGTCGCATCTACACCGCATCCTGCGGAGCTACCAGTCGGGTGAACAGTTCCAACTCAGCATCATGCGCAATCAACGCCACATGACGGTTCGAGGTACCTTGAACCGATAGCACCCCCAGAAGAATGCCGGGACCAACGACGCGCGACGGGCTGCGGCCCGCCGGGCGTCGTTTTGTTGTGTCCGGGGCCTCATCCCCCCGGTGACGCCGGAGCGCCGGCGGTCTGCGCTGTTCCCAGCGCCGGGTAGGTTACCAGCATGCCACCTCCTCGGGCCCGTCGCCCGTGATGTACCGCCTCAAGCACCACGAAGCCTTCGAACCAGGCCTACAGCGGGTAATGCTGGCGCTGCTGCTCCAGGCTTCCGGTGAAGCAGCAGCGGACGACACCCCCGAAACCAGCCGGATCCACGTGGTGCGGAAGCGGCTCAAGAGAGCGCGGGCCATCCACAAGCTGGCCCGGCCGGCGCTCGACGAGGCGCGCTACCGCCGGGAGCAGGCATGGTTCCGTGATCGCGGCCGCCGTTTGTCGCAGGCGCGGGATGTGGATGTGTTGCTCGAGACATACCTGCGCTTGGCGCGCCGGAGTGCGGGAATCACTGAGGCCGATGAGGCCGGGGAACCCGTTCGAAGTGCCCTGCACGGGCTCAGGTATGAAACCCATCTCGATTCGCCCCCAAGCCGATTGTTGGGCGAAGTGGCGGAGGAGTTGATGGTCAACGCCCGGGAGTGGGATACCGTCTCCTGGGTGCCGACCCAGGCGCACCTGATACGCGATACGCTCACCCCGGGGATCGGGCGCTACGCGAGCGCGCTCGATGATGTGGAGAGCGGGCAGACCGTAGAGCGGTTCCATACGTTGCGTAAGCGGGTCAAAGACCTGGGATACCAGATGGACTTCATGGCCAAGCGCGTTCCTGCAGCCGGCAAGCGGCTCCGGCGAAGGGCGGATCGGCTGGGTGAGTTGCTCGGATGGCACCACGATGTATGGGTTTTTGCGGACCGAGTGGCGACCATGGAGGAGCTGCCTGCTGTCGTTCGCCATTCATGGCAGCGGCTGGCGGAGGCAGAGGGGAAGCGCGTCGAGCAGCGCGCGCTGGCGAAGGCGGATAACCTCCGACGGGCCATCGCCAGGAAGGTCGGCGAGCGGTAACACCGCCCGCTGGGCTAGGCCGTCGGCAGCCCGTCGTCGTCCTCGAACAGGTAGCGCTCCATACTGGTAAAGAGGAACTCCTTCGCCTTGGGGTCCTGTACGTTCAACGCGTAGTGGTTGATGAGCGCTTGCTGGTGCTTGAGCCATTCGCTCCAACAGTCACCACAGATCTCCTGGAACACCTTGAGACCGAGGTCGTTGGGGAACGGACGGAACGGCATCTGGCTGTTGGTCCGGCTGCAGCGGACACATGTTACGGTTGGCATGGCGCAAAGATACCCCGCCGCCCGCCCGCCCCGGTAGCCGTCACGCCGTCCCGCGCTTGAGGGCCCGCACTCCGCTGGCGGTGCCCATACCAGCGCCGATCCCGAAGATGACCGTCGTGGTTCCCGTGATGATGGGGAGGATGGCGAGTGGCCAGGCGAGCACGGCCATCAGGACACCGACGGTCAGGGGTGCCAGCGGCGAGTAGATGGCGTCCACGAACCGCAGGCGGCGCCGAACGAACGTCTTGGCGATGACGAACCCGACCATGGCAACGGCGGCTACTATCATCACATTGATGGCAAACGACATACGATACTCCAGGAAACGATTCGTGTTGCAGTACGCAACGTGGGTCCCGAAAGATTCAATCGCCCGCGACCCGTGGGACCGCAGCTACCAGCGAACGACCACCGACCCCCAAAGAAATCCCGAACCGAAGGCGGTCAGTACTACGATGTCGCCGGCGGAGATGCGGCCTTGGCGGACGCACTCGTCGAGCGCTATGGGAATGGTGGCGGCGGTGGTATTGCCGTATCGCTGGATGTTGTTGTAGATCTGGTCGTCCCGGAGGCCGAGTTTTCGCTGGACCATGTCGGAGATGCGCAGGTTGGCCTGGTGGGGGATGACCAGGGCAACGTCTTCCAGCTCGAGGCCAGCCTTGTCGAGAGCGGCCAGGGTCGACGACGGCATCAGTTCTACCGCGTTACGGAACACTTCCTTACCGTTCATGCGCAACAGGTGCTTCCCGGCGGCCACGTCAGCCTGACTGATCCGCGGGTGGTTCTTGGACGCGGGGCTCTCGACCCACAGGTGTTGCGCCTTGCTGCCATCCGAGTGGAGGTCGAACGCCAATAGTCCCCGTCGGTCGGTGTCGTCGGCCTCGAGGACGACCGCCCCGGCGCCGTCGGCAAAGATGACCGACACGTCGCGTCCCGCGGTCGACAGGTCCATGCCGGTCGACTGGATTTCCTGGCCCACTACCAGGATGCGTCGATAGTTGCCCGCTCGGATCCAGGCGTCGGCCACCGAGAGCGCGTAGATGAACCCGCTGCACTGGGTGCGGATGTCGATCGCCGGGATGTCGCCGGCGCCAAGTTGGTGTTGCAGCAGGGTGCCGTTGCCGGGGGCGAACTGGTCGGGTGTGCTGGTGGCGAACACGATGGCGTCGAGATCCGTTGCCGGCCGGCCGGCGGCCTGCAGCGCGTTCATCGACGCCTTCAGCGCCAACTCGACGCCGGTCTCACCTTCGGTGACCCAATGGCGCTCCTCGATCCCCGTCCGCGTCCGGATCCACTCGTCGGACGTGTCCATGAACGCCGCCATGTCGTCGTTGGTCACCACTCGCTGGGGGACGTAGAAACCCGTCCCCGTGAAACGCGCTATGGTCATGGTCGATTTCTCGTCGCTATGGGCGGTCTTGCGAGTATGCTCCGAGCGGAGCTCGGTGCATGGTGGACACGGCCTATTCGTACCGCAGGGCGTCGATTGGGTCCAACATGGCCGCGCGTCTCGCGGGCCACAGTCCGAAGAAGACCCCGATGATACCGCTGAATCCGAAGGCTACCACGGCGGCACTGGGAGATACCAAGGTGTTCCACCCGGCAAAATGGGCCAGGCCGAAGGCGGCACCGGTCCCCAGCAGCACGCCGATCAGGCCACCCAAGAGGCACAGGGTCAGCGCTTCTACCAGGAATTGCAACAGGATGTTCGCTCTGGTGGCCCCGAGTGCCTTGCGGACGCCGATTTCCCGCGTTCGTTCAGTTACCGAGACCAGCATGATGTTCATGATGCCGATGCCGCCGACCAGGAGGCTCACGCCGGCGATGCTCGCCAGCAGGTAGGTGAACACTTCGGTGGCCTCTTGCCGCGTGGCCAGGATCTCCTGCCGCCCCCTGATACGGAAGTCGTTGGCGCCACCCGGGGGAATCTTGTGCTCGCGCCGGAGGATGCGTTCGATGTCGACCATCCCCTGTTCCAACGGAACGCCCTCGGCGACCTCGACACTGATGGACCGCAACCGGTCGCTACCGAACACGCGGTACTGGGCTGTTTGTACGGGGATCAGGACCTGCTCGTCAGGATTGGACCACGAGCCTTCCGCGCCTTTCTCGGCCAGCACGCCAATCACCTCGAACGGGATGCCACGGATGAAGATGGTCTGATTGATCAGGGCCCGGGGATTGGCGTCGAGCATTTCCGGGACCGCGTATGCTAGCACCGCGACGCGCTTGCGGGATTCATCGTCTCCGGTAGTGAACATGCGGCCGTGTGCGATCGCGAAATTGCGCACCTCGGTGTAGTTGGCTGTGGTACCGGTGACGTCGGTGTTGATGTTGGTGTTACCCAGCTTGACTTGCATGGAGGAACGAATTTCCGGGACCACGGCACTCAGGCGCGTGGCTCCGCGCGTGAGCGCATCGGCGTCCGCGGTTCGCAGGCTGACACGGTTGCTGGAAGCCACCCCGTGGTTGAACGACTGGCCGGCGTAGATACTGAGCAGCCGGGTGCCCATGGCGTCGATTTGATCCTCGATGGCCCGCTGGGCACCCGATCCCAGGGCCACCATGGTGATGACGGCCCCGACACCGATGATGATGCCCAGCATCGTCAAGCCGGATCGAAGGAGGTTGGCCCTGATGGACCGCAACGCGACGGCGAGCGTTTCTCCGAACAGCATGGTGTTACCCTCGGTCAGGTAGGTGGGGCCATCGCTACGAGGCTTGTTGGGCGATGTTCCGCAGCACCAGAACGGAGTCTGCCGCGGTCAACCCGGCCAGCACCTCGCTGTAGTCGAGGTCGGTCAGCCCGGTCTTGATGCGGACGGCGGTGGGAACACCGTCCCGCAAGACGAACACAACGTAGTCGGCAATCTGAATGTTACCCGCCTGCTGCTTCGGTTCAGCGCCCCGGCCTGGCTCGCCGCCCCGGCCACCCTGAAATGCCTGAAACACCTGGCGACCGATCTCCTGCTCGTCTTCGGTCAACGGTTCACCCGACCGCCGTTTGTTCATGATGGTGCGTGCCTGTTCCGCGGTGACTCCGGGCGGGAGCTCGACAGTCCTCCCGTTGCGGAGCGTGAGCGTCTCCCGGTCGCTCGCCTCGGCGGCAGGGGGTGATGACGCTTGCCAGCCGGGCACCTCCGGAGACCGGGCCAGTTGCGCCTGCACCGCCTCGAGCGTGAGGCCCAGCGCCTCGGCGGCCGATCCGACGTCGCGGTCAGTTCGCAGGGCGGCATTGGGGACGGCGAGCACACCTTCCCGGCGGCCGATCATGATCTCGACTTCGGCGTTCATGCCGGGCCGCAGCAACCCATCGGTGTTGGGGATGCGGATGAGTACCGGAAACATGGTCACGTTCTGCTGGGTCTCGGCCATGGGCTCGATCTTCAGCACTTGGCCCTCGAAGGGTTGGTTGGGATACGAGGCGACCGACACGGTAGCGTCTAGGCCGGGGCGGATCTTGCCGATGTCGGTTTCGTCCACCAGTGTGCGGACCTGCACCAGGCTCAGGTCGGCCATGGTGAGCAGGACCGTCCCGCCGGCGACGTCGCGGGTCGGCGACGAGATGACCTGTCCCCGCTCGACGTTCTTGGCGATGATCGTTCCACTGATCGGCGCCCTGACGTCGGTGTCGTCCATGGCGATGCGATCGTTCTCGACCGCCACCTCCGCTTGCACCAACCCTGCTTTGGCGTTGGCGTAATCCAGGAGCGTGTCCTCGTATTCGGTCTGGGTAATCGACTGGGTCTGGTACAACTCGTCGGAGCGCCGCTTCTGGGCGAGGGCATTGGCCAACCGGGCCCGCGCCACCTCGAGGCTCGCTTCGGATTGGAGGAGCGAGTTGCGCGGGATGCGCTGGTCGACACGGACCATCAGCGCGCCCCGTTCGACGCGATCGCCGGTCTGCACCATGATTTCGAGAATCTCGCCGGACGCCTTGGACTTTACCTCGACGGTGGTGTCCGGCTCGATGACGCCGGCAGCCTGCGCCGACACGGATATGTCGCGGGTGGCAACCGGCACCGCCTGGTAGACCGGCACGACCACTTCTTCCTGACAGGCCAGAAGCGCCGGAAGGAACACCAGCCACGGGATCCGCTTCACGACACCTCCGCTGCCGCGAAGTCCCGCTCGATCTTTCCGTCACGCATGTGAACCTGCCGCTGGGCGATGCGGGCAATGAAGTCTTCGTGGGTCACCAGGATGATCGTCTGCCCGCCTTGGTGCAACGACTTGAACAGGTGCATGATCTCGTTACCCGTTGCGGTGTCGAGGTTTCCGGTAGGTTCGTCCGCCAACAGAATGCTCGGGTTGTTGACCAGCGCCCGGGCCACTGCCACCCGCTGGCGCTGACCGCCCGACAACTCGTTGGGCCGGTGATTCATGCGGTCGGTCAGCTGAACCCGTTCCAGGGACTCCTCTGCCAACCGGCGACGCTCCTTGGACTTCATCCCCGCGTAGATGAGAGGGAGTTCGACGTTGTGCAGCGCGGTGGCGCGTGGCAACAAATTGAACGTCTGGAACACGAACCCGATCTCCTTGTTGCGGATGCGGGCTAGCTCGTCGTCCTTGAGCTCCGACACCCGGTGCCCGTTGAGCCAGTACTCGCCCTCGGTCGGGGTGTCCAGGCAGCCGATCATGTTCATGAGAGTGGATTTGCCGGAGCCGGACGGCCCCATGACCGCCACGAACTCGTTCTGACAGATGGTCAGGTCAACCCCGTCGAGCGCGCGGACGACCTCCCCCCCCATGTCGTAGTCCCGGTGGAGGTTTCGGGTAACGATCACCGCGTCGCGTGGGACGTCGGCGGGCAGAAGGGCCATCCGTTCTGCCGTGTCGGCTATGGACCTAGGACTCATGCACTCCACCTGTCTGGGTAAGTCGTGATGACCCGCTGTGGCAACCACCGGGTCTCTAAGGGCCTATTGGCCCCCTGCCAATTTCACCTGTTGCCGAGGTCCCAGCCAAGGGCTGGGCCGGCGTCGGCCGGGTCCAGGATCCGAAGTCTGCAAGTTGCCCCCGGTGTCAGTACGCACAAGACCCTGATTTAGTTGAGGTTGGGCCGCTTAGAGCCGGGAATCCGTCGACCGGCGCCGGAACGCCTCCAGCCAGGCCGCTATCCCCAGCCAGACCAACATTCCGCCAAACAGATAGCCCATCAGCCGGGGGAGAGCGAGGAACAGGGCGGCCAGCACCGTCAGACCGATGCCTATGGGGAGAAAGGTAGACCGCCGGGCCCCGGTGGCTACGGTCTTGAGGGCCAGCACCATCCGCTGGCGACGTTCCCTGCCGCTGATTCGATGTCTGTCGGGGGATACCAGCGGCTGCTGGATGGCCAGACGGCCCCGCCCCTGCCCCCGGCCCCGCCCTCGTCCCAACGGACGCCCGGCCCGGCCTTCCTCGATGACGATCTCTGACGCCCGGGAAATGTCCTTGCGGAATTGGGCCTCGAGGGCATCGGCCACCGCTGGGTCGTCGATCATCACGTCCAACTCGTAGTTGCCGAGGAGGCTGGCGGCGTTGAGGTTGCTCGAGCCGATGCGGCACCACCGGCCGTCCGCCACCTGGGTCTTGGCGTGCAGCATGGCTCCCTGCCACTCGTAGATCCGCACGCCGGCGGTGAGGAGGTCGCGGTACCCGATGCGCGTGAGGTTGCGCACCACGGGCATGTCGCTGGCGCTGGGCAGCAGCAGCCTCACGTCGACCCCGGCCCGGGCGGCGTTCCTGAGGGCGTAAAGCAGGCGTCTGGGGGCCACCAGATACGCGTCCGTGATCCACATCCTGTCGGTGGATCCAGCGGCCAGGAGGTCGAGAATGCGGTAGATCCGTCCCCGTCCCGGCTGTCCAGTCACGGCCTGGACCGCGACCTCACCCGCCGGCGCCACTTCCGATGCGTATTGGTCCTGCGGTAGCGGCGCTCCCGTGAGCCGCCACATGTCGGCGAACGACTGGTCAAGCGCCGCCGCCGCCGGGCCGCGGATTTCGATGGCGGTATCGCGCCAGGGAAGGATGCCGCGCTCCGCTCGTCCGGCCCATTCGTCGCCGATGCAGACCCCACCGAGGACGGCCCCGCGGCCATCGGCCACGACGAGCTTGCGGTGGTCCCGCGTCAGGTTGGCGAACACGTCGACCGGTTTGGGCCGATTGAAGGCGCGGACGGTAACTCCATGCTTCCGCAAATATTTCCACAGCTTCCGGGAGGTGGCGACGCAGCCGAGCCAGTCGTAGAGGAGGCACACGCGGACACCGCCTTGGGCTCGCCCCGCCAGTGCACGGGCAAAGCGCCAGCCGGTATCGTCGCTGCGGATGATGTAGTTCTCGAAGTGGATCCACGCCGTGGCTTCCTCGATGAGGCGCAGCATGGCCGGAAAAACTTCGGGGCCGTCGGTCAGCAGGCGGACCGCGTTGCCGGGGACCGGGCGTGCCTGTCCTGCCCGGGCGATGGCCCGTTGGGCCAGGGATTGGTCCCCGGCCGGCACGGCCTTGTTGGTCAAGCGGGCTCCCCCAGCCCCAATACCTGCTGGTGGGGTCTGAGCGCGGCCACCACGAAGGTGATGTGGTCTTCCAGGGGCACGCCGAGTTCCTCGGCGCCCAGCCGGATGTCGGCGCGATTGACGCCGCGGGCAAACGCCTTGTCCTTGAGTTTCTTCTTGACGCTCTTGAGCTGGAGGTCCGTCATACTCTTGCTGGGGCGGACCAGGGCGCACGCCACCAGGAAACCGCACAACTCGTCGACGGCAAACAGGGCCTTGGCCATGGCGCTGGTACGGGGCGTCCCCGTGTAGGCGGCGTGGCCCATGATGGCCTCCTGCCAGGCCTCGGGAAATCCTTGGGCTGCCAGGAGCCGGACACCCTCGGCCGGGTGTTCCTGGTCGGGGTCATGCTCGTCGTTGGGCCAGCGCTGGTAGTCGAAGTCGTGCAGCAGTCCCACGATTCCCCAGGCGTCGGGGTCCTCCCCGGCGGCCTCCGCCATGGCGCGCATGGCGATTTCCACGGCGTACATGTGCTTCCGCAGCGATTCGGATGTGGTGTATTGCTGCATGAGCGCGAGCGCTCGATCGCGGGTCCACGTCATGGGCGGGCTCCTGGTGATGGCTCGACACGGTACAGGGAGGTTGCACGGGAGCGGTCCCTGATGCAATGCGGTTCCCAAGAAAAAGCCGCCCCCGGAGGGGCGGCTGGGTAAGGGTTGACCAATGCCGGCTCAGGGCAGCGAGCGGATGGTGGTGCCAAACGTCTGGTTCACCACCGAGATCAGCGAATCGGCGACGAGCCGGTGTGTTTCGGTGCTGGGGTGGACACCGTCCAAGGTGAACAGCGGGCCGAACGTCACGGGGGAGAGCGGCGCGTCGGGAGGGATGTTGGGGAACGGCGGAATGTCGCCGCTCACCACAGCCGCGATCAACGATGGGTTGATGTCGAAGTAGGCGTACCCGCGCGCGGCCGCCTGCGCGGCGATGTAGGTGTTGTACCCCACAACAGCCGTCTGCATGGCCATGACCTCGCTGGGCGTGGCCACTTGGCTGTCGTCGGTGCAGTCCAGCACTTGCGCGAGGCCCTGCGCCGCGGTCAGGATCTGCACAATGCCGACCGTCCAAGGAACCAGGATGCTCTCTCCCTGTCCCCCGGCCCCGATCGCTGACGGCGAGCAGCTGATGTCGACCGTGAAGAGCGGGGGGAACGGTGCCGGAGGTACGCCGGGACACGCGCCGGTCTTGAGGCACCAATAGGTTTGGCCGAGTGACGCGTACGGGATCAGGGCCACGTCGCCGACGGAGATCAAGGCAGCGCTGGCGCCCGCCGCGTCGACCGCGTCGAGGATGGCGCCATAGCGGGTCTCGAAGTCCGCCTGCGCCGTGATCTCGGCCGGGTCACCGGGATTGGTGCTGCTGGTGAGGGCGCCGAGCACGTCGTTGTTGCCGATCCACACCGACACGAACGTCGGGTTGGCGTCCGTCAGCGCCTGAATCTGTGTTTTGCCACCGAGGATCAGCATCGTCAGCGTGTTGGCGTTCGACTCTGCGTCGAGGTTGTTGAGCGGATCGATGACGTGGGCACCGGGGACCGCCAGGTTATTGAAAAATGGCGGCAGCGGTTCGGTGCCCCGCAGAGCGCATCCGGACGGCAGGGCCGGCGGCACTCTCTCCTGAGTCAGGTTGTTGACGAACGGCGGCGGGCAGCCGGGCATGGTGAGTGACGGTACGGCAAAGCTGGTACCGACGGCCCTGGCGAAGAACACAGGGTAGGACAGATTCTGGGTGCTGTCGTTGATGCCGGCCGATTGGAATCCGGCGGTGATGCTGTTGCCGATCGACAGGTAGCGTCGCATCAGCTCGCCGGTTGTGGGGAGCGGCGCGGCGCCGAGTTGTTCATCGACATAGCACGAGGTGACCCACGGGAGGGCCAGCGCGAGCACAGCGAGCAGTTTCAACGTTTTCATCGCGAAGGTCTCCTGGGCTAGAAGTTGTAGATTAGTGACAGGCCGAACAGATGGGCGTTGGACGTGTAGAGTCCGTCGTTCACCCCGGCGGTGGGCGTGTCGCTGCCGCCGTCGGTGGACCGGCCCCGCCGGTCGGCCTGGTCGATGTACTGGTAGGCGAAGTCGAATCGCAGGCCCTTGGTGATCCTGGTGCCGAATCCGATGGTTACCTCCGATCGGGGCCCCTCTGGGAGGTTCGGCGTTACCGTTTCCGCTGGCGCCGCAGCGCCGTGGGTCAGGAAACCGAGCCGTAGTTGGGTGTCGCCGCTGAAGGCGTACTCACCACCCAGGCGCAGGCCATGGGTCGCGACGAAGTTTTCCTGCAAGATGACGGTGCCGATGCGCTCGAATTCGATGGGGAGCGTCTCGAACACGGTCCAGTTGGTGTACTGGTAGTCCACCAGCAGTTTGATCTGCGGGGAAACCTGCAACGCGGTTCCCAGCACCAACTGTTCGGGGAACCGCAGCACCGTACTGGCGCCCTGGTCGGACAACGTCCCTCCATCGGCAAACAGCGGTGCTACCAGCGCGTCCACCGGCGTGCCTGTGGGCACCGTGCCTCCAGGAAGGGGGAGGTCAGCGGGTAAGAACAGGCCGGTTTCGATCTGGGTGATCTTCACCTCGCCACCGTCTAGAGTGGCTTTCTGCCGGGACAGGTAGCGGACGCCGAAGCTGATCCAGTCGGTGGCCTTGGCCATGATGCCGAGGTTGTAGCCGATGGTGGTGCCGCTGCCGTGGAGTTGGACGTCGGCGAAGTCCGTGCGGTTGGGGAGGCCGAAGGTGGCAAAAGTTGTGGTGGTGCCGGGCACGATCTGTTCCGAGAGATCGAGGTGCTGCTTGAGTTCGACGCTTACGATGTTGAAATCGACCCCGCCACCGATCGACAGCCAATCGTTCACTTTGTAGGCGACGGTTGGCTGGATGTAAATGGCCGCAATCTTACTGTTGTACCCCAGAAAGCGGCCCTGCGCCGTCTCGTCCCATTCCGTTTCCAGGCCATAGGGCGCAAACACGCCCAGCCCGATAGCCAGCCGGTTCTTCAGAGGGATAGCCAGGTAGAACGTGGGGACCGGAATGGGCGTGCGCCGCATGTCGTCCCGCTCGAGGGTTTCCTGGTGGGTGAAGCTGCCACCGCCCGCAATGATCATGACGCCGGCATTTACTACCTTGTTCTCGAGGTGGGCGATACCGGCTGGGTTGAAGAACATCGACGAACCGTCCAGGCACGGGTCGGCCACGGTGGCACCGGCCCGGCCCATGGCGCAGGCGCTGTGTTCGTACACGCCGAACCCCTGTGCCGATGCGGTCGCAGGGAGAGCGAGGGCCCCAAGGGCCAGCCCTGTCGCAGCACACCACACACGAAGTCTGTGCATACAAAACTCCCGGGATGAAGCCAGGGTCAGCCGCCCAGACCACTGATTTTGGGGAAGCTGCCCGAATATACCCATCGTCAACTGGATCGCACGGCGGGAGATCGGCCGGCCACCAGCGCCACCCGGACCTCCGGGGCACCGCCGATGGCGATGTCGAACCAAGTCGATGTGCATGTGTCCTCGGTCAGCGTGGCGTCACACGTGGTGGGCCTAGACGGGAAGTTGGGCCGAGGGGCAGCGATCCGCCAGGACGCAAGCGGTACATTGCGGCCGGCGAGCGATGCACACTTGGCGCCCGTGGCTGATCAGCAGGTGGGCCAGGAGGGCCCAATCCTTCCGGGGGAACAGGGGCATCAGGTCCCGTTCCACTTTGACGGGGTCCTTGTGGTCGGTCAGTTCCAGCAACCGGGCGATGCGTCCCACGTGGGTATCCACCACCACTCCTTCATTCTTCCCGAAGGCGTTTCCCAGCACCACGTTGGCGGTCTTGCGGCCCACCCCGGGAAGGGCCCGAAGAGCCTCCATGGAGTCGGGGACTCGACCATCGTGGTCGGCCACAACAGCCTGCGCCATGCCAATGAGATTGGCCGCCTTGTTGCGAAAGAATCCCGTCGATCGGATCAGATCTTCCATGTCGCCCTGGCGGGCGTGGGCCAGTGCATTCGGCGTGGGGTATTTCTCGAACAGCGCCGGGGTCACCATGTTGACCCTGACGTCGGTGCACTGGGCCGACAGGATGGTGGCGACGAGGAGTTGGTAGGCGTCGTGGTGGGTCAGGGCGCAGGTGGCGTCGGGGTAGGCCTTCTTGAGCCGACTGAGGACGGTGCGTGCCCGGCGCCGGCGGTCGGCCGGCGGCGAATCGGTGCCCGCTCGCCGGCCAGGAGCGTTAGCCGCCGGCACGGGGTCTCCGCCGCTTGGCCCAGGAGACGAACTCGGAGGCGGATTTGGTGTTGGCAATGCGTTCAGCCGTGAGCCATGCCTTCCTGGCCATGTCGATCCCCAACCTCACGTTGGCGAGTCCGGCCACGCCGTGCGCATCGGCACCGATGGTGATGTCGGCGCCGGCCTCTCTCGCCCGGGCCGCGAGTCGCCAGTCGAGGTCCAGGCGATGAGGATCCGCGTTGATCTCGAGGGCCACGCCGGTGGTGGCGGCCTTGGCGAACACCGCGTCTAGGTCGAGGGGGTAGGGGTTCCGGGCCATGAGGAGCTGCCCGGTCGGGTGCCCAATGATGTTCAAGTAGGGATTGTCCATGGCGGACAGCAGGCGATCCGTCATGTGCTCACGGCTCATGGTGAAGCGGCTGTGGATGGAGCCGATGACGAAGTCCAGGCCCTCGAGTACATCTGGTTCATAGTCCAGGCTGCCG
>SMVA01251769.1_pt1 | contig 26227 bp, 25 predicted proteins | sample 2456451 | NCBI WGS metagenome assembly SMVA01 (sample SAMN11095933, study PRJNA526329) | marine sediment metagenome | biome: Marine sediment; feature: Surficial sediment; material: Deep marine sediment; isolation source: Hadal surficial sediment | place: Pacific Ocean | collected 2014-05 | depth... | reverse complement strand
GCGTGCAGGTCGATCGACGTGATCGCTGGCGCGTCTTCTGCAGCCGGGGAATTGGTTTCGTATAACGACGGCATAATTGATCAGACGTGTTGCTCTATCCAGCCAGTTCGCCGACTGCGCGGTATGCTTGCACGACGGCCGAGTTTACGTTCGCCGACGCGCCAGCATCGGAGTTTGCTATGGCGATTCGACCACGAGGTTTACGAGCTTGAACGTGCGGATAACGCTTATCATTCCTGTCATCATAAGTCTCATCTTCAATTCCGCTGTAGCCGTATGAGTAACCGTGCGCCCATCGATTAACCGTGATGCCGGCGATGTCGCGGGCCGGGTCGAAACCACCGTCCTTGAGCATATCCGCGAGTTGCTGGCGAATATTGCGTTCGATAGTCTCGAATGAGGTTGCCAGCAGCTCATGGCGGCCCAGCCGATACTGTTCACGCTTGCTCAAGCCATCGCCTGAGTGACGTGCGAATCGCTCCATGTGAACCGCTATCGGGTCGCCGGGCTCGTCGCCAAACCGGTAGTCGCCGAGACTTACCGGGAAGTCCAGTATCGCATTGACATGGTAGCTGCTCGGCGCAACAACACCGCCAATTTTAAGCTTCTTCCAGGCATGCCAATTGCGCAGGGCTACCGTCGAATACAGGATTGGCGTCTTGACCTGCAACGCCAACGCTTCGCGTTGCGCGACCGGTAGTTCGGGACACATCGACGGAATGGCCGCGTTGTAACAGGCGAGGACGCAGTGCCTGGCTTTAACGCGAGCCGCGCGACCGTCCTGCACATAGTTTACGGTGACCTGCTTCGCCGTCTCCGGTCCGCCGTCATTTTCGACGTGTATCACGGTGCTGTTCAGGCGCAGGCGCACTGCCGCGTCTGCACTATCAAGTTTGTCGTAATCAAAACGCGCTGTAACGATGTCTTCCATCGTAGAACCAGGCGCGACGTCTGGAATCATGGACCGCACTAACAGGCGTGCGATCGATGCGTTACCGTCCGGGAAATGATGGATATACGGATCATCCTCATCGTCGCGAATGCCGATCGCATTCCTGCCAGGCAGGCCGACATAAAAAAGCGAGGTTCCGGCAGTCGCCGATTCAATGCCAACGCCTGAGTCCGTTGAAAGATTTTGCATGGCGGCAAACACCTCGGGTTCTGTAATGTCGAGATGTTTGCTCAAGAATTCGCGGTAGCTGATGCTGTACAGGTAGCCCTCTTTTTCTTCCTGTGGAATATCCGCCAGCCGGTCTTCCGTGGTTGAGAGCAATCGTACCATCTCTGCACGTGCGGCAATGGACATCGGCATTTGTTCTGCCGCGTCAATCGCAGACAGCGTGTTGGGCGCGAACGGAATGTAATTTGCGAGCGAACCAAGATCACAGTGCACAAGACGATTTGTTCCCCAGTCATCGCTATTGAAAAATACGCCAGCTCCAAGCCCGTTTCGCTTGTAAAATTCATGGTCGAATGCCGTATCGAATCGCGAAAAATTCACGCCAAGTTCGCGCAGCAGCAACTTCGTAGAATTACTGTAGTTGGTCGGGTTTTCCATCGTCTGGCTGCCGCCATAACCAATTAGCGTGTGTCCGTCGACATCGAACTCATTGCGCTTGGCGTGACCACCGAAATCGTCGTGATTGTCCAGAATCAGGATGCGGGCATCCGCATGCGCCTTGCGATAAAAATAGGCGGCGGCAAGACCGCTGATCCCTGCCCCTACAACAACCAGATCGTAAACACCGGTATCGGGCTCTGAAACAGGACCCCAATCAACTTTTCCCTCGCGAGCCAGTTGATGGGCAACCTCGAACGAACCAGGGTGATTGCCACGCATTCCGGTCAGAGCGGGTGGATAAACGCCGGCTCTCTCCAGAGCAAGCATTTCGTCGGCAAAGGCCTGCCCGGGAACAAAAGAGGCGGCCGCAAGCGCACCAAAGCCATGCAGTACGTCCCGGCGCGAAATGCGCCTGTCCATACCCAGTTTACGATCTGATATCTTCATTTTGTTTCCACCGATTTTGTTTTGATTCAGCTCGGCAACGGAGCGGGTACCTGGTTGCGCCGCTCGAGGTTGATAAAGGCCCCGTCCCCAAGATCAACAGTAACCCGTTCACCATTAAGCTGTAACCATGCGTGTTCAGTGTCTTTGTACTCGGCCTGAATTGATGCGTGGCCAATCATGCGCTCAAGGCCCCAGGACCAGCTAGAGCAGGCGGCGAAACCGATTTCGATAGTCTCACCCTCTATTTCGGCAAAGACGCTTTCGCCATCCTCAATTTTAAGCTGTTGTGTTAACTCGAATCGTCGTGAATAAAATCTCGGTCCGCTGCGTTGCTGCACAATCAAGGCGTCCCGGCCGACGAAATCTGCTGCGTCCAGGTTGACCATCCAGCCCAGGCTTGCCTCGTATGGCGTCCGCTCGAAGCCTGGCTGCGGGTCGAGTTCGGTGGAAAAATCCCAGCCTGCTACAACAAACCCGCCTTCGAGCCGACAGGTTTCCAAAGCCCTGAGACCATATCCCGGCATCGACAATCCCGTTTCAAGTCTCGTTGCCACGATTCGTTGCTGGAATATCAGGACCAGGTCCGTTGTCATCCAGCACTCGTAGCCGAGATCTGCCGTGAAACCGACCCGGGACACCCGGACAATCGCGCCATCGAGAAAGTAGTCCCGAACCTCGAACGGGCGTAGTTCCTCCACGCCCTCGAAACCCATGTGCAGCAGTGCCGATGCAGAAGCGGGACCTTGAATGGCCATTCCGGCAAACTGTTCGCTGACATTTGTGAATGAAACATCTTTAAGGCCGAAACGGCCGCGCGAGGATTCGAAATACGGCGTGTGGTCGATGTCCGATGGCATGATCAGGTAATCGTCATCGTCGAACTTATGGAGGATTGCATCATCCTTGATGGTGCCGTCGTCGTTGCACATAACGGTGTAGGTTGCACGCATCGTTGGCAATGTGCTGACACGGCGGGTCAGGATGCGGTCAAGAAAGTGGCCGCAGTCGGAACCGCGTATTTGAATTTTTTGCAGCGGCGTGGAATCAAAAATCGCGCAGCGGCTTCTTAACTCAGTGTATTCAAATTCGTCGTTGCCATAATCGAATGGCAACACGAACTCATTCCAATTGATGTAATCGTCATCCAAAACCGATGCGACGACGAATTGCTTGAAGTCCTGATTCTCACGCCGGTTGAGGAAGTCGAAAAAAGGGCTCTTTCGCAGCAACTTGGAATCCTTTGCTGAGTGACAGCGAATGTCATTGTTGCGTATTTAGACTGGCGATATGTCCTCCCGTGTAGGCTTTTGACTCCATCCAGTTCTTTCCCGGCGCCTTGGCGGGCAGAATCAACGAATAGAGAGCGCAGACCGTCTTATTCCACGGCTGAATGTGACGGTATCCACCACTGGTAACCATATCCGAACGGACTGCCGTCCTCGGTTGAAACACCCGCACCTTCGGCTGCGAGCGGTGCTGTTTGAGACGTTGATATTGCGACCCACTTCGCTGGGATAATTTGCTTACCACCTCTTCTGCCGTGGTTGCGAATTAGTTCACCAAACAATGCGTAATCTCTCGTACGCATATTGAGGCCACCGAGTGCAAAAGCGACGCCATCACCATCGGTAGAATACTTTGCATCCGCGCTTGCGCCGATTTCCGACCACAAATTCTCGACGAAATATTCTTGTAAAGTTTTGCCTGTGGCTGCTCGTGACACCATGGAAACAACATGAGTATGGATCGAACAATATTGCCACGCAGTGCCAGAAGATCGGGCAATGTCGGTTTGCTCGGCCATACAGGCCGACCACTGGTGGTTTCCCCGGTGACTACCGTCGCGTACGTGTCGATCGTGTTGGCGGTTGCCGTTCGCGTATTTGGTCCGGCGCTGCTGCCGATGAGTTACACGACAATCATGGTGGTTGCCGGTTCTTTATGGGTGCTCACATTCCTGCTGTTTACAATTGTCTACGTGCCGATCCTGCTCGGACCGCGTGTTGACGGAAAGACGGGCTAATACGAAGCTCGGTTCGACCCCTGCGATCCGTGGCTTCCACTCGATGCACTATCGCTGGTCGGAACAATGCAGATCGTATAGCAGCGCCTGGCCTGCATCCCGGTGCCACGCGCATATTTCTGTCCAAATCTGCTCTGCAGTTTCGGCGTATGAGAAAAGCTGCCGATCCCCGGCGGCAATTACGCCTTCGCTGATGAGAAAATCGAAGTCAAGGGCACGTCCCCAAAAATCCTCGCCCACAAGGATTACTGGCAGCGGTTCGATTGTTCCCGTTTGAATTAGTGTGAGGGTCTCAAATACTTCGTCGAGCGTGCCAAAGCCGCCCGGGAACGCAACCAGTGCCCTGGCCCGCAGCAGGAAGTGCAACTTGCGAAAGGCGAAGTAGTGAACGGAGAAGGCCAACTCCTCGGCAATGTAAGAATTTGGATTCTGCTCATGTGGCAAGGTGATATTCAAACCGATGCTCTTGGCGCCGGCGTCGTAGGCGCCGCGATTTGCAGCCTCCATGATGCCGGGTCCGCCGCCAGTCATGACGGTGACTCGCGTGTCGTCTGGTCCCTCGCCCGACTTGCCGACCAGCGCCGCGAATTCTCTTGCAACAGTGTAATAGTTACTGTTTGCCAGAATGCGTTTCGCAATAGCCAATGCTTCCGTTAATGCCGCATCGCCCGGTGTTTTTTCCAATGCGGTATGAAGGTCAGCAACTCGTTCTTTCGCGACGACCGGATCCCAAATGCGCGTGCTGCCAAAAACAACAATTGTCTGTTCGATTCCCTGTCGTCGCAGGTTGAGCTCTGTCTTCAGGTAGTCGAGTTGCAGACGCGTGCCGCGAACGTCATTGTCATCGAGAAAATCGATGTCACGATCGGCCCTCCGGTAAGCAGGGCTTTCGAGAATGCGACGTATTCTGCGTGAGCGGACAGCCCGCCGATGGTATGCACCTGTGCACGAACCGGGTAGTAATCGCCCCACAAACGAATTTTCTCAGCGCCGTCGACCAGGCGCCTGCCGAGTGTGCCGGCAGCCTGATAACCAACGATGACCAGGTGGCACTCGGGACGCCAGATGTTGTTTTTCAAATGATGATGAATGCGACCACCGCTGCACATGCCGCTGCCGGCGATGATGATGGCACCGGACTTTATCGAGTTGATCGTCATCGACTCTTCAGTTGAGCGGGTCATGAAGATGTTTGGCAAATTGGGCATGTTCGAGCCCGGCTTGAACAGGTGGGCACCGTAAAGATTTCGATAGCGGGCATAGACGCCGGAATCATGATATTGCCCTGCGCCGCGCGGGCACTGTGAAAGAGCTACGCAAGCTCTGCCGTGGTCTCATCAAAAGCGCGGTGCAAGCGATCGCCATAGGTACTTTCCATCAGCACAACGTCGGCTTTCCTCGGCATCGGCGAATGTCATCGGATATCGCTCTACCGCAATTCTATGACCAGTGTCTGTTTTCCGCGGGCCCTCAGCAATACGTAACTTTACGGCTTGTGCTTGCTTTACATGCGTCCCATATTACATGCTGGAACATTGTACTCAGGAGTTGAAAATGACACTACAGGCTTCAAGCGACGACAAAGTTTATTGGGTCGTGGTGGCTGATGAGGCCATCGCTATCGTATACGCCCGCGATTCATTGAGTGGCCCGCTGCGCGAGCTGTTCTCGCTGGACAATGAGGCGGCCCAAATGAAAATGGATCAACTCATCAGCGACAGCGGGGGTCGCAGCTTTGACAGCCACGGCAAAGGCCGGCATACCATGACCAGCGAAAAAGCCGACCCGAAGAAAACCGCCGCGGCAGCATTCGCAAAGCGGATCGCCGGACGCATCGCCAGGGTGATGCACGATGGGAGCTGCCGCGGGTTCGCACTGGTGGCAGCGCCGCGGTTTTTGGGCGTGCTTCGCAATGCCATTTCTGTTGCGACAAATGCAGAGCCTTACGCGACGGTTGATAAGGAAGTGGTGGGTCAGGACACAGACGTTATCGAGAAGCTGCTGCGATAAAAAGGTGCCTTTAACCCGTCGTGAACGTTGGTTCCCTTGACTTGTGCACTATGCAAATGCGATTGGATGCATTAGTGTTGCTGGTCATCAATGATATTTCCGACGTATTGGTTTCGGTGAGTTAACTCTTTGAATCTATTAGCCGTAATGCGACAACGACGAGGCCCATGGGGGACAAGCGTCCTTGGGTTGTTTGTTGTGGTGTGGCTAAACGTGATCCTGCAGCCCTGCGCCATGGCTTTCGGCGGTGACAGCGATCATGGCTGTATGCACTGTCCGCCAGCAATTTCGGGTGAGGCCTCTTCGCATAGCGCGCACGAGGCAGATCCCTCAGAGCTCGGTAGCGCGCCGTGTGAGACAAACGCATCACAATGCGCGTTTCTTGACGACTTCAAATTCGATGGCCGCACGGCCAAAGCCAAGATCGAAGATGCACCAGCCGATGTGCCGGTTGGCATCCTGCCTTCCGCGGCTGCTTTTCCGCTTGGCGATAGTCTGTCCTTACTTGCCGGTATGGCCGACAGGTCGTACTTGCCCGGTGACCCTCCGTCCTTCACCGTTCTCTACGGCGTTTATCTGATTTAGAAATCTCCACGTTTTAAACCGTTCTTTTTTTGGTTTCCTACGAAGGAGATTTTTCGATGTTTATTTTCCGCGGGCGGATGCCCAAACCCATTACGGCTGTGCGCCAAGACAGATGCTTTGAGCGAAAGGTTTTTTTTCTCGCTGCGCTCGTCGCCGCACTGCTAAGTGCTCATACAGTAATTGCGCAGGAAGTGTTGCCACTCACGCTGCAAGAGGCCGAAGAGCTGGCACTCTACGATGAGCCTGGCCAAAACGCCTATTTGTCTCGTGCAGAAGGACTCCGGGAAAAGTCGGTCGCCGGCGGGCAGTTGCCTGATCCAATGATGCGCATCGCTTTGGCGAATTACCCAATTCAATCCGGTGGCTTTACCACCGAGGGTATGACCCAGGCCCAGTTGGGTATTCGCCAGGTTTTCCCTGGCGGGGATACACGAGAGTTAACGACTCAAAAGTTTCGTTCCCTCGCTTCAGAGATGACGCACAAAGCCAACGGGCGTGGCCGCAACGTGTTGACCTCGGTACGCAGAACCTGGCTGGAAACACATTACTGGCGCGAAGCACACCAGATCGCTGCGGATTCGCGGCCTTTTTTCGATGACCTGGTGACCATTACACGGTCGCTTTACTCGGTCGGCCGAAAAAACCAGCAGGATTTGTTGCGGGCCGAGCTGGAACTCGGTCGCCTGGATGACCGCATCATCGACATGGGCAAACAGCATTCGCGTTCTCGTGCTGCGTTGTCGCAATGGGTGGGACTCGAATCCAGGCGGCCGGTCGCGGCAAAATTGCCAGAGTGGAATGCTGTACCGCCATTTGAAATATTGCAGGAAAATCTCCAGGCGCACCCCGCTTTAATGGTTGCTGACGCCACTATTGGAACAAGCATCGCCGGCGTTGAACTGGCCAGGCAGGAATACAAATCAGATTGGACGATTGACCTTGGCTATGGATACCGTAGTGGCGAATTGTCGAATGGCGATCCGCGGTCGGACTTCATTAGTCTGGCGGTGACATTCGACTTGCCGTTCTTCGGCGGCAAGCGGAAGGATCATTCGCTCAGTGCCGCACTAAGTGAAAAACGAGCAGCAGACCAGTCTCGCGAAGAGCTGATGCGGCGACTCTTAAGCCAGCTGGAAGCGGAATATGTGCGCTGGCAGGACCTCGGCAAGAGGCTCGATTTGTATGAGCGACTCATTCTGTCCGTATCCGCGGACAACGCCGCCGCCGCGCTTGCGGCGTATCAAAGCGATGCCGGTGACTTCGCCGACGTCATGCGTGCCTATGTCGATGACCTCGACACACGCCTTGACTACATTCGACTGCAGGTTGAACGCGATCAAAGTTTCGCGGTACTCGCAAACCTCGGAGGAATTTCCCGATGAAAAATACAATCACTCTGATCGTAGTGCTAATGGTTGGCGTAAGCATTGGTTTTGGCGTCAGTCGCTGGTCACAAGGCCCGGCCGATTCTCCTGCCAGCGGCTCGTCGGAACCCGGGATTTTGTACTGGAAAGCACCAATGGACCCGAACTATCGGCGTGACGAGCCTGGCAAGTCACCGATGGGAATGGACCTGGTGCCGGTATATGCAAGTGACATCGGCAACGACGATGACGAAAGTGTCGTAACCATAAGCCCGCATGTCGTCAACAATCTCGGCGTGCGCACCGCACAGGTGCAGTATGGCGTACTGTCGCGGCGCATCGATACGGTTGGCTATGTGGGGTATGACGAGGACACCCTGCAACATGTTCGTACGCGAGTGGACGGCTGGATCGAAAGCCTGGAGATCACGGCGACAGGAGACCCGGTAACCAAAGGCCAGACCCTGTTCGAACTGTACTCGCCAATACTCGTGAATGCGGAGGAGGAATACCTTACTGCGCTGAGAAGCGGTAACACGATGTTGCTAAAAGCATCTGGCGAGCGGCTGGTCGCGCTGGGGGTGTCGGCAGGCGAAATCGATCGATTGAAACGCAGTCGAAAAGTGAGCCAGACGTTGTCAGTCACTGCACAACAAGACGGGATCGTTGCAGAGCTCAGCGTACGCGAGGGCGAATTCATAACGCCAGCTTCTGCAGTCATGTCGATCGCGAACCTTGATCGTGTGTGGGTATTGGCGGAAGTTTTCGAACGCCAGGCAGACTGGATTCACGCGGGGCAGCGTGCCGAAGTCGTGCTGGACTACCTGCCCGGAAAACGGTTGCAGGGCACGGTAGATTACATTTATCCCGAACTCGATCGAAAAACCCGGACACTCAAGGTTCGCCTGCGTTTCGACAACAAGTACAACGTGTTCAAGCCAAACATGTTTGCGCGAGTGACGATTCACGGTGATGAGTCATCTGCGGTCGTGCATGTGCCACGCGAGGCATTGATTCGCGGCGGAATTACGGATCGCGTTGTATTGGCGCTGGGCGATGGTAAGTTTCGTGCACAGCCGGTACAGATCGGCATCGAGTCCGGCAACCGTGTTGAGATTCTCTCGGGTCTCGGTTCGACTGATTTTGTTGTCACTTCCGGGCAGTTTCTTATCGACTCCGAGTCGAACCTGGAGTCTGCTTTGGCGCGCATGGACCATCGAGCTGGCGACAAACCGGTTTCGATTGTCACCGTTGCCGCAACCGTTCTTGGCATCGATAAGATTAAACAGAAAATTGTTTTACAACATGATCCGATCCCGGAGTGGTCATGGCCGGCCATGGCCATGGGATTCGCCGTGGAAAACGAGCATCTGCTAATGGGCCTCGAAGAAGGGCAGGCCATTAATGTCACTATTGAAGAACAGGTTGGCGGTATCTATGTAATCACGGAAGTCAGGCCAGAAGAAAAGGTCGAGCAGCCTGGGGAAGGAATTCCACAGCACGATGCGGCTACGCACGAACCGGGGTCGGAGCAATGATTGCCAGAATAATTCACTGGTCGATCCACAACCGGTTTCTGGTTTTGCTAATGACCGGTTTTCTGGTTGCCTGGGGTGCGTATTCTATCAGCCAGACGCCGATCGATGCTTTGCCGGATCTGTCCGATGTGCAGGTCATAATCAAAACATCGTTTCCGGGACAGGCACCACAGGTGGTCGAAGACCAGGTGACGTATCCGTTGACCACGGCGATGCTGGCAGTGCCGAAAGCGGTCACGGTGCGCGGCTATTCTTTTTTCGGTGATTCGTTCGTTTACATTATCTTCGAGGATGGGACAGACCTGTACTGGGCTCGCTCCCGCGTGCTCGAATACCTGAGCCAGGTTGCGGGCCAGCTGCCGGCGAGCGCCAAACCCGCTCTGGGTCCCGATGCAACCGGCGTCGGTTGGGTTTACGAATACGCACTGGTTGATAGAACCGGAAAGCATGATTTATCTGAACTACGCAGCATTCAGGACTGGTTCCTGAAGTTCGAGCTGCAAACGGTTCCCGGTGTCGCGGAAGTCGCCACCATCGGCGGCATGGTCAAGCAATACCAGGTCGTTCTGGATCCTGACAAGTTGCGCGCGTTTAACCTGACAATCGGTCACATCAAGCGAGCAATCCAGGCGGGCAACCAGGAAACCGGCGGTTCGGTAATCGAGATGGGCGAGGCCGAATACATGGTACGTGCCTCGGGCTATCTGCAATCCATGGAAGACCTGGCCGCGATCCCCCTGGGCGTCAATACGGATGGCACACCCATTTTGCTTGCAGATGTGGCGACGCTGCGATTGGGACCGCAAATGCGACGCGGCATTGCCGAACTCGATGGAGAAGGGGAGGTGGTGGGGGCGGTTATCGTGATGCGCTGGGGCGAAAATGCGCTGGCGACCATCGAAGGCGTCAAAGATCGGTTGGCGGAGCTACAGAAAAGCCTGCCAGACGGAGTCGAAATTATAACGACATACGATCGCTCCGATCTCATTAACCGTGCGGTTGAGACGTTGCAGGGCACATTGCTGGAAGAGTTCCTGGTTGTGGCTTTGGTGTGCGCGGTATTTTTGTTTCACCTGCGATCCTCAATGGTGATCATTCTAAGCCTGCCAGTCGGCATCCTGGTGGCGTTCATTATCATGCACCAGCAAGGGATCAACGCTAACATCATGTCGCTCGGCGGTATCGCCATCGCCATTGGTGCAATGGTTGATGCCGCAATTGTCATGATCGAAAACGTGCACAAGCATATCGAACGTGAACCCCTGACAGACGAAAATCGCTGGCGTATTATCGGCGATGCCGCCAGCGAGGTTGGACCTCCGCTGTTTTTCTCCCTGGTGATCATTACCTTAAGTTTCTTGCCAGTGTTCACTCTCGAGGCGCAGGAAGGCCGGCTTTTTGCGCCGCTGGCTTTTACCAAAACCTATGCGATGGCTGCATCGGCCGGCTTGTCAATCACGCTGGTCCCGGTATTGATGGGCTACTTTATCCGCGGCAAGGTGATACCCGAAAACAGGAATCCGATCAACAGAATGCTGATCGCCGTGTATAAACCGGTCATTCACTGGGTTATTCGCTCGCCGAAGACGACGTTGGTCGGGGCAGCCGCTATTTTGATCGTCGGATTGTGGCCGGTAACGCAACTTGGCTCGGAGTTTATGCCGCCCCTGGATGAAGGCGATCTCATGTATATGCCAACGACGTATCCAGGAATTTCGATCGACAAAGCGCGCGAGATTCTGCAGCAGACCAACAAGCTGATTCGAACAGTACCGGAAGTAAAGCGTGTATTCGGAAAAATAGGTCGCGCCGAAACCGCGACTGACCCGGCACCCTTGAGCATGATCGAAACGGTGATTCAATTCAAACCGCGTGATCAGTGGCGCGAAGGTATGACCGCAGATGGACTGCGCGAGGAACTCGACAGAATCGTCAGGTTGCCGGGCCTGACGAACGCATGGGTGATGCCAATCAAGACCCGTATCGACATGCTGGCCACCGGTATCAAAACGCCGGTAGGTATCAAAGTTGCCGGCCCGGATCTAGCCGTCATTCAAAGCATTGGCAAAGATCTCGAGCGGATTCTGAAACCTGTCCCAGGCACCGCTTCGGTTTATTCGGAACGTGTCGCTGGCGGAAGATACGTCGATATCGATATCGATCGTGTCCGGGCATCGCGATTCGGTCTTAATATCGACGATGTGCAGGACGTGGTTCGTACCGCGATCGGCGGCATCAACGTCACGCAAACGGTGGAGGGGTTGGAACGTTACCCGGTTAATTTACGATATCCGCAGCGCTTTCGGGACTCGTTGGAGCAGCTTCGCTTATTGCCGATAGTGACACCTCAGGGTGCGCGCATCGCTCTTGCCGACGTGGCTAATGTAACCATCGTCGATGGCCCACCGGTTATCAAGAGTGAGAATGCGCGGTTGACTGGCTGGACCTACGTTGACATCAGCGGACGCGATTTGGGTTCCTATGTCGCGGAGGCTCAGCAAATTGTTGCAGATCAGCTGGATTTACCGGCAGGCTATTCACTGGTCTGGACCGGGCAGTACGAATACATGGTGCGGGCGAAGGAGCGTCTCACTTTGGTCGGGCCGCTAACGCTTGCAATAATCGTGTTGCTTTTGTATCTCAGTTTTCGACGGTTTGCAGAAGTGGCGATTATCCTCGGTACCTTGCCAATGGCGTTGATTGGCGGGGTCTGGCTGCTCTATCTGTTGGACTATGATCTGTCGGTCGCAGTCGGAGTTGGCTTCATTGCGCTTGCCGGTGTTTCGGTCGAAATCGGCGTGGTGATGCTGGTGTACCTGAATATCGCCATTCGCCAGCATCTGACCACGGCAAAAGACGAAGGTCGTGCCCTGAATATGAATGATGTACGCCAGGCTGTTATCGACGGAGCGTTGCTGCGTGTCCGCCCGATCATGATGACGGTGGCCGCCATCATTGCCGGTCTGCTGCCTATCATGCTGGGCAGTGGCACAGGCTCTGAAGTGATGCGCCGGATTGCCGCGCCCATGGTCGGTGGCATGGTGAGCGCGACGATCCTGACGCTGATCGTAATTCCTGCCCTGTTTCTGATTTGGCGCGGGGGCTCGCTTGGTCGAAGTCCTGATATGGACGCTTGATAATTTCTGGTTTATTACCTGGGCCTTACCGGTGTGGTGGAGATGTGAAGTCACTGCCGATCAATATACGAGTTTGTCCTCACGTGCGTCTTACACAAATCCAGCGGAGAAACGAAATGAAAATTCTGGTTACAATTTTGATCGTGGTGTTGCTTGCCTGTCTGGGCGTCACAGGATTCGCCTATTCGGGACTATACGATGTAAGCGCCAGTTCACCGCATAGCGGTTTGACGAACTGGCTTCTGTCGACGATATCTCATGCATCAGTAAAACGTCGAGCTGGCGCTGTAGAGGTGCCTAACCTTAACGACGAGGCGCTGGTACTTGCTGGCATCAATGACTTCGACTCGATGTGTATCGGATGCCACGGCGCGCCCGGCAAAAATCCTGCGCCGGTTGGGCAGGGGCTGAATCCGCCCGCGCCGGATCTGGCAGTATCTGCAGGGGAGATGACTCCGGCGGAACTGTTCTGGGTAACCAAGCATGGCATCAGGATGACGGGCATGCCGGCATGGGGTGCAACGCATGACGATGGCTCAATATGGCCGGTAGTCGCCTTCCTGACAAAGCTACCTGGTCTCGACGAGGCTGGATATCTGGAAATGCTGAACGCTGCGACGGGTCATGGACATCATTCCGACGACCCGGTGGCTGACGAACACAGCCAAGCTGAAAATGACGAGGCTGCGGGCAGCGAGGCACATGATCATGAGACTGGAATCGAACACGACCATTGAGAGCCGGTGGAATCGGAAGTTCCAGCCGAACATAATCACAGCACCCATAAACACAACGATGATTGAAAGAGACCGGCAACCGCGTGTCGGGCAACCTTAGCCACCCACAGAAATCACGACAGTCCCCTGCCTTTGTTCTGTTTCTACACGCTGGTGTGCTTCTGCCGCTTCTTCCATGTGGAGAACAGCCGGGCCGCCACACTCTTATTAGACGATCGCTCTCAATCGTTTCTCTGCTGAGAGGCGCGTCGCAACCCCATCACAACGGCGTCCATCAGATCCAGCGGAATGCTAAACCGAATCTTCCGGATCAACGCTGAGCGGATTCTGCGCTTGGTGGCAGCGTGCGCCGGCAGGTTCAGCTTTTCGAATTCGTGCGCGCGAAACTCGGCGCGAGACTTAAGCTCGGCGGGATCGACAAGTTCGTCGAAAAATCCGGCTCTCAACGCAGCTTCGACGTCGAAATACTCTGACAGGGTTACCGCGCGCTGAAAGGCAGACGGACTAAGTCTGTGACGCAACATGGCCGCGGCGACGCGCGGCATGGTCAAGCCGATAGCTACTTCGTTCGCCGCTATCTTGAAATCACCGCGGCTGCCAATCACATAGTCAGCCGACAGCATCAGAAAAACACCCATTGCCATGACGTGACCGTTGCATGCGGCGATAACCGGATAGGGATAAGCCATGACACGGGCGGTCAAGGCGTAGCCCCCGCGTAGCATACGCAGCGCATTTATGCCGCCGCGATTCATCACGCCGAGATCGAAGCCGGCCGAGAAGACTGACTCGCGACCTGTCAGAATCACGATCGCACGATCGGATTCGGCTTGATCGAACGCTTCAAAAATCTCGTGGAGAACCTGCGGCGACAGCGCGTTGCGCTTGCCATCGTCAATACGAATGGTGGCAACCTGGTCTTGCAGGCTGTATACAACCGATTCAGTCGTCATAAAAGCAGTTACGAAATCCTGGCCGCGTAGTAGCTACTGACAATATAAATCGATCGAAGACAAAAAACCTTAAAAAGGTGCCGATTTATTTTCCACCAGTTAAGTAAACTGTCCCCGGAATAGCGATCTGATATATTTCGTCTAAGGGTCTCGTGACTACAGAATAGGGAGTGATGACCATCGATACGCAATTTCCGCAACTTGAGCCGAAGACACGCCGCATTGCCGAGCAACTTTTCGAAGAGGCGCTGGTTTCGGTACAGGTTCTTTCGGACGAGTTACAAGAGTATGTTGAGGAGCTCGAGGCTCATCCACCAAATGCCGAGTTCTCCGATCACGATGTTGCCGGGCGTGTTGCTGCCCTTTGTTGGAAACTTCTTGATGCACTTCCCGATGAGCCTGACGAGCGGCAACACCGGCTAACGCAACTCGCCATCAATTATTTCGTCCTTGCCGAAGACGCACAAGATGACCATCACTCACTGGTCGGATTTGAAGATGATCTGCAGGTTGTTAGCGTAGTCATTCACGAGTTAGGTCTCGGTCACCTTTTGGAATAACAAGCGTCGTGAGACCGCCTCAGCATGTCACTGAGTTTCGGGTTGGCCATGACATAGCGACCGTTCGGCTTAAGTGCTCGAACGCAACTGGAGTAGGATGTCTGCGCGACCATGCTGAAAATTACATCGTAGGTGACGCCGCTTTTCGTAAAGTCTTCCTTGGCGTAATCCACAAAATGATCCGCACCGCCATACTTCCTGTAAACGATCGCTTTCAATCGGCTCTCTCAAGTCGCTTTTTCGCGCTGTACAGCAAGGCAACCGAGTACCACCTGTGAAACCGGAGCAGCATGCTGAATCCGCGTGATCTCCGTTCGCTTTCGTTTTTCCCTGTCAAGACAACAGCAGATCCGAAATACAGTCGCGTGCGCGGCCCTTGCTCCGGCGTCATGGGTTCGACCATCAGCCAGGATCGCGTTCTGCCCTTGAAATCGCAAAGCAGCAGTTGGTTTTTGTCACGCGCTTCTACACTCCACGCTGCGAAAGCGTCACGTTGCTCTTCAGCCAGTTGCATGGCCTCAGTATCTGTTGATGGCCTGGATACGGCCAACCTGAGGATAAAGCGCTCAATTTTGAACAGCTTCGTCGTGTAAAATGCCGTGACGTATTGCGAGTGTGTTACCGATCGCGAAATTTCAGTACTGAAACAGTCGGTGTAATGCCCGTCCCGTGAGTACAGGTGCAGTAGTGCTTCCTTCGGAAGCGGGGAATTCTTTATAGGGTCCATGGGCAGGAAATTCTATCGCGTTATCCTGGGGTTTGTTGCGAATAGCTGCGAATAGAACGGTCAGAAACAGAGCGCGGAAACTTTACAAGGTTCGGCCGGTCGGATACCGGTACTATCACGTCCTCACTCTTTCCCGGAGCTAACCATGAAAAAAATAATTGCTTTGTTGACGCTGGCATCTGTGGTCGCCGCTTGCGATCGGCCGGCGAGCGAGTCGGAACCTGCCGCTAGTGAGCCGGAGCCCGCTGCAGAAGTCGTTGTCGAGGGTTCCATTTACGCGGCAGCGTTCGCCAGTGAGGCACGAACTGATGCGGATCGCGCCAGCGATGCCGGCCGCAAGCCCGAAGCGGTACTCGAGTTTTTCGGTATCCAGCGCGGTGATGTCGTTCTGGAGCTGTGGGCCGGCGGTGGCTATTACACAGAACTGCTCGCGCACGTGGTTGGCGAGAGCGGCAAGGTTGTTGCACACGCAAACAAGCCGATGCTGGAATTTGCCGGTGAAGAACATACGAACCGGCATGCCGACAATCGCCTGCCAAATACCGAGGTCTTGTTAGCCGAGAACAATGAGCTTGCACTCGAGGCTGACAGCTTTGATGCGGCAACAATCATTCTCAATTATCACGACCTCTACTGGTCGTCGGAACAATACGGCTGGGTGCAAATCGACGTGCCTGCCTTCCTCGCCGAGCTATACAGGGGCATCAAGCCTGGCGGCACGCTCGGTATCGTCGATCATCAGGCTGTTAGTGGTTCGCCATCAGAAACTGGCAGCACATTGCATCGCATCGACTCGGCCATCGTGATCGCTGAGCTTGAGGGCGCCGGCTTCGTACTCGATGGCGAAAGCGATGTGCTGGCCAATGCCGAAGACGATCATACGAAGGGCGTATTCGACCCGTCAGTACGCGGCAAGACAGACCGTTTCGTGCTGCGCTTCAAAAAGCCGGAGTAACAGCCCCGCGATCAGCAAAAGGTACCGCAGTAAAAGGTGCCGGATTTATTTTCCCGAAGTAAATAGATCCGGCACCTTTTACTGTCGGTTATGAAGCCCTGGCGGCGTAGTAAGCCGCGACGATCGGATCGTTGCCGACACGTTCCTCATGCCGTGCGAGGCTTGGCGCCAACTTATCGACCAGGTCAGTCGGCACATGATCAAGCGTGCCAGCACGCAGTGAACGCATCTGCACGTACACTTTCAGGTCTGCAACGGTCAATCGGTTATCGGCGAAGTACTCGCCACCGCCGCGTTCCAGAATTTCTGCAAGGCCCTTGACGAAAACACTGATCCAGCCATCGGTAAGTTTCTCGCGTGCAGCCTTGAGTTCATCGCCCTCGAGACCAAAGGTTTGCACAATCTGGTGCAGCAAGTCTTCGACCGCATCCATTGCTTCATCGCAATACAGGGCCTGCAGATCATCCTCGGGATACAGGCCGGCCATCTTGCCGACGTAGCGCAGCATCGAGTTCGACTGGGTGACGGTTACGTCGTCAATCTCCAGCACCGGCGCACAAGTGAAGCGCATGTCGCCGCGGGTCTTCATGAACTCTTCGAATGGGATTCGGTGGTCCTCGAAATCAATATCTGCGGCGTGAAAGGCAATGCGGATTGGCTCCCCGCGGCCGCCGTCAAAGTCGAAGTAAGTCAGTTTAAAATTGGACATCTGATTTTTCCCCTTGTCATAGTAAAAGGTGCCGGATTTATTTACTCCGGGAAAATAGACCCGGCACTTTTTCTCGATCGAAAATTGTTAGTGCATAGATTATGACTATTTGTTGCCCGTATTTTGTGCAAGCCAGTTGGAATAGTCGTCTTCGTCAACGTCAGACGAAGCCAACGATAGGGTCATTGCAGTCGCCGAGATTTCGTCTGCTTGCAGTGTCGCCCCGTTCAAGTCAAGAAACATATATGCGGCCATGAAGCCGGTCCGTTTGTTGCCATCAACGAACGGATGATTTTGAATGATGCCGCCCGCGTAAGCGGCGGCGAGTTTCGATATATCGGAGCAGTCCTCGTAGAGATAAATGTTGGTGGGCCTGGCGAGGGCAGAGTCAATAAGGCCTTCGTCACGAATTCCATCTGTCCCACCGAATCGGACGATTATCATGTTGTGGACTGCGATTACGGCCGGCTTGAGGAGCCACACCGGTTCCTTCATTTAGCTAACTCGCGAAGCGTATTCCTGTATGCGTCCATACCTTTGCGGGCACTCTCGAGTTGTGCTTCGAAGTCGGGGTCGTATGGTGTCATCTTGTAGCCATCCGGCTGCTCAACAAGAAACAGCTCATCGCCTTCGCGTACACCCAAATGTGCGAGCGCTTCCTTCGGCAAAATGACGCCTGCGGAGGTGCCAACAGCCCTTATCTTGAGTTTCACCATTGCATTCACCGGTCGGTGATTAATTATAATATACATTATAATCTTCAGATCAGGCCGGTCAAGAGCGTATCGGTTGTTTCCAGGCCCTGCTTCCTGAAACTCAGATGGACAATCATCTGGCATCGCGATATGGTCAAATATGTAATACATAATACTATTATGCTAAGAGGAATTACAATGACTAACGAACACCGAAAAGGCAAGAAAAACGGCCTGGTCGCTACAATCATCGAGACTATCGAGTCACTCGGTGTCGAGATCGGAGACGAAATCGTGGAAGAGCTCGCGACGAGCCTCAGGGAGATAAAGGACGAATGGAAAATCGTCATGATCACGCCCGACCTTGGAGAGAGCGTGCGTGAAATGGGCGAGTCGCCGCGTGACCACACCGTGATGGTGCGGGTGGACGAAAAGACCTCCAAGCAACTCGATTCCTGGGTCGAGATAGGGGCGGTTAAGAGTCGATCGGAGGCTGCGGCCTTGTTCATCCGAGAGGGCCTGCGAATGCGGGCCGATGAGCTGGCTGAGCTTGAAGAAGCGTTGCAAAATGTTGAAAAGGCGAAACAAAACTTGCGGGACAAGGCGCGAACCGTGTTCGGTGATCGGTCGTCTGACGAAGACTGATGCAACCCGACAAGCTCCTCAACCGAAACTTCGTCCTGTTGTTTCAGGGCCAGTTTGTCAGTCAACTTGGCAGTTTTATCTATTTCGTCGCGATCGTCTTCTGGATCAGACATGCAACGGACTCGGCGACGATTGTTGGTTTACTTGCGTTGATGCCTATGCTGATTTTCGACGAATCATTTCACTTGTTGATGGCGTTTGTTGGCGGTGAAGAGAGCAAAATTGACGAGCAGCGGCTACTGAGTCACAGCTATACTTCGAACAATGAACAAACCAGACATACTAATCGTCGGCGCCGGCATAAATGGATTGGTCGCTGCTAATTATCTGCGACGTGCGGGACTTGGCGTAACGATGATTGAACGGGCGGAGCGGGTCGGCGGCGCGTGCGTCTCTGAAGTCGCAAACGTTGATGGGCTAACTCAGCATTACGCACTGGGCGCGTCCGTTCTCGGCCTCATGCAAGATTTCGTCTTCGAGGAAACCGGGCTGTCGAGCCGTTTGCAAACGTTCGTGCCGGAGCACCCGAAATTCGTTCATTTCCCCGGAGATCAGGAACCGGCCTGGATTTATCGAGACCCGACGGAACTTGATCGCGAGCTGGCTAACAAATGGGGCGAGAAGGGCGACGTCGAGGCGTTTCGCATGGACGAAGCGAAGGTTGTCAAATTCTTGCAAGACGGTTACGTCAACGCGTCACCACCGTCGATCGCCGAGGCCAAAAGCGTTCTAGGTGAAGCGCTGACGGATTTGTGGATAACCGGCACAGCGAAGGCATTGCTGGATCACTATTTCACCAGTGAGCGAAGCAAGATGTATATGGCGATGACTGTGACCGAAAGCGGGCCGGTCTCATTGAGCGACCCGTACTCAGCGTTCACGCTGCCACTTATGGATTCGGGATCAATTTTTGGCGGTTACTATGGCTTTGTCAAAGGCGGTATTTGGCAGATCACCGAGGAGCTCGGCAGGATAAACGCAGAACTCGGTGTTGTTTCCCACCTGTCCAGCAAGCTCATTAATGTCGATAGCGTCAAAGGGAACGTGTTGTACGAACAGGCGGGAAGCGAGCGCACTCTCCATTTCGACTATCTGATTCTGGGCACCGATCCGTTAACAGCAACTCGCTTGGTCGGAAACCCGGAGCAGGTTAAGAAAACCGAAGGACAACGATTTCGCGGCAGTAGTGGCAAGCTGAACCTGATGTTTAGCCAGCCGGTACGCTGGAAACAAAGTTCAGACGCCGCCGATGCTGATGCCGCCTTTCGATTTATTTTTTCCGTTTCCAGTCTTGACGAGTATGAAGATGCGACGCTCAAGGTTCTGGACACCAGTGTCGATTACGCGCCTGGATACATGCAGGTTTACTGTGAAGGAGCGGCAATGCGCCACCTCAAACACAGTGAACCGTTCGATCGATTGTCGGTATTTTTCAAAAATCTGTCACTGGGCGAAAGTGGTGCCGAGTTGCCCGGCGTGGAACAGCAAGTCAGGGAACAGTTGTTCGAGCACATCGAGAATCCACAAGATTGTGCATGGACGCGTTTATTGACGCCCAGAGATTTGCAGCAACTTTTCCATTTTCCGGGCGGCAATCTTGATCACACGATGCTGACCGGTGGCCAAACATTTTTTGACCGAACCTATGCCGACGATCCGGCGACGAACTTCTATCGTTTTGGGAATCTGGACAACGTTTATCTGTGTGGTTCTGGCACCTATCCCTGCGGCTCTGTCGCCGGCACGCCCGGTTACATGTGCAGCCAACAGTTGCTGCGTCATGCCAAGCTCATGTAATTACGACCATTTGCCGATGACCTACAGCACGAACGGTATCAACCACCAGCTTCGCTTTTTGTACGACGCCCATTCAGGGTAGCGCGACATACTGGCTTCTTTGATTGTCATATTGACGGCGAACAGTCCGAGCCAGACCCACGCAAGCACCACAACGGGCAGCCAGTGCCAGACCATCATGGCGAAGCTGCCGTAGATCATAATCTCACCAAGGTAGTTTGGATGGCGCACATATCGGTGCATGCCGTCGGTGATCAGCCCTCGCTGCACGCGCAGGGTGAAGTACTTCTGTGCGTCAGCCGCGATCATAATGGCGCAGCCCATGATGCACAGACTGATACACAGGCAAAACCAGGCAAAATCGGGCAGCGGATAGTTGGGTTGCGACACCCCGGAGATCAACAGCCATCCGAATACCCAGTACCAGCCCAGCACCCCGAGGAATACGTTTACCGCGCCACCAACCGTAATGCGTCGTTGCCAGCTCGGGTCTGGAAAAGCCACGTCTTTGAGAATCCAGACCAGGCCGTAGCTGCCATGCATGGCCGTGTAGACCCACGCCGCGGCTGACGTATTGCGGTAGTAAGCGATCAGTGCGAGAAGCAACACGAACGTTCCCGCCTTCTGAAAATTGATTACCCAGGCGAACTTCCATGGCCGCGGCCCGCCCAGGAAATCGCAAACGAGGTAGTCGGTGAAGCGGCGCATAGCGCGTACCCAGCCGGGGGCCTCGTAAGGTGTCGGTGTGTTATTAGTCACGGGATTTTCTTTGTCTATGATTTTCATCCTTCAGCTGAACCCCCGATCATACTGCCTGGACAGGACTAACAAGCCTACGCCTCACTTGAATCCGAGGCCAGCTAACATCGGCCTGACCAAAGAGCTCATCATTTTTCCTGGATATCCAGAATGCAGTTTCCCTGATGCTTCGACTGGAGATCCAGGGCGTTTCAGTAGGGATGGAGCGCTGGGACCGCCTGGCTCAAGGATCGTTACAAACAGCAGCGCAAAACACGGTCTGGTTCACTACCTTACACCAGGTATTTGCGTTGCAGCGCACCGGGCACGATGCCGCCGTCAAAGAAACGCTGGACTATGCGAGTGCGCAAGGCGATTCTGGAATCCAGAAAGTCTGGATGAACTAAACGTGCTTACGCAGCAATTTGATAGGTTCGAAACCAAAGAACATGTAAAAGCCGGAGTACTACAATAACGCCGATGGTGGACGAACTGGAAATAACCCGTATTCGCGCCTACGCGGTTACACCCCCGCTGATGCCAGAGACACGTTTCACCGGTCGTGGGCAGCCGATAAAAATGAACATCGAAATTGTGCGGCTCACGCTGGTGAATGGCGTAGAAGGCACAGCCTCGTCTGACAGCGGATGGGCAACTACGCCAGGGGGGGATGTTGTTCGTGACATTCGTAAACTCACCCCGCGTGTTCTTGGGCACAACGTTCTCCATCGTGAAACATTCACGGAATCGTTGTTAGCAGACGCCGGCGAGGGTCCGTGGGACGCAATTTCACTCATCGATTGCGCGATGTGGGACGCCTATGCGCGCAGTGTTGGCAGACCGCTGTGGCAAATGCTGGGCGGGCACCAGCAACGCATTGAAGCGTATGCCAGTACGCCAGCTCGTCTAACCATAAAAGAATATCTCGACGACGCAGAGCATTTTGCGGCACTTGGATATCGAGCCATCAAGTTCCATATGCACACGGACCTGGAGTTCGACCTCGACATGGTGCAAGCGGTGGCAAGCGCACATCGCGACAGCAATTTGCGCTTCATGGTTGATTTGGAACAGTGCTATACGTTTGATGAGGCAGTGCGACTGGGCGAAGCACTGGAAAAGCTGCCATTCGACTGGATGGAGGCACCCCTACCGGATCACGACCTCGATGCTTATGTGGAGCTCAACAAAGCCATCGCGATCGACGTATTGCCTGCCGGGAATACTTTGTTTGGTTTGAAGACCTGGGCTGACGGGTTGCGCCGCGGGGCCTGGTCTCGACTTCGCTGTGATGTGACTAACGGGGGCGGTGTTACCACAATCATCAAGGCCATGGAGCTTGCGAATGCGATGAATGTGCCAGTCGAACTACAGTCATTCGGTTTCCAACCAACACAGAGTGCCAATTTACACTTAATGCTTGGCTTGGGCGGCTGCACCTGGTTCGAGCATCCGGCACCACACGCTCCCTTCGACTACGCAACTCGCAACCCGTTGACGCTGGATTCCGAAGGCCGCATCGGCGCAGTGGAAGGGTCCGGGTTGGGTATTGACATGGATTGGGATTTAATCACGACAGATGCCTTCGTGACCTTCGATAGCACGGCCTGACTTTCTGAATCAGCCGGCTCCATTTTGGCCAGGTTGCCCTTCCATTGCTTCGTTCTTGCTATTCTTAAAGAAAAAAAGGGGCCTGATGTCCAGATCGTTCATTCAAGAGCTGAATCGTCGCAACGTATTTCGCGTTGCCGCCATCTATGTCGTTGTGAGCTGGGTATTGATGCAGATAGGCGACGTGATGTTCCCAGCGCTGCTTCTGCCGGTATGGACAACGACGATGCTGGTCGCTTTCTTGCTGCTGGGCTTTCCGGTTGCCATGATTTTTGCATGGGCCTACGAGATTACTCCCGGCGGTGTACTGCGAACTGAGGATGTGCCCGAGGGACAGTCCATAACGACTGACACCGCCCACAAGATCAATCGTTTGATCATCGCGGTACTCACTGTTGCCGTCGCCGTGTTGTTGGTACGGAGCTTTTGGACTGCGCCGGAAACGCCGCCAACGCAATCACCCATTCAAGTCGCCGAACAGTCCATCGCTGTCATGCCGTTCAAGAATCAGAGCGCAAGTGAAGAAAATGCAGAGTTCTTCGCCGTTGGCTTACATGATGAACTATTAACACTGCTGTCTAAACTTGGCGAACTCAAGGTTATTTCCCGAACTTCCGTGGAGCGGCTCGACCCAAATCTGTCCATACCGGAAATCGGGGCACTGCTAGGCGTTGCGACGGTACTTGAGGGCCAGGTTCAAAGGGCCGGTGATCGACTTCGTATCAACGTGCAATTAATCGACACAGCCGCCGAAGGGCATATTTGGGCAAACACCTATGACCGTGAACTGACTGCCGAAAATATTTTTGATGTGCAGAGTGATATTGCAAGAACGATCACTGGAGCATTGCACGCCGAATTGTCCGACAGCGATGAACAGCTCCTTCAGGACGTACCAACGACAAGCACTGCAGCGCTGGAACGCTATATGCTGGGCCGACAACTTTGGGAGCGTGGTTCCTGGGCGGCGTTACGATCTGCATCGGATTACTTCGAAGAAGCGATTGGACATGACCCGAATTTTGCTCAGGCCTGGGCTGCACTGGCAGGGGTAAACTTGCAGAGACTGCAAACAGGCGCTATCGACCTGCAAGCATACTTGAACATCGCCAAGCCAGCGGTCAGCCGCGCCCTGAAATTGAACAATACGCTTTCAGAGGCACACGCTGAACTCGGAAATATGCGTTGGAAAGAGGGCGATCTGGAGGCGGCAGAATCCGCGTATAGCGAAGCGCTCAGTCTGAATCCCGACTTGCCATACAGCTTGCTGGCTTATGGCACGTACTTGCGTACAACCAACAGGCCTGCCGAGGCAATTCCGGTACTGGAGAAAGCGCTGGCACATGACCCACTTTCGTCGTTGATAATTTTTGATCTGGGCAAGTCTGAAATGTATCTCGGCCGAGTAGAAAACACACTTGCGTACGCGGCACGAAATCTCGAGATCGACCCCGCCAGCGTTCACGGCTACGCGGGCAACATGCAGGGGTACCTGATGAAAGGTCGCTACGACCTGGGCATGACCTGGATGATCAAGCTAATGACCGTGGACCCCCTGGATTTTGAAAACTGGGCTTACATGGCAGTTTGGTCGGAAGCACTTGGGCTGTCCGATTCGGCGGAAAAATACATGGCCAGAGCTTACGAGCTTGGCCCGAATGAACCCGTCGTCCTGAAATGCGATTTGCAAATACAATCGATGCTCGGGAAGCATGCCGAAGCAACCCTCATCGCACAACGCGCACTTGACGCTCGGTTGGATGATCGCTGGTATTCAAATCGAATCTTTCTTCGCCAAATACGAGATGTAGCGGCAACGGACGATGCTCTCAGCGCATCGTTGGGGTTGTACAGAGATCGTCACCCGGAACTTTTTGAGGAGACGCCGGAAATAACCGTCGTCAACATAAATGCCGCTGGTGATTTGGCATTTCTTCTACAGCAATTAGGACAGGCAGAAAGGGCACAGGCGTTAGCTTCTACGAGCCTCGACTGGCACGACAACACTCGCCCCCCTGGCGTTTATAGTTGGGAGACTGGCATTGTAAAAGTCGATCTTCTCATCATAAAAGGAGATAACGACGCCGCATTGCGAGCACTACAAGAAGCTGCCGCCTATGGTTGGAATTATAGCTGGACCTGGTACATGGACAGTCCCAATCTCGACCCAATTCGTGACCGGCCCGAATTTCAGGCTGTTGTTGCGCAACTCAAGAATGACATGAATACACAGCGCGAAGCATACTTGTCATTGCCCGACATGGGCGAATTCGACCTGCGACATTGATTGAAGCCCTTGCCTTATACGCACACGCCCAGTCCGACGAAAATCCCCAGTCCACACTCCAAGTACCCGAGTTTTACTCTGTCATTATTCATTCTTAATGGTGGATAATGAGGTCATGATAATGGCCAGATTTTCCAGATCTTTGCTGCTGATTACCGGTGGCCTCGCGCTGAGCAACGTGTTCGGGCAGACGAGTTACGAATCACAACGGCAAGCGATGATCGACGAGCTGCGCGAGAATTCCCGGTTGTCCGAACAATACGGTGCGCCGCCCATTAGCGAACGTACGCTAGCTGTGCTCGGACAGGTTCCGCGGCACGAGTTCGTGCCCGATGATCAAAAACGCTACGCGTATGAAAATCGGCCATTGCCGATAGGCGCCCGGCAGACTATTTCCCAGCCCTACATCGTCGCGTTGATGTCGGATCTGGCCGATGTGACCAAGAACGATACGGTGCTCGAGGTTGGTACAGGCTCCGGTTATCAGGCGGCGGTACTTTCGGAATTGGCAGGCCGCGTCTACACGATAGAAATAGTCGGGATGCTCGGTCGGCGTGCCGCGAACACTTTGAAACGTCTCGGATACAACAACGTCACGGCCAGAGTCGGTGATGGATATGCAGGCTGGCCCGATCAGGCCCCGTTCGATGCCATCCTGGTAACCGCTGCGCCGGAGAAAGTGCCGGAACCATTGATCGAGCAGCTCGCAGTTGGTGGACGCATGGTCATCCCGGTCGGTGCGGAAAATGAGGTGCAGATTCTCCAGGTATTGACGAAAGAGGAAGACGGCCTTGTGGTTGTTAGCCACGTCATTGCGGTTCGATTCGTTCCACTAACGCGCGACGAAAACTAAGCTCCTGATACCCTTAATGCATCTGCGCCGCAAGGAAAGACCTGATGAGTGAGATAACAAGAAGAGACTTTATCAATGGCACGCTGATGGTGGCAGGAAGCACCATGTTGCCATTTGATGCATCCAGCCAGGCGGCCATGGTCGCCCTCGACCCATCCTATTATCCACCCGCGCGCCACGGGCTTCGCGGCAGCCACCCCGGATCAAACGATGCCGCACATGCCCGCGCGTGGGCCGGGCGTTCGGATTGGGGACCAACCACCAAACTATCGGAGACCTACGACCTGGTTGTTGT
>SMVA01462263.1_pt1 | contig 26231 bp, 24 predicted proteins | sample 2456451 | NCBI WGS metagenome assembly SMVA01 (sample SAMN11095933, study PRJNA526329) | marine sediment metagenome | biome: Marine sediment; feature: Surficial sediment; material: Deep marine sediment; isolation source: Hadal surficial sediment | place: Pacific Ocean | collected 2014-05 | depth... | reverse complement strand
TAACGAAAGAATAAGCAAGCCGACCCAGACCTGCTTAAGCGGCTCGGGCGACCCCAATTTGTGTACGCCCGCGTAAATTGAAAACAGGCCACCCATGCTGAAGAGCAGGATCGCGACAATAAAAGACCAGAAATAGATGAGCTTGCCATAGCCGAGCGGATGCTCATCGTCGGGTAACCGACGTGACTGGACCAGACCGAGAAACAGGAGGGCCTGATTGCCGGTATCGGCGAACGAGTGAATCGCCTCGGCCAGCATACTCCCCGACCCCGTGAACCAGGCACCCCAACTCTTCGTGAGCGCGATACCGAAATTGGCGAACAGCGCATAAAAAATAGCTTTCTGTGACCCTTCCTGCATATGATCGAGATTATCGCATGGCGCAATGACAGATCGATGACTACCAACAGTTCGCCGGATGAGAACATCGATGCACTGGTCGAGCGACTGGGCATTGCTGACATACGGCGCCATATTTTTCTGTGCTGCGATCAGACGAAGCCCAACTGCTCGGACAGAGATGTCAGCCTGAAATCCTGGGCTTACTTGAAGAAGCGCCTCGACGAACTGCATCTGACCGGCCGGGGGGGCATCTACCGAACCAAGGCCAACTGCCTGCAGATTTGCATGCAAGGTCCGGTTGCCGTGGTCTATCCGGAAGGCACCTGGTACCGATCGTGCTCACCCGAGGTCCTGGAACGCATTATTCAGGAACACCTGATCGGCGGACGGCCGGTGCAGGAATTTCTCATCGCCCGGCACTCCCTGCCCTGAAACGTCACGCCCCGTTCAGGTCGTTTCGACCGTGTCGGCCGTGTCTATAAGGGCCTCCCGGTTCTCATACATTTTGAGGTGCCGACGCGCCTCTTTTTCGAGCCGTGCTGCATTGGTCTCGGCCGCCAGCGCAATGGCGCGCTGCGTTGTCGAAATCGCCTCATCGAAGCGGCCATCGGCCGCATAAGCGGCGGCGAGCGTATCGAGCACGACAGGATTGTTGCGCCCCGTCAGCCGCACAGCGTGCTCTGCAAACTCGATCGCCTGACCGGAATTTCTGACCGCAGCGTCGGGGTGCGTGGCCAGAATCCAGGCCGCATTATTCAACAATTGCGGTGATTCCGGGTTCAAAGCGACCGCTTTCTGAAACTGCTGCAACGCTCCACTGGATTTCCCCGCGCCGAGCAAAGCATCACCCATACGACTATAGCCCTCGAACTCCTCAGGCTCGATACGTTGAAAAAGCTGCAGCGCCCGCACCGCCTCATCATAGGCGTTGACCTGCATATAGAGTTCAGTCAATACCATGAGGGCGGCCGGCTGCTCGGGGGCCAGTTCCAGCACCCGAATCAGGGCGCGAATCGCCTCCGGTGTATCCCCCCGCCTTTGCATGACCTGGGCGTCGCGCACATGCATGGTGATTTGCGCCCAGTCGGCATCCGACAACGCGATATCACGATGGTTCCGCACGTGAAAAACGGGGAACCTCGGCACGCGATAACGCAGGCGGCCAAGATGCATCAGGATCGGGCTGATGGAATCCGCAAGTGCGGGCGACTGGTCGGAAATAAATTCGAGCACTTCGAACGGATCGTAGGCGATCATCGGGATTTGTGATTGCGTCAGATACAGGTGTTCGAGATCATTGTGTTCGTCGCTGATCTGCCGCCGCTTACCATATTCGGAACGCAGACTCTCGTCTGTCCTCAAAATGCGCGCAAACAGGTCGACCGGACGATTTACCTGAATCCCGGCGAGGTCGGCGAGGACACGCTTGGATTCGAAAAAGCGCCGCTGCATGAGTTGCAGATCGATTCGCGACCGTCCGCCGACGAGAATGAGTTCGTTTTCATACCCGACGAATAGCAAGGCATTTGGAAAAACCTCAATAAAGGTCGTGATCGCGAGGCTGACGGCCTCCCGCGGCATCTGATAGACAGGCAACCACTGGGTCATCATGCCGCCCGGGGTCAGGTGCTCGAGGACATCCGCGTAGTACTCCCGGGAATAAAGCCGGAAAGCCCCGGCCGCCATGGGCGGCGGCGGCTCGCTAGTGACGAGGTCATATTTTTGATCCGTCAGGCGCAGGAAATTCCGGCCATCGTCGTGGATTAGCCGCACACGCGGATCGAGATGCACATCGTGGTGCGTTTGCGTGAACTCGGGCGCGGTTTCAAAGACCTTGTCGTTCAGATCGACGATATCGATTTGCTCGATCGTCTCGTGAGCCGCGATGGCCGAGGCCGTGTTGCCGACGCCGAAACAGATCACCAATGCCTTGGTCGGATCAGGTTGAGCCAGCAGTGGAAAATGGGCCATCAGCCGCATATAGGTCTGCGACAGCCCATTCGTGCCCGACATGGAAAGATTCCCGAAGTACAAGCGCTTCTCATCGGGCAATTTGAGGACGAAGGTCGTATTGGCGCCGTTACTCTTAAGCGCCCGCACCGGGTATTTAGTCGGCGGGCTCTCGGGCAACATATAGGCCGCGTCAAAATCCGACGGCACGAGGAAACAGGCGGCAATGAAGGCGGCTCCCAGAATTCCGGGTTTCCAGATTTCCAAGCGCTTTTTCTCGGTGAGCAACAGCAGCAAGACGGCGCCGCAGGCCATCAGCGCCATCGCGAGCTTGAGCGAGTAAAAGGCGTTCACGCGTGGCGCGATCAATGTAAACCCAATCATGCCGATGCAGAATGCGACCGTGTTCAGACCGTACGCCAGCCCTAAGTGCCTGCGCTGTGCCTGTATCTGATTGCAGACATAAGGCAATAGTAAAGACACGAGAAAGTACGGCACGAAAACGAGCACGCCAACGAAATAAAAGAGCTGAAAGGTGCTCGCCGGAAAGACCGGGAATGTCTCGGCCAGCAACGACAGGTCCCGGTCGAAGTTATTTCTGGATAATGTTCCGATCAATGGATACATGAAACGCCACGCGACCGCGTAAGAAATTACGCAGGCGACCACCGCGATCTTGATATGAAACAGCCGAATGTGCGTCCTCAGGCGGACGAGGGTGCTGCCCAGGAAAATCGCCAATATCGCCCAGAATGAGATGAACGACATGACGGCGCCCGGACTCGTTTGCAGGACAAAGCTGATACGCTTGAACATGTCGCCCTCGAGCACGCCCGACATCAGGCCGCCCAGCGCCGCGCCCGTCAGCAATACCGAGAGGCTGCCCTGCGCCAACGGCGGTTCCTCGACCCGTTTGCGGATCTCGACACCTGCGACGTTGGCGGGAGGCGCGCCGCCCGTCGCGAGAAAATAGACGCCCAGCAATATATTGATCCCCGCCATGAGCCAAAAGGTCATGCTGTGCCCAATCCACGGCAGGAACAGGAACTGGCAGGCCAGCACCCCGGTGCAGGCGCCGAGCGTGTTCCACGCGTACAGCGCGGCGGGCAGTCGCTCGCCAGCGGGCACCGAGACAAACGCGTTGCAGATGAGCGGGAAGGTGATTCCCATGAACACGCACGGAATAAAAACGCAGGCCGCCGCAACGACAACCTGCGTAACGCGGTAGACGCCGTTCTGGACCCATATGCCATCGGCCAGGGAATACGGGAATGCGCCCCAGAGATCGGCCGGCATGTAGGCCGCGACCATCGTCAGCAAAGCCGTCAATCCGACGAGAATCTCGACGAGGCCATACACATGCAGGCGGTCTGGCATCCGGAGTTTCATGACCAGTGCACGCGTTATGCGCTCGCTGAATAACGCTCCGAAACCGAGCCCGCCGATGAAGTTGCAAACCACGAGCGCAAAGGTCAGGTTCGTCGCCCCGAACCAGTCCGTAAAAATTCGGAACCAGGCAACCTGATAGCCGAGACTAACGAAACCCGACAGGGCGTAAAACAGAAAAACGCGGATCATTCAGACTCCGTGGAAACCACATGCCCGTCGATTAATGCGGGCGCAGTGCTTATCGCGCGCGCCATGTTAACCCAACTCGGCCTTCGGCCGGGGCAGTCGAGTCTACATAACTCAGCAACAGGAGGATTCGGAAGACGCTCCGGGTGACTGTGGGGACGCGGATTGCCCTGATCGGGATATCAGAGATTCAAACGGTGAGCCTGAGCTCTCCGAGTTGAAGGCACCGACATGCATCCGGGTATTGCCTTCCAAATCGAAAAACGGTGCGAGCCGGCTGTTCGCGAGCATCAGGTACGTGTTGCCGCAAACGGGGCGGTTTCGGCCAGTATCAAAGATATTGCCCCGATCCAGCACGAGGCGATCGGGATAATAGGACGCGGTCCCCAGATAGGTGGCCGATTGACCATAGTCCTCGTTCGTCAGTTCCAGGTCCGGCAGTTTGAACAGTCGACAGGTCGCCGAGAAAAACTGGATGTCGCCGATTTTTTCACGCAGCGTCGGATCTTCGACGCTGACCGGTCGGCTCGTCACGAGCCGCGGATCGGCAAAGCCAGCCTGCTGCGCCAGCCGGAGAAAATCATTCCAGTACAGGGCGCCGGACAGGCATTCTCCATACAGCACGGAATCATTTTTCAATTCGTCGGGCACGCGCCGGTCCGCATAGATGTCGGCAAAATAGATCTCGCCGCCGGTCTTCAGGAGATGCCAGGCCTGATCGAGTACGGCCTGTTTGTCGGTCGCCAGGTTAATGACGCAATTCGACACGATGATATCAAACCGGTCGGCTTCGAGCCCGGTTTGGTCCAGAGCCTCGATATCGCCGTCGATGAATTCGACGTTTGAAGTGGCGTAGCCGAAGCGATCGGCGTGATAAGCCTCGTGACGTCGGGCCACCGCCAACTGCTCGGCCGTCATGTCGATGCCGACCACGCGACCCTCGGGCCCGACGAGACGCGAAAGGACGTAACAATCCCGGCCTGTGCCGCAACCCAGGTCCAGGATCTGGGTCCCATCGAGCACTTCCGGCAATACGAGGCCACAACCGTAATACCGCGCCAGAACTTCATCATGTATATCGGCCAGCGCGGCCCTGACGTGTTCCGGCGTCGCATCAACCGTGCAACAGGCGTTGGTCTTGAGGTCCGCTGAGGACTGCAGCACCTCGCCATAGTAACGTTGAACTTCTGCGCGCATTCAGCGGTCTCCTCAGCATTGCCATTGGTTAGATTGGTATGCTTGTATTATGAACGTGAACGGCCCCGACAGTTCAAACCCGCGGCATGCAACGCTGGTCGTGATCCTGCGCCGACCGCAGCCTGGCATCGGCAAACAACGTATCGCAGCGGATATTGGCGCGGACTTGACGTTCGAGCTGGCTGAATGCCTGCTGGCCACAACACTCGAAGATGCAGACGCATGGCCTGGTCCCGTCGTGCTCTCGCCGGAGAGCGCCACGGACGCCGTCTGGGCTCGCGACTTGCTGGCACGGCCGTCGGAAGTGATTCCGCAACCGGCCGGCAACCTGGGCCAGCGCATCAACGGCGTAGACGGCCTGGCCCGGGCCGCCGGGCATACGCACCTTATATATATTGGCAGTGACGCACCGGTTCTGAATCGAGATTATTATGGCCGTGTGCCGGCCGCTTTGACTGCGTATGACGTGGTCCTCGGGCCGGCCGATGACGGCGGTGTGACGCTGATGGGGTCGCGTGCGACGTGGCCTTCCCTCGGCAACCTTCCGTGGAGCAGCCACGAACTGGGCAACGCACTGGAACTGGCCTGCCGCGAATGCGGTCTGACAGTCTATCGACTCGACAGCCTCTATGACGTCGACCTGGCGACAGATCTGCCACGGCTGTGTGAGGATCTGGCTATGGACCATCGACCGGCACGCAAGAAACTTCGGGCCTGGCTAATCGACGCCAAACTGAATAGTCCGGAAATGGTGGCGCAACGTGGTACAGGCACCGGTACAAGATGAACCAGCACAGCAAATGCGACTCGGCCATCAGTATTGTGATTCCGGTTCTGGATGACTTTCAACATCTGACCGAATTACTGCATGACCTGCGTGCAACGGACGGCGCGGACGAAATCGTCGTCGTTGACGGGGGTGACGACGCGCGCTGTGCAAGCCTCGCGAAAAGAAACCAGTGCGTCTATCTGCGCACGCGTGCAGGGCGCGGACATCAATTGCATGCCGGTGCCGAGCGTGCGAACGGTGATGTCATCTGGTTCCTGCATGCCGATGCGCGCCCGCCGACATCGGCGCTCGAGTCAATCCGTCGCGAGATCGCCGGAGGCGCGATCGGTGGTTATTTTCAGTTTCGATTCCTCGGCCGTTTGACCTGGTACAAACGACTCCTCGCGTGGTTCATTAATATTCGCGCGCGCGTCGGCGTGCCATACGGCGATCAGGGCCTGTTTTTTCGACGATTCGATTACGTCGCGTTGGGCGGTTTTCCGGACGCACCCTTGTTCGAAGAGGTCTCCTTGGTCAAGGCTGCCCGGCGCCACGGACGTTTCGTCCGGATCGCGGCACCGATCGGCGTGTCGTCGCGCCGCTGGGAGCAGGACGGCTGGGTGCGGCACACGCTCGAGAACCGTCTACTGGCGCTGGGCTACATGCTCGGCATTTCTTCCCAAACGCTCGCTGCGCGGTACCGGCAGAAATGCTGATGAAAAACTCAGATCCGCGTGGGCCCGGCTGGTCGACCACGGCGACCGGCGAACCACGCGGCTACATTCAACCTCACACACTCGATGAACTCTGGTTTCACACCGGCACGGCCTGCAATCTCGAATGTCCGTTTTGCCTCGAAGGTTCCACGCCGGGCGATACTCGCCTCGACCGCATGACCCTGACTGATGTGCGGCCGTTCATCGATGAAGCCGTATCGCTCGGCGTAAAACAATTTTCATTCACCGGTGGCGAACCCTTCATCGTCAAGGATTTCATCAATATCCTCGCCTGCGCCGCGGCACATCGGCCCTGCCTCGTGTTGACGAACGGCACGGATCCGGTGCTGAAGCGATTGCATCAGATCGAACGGCTGGCCGGATCGGCACACCCGATATCGTTCCGCGTCAGCATCGACTACGCGAACCGGAAGCAGCATGACGCCGGGCGCGGAGCCGGTAATTTCGTAAAAGCGCTGAATGGCATGCGCAGCCTGCACGAAATGGGTTTTCAGGTCACCCTGGCCCGCCAACGCGAGGCCGACGAAGACGATACGGCGATTGAAGCGCGCTTTCGTGCATTGCTCGGCGAACATGGTTTGCCGGACGATATCCGGATCGTATCGTTTCCGGATTTCGACATCCCGTTTGCCCATCCGCGCGTCCCGGACGTCACCGAAAACTGCATGACACAATTCCAGACCGAAGAAACCCGCCGGGCGTTCATGTGCGCATTCAGCAAGATGGTGATCAAGCGAAAAGGACAAATGCGGGTTTATGCATGCACCCTGGTTGATGACGATCCCGCTTATGACCTCGGCGGGTCCCTGGCCGAAGCTCAGGGCCAGCGCATCCGGATGGGGCATCACCGCTGCTACACCTGCTTCGCCTTCGGTGCATCCTGCAGCGAACTATAAGATTTTTCGGAAAAAATGGGGTCAGACCCCATTTTTTTCAGGCCGGGAAGAAGTCGATCGGCTTCGTCGTCGTGATGGTGCCGACGTCTTTCTCGAGGAAGCGGAACAGCTTGATACGCTGGACCAGTTTTCGTTCGAGTTCTTCGTCGCCGATCTCGCTGGAGATGACTTCACACAACGACACGATGCCCGACGGCTCGATCGTGAGCCGGAGCACGACCTTGCCCTGCAGCGTCGGATCGCGGCGCAGCGCCCGATTGTATAACGCGTAGATCGCGCCTTTATTCTTATCGAAAATCATTTCGATTTCTTCGCGGCTGCGGGCCGGCCGGTCGCCCGCGCCTGGCCGCCGGACAGCCGGGCCGCCGCCCAAGCCCGCAACGCTGCTCGAAACTTTCGTGGCATCGTGATCGGCGAGACCCGCACCGCCCGTGTTGCGGCTCAGGCTGGTTGTATTGATACCGCCGCTGCTCCTGCCCGCATTTGAGGCAATGACCGTGCGCTTGGTCCGCTCGGCCTCACCGGCCGAGCCGACGAGTTCACGGTCACTGATTATGCTTGCCAGCGCCCGATTGTCGCGCAGTTCCGCCAAATCGTCGGCAAACGGCAGCAAGCCGGCCACCGAAGCTTTTTTGCGTGCCGCCTCTGTCCGGTCGACCCGCTCGGGCTCGACGACCGGTTCCGGCTCGACTTTTTTCTCCTCGGCGACCTGTGGCTCGGGCGCCTCGTCCTCGGGCCTGGACTGGACGACCGGCGGCGGTAACGGCTTGGGTTTTTCGAGTATCAATCTCGCGAATCGCGGCGGGACTTTTACAAATTCATCGAATTCAGCGTCAGGTACCGGGAGAAACGAGATGATGATGCTCAGGATGAGTATCGCGATACCAACGCGCTTGAGAATTTGCAGGAAGCGCTCTTCTTCCTCGCGCGAGAGCTCCCACGCCAATTCATACGTGCGGTAATAGGCGATCATGCGCGGCTTATCCTTGTCCCGGGCCCGGCGCGATGGCCGTCGGCGCACGCTGCATGACCGCCAGGGAAATCTTGCCGTAATCGGCGGCCGTGCAGGTCGCCATGACGCGCTTCAGCAAGCTGTAAGGCAACTTCTTGTCGCCCATGATGGTGACCTCGCGGTCGGCGATGTCGGCGATGGTCTCTCGCCGCACGACACGATCGATCTGACTCTGCAGCGCCTGTTTGAGGCCGCCGATAATGAGCCTGTCTTGTGTCATGACTTCATCGACCCTGGCCACAACTTTGCCCTGTACGAGGATGTGCTCACCGGTCACCATGATCACGACATTCTCGCGTGCTTTTTGCTCGGCGATGGATTCCGGCAATTTGAGATCCTTTGCATTCGGCAGGACCTCGACCTGCGACGAATTGACGAGCAGAAAAAACACGAGAATCGTAAAGATATCCATGAGCGAGACGAGATTGAGTGAGACAGGCTTCTTGCTCTTTTCGTTCCTGCGCTCCATGCGCTTGGCTCGTTGTGACATCGGCATGGCTCAGCGCCCCCTCGCTACGATCGGCGCATCACCGATCGCAATTTCAGGAAAGAGTTCGGCCTTTATCGGCCGGCCCGTCTTGGCGCCTTCCGCGACGTAGATCCGCACGGCGTCCATCACCTGGACGAGCACGTCGTAGGACACGTCCTGCTCGAGCAGAACGGTAATATCGAGCTTGTCCGGGTAGCGGGTCTTGACCCGTTTCAGGTAGTCGGTCAACCCGACCAGGTCCTGACCGGTCGCGGTCACCGGCAATATAGTCAGCAGGCCCGTACTGCGCTCACCGACCTCGAGTCGATCCTTGCGCACGATGACCTCCAGCTCCATCGAATGCGGTTCCGTCTCGAGCTGATCGCCGGAGGAGGTCGGCAGATTCAGCTCCAGGATCGCAACCTGGGAAAACACAGCGGTAATCAATAGAAACGGAACCAAAATCACCATCAGGTTCATGAAGGCGGTGATATTGAGCTCCACCGCTTCGCGGCGATGCTGATTGCGCCAGTGTCGGCTCATGCGGTCTGCTTAGCGTCTTTGCGGCGCTCGTCGACCGCATTCAGAAATTTCACCGAAGCCATCTCGAGGCTGTCGACGATTTCCGTCGTCTTGCTCTGCAGGACTGTGTGTATCAGCAGCAACGGGATAGCGACCATGAGGCCAAACGCTGTCGTGTTCATGGCCACAGAAATACTGGCCGACAACAGGTCCGCCTTTTCCGCCGGATTGGCTGCGGATACGGCCGTAAAGGCGCGAATCAGGCCGATGATTGTGCCCAGCAAGCCCAGCAACGTCGCGATATTGGCGAACGTCGCAAGGTAATGCGTGCGCTTTTCCAGCCGCGGCATAACCTCCATGAGGCTTTCCTCCATGGCTTTCTCAATGTCGTCCCGCCGGGACGAGGATTTGATTCGATATAGACCGTAAGTCAGGATCGTGCCAATCGCACTCTTCGACTTGGACGTAATGGAAACCGCCTCGGAAAATTTGCCGGCTTTGATAAACGGCGTAATTTTTTTCCAGATCATGCGATTACTTATGCTGGTCTTGCTCAGAAACACGTAGCGCTCTATAGATATTGCGACACCCAGCGCCAACACGATGACAATGGGATACATGAATACCCCGCCGTTCTGAAAGAAGCCCACTGTGCTCGAAAACATATTCATAGCTTCTCAACCTCCTCGACTAAAAATAATTGCTTAACATAATTGTTGCGCAACCCCGCCGGCGAACTACTCGATGCCTTCAGTTCCGGGGGGCGCATACAATTGATCGAAATACTTCGTTTGTCGTCGAAATACATCACGATCTACCGGAGTCAACACCTCGTCGATGAGACTATTTACCGGTTTTCCGACGAGACTCCCCATCTCCGGATCTTTCCAGGGCACGATGACCATGATGCGGGGTAATTCCTGGTTGCCGCGGATCGAAGTGATATCGAGTTCGAGGCGGTCGGCCGCCGGACGCGCCGACTGTGCGGGTGCCGTTTCGGCGCCGGAATCACTCGGACCAGTACTCGCATCGGCAAGCGCCGCCGCGCAAACCAGCAGCAAAGCAGCGCAGAGCGCGACCAGTGAATATTTAGCCTGCATGACTATTGCTCGACCCTGGCCGACCGTTGGGATCGAGCCAGGCGTCTCTCGAGATCGAGAATCCACTTCTCTACGAACCGCCTGGCGTCGAGATCCGTTTCGTGTTCCGTGTAGAGCCGGTAGTAACGCAACGCGAGTTCCGGTTTGCGGTTATAGAGGTCGTGCAGCACGCCGAGATTGAAATACGCCAGCTTGTAACCCGGATCGGCCTTGATCGCGCGCAAATAGGATTTTTCGGCCTCCATAAACCGGCCTTGTTTCCGTTGCGCGATGCCGAGCTGATTGTGCGCGATGGCGCACGCCGAACAAATCGTAATCGCGCGCTCGAACGCGGCCACGGCCGCGTCGGGTCGGCCGTTGCGCCCGTGAATAATGCCGAGATTCACGAGCGGGCCCGAATAGTCGGGATAGCGCTCGCGCAGGTCTTCGAGTTCATCGACGGCGCGCCTGTCATCGCCTGCATCCATGTAGCCGAGCGCACGTGCATAGCGCGTCGTCGCCACGGCCGGGTAAGATTCCTCCGCGGCATCAGTCTTCGACAGGCCCGGTATGCCGACAGAACCGCAACCCCACACCGACAGCGCTGCCAGAGCAATCCCGGCGATGGAAATCGCTTTAGTCCAGCCGGGCGACAAGGGTCTCGCTCCTTTCAGGTTTGTCATAGCGCGCGGGCATCAATTCGGCCAGACGCGAGAAGCTTTTGCGCACCCATTCGTCGTAGATGCCCTCGGCCGCCCGGTCGGCGTTTGCCGCGAAAATCTCGATCGCCTGCTCCTCGAACGGAAAAGCCTGCTCCTCGAGCAGGATGTCGTATTGCTCGAGTTCCTCGGCCGATAATTCGGATGGCCGTTCCGATTCAATGAGATCCTTGCTGAACTGGTAATACAGGTCCGCGATCTCGAAGCTCGCAGCGGTCGTCACCTCGGCCACGCCGTAGTCGGCGGTTCGGCCATAGGCCGCCAGTGCGTGTTCCATGCGCTCCTTCTTGCGCGCCAGGCTTGCCTCGAGCGGATGGGTCAACTTCGCATGCAGAAATGCGTCACGCGCGGGTCCGGCCAGTTCGAGCGACGCTCTTGCCGCGAGCGTGCGGCTGCGATCCGTCCGCCCCGCACCCGCCTTCGCGTCCGTGTCGATGATGGACTGCAGCCATTCGCCGCGTGCTGTCCCGTCGCCGGCTGTGCTGGCCAGGTCAGCGAGCCGCATGCGCGCTTCGATCGATTCGCTCATTGGCTCCGGATAACGCATTACGATCGCACCGTATACACGTCGCTGTTCATCGACGGCGCCGCCTTCCTCATACAGTTCGGCGGCCCGCCACAAGGCCTCTCGCCGAACATCGTAGTCGGCGCTTTCGAGACCGGCGATACGTTCGTATTCGACGCCGGCCTGCATGAATCGTCCCAATTCTTCGTATGCGACGGCGAGCTTCCGCGTGACGTCATCACTGAAGTCATGGCCGGGAAAATCGGCCCGGAATTGCTCGAGAACGTCGGCGGCCTCGGTCCACTTCCGGCTCGTAATCAGCAGCGCGGCGGCGTCATAAACCGCGTTCGGCACGAAATCGGAGCCCGGTTGCACGGCGCCGACGCGTAAAAAATGCGCGACCGCCCCCCCGACGTCGCCGGCCGCCTGCGCCTGCCCCGCCTGACGATAAATCGATGCGGCGATCCGCTCATTGAATTCGGCGCGCGTCTCGGCATCGTCGATGGGCATGCTTTGCAGATGCTGATAGGCCTGCTCGGCCTGAGCGTATTGCTGCATATCGAAACGCGAGTGGGCGATAACGGTCCAGGCCGTACGCTCGAGTTCCATGTCCGCGGGAGGCTGCATCGTGATCACGAGCCCTGCGACCTGCACCGCGCGCTCAAGACTGCCGTTCCTGAACAATTCCTCGGCGACGTTCGTCAGGACGGCCGCGGATTTTTCGTGCGCCGGAAAAGCATCGGCGAAGCGCAACGCATTATCGAACGACGCGGCGCGCCAGGCGGCCTTTTTGTCGCCCGCGAGACCAGTCTCAAACTTCTTCGCGGCAATCAGCGCCGCGTACCCGGCTTCCGCGTCCTTCTCATGTGGACCATAATCATAGGCCGTGTGCAGATACTCGCTCGTCGCTTCGTCGAAGCGTGCGAGCGCAAAGAGAATCTCAGCCAACAGAAAGTTCCGCTGCGCCGAATCGGGGTCGTCTGGAAAATATGCCAGATAGCGCCGGTACAATCCCGCCGCTCGCTCGTAGGCGGCCGTGTCGCCACGCTCCTGTGCCCGCGCGTGATCGAAAGCCGCGAGATCGGTCAGATTCTCCTTCAAATGGCCCACGACCTCGGGCCATTCACCGAGCGCACGCCCGTCCCAGAATGCGCTGTCGAGCCCATAGAGGTCGACATAATCGCGTTTCGCGTCCAGCACGAGGCTCGGAAATTTCGCGAGGGTATACGCCTCGACGACCCGGATCTGCATGCCCGGAGAACGCGGATGAGTCGGATCGCGCGCCACAAAATCCGCGTAGGTTTCGGCGGCATCAATGTAACGTTCTTTATCGAGGAACAGGTCGCCGAGACCGGCGTACAGCAGGTCGACATAATAAACTCCGCCGCGCCGGGTCAGCATCTCCTCGATCGAGTTGAAACCGTCCAGATATGAAAACGTAATGCTCAACACGCGGAAAGTGTCATCGACGAGTTCGCGCTCCGGCCGCGACATTCGCTCCAGCACTTCGGTGCCGCTCATCGCAGGGGCTCCGGCCAGACGCAGATCCAACAAGTCCATGAAGGAATCCAGACTCCGCGCATGCTCGCTCTGTTTGAACGATGCCCATCCGTGCTTGTAGAGCGCCTGCTCGTAAAAAATCGACTCGCCGCCGGTCGCAATCACGGCCGCGTAGGCTGACTCCGCCTCCGGAAACCGCTTATCCATGAAAAGAATTTCGCCGCGCCGGAATTGCGCCTCATCGAAGAACCCGCTGTCGGGATAAGCCGCGACCAGCCGGTCGAGTGTCGTTAACGCCTGTGCCGGCTCGCCGACGGCCTCGTAGGTCCGCGCGAGCTGGTAGAGAATGCGGTCGGCATGCGAATAATCGGGATTGGATTCGAGCAACGCCACATACAACTTCACGGCTTCCCTGTAGAAACCCTGGTCGGCGTCAAACCCCTCGAAATTCGCCTCTTCCCCGGCGGCGAGATTCAGATCACCGAGCCTGCGCATGGCCTCCATCTGCAGGCTCGGATGGGCGTCCGACAACTCGAGGAATTTCCGGTATTGCTCCCGGGCGCGCGTGGCAGCGTCCTCGACGGGCGGCGCCTGTCTGAGCTCGACGTCACGTTGCTTCAGGCCACCAATCGTATCGCGTCGATCCGGTTCGCCGTCGCCGCCAAACGGCCAGAGGCCGCCCATGAGCGTGATGCTCAATATCATCGAAGAGGCGATAGCGGAAGCCACGAGCATCACCGCCGCACCTCGGGCACGGCCGCCACCGCCCCGTGATCGTAGATCGTGGCCAACGCGAATCGGGCCTGCAGCCGATAAGTGGTCAGGCGTTGTTTCTGCGCTTCGAGCTCGAAACCGGCCAGGGCCTGGAGCTGTCCTTCCTGCACGCTCAGCGTGGCATCGATTCGTTTCTGCAGCGCCGCTATTCGCGGCGCGAGTGCGTCGATACGCCGCGCGAATTCATCGAGCCGTTGCGGCAGCGATTCGCGCGCCGTTTCGATCCGCTCGAAACGGCGGTCCGCCTCAGCGAGCGCCGCATCGAGTTCCACCAGTGAACGCTGCTGTTGCCAGAGGCGGTACTTGAATGCGCGTTCGAGGTCCCAGAACAAAACGCCCTTGAGTATTCGCCGCTTTTCCCTGGCCGCCGCGACAACACCCGTGTTCCAAGCCGGATTGGATTCCATGCCCGCGAGTTCGCGCCAAAGGCTCAGCTCTCGTTCGTCCGCAAGGCCAACGGCATCACGCGATTGCTTGATACGTTCGAGTTCGGCTGCGAGCACCTCTCTGCGCGACCGCATGGCCGGCAGATCGATCTCCGCCAGGCTGCGCTCCACCACGGGCAATCGCTGCGCATAGGCAAGCGTGCCCGTATCAACCATGTCATCGAATGCGTCGAGTTTGCCCTGCCATTCCTCGAGGTGCCGGCGCAGAGACCTCAGGTCGCGATAATTACGCAAGCCGTCCTGAAACTGGTTATTCGCGACGAGGTGATAAAGGTAGCGGGCATCCTCCGACGCGGGCAAGGTTTCGAGCTGCCAATGCCAGCGTCCGATGCCAGACGATTCGTCGCGCATCAGGGCCGGGATTAACTGGCCAGCGCGGGCCCGCGAGATCGCCGCCTCGAGGCGCATGATTTCCGCGTCGAAATGACTCAGCGCCGACTGATAATACTCCGCGGCCGATCCGTCGGCGTTCAGCCGACTGAACGCATACGGCACCGCCAGCAGTGATTCCTGGACCGCACTGTCGAGCAGGTCACGGTCGAGCAATTCGAGCCAGGCATCGAGCGCACTGCGATAATCCTCACGCAGCGAATCGGCCCAGCCCACGCCGAGCAGCGCCTTGCTCGAAAACGGTCCATGCAGCCGGACTCGCTCGAGCACGGCCCTGGCCCGGTCGCCGTTCCCGGCTTGCAGCCAGGCGTAACCGAGGGCCAGATTTGCCTGGTCCCGCAGCGACCGGAGTTCGGGATCGGTCGTGGCGAGCCGACCGACACGATCCAGCAGCCTGGCGCCTGCGTCAACCTGTTGCATCCGCACGAGCGCGACGCCGAGGTTGTAGCGCGCATAGGCGAGCCAGTCCTCCGGACCGTCCCAGGCGCTCAGCACTTGGGCGGCGGCCGAGAATCGCTCCTGCCCCATGAGGCTCTGGGCCAGCAGCAAGTGAAACTCGGCGTCGAGGAAATCAGGCAGATCGTCGGCCTCGACCAGGTCAAACGCCGCCTCTGCATCCTCGAACCAGCCCCTCTGGTAGCGCACTTTGCCGACGTAAAACCAGACGCGGCTCCGGACGGCCGGGTCTTTAATTTTTTCGGCCAGCAGCCGGTCGAAAATCCGGCCGGCTTTCCGATGCTGACCATAGGAGAGATAAAGCCCGCCGAGCAATAACTCGGCATCGTCGGCGTGGTGCGTGAGCCGTCCCGTCTGACGCGCCACGAGCAGATGCGTCAGTGCGGTAAATTCGTCCTGCTGATAAAAATGAAACAGGACTTCACCGTAGTCGAGGTCCTGTATCTCGATTCCATCCGCCGCCTCGCCGGCCACCGCAGGCGAGGCCGACACGATCAGCGTGACGAGCGCCGCCGTTAGCGCAATAGAAGCGATCACGGCAGGGCCGTCATGTCGCCGCCACAACAACGGCTACTCCCACTCCCGGACCAGGAACTCCGGCTGCTGCTTGCTCTCCCTGTCGGAAATTTGCAGCTCGACATATTTCGGGCCGATTCGCTTCTCGAAATTCAGCGTCGCACCGCGCCGGTAATCCCGCCCATGGGGGCCGGTCCCCGTGAAAATTGCGACCATCTCGTGATCGCCTGCCTTGAGGTTGCCGATAAACAGCCGCTGCACGCCACCACGGTGCAACGCATTCACTTCCCGATCCGTATACAGGTAGTTCGTGATCGGCTTGCCGTCGAGCTTGAGTTGCACGGAATCCAGCGCAAAGAATTCGCCAACATCCATGGATACGAAAAAGGCCACCTGCGTATTGGCCGGGTAAAGTAATTCTTCCTCGAGCATGAAGAGGTCGCGATTCAGGTCGAGCACGGCATTTTTCAGTTCCTGGACCTCGGTGTCCAAGCTGTTGTCGCCGCCCGCGCCGAGCGCTGCCTGAACTGACAGGCCAAGAGCAACTGCGACCCAAACGGTCGCGCGCAGCGCGGAAAACCATTTTCGACGTAACTCAGTCATCACTGCACCTGTTTCGCCCACATCGCTCCACCAGCAACGCCGCCAGTTCGCTCCGGTACACCTGTTCATCACCGCTCTCGTAGCCCTTATGGACATTCCGGACGATGCCATGCGCATCGATCAATACCATCACTGGCGCCGTTTCCAGGTCATACAAACGACTGACGTGCTTCTGGTCATCCGATAACACCGGGAACTGCAGGCGCAAATCCGCGACCGTCTTCCTGGCCTTCGTGCTGTCCTCGTCGATATTGATGCTGAGCACCTTGAATCCGTGCGCGCGTTGTTCGGCATATAACGCGTCGATCACCGTCAGTTGTGGCCTGCATCGTCCACACCAGTCGGCCCAGAAATTGACCAGTACGACTTCGCTGCGATATTCGCTCAAGCGCATGTTGTCACCGGCAAAACTTTTCAATGCGAAGTCGGGCGCCGGCTCGGCCATGAGTTTCTGCGCCGACCAGGCGGCCAGCGGGACAACGAGCATGGCTAAAATTACGAGCCGCAGAATGCCGTCGAATACGTCCCGGCGCCGATGGAACGACCCGATTCGCATTGTTTTTGTCAGTCGCAACATCGATCACATGATTCCCGGGTATCGCCCAAACCGCCTACGGATCATCGCAAGCCGGGCCCCTAATTCATGTGATGACGGTCACGAATCAACAGGTATTAAGGTAAATAACCGTTTTTTTTCAATGGGTTACGCCAATTCTGGGAAGTCGGGCGCGGACCGGCCGCTAGCCCGGATCGAGCCCGCTCGAGAATCGGACCCGGCGCGCATTGTCAATGATGACGACCTCGTAACCCGGCAGCGATTCGATCAGTGCAAAACCAGCCTCCGGACCCATGACGAACACGCTCGTGGACAGGCCGTCGGTCATCGTGGCATCCGGCCCGACGACGGTCGCGCTCCGCAGCGCGCCGACCGACTTGCCCGTTGCCGGGTTGAAAATGTGGTGATAACGCACGCCGTCCTCGATAAAGAAGCGCTCGTAATCCCCCGATGTCGAGATGGCCTCGTCCGCGAGGGCGAGGCGTGTCACGAAATCTTCGGCCTGGTCCGGATCGCGGATTCCGACGATCCAGGGTTGATCGCCTCGGTTTCCGAGCAGGCGCGTGTCCCCACCGGCGCTGGCCAGTGCATTGCGGACGCCGGCACGGCGCAGCTTGGCGATGACCGACTCCACGGCATAGCCCTTGGCGATGCCGCCCAGGTTTATCCGCACGCCTGAGCGCGCAAAACTGATCCGGGACGTCTCGCGGTCGAGCCGAACATATCGGTAATCGACTGTTTCGAGACGCTGTTCGATCTCCGGATCAGACGGGCGAACGCGTGCCCGAAAATCGTACAGCCGGCCGATGCCGTCATAAGTAATATCGAACGCACCACCGGTTATCGCCGACAACTCCAACGCACGGTCGACCAGACCGAACAACTCTGCAGAGGTCTGGAACGGCTCGGCCGCGGCCGATGCATTCAGGCGCGAAATTTCCGATTCGCCGATGTAGGTGCTCATCGCAGATTCAATACGATCGAATTCCGCCATGGCCTCGCCGATCAGATCCTTTGCAACCTCGGCATCGTCATGCCACAGGCGCACCTCCACGCGCGTGCCCATCTTGTCCTGGGCCTCCGAGAACCATTCGGCATGGCTCGGAAATGAAAGGAGCAGCCCTACGATAATCAACGAGGGGAATATTGAGATGGGTCTCATCGCGCTCGCGGCGTCATCGAATCAGAACCAGATCGAGAAGAATAACTGAAATACGTCGGATGAGAAATTGAAAAGAGGCTCCTGCCCCGGCAAGTATTGCGGCGTACCGTTTCGCAGGTCGCGAAAATCAGCATAGTCGAAGAATATGCGGTCGTAGTAAAAACTGATCGTCGCTTTATCCAGCATCCGCCAGCCGTCCTTGACAAGGTCGTAGCTTATCCCGAACCGCATCGTATGGCTCGTGAACGTGCTGAGTTCCTTGTCCCTGGCCAGAAAATTCTGCGCTTGCTGGTACGGGAACAGATCACTGTAAAAATCTGCCGCGCCCTGCGTATAGAACCGGTAACCGATATCGAATATCCAGGCCTGCTGGTACGGATGCGTATAGCCGAATTCGATATCGTGGGCGTCAATGCCCCAGGTATCCGTGAAAAAGCGGTAGCCGCCGTATATCGAAGCACGATACGGCAGGTGGTAACGGGACCGCACCGCGACGGCGTTGCTCGAACGCGTGCGCGGATAGACCTCGGATTCGTAGCTGTAACCCGATGGATTCGACGTATCGACATACCGGACCGAACGGTACGGGTTGTTCAGAAACCCTTCGTCCGTTACGGCTTCATAATTCAGCGCGAGCAACATGTCGCGCGTCACGACTTGGGTGATCCCGAGCCGGTAATTCCGGCGCTTGGCCTCTTCACGAAAAGTCGGATCCGTGATCCCGCCCGGCAGGTTTCTGCGCACTTCGTCCGATCCGCGCCCGTACCCCATCGAAATCGTCGTCATGCCACCGAAGACATCCTGAGAAATGCCGATATTCAGGCTCTCGGCCGAATAGTCGCTTTCCTCGCTGCTCGTGAAACTGATGCCCATCAGCGTGTCTTCGTGCAGGTAGTCCGTGCCGAAACTGTATTCCTTGCGTTCCTCGGTATACGCGCTCGCACCGCTCGTGACGACGTCGATGGACGCGCTACTGATGCTGTCTACGTAGTAATTTCCGAAGAAAGAAAAAGTTTGCTTCAGGTTCTTGCGTACGAGGATGGAAGGACCGTCAATTTGGACGTTGTCGCCGTTGTAGTAATGGTAGAGAACGTCTGCGCGTTCCTCGGGCAACACGCCGGCCGCCGCGAACTGCGGAGACAGGCCCCAGGCCGCCGCGCCGAGGGCCAGGCACGTTGCGAGTCGAACGCGCATCAGTTACAGCCGCACCCGCCGCCGGAACTGCCCAAAGCACCGCGCGCGCCTTCGCGCGCTTCGAGTACGTGATTGAAATACGCGCCTGAAACCGGATCGCGATCGAGGCTCATGATCGGGTCGGCCAGACGATCACGCTCGTACGGTTTCACCCACGGCTCAATGCCGCAACCCGCGGCGATCGCGGCGCAGCCGAGCACGAGAAGTAAAGGCGCAAGTTTCATGAACGCTCCCGCACGAGCGCCCTGATCTGATCCTGGTAATCGTTTTCATAGCCGGGCTGGTACCCGTGATGCAGAAATCGCACATTACCCTGCCGGTCGACGAGCACCGTGCTCGGCATCGCGACCACGTCGTATAGCTTACTGACGCCGTTCTGCGGGTCGTAAAGAATTGGGAAACTCACAGGACGGTCTTCGAGCCACGCCTCGGCGTCGGCTGAGTTTTCCTCGACGTTGACGCCGAGCAACGTAAACCCGAGTGATTCGTAGCGCTGGTAAATCTGCTCGAGCAGTGGCATTTCCTCACGGCACGGGGCGCACCAACTCGCCCAGAAGTTGATCATGACCACCTGGCCACGCAGTTCGCTCAACGAAAATTTCCTGCCGTCGCGATCGACGAGCGTGAAGTCGGGCGCCGGGCCGGTCGAATCGCTCCAGGCCGGAACCCCCAGCACACCCGTGAGCACCACGGCAAGTAACGATAACCGCAGAATCTTCCTTTTCGATGCAGTCATAACTGTCCCTCAGAAGAAAAAACTCAGGCCGAGCGCGAATTCGATGTTGTGAGTCGTCTTACTCTCGCCCAGCAGGTCCGAGTCGAACATGTGATCCCGAAAATCGACGTGGAGCGCCATTGAACTCATGAGCAGCATGCGGTAGCCGGCGCCAAGCATCAGCGTGAAATGGCTGTCGTCAGCGAAGTCCGTACTGCCGACGCCGGCCAGTACATACAGGGCACTGTTGAACGCGCGCTCGCGGCCGATGAACGATTCGCCCGGCAGCAGGTTGTAACCCATGGCGATATCGTAATAAGACAGCTGGCGCTGATCCGCGGTCAGCAACGACACGCCCCCGCTGAGCTTTTCGAAACTGGTTTCGCCTGCGTCCGTCTGGCCATAGCTGCCTTCGATAAACAGGTTCTGGCTGATGTGATAGCCGAGTCGTGCTCCGTACACGGTGTTCGATTCGAAATCCTCGACGCTCATGAGGCCGGCGAAGGCCGTGAACTCGAAGTCGTCGGTGTCGATTCTAGGCGGCTTGATCTCCCGACGCGCGACGTCCGGGTCGATGACCGCAGCCTGTGCGTCGGCGCTGCCGTCCACGGTTGCACGGCCGGCACAGCCGCTGGCGACGGCGAGAACCATTCCGAGCAAAACGCCCCTCAGAAGAAAAATGAGAACCCGGCCGTCCATTGCTCTAATTCCTCGTTGTCATCTCTGCTTGTGAACACGACATAGCTCTTGTACTCGGCCCGCAGCAGGAATCGCCTGCTCAGGTGGGCCCGGATACCAAACCCGACATGCGCTTCCTGGTCCGTGCGATCAAGGGACTGGACCAGCGTCACCTTAGGTTCAATGTGAATTACACCAGTCCCCAGCGTAAAAAACGGTGAAACAAACCACGTTGGGAAGGGTTGGTGGACGAGATTCACGTTCACCATCCAGCCGTCCGAAAAGTCGCCCGTGATATGGGATCCCCAGAGTTCCGCGGACAGGTTCGTCGTAAACAGGTAAGCGGCATAGACCGAAAGGATATTCGCGCCTTCCAGATCGCCGATCTGCATGCCGGCCTCCCAGTCGCGTGTCTCGAAGTCGTCCCGGGTCGGGTCTTCGATTACGGTCTGCGTGCCGTCGAGTTGCAGAGTGCGGGCCAGCTGGTCGGCTTTAACCCAGCCGACCTGGTCCTTGTGAGTGCGGATCCTGAACCAGTCCGTATGCCGCTTCAGGACTTCGACAGTTTCGCCGCGGTCGGCGACGTGAAAAATCGGGTAACCGTTGCCGGGTCCCGTATGCATCTCGATGTAGGGGTCGGCTATGACAACTTTGTAAGATTTATCCTTACCATAAGCCGCTGCGGACACGCACAAAAATACCAGCCCCGCAATGGTGATCAATCTGATCATGTATCAATTCAGCGGAGCGTCGAACGGATCGTTGTAATACTGGCCACCGATGTCCAGCCACTCCGACAGCAGGCGCAACTCGGCGTCGGTCAGCAGATCCGTATGTGTGAGGTTTGGATCGTTCTCGAAGCGATCGAAAAACACGGGCGACGCATTCGCCCCGGCCACCGACATCGGCGGCGGCACCGGCACATTGATCAGGATCGGCAAACCGGTCACGGGATCGACGCCGATCTGAACCTGTAGATTGACGACCATGCCGCCCACGAGGGCCTCTAAATTATCCCCGACCAGTAATTCCTGGTAAGCATGGAAATGATCCGCCTCCTGGTCCGATTGGCCGTCGGTCAACTCCAGTTGTCCGTCTGCCAGCTGCGTGCCGCCGACCGTCGTATGGCAGCTCGTGCAGGTCGCATCCGTTACGCCGTCGGCCGCCAGCCGCGGCACACTCCAGAGCGGATGAATATGCATTTCGTAGTGGATGACTGACCGGCAGGCTCCCGGGCCGGCCGCGACCCAGGTCAATTGACAGGCGTCCGAAACCGGCTCCGGCGTCATCAGACTGTCATACAGATAACTGAAGCTCGGATCGGGTGCCCGGTTGGCCGCCGCCGGGTCGGGGTCGGTCCAGACGTCGACATAATTCACGTCCACACTCGGCGTGATCGAGCTGCAGTCGGTCACGCAACTGATGCGCGCGCGGGCTTCGGCCATCGTCTCGCCGAAATCTGCGAATATTGCAGGTAAGGTATTCGGAAACGGCAGGCTGGTCGTCGTCGCACCGGCATAGGCGCTCGCAAACGCATCGTTCCGGCCATGTGAGAAGCCCGATCCGTTCGCATGACACCCGTTGCACCGCAACTCCTGCCCCGGTATGACCTGCAGCCAGTTCTGGTGACGTGGGCCTATCCGGCGCCCGTCCTCGTCGAGCACGCTGATCGCCAACGCGACCTCTGCCGGCACTTTTACGACGACCGACCCATCGGGTTCGATCGGTACGTAACCGACGATTTCTCGCATGCCCTGTGCGGTACTCGCACCGAACGCGGTATTGCGAAAATCCCGCACATCGTCGTCCGGAATCGAGACAGCTTTCACGATGCGCAGAAAACGCGCAGGCCGCATTGACGCCGACGTCGTTACCCGCGGATCCGCGAGCGTCGGAATATCGGGGTTCGCCGTGTCCGCGCCATCGATGTCATATACGCTGCGAATATTCAACAGACCGGCGCCCTCGGCCATCAGGTCCGGATCGAGTTCGCCCGTCAGCTCCTTGTCGAATATGACGGGCGGCAGGGTCCGGGGTTGAGCCGCAACGATCTCCGTCAACATGAAGCCTTCCTCGGCAACGACGACCGGCAGCTGGATGTCGTTGGCCCGGTCATAGAGCCAGATGCCGTATAGCGGCGGCGCAGCCACGACGGTCGGGTCGGCAAGTAGCGCCGGCGTGCACGGGATGGTCGTCGGCAGCAGAATTGCCGGATCGAGGACGCGGCATTGACTCCAGCTCACGAACATGCGGCTCGTGCCGTCCCATAACGGAAAGGCCGCATTGAAATCACCGCCGGGCGAAATGGTGCCGTCGGTGCGCACATCGAGGATCGTCGCGGCCGACTGTGCCGGACCCGTCAGCACACCCTGATTCGCGAGTGTCGGTTGAATATTCTCGATGTAATTCGGTACGTCGATCGAAATGAGGTCGTTGCCAAAATTGCCGACTGTAAACGGCCGGATCAAACTCATGATGCTGCCGTCGGCCATCTCGCGCGGCTGCAAAAAGTGGACGGTGGCGCCGCCCGTACCCGTGGCGTGGCTGTTCGCTCCGTAGAGCAGCTCGAGATCGGTGCCGTCGGGATTCATGCGATACAGGTGGATCGCATTGCGGCCGCCCATGTTGTCCCAGCGGCTGAACGCGACCTGGCCGTTGCTCAGAACGGTCGGGTCCAGGTCATGGCTCTGGTTGAACGAAACCTGGTGAATTCCGCCACCGTCATCGTTCATGACGTGCAGCACGAACGCCATTTCATCGCGGTCCTCGTCGAGCGCCGAAAACTGCTGCTTGCCCTCATCGAGCAGGATGGCGCCGGACTGCCGTTGGCGCGTCGATGAGAAAACGATTCGCCCGTCGGGCAAGTAGTGCGGCGCGACATCGTGGCCGGCTTCGGCAGTGTTGTCGGATACGATGATACGGGCCAGCTGATCGTTCACGAAATTGTACTGCCAGATGTTCCATCGAGGCTGGTCTTCCTCGGCGGCGTTCGGAATGAACTGCGCGCGCATCGCGAAAATAAGCTTTTCACCGTCGAAGGACGTTTCCAGGTCCCTGACGGCGCCAAGCCCCTGCGTGATGGCCCCGGTGATATTGCGTTCCGGCGCGCTCGGCGCGGCCCGGTCGCGCACGTACAGATCGGCGCCTATATCAAAAGTGATGAGCTCCCGGGCGTCCGAGGTCGCGACATTACCCTGGTTGTCGAGCGGTATGGGCCGTTTTACGTACGCGATCGGCACATCCAGCACAACCGGATCCGTGCTCTGCCCGCTGGCCAGGTCCACACCGCCGTCACCGCCACCACAAGCGGACACGCAGAGTGCAGCCATCAAAACCAGGAGCCCTGCAAAGCTCGAATGTTCGGTGTTTCTTTTCCGCCGCCAAATCGCCATACGTTTCCTCGAAACAATTACTCATATCGACTGCTAGTTTGAACGCGAACACGATACAAGCGGACCCAGAACATAACTTAATACAAGACAATTTCATCGAACCGTTAAGCCGATCACAGAATGAGATTGCCGCTCACGCGATAACAGATTTACGCCGCGCGGGGCGAGTTCCTTGCGTGATCGGACTGGCGTCCGTTCTTCTGATGTAAAAACGGAACGAGGCAATTCATTACGAGCCTAAGATGCGAATAAGTCTCAATATCATCCTGGCCTACATCATCCTCTTCGGGGTTGCCGTGCCCGCGGCCGGTGACTCACTGACGCAGGCGAGGCGCATGCACGACCGATTGGCCGGTGTTCCACCGACCGACCCGATATTGACGTCAATGCGGGACGACATCGACGGTGTCGGTGGGCGCAACGCAATCAATGCGGCCTACACGGCGATGGACAACAGCGCTTTCGTCACGGTCACGCTCAAGAATTTCGCAACGCCGTGGACCAACCGGGATTTCGACGTTTTCGCGGACCTGAATGACTACACGGCGACGGTCATCGGCATGATTCGCGACGATGTGGGCTTCAATACCTTACTGTCGGCCGACATCCTGTACGTCGGCGCACCGGGCCAGGGGCTACCGGCCTACTCGATGACCAATAACAATCACTACGTGCAGCTGGAGCAGGGCGGTATCCCGCTGACCGCAGCGAACCTCATACCGACGACGCAGACGGCGATGACGGACCTGCCGCCGCCGGCGATCGCGGGCGTCATGACGACGCGCGCCGCCGCGAATGCCTTCTTTATCGCCGGCACCAACCGCGCGATGTTCCGATTTACGATGCTCAACCACCTGTGCCACGACATGGAGCAGGTCAAGGACACGACGCGGATACCGGACCGAATCCGGCAGGATGTATCGCGCAGCCCGGGCGGCGACAGCCGGATATTCCAGAACAACTGCGTCGGCTGTCACACCGGCATGGACCCGATGACCCAGGCGTTTGCGTATTACGACTACGACGACAACGCGGGACGGATTATTTACACGCCGGGCCAGGTCCAGCCGAAATTCTTCATCAACTCGGATAACTTCAAGTTCGGTTTCATCACGCCGGACGACCGCTGGGACAACTACTGGCGCGAAGGCCCGAACGCTTTGCTCGGCTGGGACGGCACGCTGCTGGGCTTCGGCAACGGTGCGGCATCCATGGGGCAGGAACTCGCGAACAGCGAAGCATTCGCGCGCTGCCAGGTGCAAAAGGTCTTTCGCAACCTGTGCTTCCGGGACCCGGTTGATGTCAATGACCGGAGCCAGATCGATTCCATGGTGCTGTCTTTCCGGACGGGTGGTTACCGCATGAAGCAGGTCTTTGCCGAGGCAGCCGTTTACTGCAAGGGCCCGTGATCATGGTTTCGATAAATAATCCAGCCAGCCCGGCGCGTAACGTATGGATGCGCATCGGCATCGTAGTCGGCGTGATCGCACTGGCCGGGTGCGGCGGCGGTGCCGACGTGCAGCAGTTGGCGACCGCGGCAGGCTTGCCGCCTTCAGTCACTTACACCGGTCCCGCACCGGCCACGACTGACGTGCAGTCATTCATGATCAACGTCTGGTCGAATCTGCGCTCCAATAACCGCTGCGGCGCCTGTCACAGCCTGAGCGGCGGGCAGAGCCCGATGTTCGTGCGTGAAGACGACGTGAACCTCGCCTATGCCGAGGCCAATCCGTTCACCGACCTCCTGTCGCCCGCGGATTCGCGCCTCGTCACCAAAGTTGCGGGCGGCCCGAATGGGCATAACTGCTGGCTCAGCAGCCCGCAGGCCTGCGGCGACATCGTTACGACCTGGATCGCGGCCTGGGCAGGCACTTCCGGTAGCGGCGGTGGCCGCGCGATACAACTCACGGCACCGGTCATCCAGAACGTCGGCACGAGCAAAAATTTTCCTCCTGATTCGAATGCGTTCGGCGCGGCCGGTGGCATCCACGAACTCCTGCTGGCCTTTAATTGTGGAGACTGTCACGTCGCCGCAGCGAACCCGTCACAGGCGCCGTTCTTCGCCGACCCGGACGTG
>SMVA01469344.1_pt1 | contig 26264 bp, 26 predicted proteins | sample 2456451 | NCBI WGS metagenome assembly SMVA01 (sample SAMN11095933, study PRJNA526329) | marine sediment metagenome | biome: Marine sediment; feature: Surficial sediment; material: Deep marine sediment; isolation source: Hadal surficial sediment | place: Pacific Ocean | collected 2014-05 | depth... | reverse complement strand
GGCGGTGAGGTGGAGCGCGTCCTGTCTATGGTCGACAGTGTCTTGCTGCTGGTCGATGCCGTTGAAGGGCCAATGCCGCAAACGCGATTCGTCACACAAAAAGCATTCGCACAGGGCCTCAAACCGGTCGTGATAATCAACAAGATTGACCGTGACGGCGCAAGACCCCATTGGGTACTGGACCAGACCTTTGACCTGTTTGACCGACTCGGTGCCACAGACGAGCAGCTCGATTTTCCGGTCATTTATGCCTCTGCGTTGCACGGCTATGCGTCTCTTGACGAGACCGCCCGCGAAGGCGATATGACGCCGTTGTTTGAAGCCATTATTGAGCATGTTGCACCGCCACAGGTCGATCGCGACGGACCGCTGCAGCTGCAGGTTTCGAGCCTGGCCTATGATTCCTATGTCGGCGTCCTGGGCATCGGGAGAATTCAACGCGGCACAGTAAAAGAAAATTCCCCGGTTTGCGTAGCGACTGCAGACGGCTCCGTTCGCAAAGCCCGAATTCTCGAACTCTTTGGATTTCACGGCCTCGAACGCAAGAAACTCACGAGCGCCGACGCCGGTGACATTATTGTGTTCAGTGGCATCGACAAACTGAACATCTCCGACACAGTTTGCGATGTCGATCATGCCGATGCGTTGCCGCCCCTGGCGGTAGACGAACCGACCATCAGCATGACTTTTCAGGTCAACAAATCACCGTTCGCCGGACAGGACGGCAAGTTTATGACCAGCCGGCAGATTAGTGAGCGGCTGGAGCAGGAACTGAAACACAATGTCGCGTTGCGCGTAGAAAATACGGATGACCCGGACAAATTTCGGGTATCCGGTCGCGGCGAGTTACACCTGTCGATACTCATTGAAACCATGCGTCGCGAAGGATATGAGCTGGCGGTTTCAAGACCGGAAGTCATTGTCCACGAAGAAGACGGCGTCAAGCTGGAGCCGTGGGAGTTTCTCACCGTTGACTTTGATGACGCGTTCCAGGGCGCGGTAATGACCCGCCTGGCCGATCGCAAAGGCGAGTTGCGCAGCATGAACCCCGACGGCAAAGGCCGTGTACGGCTCGAATACCGAATTCCGACACGCGGCCTTATCGGTTTTCGTACCGAGTACCTGACGGCGACCTCGGGCACAGGCTTGCTCTATCACGTCTTTGACGGCTACGACCGGCAGATTCCGGATGCACTCGGGCAGCGCAATAATGGCGTTCTCGTTTCAAAGGTTGCCGGCAAAGCGCTGGCCTATGCCTTGTTCAATCTTCAGGAGCGCGGTCGATTGTTCATCGGGCACGGCGCTGCTGTATATGAAGGAATGGTCATTGGCATCCATAGCCGCAGAAATGATCTGGTGGTTAATCCAACGAAGGCCAAGCAGCTGACCAATATTCGCGCCGCGGGCACCGATGAAAACCTGGTTTTGTCACCACCGATCCGCTACTCACTGGAGCAGGCGCTGGAGTTTCTGGATGATGATGAGTTACTTGAAGTAACACCCGCAAACATAAGAATTAGAAAGAAACTTTTGACAGAATCCGATCGAAAACGAGCTTCCAGACTCACCGCCTAGGCACCGCCGACAGATGCAATCAGACGGCATGAATATTGATCCGGCTCTCGCTTTCGCAGAACTGCAGCCCGACGACATCCTCGACTCGCTCGAACATATTGGCTTTCAGTGCGACGGCCGATTTCTGGCACTCAATAGCTACGAGAACCGCGTTTATCGCATTGGCATTGAAGACGACGAGCCGGTGGTCGCAAAGTTTTACCGGCCTGGCCGATGGAGCGACGATGCGATTCTCGAGGAGCACAGCTTTACCGCAGAACTCGAGGAACAGGAGATCCCGGTCGTCGCTCCACTGGTCCTGAACGGAAATACGCTTCATCGTCACGGGCCCTTTCGATTTTCTGTTTCTCCCTGCCGCGGCGGGCGCGCGCCGGAACTGGACGATGTCGATTTGCAAAAACAACTCGGACGCCTGGTCGCGCGAATACATCTTCAAGGCGAAACAAAGCCATTTGAGTATCGACCATCGATAGACATCGATTCCTACGGCGTGGATTCTGCAGACTTTCTGCTCGACGAAGGCTTCATACCGCCAGAGATGCTCGATAACTACGAAGGCATCGTCGAACATCTGCTCGATAACGTCAGTGCATGCTATGACCGTGCTGGCAATGTCCGGGACATTCGCCTGCATGCCGATTTTCATCCGAGCAATGTGCTGGTAAACCAGGAGCAACTGCATATTGTCGATCTGGATGATGCCCGCAGCGGCCCGGCGGTCCAGGATCTGTGGATGTTTCTTTCCGGCCCCCGAGACGAACAGCAGGGGCAGTTAATGAATCTGCTGGACGGCTACCAGGAGTTTCGCCAGTTCGATGCGCGTGAATTAAACCTGATTGAAGCGCTCAGAAGCCTGCGCATGTTGCATTACACCGCCTGGGTTGCCCGTCGCTGGGAAGATCCGGCATTCAAAACAGCATTCCCGTGGTTTAACACGGAGCGCTATTGGGACGAACACATATTGATGCTTCGTGAACAAACCGCGTTGATGCAGGAACCGCCATTGGAGTGGAATTATTGACGAAATCGCCAGACGCTATTGAGAATCGTTTCGGTATTATGCAATGAAATCGCGAAAATTATAGCTAAAACTCTCCATAAATCATGCAACTAGCCAGTGCTTGCGATAACCATGACAGTCATAGTCGCCGAATAACTGCGGTTGCACCGAATTTGCACCCGGTCTAAAGTCTGTCAGTGTCAGCTGTGCCTTATTTAGGCGGAACTATGGTTGACGCCGAGGCTCTGATTAATACGCAAGCTCAAATTGAAACCACCCTTAAGGATTACTGCAACCTGATGCATCGAAATCGACTTTCTCTTTCGAGTCTGGCCCTGGTGGCGTTGTTAAGCGGCTGCGGTGGCTCAAACGTGACCCTCAACGACCCTACTATTCCGGAACCCCTGATCGACAAACTGCCAATGAAAGTTGGCGCGCGATATCCTGAGTCTTTCGAGCACTTCGTCCACGAAGAAACCGTTATCGGCAAAGAAAGGTGGAGCATCGATCTCGGTGCATCCAATCGAATACTGTTTACGCAACTATTCAGCTCGATGTTCACCGATTTTCAGGTAGTAGATGCCGACGTCGATCCGCGTGACCTTGGTCTGGATGCATTCATTGAACCCAGCATAGACGCATTCGAATTTTCAGTACCGCACCAGAGCCATACAGAAGAATTTGCGGTCTGGATTCGATACCGCATCAAAATTTTCGATGGCGAAGGAAACCAGGTAGCGAATTGGCCGATCAGCGCGTACGGCAAATCACAAACAACCATGTTCAGCGGCGATGCATCATTGCGCCGTGCCGCGGTGCTGGCGATGCGAGACGCTGCCGCCCTGGTGATAATGCAAATGGACAAGGCCACCGGCATCAGCAAACTGAATGCTGCTCGCGAGCAGATCAAGACGGAGCCGGACTTGACATCGCCAAAACTGCCCAGCCCGGACGTTTTGCAATTAACAGCTGTTAGGGAATCCCTGCAATGACTCAGCATAAAATGACTTTGGCCGCTTTCCACCGCGCTGTTCCGACGGTTGGACTCCTGCTCGCCATAACCATCACCTCTGGCTGTATCACATCGCGAATCGAAGATGTTCGTGAAGGGAGCACCGGCATTGGCGAGGGCGAAGGCGTCGTGATAATGGCCAAGAGCTATCACCTCGGCAACGAAACAGAAGAAAAATTCATAGCCTGCGTTGGCGATGCCGTCGGGCGTGGCCGCGACGGACTTCGGGTGATCCCCAATACTGAATTCGTCGATGCACTGTTCCCATGGTTTGAGCCACGAACTGCACCGGCCGATACCAAAGGACTGCCCGCTTTGATGCAGCGCAAGGGCGTAGCGGAGATGATCCGCGAGAAAGGCGTTCGCTACATTATCTGGCTCGACGGTGACACCGAAAAAGTCGCCGGTGGCGGCAGCATGTCATGTGCCGCCGGACCGGGTGGTGGTGGTTGCTTTGGGTTTGCCTGGTGGCAGAAAGATGCCAAATATGAGGCGTCTGTGTGGGACCTGACGGGCCTGGAAGACGTTGGCACCATAAGCGCCGACGTCAGCGGCACGTCGTTCATGCCAGCAATTATCATCCCGATCCCGCTGATCGCCCGTACACAGGCAAATGCGTGCAAAGGCCTGGCCGAACAGCTGAAGCTGTTTATCATAGACGACGACACGGTATAAAACTCGCTTGACCTAGGGCTGGTTTACTCGTCCGCCGCGTATCAGCGCTCGACGAAAAAATACAGAATCAAGATCTGTGATGACTACCCGTTTGCCGGATGATGGCGCGTGAACAAATCTTCCGCGCCCAAGGTAGAGGCCAACGTGAGATATTTTGCCCTCAATATCGAAAAATAAAACGTCGCCAGCCGACAATTGATCTTTTGATACCGGCTGCAATGTTCGCCACAACGCTCCGGTGGTTCTGGCCACCTGAACACCGACATTTGAATACGAGTAATAAACAAGCCCGCTGCAATCGAAGCCTTTCGTATCTGCACCACCATAACGATACGGCGTTCCGACCTGCTTTGCCGCTATGTGGGCCGCACGGGTAGCAGACGAGACGCTTGCACCGGGATGTGAATTGACGGTGGTTGAGGATGAAGGTTGCGGCCGTGTCTTGCCCCCGGCGCATCCCGTTAATGCCAGCATGACAACGAGCATCAGGACCATAGCGAAAAGCGCCCGAAATCGAGTTGCATTGAACGGATTTGTGGCTCGCGGATAAAACATATGGAACACTAGCGCTCGTGACATCAGATCCATTCAGACATTACACCCATGAGGCTTACTCTGACATGAACTGCATCTCAGGACCGGGATTGCCGGATCGCAAGTGCCTTGGTGCTTTTGGCCGAACCGTTGTGGCTTTGGTTGCGTCATATGGCCTGTTAACGACCTTGTCCTGCAGTGCCACCGACACCCCGGATGAAGACACGTCGTCGGAATACTCGCTTGCTTATCGCGTGACCCCGTTACCGGACCAAAACAGGTTCCGCGTCGAACTAACCTTGCAGCAATCGCATTCGCTGCTCAGGGAAATGCGAATGCAGGCCTCCGGCGACTTTTTCAGCGATTTCGCCGGCGACGGGAAAATCTCACACCTGAATGGCGAGGCAATCTGGACCCCCCCTAAAAAAGGCGGTGTGCTTTCGTGGTTGGTACAGGCGAACCGACTGAAAACCGCTGATCACTATGACGCCTACATGAGCGATACCTGGGCATTGTTTCGTGCATCCGACATCATTCCGCCAGCTGCAACACGAACGGCAAAAGGCGCAACCAGCAATACGTCGTTGTCGTTCACACTGCCAGCTGCCTGGTCATCGGTAACGCAATACCAGGGGCGGGATAATCGATATCGGGTTGACAATCCCGCGCGACGATTTGATCGTCCAACAGGCTGGATATTACTGGGCCAAATTGGCGTTCGGACGGAAAAAATCGCTGGCATACAAGTGAAAATCGCGGCACCGAAGAATCACGGCGCACGCCGAATGGATATGCTCGCCCTGCTCTCCTGGACATTGCCGGAGGCAAATCGACTGTTCCCCGGTTTGCCAGCCCGGCTTACCATTGTCAGCGCCAACAGACCGATGTGGCGCGGCGGTCTTTCAGCTCCCTTGTCCCTTTTCATACATGCTTCCCTGCCGCTTCTAAGTGAAAACGGAACCAGCACCCTGATGCATGAAGTGGTGCACATCGGAATGCGCGCCAGCGCGGCGGATGGCGCTGACTGGATAATTGAAGGCATGGCTGAATATTACAGCCTGCAATTGCTCCTGCGAAGCGGGACTATTACCGAAAAGCGCTACGGTCGTGCACTAAAGAGTTTGAAATCATGGGGTGACAAGGTGCAAACACTGTGTGGCGAAAGCTCGAGCGGCGCAGTAACGGCGAGGTCAACTATCCTGATGCACAAGCTCGATCAGGAAATCCGAAAAGGTTCAGATCAGCAATTCAGTCTCGATGATGTGATGAATGTATTGTCCGAACGCGCCAGCAAGATCAGGATTGCTGATTTTGTGAGCGCGGTTAAAACTGTATTACCGGAAGGTTCGACGATTCTGGACGATGCCGCTTTGGACCGTTGTGATTCCTGATTACCTGACTGGCTGGAGCCTGCACTAATAGCGATGGACAAACAAAAGGATCTGGAGCTAATCCTGCAATCGCGCATGCCGATTATCGTCATCGAGACTCGAGACGAGTCGCGTATGCTGAATCTGCTGAAAGGAATCGCATTTGCGAGAGCAAGTGAGAACTACCTGCCATTGTTCCGGTGGTCGATTACAGATGGACTGCAGCGCCTTGATATTGCTCTCGAGCCGCAACTGCATAATTCACAGCCAACCGATGTCTTGAAGCACATTCGCGCCGTAGACAAACCGGGCATCTACGTCCTGCTCGATTTTCACCCATACCTTGAGGACCCGATCAACGTTCGCTTGCTAAAAGACATATGCATCCGCTTCAAAGCCGTTCAGCGACACATCATTTTGATCAGCCATAAAGTCGTCGCCCCAAAAGAACTCGAGAGTTTTACGGCGCGATTCGACATGGCCCTGCCGTCAGATACAGAACGTAAAAATATAGTAAAAAAGGTCGCCGCCGAGTGGGCTGCCGACAACCCGGGCTCGCAGGTGCAGATTGACCAGAAAGCATATGACCTGCTGATTCGCAATTTGTCAGGACTCACCGCGCGCGACACGGAGCAACTCGCAAGAAACGCGATTTATCATGATGGCGCCATTACACGTAATGACCTGCCAGGCGTTATGCAGGCAAAATACGAACTCCTGAATCGCGGCGGCATTTTGCAGTTTGAATATGATACCGTTCGCTTCAGCGAGGTTGGTGGTCTGAAGCAACTCAAGACCTGGCTTGGTAGTCGCAAGGTTGCATTCGTCAACGGTAAAAAGACACCACACCTCGATACACCCAAAGGCATACTCCTGATCGGTGTCCAGGGATGCGGCAAGAGTCTTGCGGCGAAGGCGGCAGCAGGTATTCTGGGCACGCCGATATTGCGCCTGGATTTCGCAACGCTGTTTAACAAGTACCACGGCGAGACCGAGCGCAACCTGAGAGAATCATTAAAAACTGCAGACGTCATGGCGCCTTGCGTATTGTGGATTGATGAAATCGAAAAGGGGCTTGCTGGTCGCGGCGGCGAAACGGGTACAACACAACGCGTTCTTGGTACCTTCTTGACCTGGCTCGCGGAAAAACGAAGCGCGGTGTTTGTGGTGGCAACTGCGAATGACATTAGCGCGTTGCCACCGGAGTTGGTACGTAAAGGAAGATTCGATGAAATTTTCTTCGTCGACCTGCCAAAGGGAGAAGCAAGAGTACGCATCCTGCAAATTCACCTGACGGCACGTGGCCAAACAAGTGATGACTTCGAGCTACGCCAGATAGCGGCGGCATGCAGGGGATTTTCAGGTGCCGAGATAGAGCAGGCTATCGTATCGGCGTTGTATGCAGCACACGCGCAAGGATCGAAACTGAGCACTGCACATCTGCTCCAGGAAATCGCGAAAACCAAACCCTTGTCGGTGGTCATGGCCGAGCGAATCGCGACGCTTCGGCAATGGGCGAAAGGCAGAACTGTTTCTGCTGATTGACGCAGAGAGTACTTAACCTAATCCATAAATACGGCCGGAAAGTGCGCAGAAACAGCGCGTTTCCAGCGCTCGCTACTGCAGCCTGACACGCATGCTAGAATGATTCTATGGCCATTGAAAATAATAAAAATAGTAATTTGGCAGCCGATTACGACGACTCTCCAAACGCCAATCTGGATACACTGATTGTTGAGAGTCTGCAAACGACAGACTTTCCTGCGCGCAGCGAAAGCATCGGCCGCCTTCGATTCGACATTCAGCAGCTTCGGTCAAGGTGGTCCGGTCTGGAAAAAGAGATCAAGGCTCGCGAGGCACTCACCGAAAAACTCAATCGGCGGCTGACAGACACACAGTGGAAACTCGCGCATGCCGAGTCAGCGCAATCTACAAAAGAAGCAGAAAATTCCTCCCTGCGATCCAGTTTGAAAGACAAATTGTCTTTACTAACGTCTGTTGAAAAAGAAGCAAAAAAAGTATCGGAAACCGTTGAGTCAGGGAAATCGCTTATACAAGAGTTACAAAACCGGATTGACGAACAGCAAACGACGATAGACAAACTTAGCGAAGACAACAGGATCTTTGTTGAAAAAAAGAAAGACGCGCTCGCTGCACTCGCAGACAAGGAAGAGCAAATCGTCAATCTCAAATCTGATGCTTCTTCTGGCGACAGCGACTCTCTCAGCCAGGACCATGCTTTGTCGACACTTCGCAACGAGCTCGGCGATGCTCTGCAGGAGATCGCACAACTCCGCGTATCGCTACACAGTGACCGGGCACCGGAACGACGGGAAACTAATCGGCGCATCAATGATCAGGACGATCTCATATTGCTGCATCAGCAAGAGATCAACACGCTAAAAATACAAATTGTCCGCACAGAGAGTTACGCGGATGAACTCAGAACGCGATTGCAGGACACGACAACCAGATCCGGCAACGAGCAGCACCGTCGAAACCAGCTGGAGATATCTCTTAGACAGGTATGCACACAGGTCCAGGACCTGAAAGAACAGCTCGAGAATGAGTCGCTCGTTGGCAATGATCTTCGCAAAGAAAATGACGCCATACGGCGAGACTTTGAGGTAGAGGTACGGAAGGTACGTGGTGAGCTTGGCAGCACGGAGCAAACACTTGCGGGCCAGGAGTCGCTCAGCCAACAACTCGCATCAGACTTGATCGATAATCAGGGATATCGGCTGGCGCTGGAGTCGCAACTCAAAGACACCGAAGCCGAAAACCAGAAGACGATTGGCGGCCTTAGCCAGAAATTGAACAGACTGGAAGTTGCGAACAAAGATATCGAGCGCCAGATTGAGAACAAAGATAACGCCATCGCTGCGCTTCTCAATGAGTTGGCAACTCGAAGTCACACCATCGACTCTGCGGGCGAAACTGAACAGGTTATTCATGAAATTGATGGGCGCATGTCAGGAAGCGCCGAGCGAAAATCGAGCACGGCGAGAGATCCAGTGGCCCGCCTTCTTATCGGCAACGTCGAAGGCCAGGAATTGCAGTTCCCGCTGTTCAAAGATCGTCTCACCATAGGGCGTACCGCTCAAAACGATATTCAATTAAAGGCGCATTTCATCAGCCGCCGGCATGCATTGATCGTGACTGAAAATGGACAGTCTCGCATCGTCGACTGGGGAAGCAAAAACGGGGTTTATGTCAATGATTCGCGCGTTGCCGAGCAGACGCTGCGAAATGGCGATATTGTCTCGATCGGCACCGCGGAGTTCCGCTACGAAGAACGACTCAAGCGCTGAACCGCCGAGTCTCGGGGTTTACAGCATGTCGGAAACGTGAGAGCTATCACGGACACCACTGGCTGCACGCGGTAGTTTGCATTCCTCACATGGATGTCAGTCGAAGATCTCAAGAAAATGTTGTCAAAAGTAGCGTCGCAAAATATCAACGTCAGCGTATCGCAGGAAATGACCCGCGAAGCCGGATCCCTGGTTACGCGAAAAATCTGGCTTCCCAAGGTGTTGTATGACTTTTTGCCGTATTTCTATCTGACCGCAGGGTTTGCCGCATTTTTTGCCACGCTGTACATCAGCAACTGGTTTTGGGTACTCCCGCATTACCTGCTTTTCTCCGCCGGCTGCCTGCATCTGGGCTTTATGGTTTACAGACGGCGCCGGATCGGCCGCAGCAACAAAACTCAGCAACAAGACTAATTTCCCGGCAGCTATTGACCTCGCATCGCTATTGATCAAGGATTGCGCGCTGTATCTCGCCTGAGCTATTGAGCCTGCCTGATGACCGAAGGAAAAAGATCCATTAGAGGCGTCTTGCGCCGGGAATTGGCGACGCTTGTCTGGTTGCTGCTCATCGGGGTCGTGTTACTGCCGCTCATGATTTACCTGGTTGGTGAGAATATTTTTGGCGACTATGCAGGTAGCGGATTCGGCGACTTTTACCGTGACATACAAAGCGATCTCCGCCTGGGGCGACCTGTGGTCATCTTTCTTATGATTTCCCCGTACCTCGTTTGGCAGCTGCTGCGTTTGTCCTTTTACGGCTTCCGTCGCATGGCACCGGCGCCGCCTCAAGCCAGTCCCAGGACAGATCCAGAGATACGCTGATCGAACCGTGAACCTTGTCACAGTTTTCCCTTTAACAACAAAGATGTAGCGTCTGTTCGATAGCGCCGATACGAATAATGGTGCATCATCGTGCAGTGCAATAATGCCATATGATATCCAATGAATTCTCCACGCGACCTGCTTATTCAGCCTGATACGACTATGAAAAACCTATTTACATGGCTTAAACGAAAGCTGGCGCCTGACGAATACGACGACGCCCACTATAGTCGACGGCCACCGCCGAGGGTAAGCGCAATACCAAAGCCAAGAAAGCGTGCTGCTGCTCCGGCCAAGAAAGAGCCATTACCGCCGGTATTGGACGATTATGAGTACTCAAGCGACAGTCCAGACCGCATAGACGACGGCGGCCCGGGCAAGAATGTACTGATTCGCAATCGCTATGTACGTGAAGACACCGGTACCCACGAAACGCTGAAAATTCTGGACGACTCCATTCTCGAGTCTGACGAAGCTGCTGAGTTCGATCCCTACAATACCGGGCGATTCGATCGTTCCAAGAGCTGGGACGCACCTTCTCGCAAGAAGTAGCTGGCTATCGACTGATGATCAGGAGCGTAGCTGGTATGGTGGCGCTCTGCCCGACGACTAAAACCAAGACCCTGGAGCTTGACCGGCATGACGATGCAAATTGCATTCGAACTTGACGACAATGAATTAAGACACTTCGAGCTCATTATGCGCGAGGCAAGGAAATCGGCAGCCAACGCAGCACCCGAGGTCATCGTCGCCGCGGCCGAGCAACTCCTGCAGCAGGTAGGCGACACCCACGTACCCGCTTTTATTATGCAGCGACTGGAGAAGCTTAAGGTCATGATAAGAATGCTGGCAGACCAGGAGTGGCGCCTGCCAGAGGCCGACTCCGCAAGGGTTCTGAATGCGCTCGCCTACTTTTGCGAACCAGAGGACCTTATTCCTGACCACATTCCGGGCATTGGCTATCTGGACGACGCGATCATGATCGAACTGGTGGTGGCGGAACTTCGCCACGAATTTGAGGCATACATCGATTTCTGCGCTTTCCGCGATGCAGCGCCGGCAAAAGCAGGGGTGAAAGCCCGATCAAGTGACGTTACTCGTGAGGATTGGCTCGACAAGAGACGGGCCGAATTGCAGTCGCGCATGCATCGCCGTATTAAACGATCTGGCCGCGGTCGTTAGTGCAATACATAATGCGGGCTTAAGCGTTTATATGCAGGGTTTCCAACACCTTATGGCCAATAATAGAAGGTGGTACCAGCAATGGCCGCCCATAGCGCTGCCTGCAGCCACCAACGGCTTGCCAGCCTTTTCACCAACGAATAGAAACTCAGGCCCGATATTGTGGTCAGACCCAGGAAGATCAGCGTACTTTCAATCAATGCGCTGAATTCATGGGCCACTCTGGGGTACTCGTCACCCAGGACGAGGTAAATGATCATTACGGCAGCGAGACTCAGCATGATCGACAAAGAAGAGCCAAGCAATACGCCTGTTACTACGGTTAATGGATGCATGTGCTTATTGTCTCATCTGGCCTCGAAAACTGAAATATCGATTGATTTTGCAACGCGTACCCTTGATTGAAACGACCGTGGCATCTAGCCTAGACGCTTGAGACTATGCTTTTATTGAATCCGGACCAAGACACTTTAATGCACTATGAAACTGCGACAAGCAAAACGGAGAAAAAATTGATTTACAAGTTACCAGCCGCCATTTCATGGTTTGTCATCGGACTGTTGAGTGTTATCAGTCTGCAGGCTCTTGGATCCACAGAAAACACGGTTATCGAGCCTCATTTGGCGCCCGTCAGCCGACACGAAAAAATCGGCATGATGGTCACCGAATTTGTCGAACAATCGCATTATCTGCATTCGGCTGTAGACGACGAACTTTCGTCGAAGATCCTGGATCGATATATCGATTCCATGGATAACAACCGCATGTACTTTCTGGCATCGGACATTGAGGCATTTGAGAAATATCGCTTTCTGCTGGATGACATGATTCAGTCAGCGCCAATGGACCCGATCTTCAATATTTTTGAGGTTTATCGCACCAGAGTGAGAGAGCGCCTTAACTTTGCGATACAACAGATTGATACTGAACCAGATTATACCATTGATGAAGAATACGTTTTCGATCGCGCGGAGCTTCCATGGGCTGCTGATAAAGCCGAACTGGATGAACTCTGGCGCAGGCGGGTTAAAAACGACGCGCTTAATCTGACCCTGGCGGAGAAAGACTGGGCCGATTCCAGCGAGGTATTGCACAAGCGATACGCTCGATTCCTGAAACGCATGGATCAGATCAAGAGCGACGACGTTTTCGAAACGTTCATGAACGCCTTTGCGCACACGCTGGACCCGCACTCCAGCTATTTGTCGCCGCGAAACTCAGAGGAATACCGCATCCAGATGAGCTTGTCTTATTTCGGCATCGGCGCGTCTCTGCAAATCGACGATGACTACCTCATGGTCAATGTAATCAACATCATTCCGGGCGGCCCGGCGGCGATCGATGGCCGACTGCAGCCGACTGACCGAATAACAGCGGTTGGCCAGGGTGTAGACGGCGAGATGGAAGACGTGATCGGCTGGAGACTCGACGATGTCGTCGATCTCATACGGGGTGAGGCTGGCACGGTTGTTCGACTGCAGATTCTCCCTGACGGCGCCCTTCCGGACACGCCACAAAAGATTCTCAACCTGACCCGCGACCAGGTAAAACTTGAGGAGCAGGCAGCAAAAAGCTCGATCATCAAGGTACCGCGAGATGGCCGGGAGTGGTCTATTGGCGTCATTGACGTCCCCAGCTTTTATCGGGATTACCGTGCTCTCAGCCGCGGCGAAAAGGACTACAAGAGCACGACGAAAGACGTCAAACGACTGATCGGTGAGCTCGAAGACCTGGGCATAGATGGCCTCATTATTGATCTGCGAGACAATGGTGGCGGCCACCTGACAGAAGCTACAGCCTTGTCCGGCCTGTTTATCGTTAATGGCCCCGTGGTCCAGTTACGCCAGGAAAACGGGCGTATCAATCGCCTGGACGACCCTGATCCGGTACCGCGCGTTGCCTACAACGGCCCGTTAACTGTTTTGGTCAACCGCTACAGTGCCTCGGCCTCCGAGATTTTCGCTGCCGCGATTCAGGACTACCAGCGTGGCATCATCGTCGGCCAACGAACCTTTGGTAAAGGCACGGTGCAAAACCTCTATTCACTGGATCAATACGCCAGGGTTCCCGAAGGCGAGAGCTTAGGCCAGCTGACACTGACAATGGGCAAATACTACCGGGTGACCGGTGAAAGCACGCAACATCGTGGGGTAAGCCCGGATATTGAACTGCCGTCTCATATTGATGCGACCAAGGTTGGCGAGAGTGTGCGCGAAACCGCCCTGCCCTGGGACACCATCAGAACGACCAGCTTTGAGCCCGCAGAGCCACTCGAGAGCACAATATCGACGCTGATTGCCAGCCATGAGTCGAGAGCAGAAAAAGATCCTGATTACCGGTATCTGGTCGAAGGCATCAAGGATATTACTGAAATCAGGGCCAAGACCAAGGTCTCGCTGAATCTCGAGATTCGAAAAGCCGAGCGAGAAGAGTCCATGGCGAAACGGCTTGTCAGAGAAAACGAGCGGCGACTGGCCCTGAATCTGGAGCCTGTTGAGAGCCTCGAGGACCTGGACGGCGAAGACAGTCCGGATATACACCTTGACCAGGCCGCGGCAATTGCGACAGACTTGGCAGAACTACGGGAAATCAAGGCAAACCCATCTCAAACGGCGCAGATCAGGCACCCGGGTAAAGAGTAAAGGGCTGGCAGCGACCGGGGCTTGCAGCGACGAACATAGGTGTTATACTGAACTACAACACTAACCTACTTGATTGACAAATCCTGGGGTCGTAAACGCATGAGAGCAACAGGCCGGGTACGAAAATCTACCTCGCACATCGCTAAAGCAGCGATATTGCTAATCGGTTGCGCATTCTGTGTCAACGCGCTGGCCGCAAACAACATGCCGGCCGGGTGCAACGAAATCTCAATGACGCCGCAAGACCTCGATATCCCTGTTACAACCTTAATAGCCAACAAGACCGAGCATGTCCTGGTCCCTGCTGCATATGTCGAGGAACAACTGGCGGATTCATCCGAACTCGACCCGCAGTCCATCGCGCCGATACTTTCGCTGACTCCACGGGTTTTGAACATTCTGGACCAGGTGTTTGCGACCGATGCAGTGACGCCCGAATCATCCGCTACAGAGTCGGCCGAATCAGCATCTCCGGTTGCTGGTTCAGAAGATAGCAATAGCGACAAGAAAGAAAGCGTTGCAGAGGACCTTCTGCATCGATCGCAAATTCATAGCCAGATGTACCGCAAAGACATCTAGGTCACCTGCTAAAAATAGTACTGATTCCCCAGTAGTTTTCCGCGAGCATATTCGTGGCACTTTCGCCTACCACACCGTTGGCATCAATCTGATACAGAACCGCGGTGCTTGCTGCCTGGGGAACTGCTTCGGCGTCATTTTGAAATTCGGCTGTTTGTCCGAGTAGTTTGGCGCGAGCGCGCAAGACATCCGCAAAATCAGTTGCCTGTTCCATCAATTCAGATCCTTTGTGGATTCGATCCAGCAACTGGCCGCACTCGTAGCGACTGCCATAGTTAACGGCGCCGACGCTTTTCTCCCGAGACTCCCGGATCAACACCACCAGGTTGTCGTCCATAAACTGCACATACAGTTGTTGGGCAAACGACAGGATCATGAGGTTGATTGATCTTTTGGTTGGTATGTCGAGGCCCGCGTTGTCCGGCGGATGCCGACCCCGAATCTCGTCAATCGCCACGTTCAGCTCGGACTCGTCCTGGCGCAGCTGATCTGTTGTGCTTGCCAGATCGTCGAGCATCGCCGTAACCGAACGCCGTCGGAAAAACCTCAGGAAGCCACTCATGTTCATCAACCGTTGCCGCTCCGCCTGCAACTGATCCTCGTGCTGCTGGACAGCATCGCGTTTCAGCAGAATTTGCTGCTCAATCTCACGCGCTTCCTCGCTCCGGGCTTCATTCCATTTGGCGAGAAGATGGCTGTGCTGTTTTTTCTCTCGTTGCTGTTTTAATTGCTCTGCGAATTTCGCCAGCTTGCTTTCGCAACGGATTGCCAAGCTTCGCAATTGATAGAAAACCACGACATTGTGTACCCACTGCGAATCAACCAGCAAGTCCTCCAGATGATCCAGTTTCTGTTGCAATCGGGCCGTAGCACCCTCGTGCTGTTTTATCCGATCCTGCAGCTTGAATTGCTCCTTGCGCATCCCGGCAAATTCTTTTTTCAGCTCGGCACGATTCCAGTACAGGTTCAACAGCTTGTCGCTGTCCTGCTCTTTTTCCTGCGTGCTGCCAAAAATTGCGGTCAAACTGGACACACTTTCTTCCTTTTACATAATCCACTGGGCCAGGGCCGCCCGCTGCCGGGCAGTCCAATTCGCATAATGACAATAGTGGTGCAGCCAATCTTTGACAGAATCGACAGTTTTCTGCAGAAGTTGTGCGGCTGGGAAGAAAGTCTCTTTTAAGGGCGACTGAGCGACCTTAAGCGCGGCACAGCGAGGACAGCGCTAACGCTCCAGGACCAGATGCCCCTGCTCCATCAGGTAATCCAGCCATTTGTTCAGGAAAATGTTTCTGCGCCAGCGCTGATCGAGCACTTTTCGGTGTTCCCGCGACAGTCGTCGCAATTCGGGGTGCCTGTGGTCGTGCCCCAGATGCATCGCTTCGGCCAGCTGACCGTCCAGATATGCCCGGACTTTCAAGTCCGGGTCGGCTACACGAGTTCCGTCTTCGTAAAAGAAGTAAGACAGTGAGAATGTAATCGTGTAACGACTTCGTTCCTGAATTTCGACATGCAGGTCGCAATCTCCGGCAACCCGCGATTTGTAATAGCCATCAAGACGTTCGAGTTCCGGTATCAATCGCAGCAGTCGCAAATAGTTACTTTCATACAAAGCCATAAGCCCGACAAAACTTTTTGGCTTGACGAGCGTTTGCGGAACCAACTGATGATCGAATAGCATGTGATCAATATAGCATAGGAAATTCACAACAAAAGGCATGCAAATTTAGTTCCAATTTGCAGAAAATCATGGAACTTTTTACGGTCGCACTCGCCGCTCAACGCCTGTACTATCGAGGATCCGACTCGATATCTCTTCGATCGAAAACTCCGTCGTATCCACGAACGAAATTCCGTAGCGCTTGAATATTTTCTCTGTTTCACGCAGCTCATAACGAACTTGTTGTGGAGTCGCGTAAGTTCCAAGTGCCCGACGCTCTTTCCGAATCTGCTGTAATCGAGTGGGCGCAATAGTCAGGCCGAATAATTTCGATTTTTGATCCAACAAAATATCCGGCAGGTCGCCGGAGTCGAAGTCGTCGTCTGTCAAAGGGTAATTCGCAGCGTAAACGCCGTATTGCAATGCGAGATACAGACACGTCGGCGTTTTGCCGGAACGCGAAACGCCGATGAGAATGACATCTGCCATATCGTAATTGCGAGTGGCGCCGCCGTCGTCATTTGCCAGCGCGAAATTGGTCGCTTCAATGCGCTTCATGTAGCTGTCGATATCGCTCATGCCATGCGCACGTCCGGCAGTATGGGTCGCTTTTTGTTTAAATTCCTCTTCCAGAGGCTCCAGAAAAACGTCGAAAATATCCATGTGCAAGCCGTTCGCCGATTTCGCGATGTGCCGAAGATTGTCCTGGACCAAGGTCGAAAATATGATGGGTTGATCGTTACTGTCGGCGGATGCCGAATTAATTCGCTCGACCGCCTCGTGTGCCTTGTCTTCGGTGTCTATAAATGGCAAAGTCACTTGCCGAAACTTCTGCCCATCAAACTGCGTGAGCAGGCTGTGGCCCAGTGTTTCCGCGGTAACACCAGTCTGATCGGAAAGAAAAAAAACTGTTCGTTCACCCATATCTACGTGTTCCTGAGTTGCTTAAGCCCTGCCGGCACTGCACTGGTATGTCCGTGACCGATTGTCCATGTCCGTGCCACTAACACAAGGGGATTAAATTGGAGCCGTACGTTATCAAGCTTGAAGAGCTTGGCATGGGCGATGTCGAAACAGTCGGTGGCAAGAACGCGTCGCTTGGCGAGATGATCAGTAATTTGAGCAGTCTCGGCGTTTCTGTACCCGGCGGCTTCGCAACCACATCTGCGGCTTATCGCGATTTCCTCAAGACCGACGGTCTGGACGAACGCATACAGCAGACCCTGGAGAATCTTGATGTCGATGACATCGACGCATTGACAAGCGCCGGTGCCAGCATTCGCGGCTGGATTGGCGATGCGAAACTACCCGAACGATTGATGAGCGACATTCGAAGCGCGTGGGACGAGATGTCCAACGGAAAAGACATTGCGGTCGCTGTTCGGTCGTCGGCAACTGCAGAAGACTTGCCGGATGCCTCCTTCGCCGGGCAACAGGAAACATTCCTGAACGTACGCGGCATAGACAATCTTGTCGAGGCACTGCATCAGGTCTATGCATCGCTTTACAACGATAGAGCAATCGCCTATCGCGTGCACCAAGGATTTGAGCATTCCCTGGTCGCATTATCCGTTGGCGTTCAATACATGGTGCGCAGTGACCTTGGTTCGGCCGGTGTCCTTTTTACGCTGGACACCGAGTCCGGATTTCGCGACGTCGTTTTTATTACGTCGTCTTATGGTCTCGGCGAAACAGTAGTACAAGGCGCCGTTAATCCAGATGAATTTTATGTTTACAAGCCGGCACTTGCCAGCGGCCACCACCCTATTTTGCGCAAGAACATTGGCAGCAAAGCTATCAAGATGATTTTCAGCGATGGCACCGCGCCAGGAAAATCCGTTGAGACAATTGATGTTGACGAATCCGACAGCCAGCAATTTTCATTGGCGGAAAGCGACATTATCGAACTCGCGAAGACCGCGGTTATCATCGAGAAGCATTATGGCCGGCCCATGGATATTGAGTGGGGCAAAGATGGCACGGATGGCAATTTGTACATATTGCAGGCGCGACCGGAAACCGTGCAGAGCCAAAGCGGCAGAAGCATCCAGCGTTTCACGCTGAATGACCGCTCCAATATCTTGAGCCGAGGCCGCAGCATCGGCCAGAAGATAGGCAGCGGAACCGCGAAAATCATCAATAGCGTCAAAGAGATGGGACGCATTCAGGCAGGCGATGTGCTCGTGTCCGACATGACAGACCCAGACTGGGAACCGGTCATGAAACGGGCATCAGCGATCGTGACGAATCGTGGCGGAAGAACCTGTCACGCTGCGATTATAGCCAGGGAACTGGGCATCCCTGCCGTTGTTGGTTGCGGCGATGCCACCAAGACCATCGCAGACGGCACGGAAGTCACTGTCAGCTGCGCCGAAGGTGACGAAGGATTCGTCTACGAAGGCAAACTCGACTTCGAGCAAAAGACAATTGAGCTCGACTCCCTGCCCGACATTCCGGTCAAGTTGATGATGAACGTCGGCAATCCGGACCGGGCATTCGATTTTGCAAGAATCCCGAATGCCGGCATCGGTCTGGCCCGGCTTGAGTTCATTATCAACCGCATGATTGGTGTGCACCCAAAAGCCCTGCTTGAATACGACAGTCTTGACAGCGAGACCAAGAGTGCAGTCGACGAGCACATGGCCGGCTACGCCAACCCGGTTGATTTTTACGTCGACAAAATCGCGGAAGGCGTCAGCACTATCGCCGCCGCCTTTGCGCCGCAACCCGTCATTGTTCGCATGTCCGATTTCAAATCGAATGAATATGCGAACCTTGTCGGTGGCAAACAATACGAGCCTGTCGAAGAAAACCCGATGCTCGGTTTCCGGGGTGCGGGACGCTATGTTTCTGAAAGCTTCAGACCCTGCTTTGAATTGGAGTGCCGGGCACTATTGAAGGTTCGAAATGAGATGGGCCTGAAGCATGTGCAGATCATGATTCCATTCGTTCGTTCTGTCGCCCAGGCGAAACAGGTTATCGATTTGCTGGCAGAAAATGGCCTGGAACGCGGCAAAGACGAGCTGAAAATCATCATGATGTCGGAGCTGCCAACCAACGCTTTGCTGGCGGAGCAATACCTCGAATATTTTGATGGTATGTCCATAGGCTCCAACGATATGACGCAACTCGTATTGGGTCTCGATCGCGACTCCGCTTTGGTGGCGGACTTGTTCGACGAGCGGGATGACGCCGTAAAGGCAATGCTTGAAATGACCATCAAAGCCTGCAAGAAACACGGCAAGTACATCGGCATTTGCGGACAAGGTCCGTCCGATCACCCGGAGCTCGCCATGTGGCTGCTCGATCAGGGGATTGAAAGCATGTCGCTCAACCCGGACTCGATAATCGAAACCTGGATGTTTCTTGCAGGTGAGTCCGTCTGAGATAGCCCGCTTCAGGCGCGCTTAGACTCTATCTCTACAGGCGATCGTAGCCCGAGCGACGCTGAAATTTCATGCGTGGCAGGATCAGGCCAAGAAGGACGCCGCCAAACAAAACCAGCGCACCGATGATAAACCAGTAGCGATTTCCCTGTGCACTGAGGGTCTCGTTTTCTTCTTCAAGTACGCTGACTTCAATCTCTGAATCGGCCAATTGCTGACGCAGGTCTTCATTTTGCGCGTCTATTGCGAGAACACTGGCTGCGGTACGCTTTATTTCAGCAAGCTCCTTGTGCAACTTATCGCGCTCTGACTCAAGTGCGTCAATGCGCCGGGTTGCGGCGCGATATTCTGTCTCGATTGCCTTGAGTTGCGACGTCGTTGAGCTGCCTTGTGCGTTCGCATTCGTCAATTGGCTGCTGAGCCGAATCAATTGTTCACGTGCGGGTGGCTCGCCCATCAGATAGCGTGTTAATACCCATCCCTCCGTGCCGCCGCTGGTTCGAACGCGCGAGTACCCCGACTCCGCATCTGTTTCGAGGGACTCAAGCTGTGTGCCACTGCCAAGCATGCGTTCAATGGCATTGCTGGTGCTTGGACCGGTGCGCAACATGATTTCGAACTGATCGCTCACCCAAACCGATTCGGCATTTGCCACGCCGACAACGAGCACAAACAAAACCGACAATTTGGATAGTATTTTCATAAGAAGATCGCCCGGGTAACAGCCCCGATGAACTGATGGCGGAACTATAAGCCAAGCGGAATTTGTGTACCAGTGGCAAACACAGAAACCGTAATTCTGTCGCTGATTGGCGATGACAGCTTCAGTTTAAGTTCGCTCAGATTGCCAAACGAGTAGCAAGTTGTTCGCCGGCATCGCGTAAGTATTCTCGCGCGAAAGACCCTCCTTTGCAGCCAGCATGTCGGTCCATTCAAGATCCCGAATTCCCATTACGGGATCCTGAGATCGCAACGACTGATCAAATCGCTTGTTTCCATCACCCATGAATTCGCCATCCACGCGAAATGGTCCGTACAGGAGAAACTTGCCATGCTCCTGCAGCACCCGTCCCACAAAGGCGAACATGTCTGCAACGGACTCTTTGCTCATGATGTGCGCGGTATTGGCCGAAAACACGGCGGAATACAGGCCTGCGAAATCGTCTGGCTCAGATACGTTCAACAATTTGGGCTGGAGCACGTTGGTGAGCCCGGACTCTGCAATCCAATGCTTGATACCGGCATGATTGTCAGCAAGATCGCTGGTCTGCCAGCTTAGCTGCGACATCGCCTCCGCAAAATAAACAGCATGCTGGCCCGTGCCGGAACCGATCTCGAGTACCTCAAGTTCTCCGGAAAGCTCCTTTCGAAGGACCTGCAATATAGCGTCCCGATTACGTAAGGCTGCCGGTGCATTCGGGGCTGCGCTCATCGGAACTACTGCAATGTACTTTTGACCAGGAGGTGCTCCCGGTAGTGGCGAAGCTCCGCTATGGAATCGCGGATGTCGGATAATGCCCGGTGGTTCGATTCTTTTTTGAAACTGCCGGCAACATCTGGCGCCCAGATCTGCGCCAGAATCTTGAGCGTGCTGACATCTAGGTTGCGATAGTGAAAAAATGCCTCAAGCAAGGGCATCTCACGCGCCATAAATCGCCGATCCTGACAAATACTATTGCCACACATCGGTGAACTGCCCTCCTTAACGTGCTGCGCGAGAAATTCCAGCGTCGCCGATTCGACCTCCGCCAGGCTTAAACCCTTTTCGAGCACTCGGGTCGTCAGGCCGGAATCGCCATGATGTTGCCTGTTCCAATCGTCCATCGCGTCCATCACACTTTTTGGCTGTGTCACCGCCATGACCGGACCGACTGCCAGTTCGTTTAGATCTCTGTCAGTAACGATGGTCGCAATTTCGATTATGTGATCAGTCCCGGTATTCAGACCGGTCATCTCGAGATCAATCCAGATCAGATTCTTCGACTTGTTGATTGTTGTTGTGCTCCCGCCCATGAATGCCTCTTCGTTGCCGGAACTGCGGCCACTAGTGTATCAGCCAGCGGGGATGCAACGCTCGCGGTGATTGGTCATACTGCGAACCGATGGATAATCACAGTGAAACGCAATCGAAACCAGCGGTCGTCGTTGCGACATTCAGCCGCGAAATGAATCTTCGCCTGGTCACGGGCAAGATCGTGAGAGCGAGAATAAAAGGCAAGAAACTGAAACCGGTATGTGGTGACAGGGTCCAGGCAGCACCGATCGAGAATGAGCCGCAATGGTTGATTACGGGTATCGATAAACGCGATAACGAACTCACACGGCCGAATATGCGGGGTCAAATAGAGGTTCTGGCTGCCAATCTCGACTACTTGTGCGTTGTTGCCGCAAACACGCCAGCGGTCGACTGGTTCATCGTCGATCGATATCTGTGCGCCGCCGAACTCATGCATATCGATGCTGCTGTGGTCTATAACAAGGCAGAGCTGGACTCCGATCCAGGAGCCACTATCGAGGCCGTGAAGGACTATGCAAAGATCGGCTATGCAACAGTGCGATGCAGCGCCAAGAACCGCGAAAACATCGACCAGCTGGGGCGCTTGCTCGCCAACAAAACGTCCATAATCGTAGGGCAATCTGGCGTTGGTAAGTCTAGTATTATCAATATCTTATCGAATGAACCTAATCAAAAAACTAGAGAGGTTTCCAAAGGAAGCGGGGAAGGCAGACACACTACAGTGAATTCGGTCATGCTTGATATCGCCGATGGCGGCAAGGTCATCGATTCACCCGGCGTGCGTGACTATGCGCCGGCGACACAAACGAACGAACAAGTTGCCACCAGTTTCCGCGAGATCAAGAAACTAGGCTACGATTGCCGCTTTGCTAATTGCCAGCATTTGCAAGAACCGAACTGCGCGGTCAAAGAAGGGATTGAATCAGGTGCCATCAGCAAGCGCCGTTACGACAGCTATCGACGTTTGATCGTGCTCTCCGAACAGCTGGCAAAAAAACGCCAATAAACAATCGTAGGAGCGGCCCTATGGCCGCGATAAGAGTTCAGGCCTTCATCACGGCTGTAGAGCCGCTCCAACAGACTATCCGGGAGGCCAAGTCAAATTGCGGCCGCCAAGCAGATGCAGATGCAGGTGAAACACTGTCTGCCCGGCCGCTTCATTGCAGTTCATCACCACCCGATAGCCATCGTCTGCAATGCCCTCTTCGCGCGCGATATGCGCTGCAGCTACATACAAGAGTCCTATCTCGTCGTGCGCCTCCGCTTCCGCTATGTCGTTAATGGTTGCTACATGCCGCCGGGGAATGATCAACACATGTGTCGGTGCCTGCGGATTGATATCTCGAAATGCCAGTAACTGATCGGTCTCGTAGACGATGTCTGCACTGATATCACCCGCAATAATCTTGCAAAAAAGACAGCCTGGATCATTCATAAGCTTCACCCTGTTCGAAAAACCGGATCAGTCAACCACCTGCCGGCCTGAAAACGCATGAGAAAGTGTTCCGCTGTCAACAAATTCCAGTTCGCCGCCCAGCGGCACACCGTGCGCGATGCGGCTGGCTTCGACGTTGTGACGCCTCGCCAGTTCCGACAGAAAATGCGCAGTCGCATCACCTTCGACGGTTGGATTGGTCGCAATTATAAGCTCCTGCAAGCTGCCATTGCTCAATCGATCCTCAAGCAATGACAAGCCCAATTCCTCGGGGCCGATTCCGTCCAGGGGCGACAGATGCCCCATCAGCACGAAATAATGACCGCGATAACCGGTTGCATCTTCAACGGCCATTACATCCGCAGGAGACTCGACGGCACAGAGCAAAGTCTCGTCTCGACCGGGCGCAGAACAGATGGCACACAAGTCGTATTCCGAGAACATTCGGCATTGGCTGCAATGACCAATGCCCTCCATCGCATCGCCAAGCGCTGTGGCGAGCGTGGAAGCGCCGCCACGATCCCGCTCCAGCAAATGAAATGCGATTCTCTGGGCGGACTTTCGCCCGACACCGGGCATGCAGCGCAATGCATCGATCAGGCGAATGAGCAGCGGCGAATACGACATCAGGAATACGGGAAAGTCGTCAGAACGGCAGTTTCATGCCAGCAGGCAAACTAAGCCCTGCTGTCATGCCGGAGAATTTCTCCTGCACGGTTTGCTCTACGCGCCGCACACTGTCATTGAATGCGGCAATGATCAGATCTTCAAGCATGTCTTTGTCATCACCGACCAGCGCATCGTCGATTTCCAATGAGCGAATTTCGTGCTTACAGGTCATCGTGATTTTCACCATGCCACCACCGGACTCGCCCATTACCGTCAGCTGGCCCATCTCTTCCTGCGCTTTTTGCATATCGGCCTGCATTTGCTGGGCCTGTTTCATAAGTTGGCCTATGCCACCTTTCATTTCCTACTCCTGATCTGATGCAGATTGCTGGTCAATAATCTCGACAGAGTCCTTCTTCATCCGGGCGCCGAACATAGATTGCAATGCGTGTACGCCAGGATCGTTCTCCAGTGACAAGCGGGCCGCATCCAGTCGGGCGTCGTTGTCCCGAACTGCCTCCTGATGTGGTGTTGCGGCCTCTACCTCACCAACTGATTCCTGTAATGAAATATCCAGCGTCAGAGGTTCACCGAAATGCTTCGTCAGTGCGTCTGCGAGCGCGCTCTTTCTTGCGCGAGTCAATAAAGACTCGGAACGAATATCGAGACCCAGGAACAGGACATTGCCGTCGCGCCGCAAATAAGCACAATTGTTGGCAAGCATGCGATTCGCGCCATTAATATCGAGCTGCGGTACCAGCTCACCCCACACAGGCTCCTGCCAGCTGCCAACTGATTTTTGCGCCGATAATTTTGATTTTTCCTGCCGGGCCTCGAGCGGCTTCAGTTCGATCGCTGCCGAGCTGTCGCTCGCAGCGGCTCTTTTCGGGCCACTGTCCTGCGTTGAAGCTGCCGCTGCGGGCTGAAATGCCAACATCCTCAGGAGTGTCATTTCTGCTCCACTCCTTGGATCGGGCGCAAGATGGATATCGCGACGGCCAAGAATCGCTGTTTGATAAAAGAGCTGCACGTCTTCGCCGGTGATCAATCCCGCTAACTCCGCTATCTCGGATTCGTCGACCTCGTCGTCCACATCGGTCGCACCGATAACCTGAAATACGGCGATGCGCTGCAATGCCCTGGCCAGATCTTCGAGCATGCGAGCGTAATCCGGAAACTGTTCGTCTATGTCCGCGACACACGCCATCAGTTCCTTCGCGTCTGCTTTAGCAAGCAATCGCAGCAAGCGACTCACATATTGCCGGTCAATCGTGCCCAACATGACGCCAACGTCCTTTTCGGTCACTTTGCCGCCGCAATATGCGATGGCCTGATCCAGAAGACTCAATGCATCACGCAAACTGCCATCCGCTGCACGCGCCATCATCGACAATGCACCGCTTTCAACATCCACTTTCTCGGCATCGCAGATGAAATCCAAGCGGTCCTTGATCAGTTTCTGCGTCAAGCGCTTCAGGTTGAACTGCAAACAACGCGACAGCACGGTAATGGGTAACTTTTGCGGGTCAGTCGTTGCCAGCAAAAATTTCACATGCGGAGGTGGCTCCTCAAGCGTCTTTAACAATGCGTTGAAGGAACTCTTTGACAACATGTGCACCTCGTCGATGAGATACACCTTGAAGCGACCGCGTGCCGGAGCGTACTGGACGTTGTCCAGCAATTCGCGGGTATCATCGACCTTCGTGCGCGACGCCGCATCGACCTCGATCAGGTCAACAAAACGACCTTCGTCAATTTCGGTACAGGCGGAACATTTTCCGCATGGGTCTGCAGTGATGCCGACTTCGCAATTCAGCGCTTTGGCGAAGATGCGCGCGATGGTCGTCTTGCCGACGCCACGAGTGCCCGCGAACAGATATGCATGATGCAGGCGTTCGCTCGCTAACGCATTGGTCAGCGCTTGCAGGACGTGTTCCTGGCCCACGGTGTCTTTGAAATTTTTGGGGCGCCACTTCCGGGCGAGTACGAGGTAACTCATAAATAATGCAGTGTTCTGCCTTGCAGTGTGCGATTGTCAGACCGGCAAGTGTAACCAAAGTCGCGGCCGGAACAAGCCCGGATCGCAGCAATGAGTGGCCCACGCCAGCATTTCCCCGGCACCCGGCGTCACCGCTGCCGTTGCTCCCTTCCGGGCCTGGCGGGGTTAACGGATAGCCGTCGCGAGGAAGCCGACGCGGGCCGCCGGCGATTATGGCTGTCGCGAGCCTCCGATACAACGGCCGCCTGGTCTCAAACGTTATTTGCTGTGGATTAGAGCACCTGCGGGTTGATATGCTACACGCAGTTCGCGCCGGCAGTTCTTACTGGCGCAAAAGAATAGTTGAGGACGTTTGATGTCAAAACTGCCCGAATTCGCGACTGTCGACCCATTTGACGGGATGACCGCTGAAAGTCCCGGAATTGTTTGCAACCTGGCAGCCGGACAATGGCACAG
>SMVA01421288.1_pt1 | contig 26275 bp, 20 predicted proteins | sample 2456451 | NCBI WGS metagenome assembly SMVA01 (sample SAMN11095933, study PRJNA526329) | marine sediment metagenome | biome: Marine sediment; feature: Surficial sediment; material: Deep marine sediment; isolation source: Hadal surficial sediment | place: Pacific Ocean | collected 2014-05 | depth... | reverse complement strand
GGGGCATAAATACAAGGCTCCCTATGATTTATCGAGGACCTGGTTTCGGCAGGAGGCGGACTTTCCCGGGCCAAAGACAATGCAGGCGACCGCAGACTGGCTCGATGTGAATGGAACGGCACATGAAAGTTTCCTCTTGTTCGTTGATGAATTTGATCCACACGAACCGTTTGACACACCGGCACCCTGGAACAAGAAATATGACCCGGATTGGGATGAGGATCTGATCATCTGGCCGCCTTATGCAATTGGTGGCATAGACAAAGGAATCATTACCGAGAGACAGGGGCGTCATATCAGGGCGAACTATGGTGCCAAACTGAGCATGATCGATCACTGGTTTGGTAAAATTCTTGATGTCATGGATAGGGATAATCTATGGGACGACACGTTGTTTATCCTGTGTACCGATCATGGCCATTATCTGGGTGAGAAAGATCTGTGGGGTAAGCCACGAGTGCCGCAGTATGAAACCCTGGGCCATATTCCCTTGATGATTGCCGCACCGGGGGTTGATTGTGGTGAAGTGAGTGCATTGACGACCAACGTCGATATTCATGCAACACTGGCAGACCTGTTTGAAGTCGAATCTGGATATGCCAGCCACGGTGAATCCATGTTGCCGCTGGTTTATGGTGAAGCAACAAGCATCCGCGAGTGGGCAATCGGTGGCGTTTACGGCCAGTGGGTTCAGATCCAGGATGGTGAGAATAAGTATATCCGCGCACCAGTGAATGATGGTTTTCCACTGTCCATGTGGTCGAATCGATGGTCCACAATGCCGACTCCGATCCCGGGGCTTCGTCTGCCGGAACCTGATCATCGGGCTTATCTTGATTTTATGCCGGATACAGAAATTCCCGTCATCAGGCAACCATTTCAACAAGGGGATCTCTTGCCCTATTGGTCCGTAAATCCTCAAATTGATGACCATCACTTGTACAAATTGAAGGAAGATCCATTCGAAGAGCGCAATTGCCTTGGCGATCCGCTTGAGGAACAGATGCTGGATCTTCTTCGCACTGCATTGACAGCTATGCAGGCACCTGATGAACAATTTGTTCGCCTTGGCCTCAAAGGTTCAAACTAATTGGACATTATTTGCGACTAGGTTAGAGGTGACTGGGCTTGCCGGTGTACCCGTTAGCCTTTCGCTGGCGAACCTGCCAGACGTTTGTGTTGTCATACGGACTAATAGTCGGGTAAATTGACCTGCATTCCAATGCGCGATGTATGAAAATGTCATAAAAAACAACGATATATAGAATTGGCTTGGATTCTGCAGATGGATATTGGTAGATGATGTTTGTCAGCAGACACTATTTGTAAATCCTGTCCGAAACGTTTGTTGGCAGTGTGGCCAGAACGGGAAGCCGAGTCCGACAATAACCCTGGAGAATAAATGCTAACCATTCGAGAGCTTTCTAAGACATACAAGAATGGCGTGAAGGCGCTGGACAATATCTTTCTTGAAATCCCACAGGGTCTGTTTGGGCTGCTTGGGCCCAATGGTGCCGGTAAGTCATCATTGATGCGCACCATTGCAACTCTACAAGAACCTGACTCCGGCAGTATTTTCCTTGACGGACTGGATGTGATTAATCAAAAAGAGGAGTTGCGTAAAATTCTCGGCTATTTGCCACAGGAATTTGGTGTCTATCCGAAGATGACACCATTAGACATGCTCGATCATTTTGCCGTGCTGAAAGGAATCACCCATAAAAGTGAACGTAAAGAAGTCGTTCTCGAGCTTCTTAACCAGACTAATCTTTACGATGTTCGCAACAAGGCGATTGATACATTCTCCGGTGGCATGAAGCAAAGATTTGGTGTTGCCCAGGCGCTGATTGGCAGCCCGAAAATCATCATTGTCGATGAACCGACCGCCGGTCTTGATCCCTCAGAAAGAAATCGATTCCACAATTTGCTTGCAGAAATTGGCGAAAATGTTGTTGTTCTTCTAAGCACCCACATCGTTGATGATGTATCCGATCTATGTTCCAACATGGCGATTATGGGGGAAGGGCAGATATTGCTGACTGGGAAACCTCACGAGGTCATCGCGAGTATTGAAGGCAGTGTCTGGCAGAAGAAAGTAACACGACAATCCCTCAGTGAATACCAGAGTGAGTACAAGGTGATTCTCTCTCATCTCAGTGCCGGAGAAACTGTCATTCACGTGTTCCACGACAGCCAGCCTGAAGGCTTCGAGGCAGTAGACGCAGACCTTGAGGATGTCTACTTCGCGACCCTGGCTAACAACGGTATTGCTATCGTTCTTTAGGGGTTGTTCATGTTGCTAGACGTATTCAGATTTGAGATTAAATTTCATCGTCGCCAGAACCTGGTCTATGTGTTATCAGGTGTTTTTTTCCTGATCACCTTCCTCGCCACCACGACACCAAATGTAACCATGGTGGGTGGTGTTGACAATATCAATATCAACTCGCCATACACGGTCATGATGACCTTGAGTTCGCTCACCATATTTGCGTTGTTTGGTTCCATCGCGTTTTCCGCAGGGGCCGTGATCAGGGATTACGACCTGAAAATGGCGGAACTATTTTTCTCTACTCCGGTTCAGAAAAAGCACTATCTATTTGGCAGGTTCTTTGGTGCACTGGTTTTTACCTATATATTGTATTTTGCAGGCATGCTTGGGGTTCTGGTCGGGGAGTTTATGCCCTGGCTCGATCAGGAGCGGGTCGCCAGTACTCACCTAGGTGCCTATTTCTTCACATCCTGGGCGATCGCTTTACCAAACCTGTTCGTTTTTTCGTGCATTTTCTTTTGCGTTGCCACGGTTACTCGCAGCACCATGGCAACGTACGTTTCTGCGGTTGCGCTTCTTATGCTTTCTTTCGTTATCGATACGTTTACCGAGAAGCAGACAGTCGAAATCACCAGCATACTGGACCCTTTTGGTGTGACCTCACTCGAGGAAACCACACGGTACTGGACAGTGTTTGAGAAAAATTCCAACCTGCCAGCCTTTGAAGGCAAGCTGTTGTACAACAGGCTATTGTGGCTGGCCATTGGCATAGCCTTCCTCATGTCTGCCTATTTTACATTTTCGTTTTCGTTGGATAAGGCCAGAAAGCAGGTTAAGAAGAAAGTGCTTGAGGATCTGCCGGAACAATTACCTGCCACCTTTGGCTTACCCTCCGTGACTCAGCGGTTCGGTTTTGCAACCGGCATCACACAGTACCTGTCCCAGACGAGGCTGGAAATCAGGAATATATTGTTCTCTGTGCCCTTTGTTACTCTGCTCGCCCTGGGTATTTTCATGGTCGTGGGTAATGCCATGGGTAACCTTGGAAATCTATTTGGTACCGCCGTCTATCCAACAACCGGCATGATGATTCGCGTCATCAATGGTGCGTTTTCGTTTTCGCTACTCGTCGTACTTATCTACTATTCGGGTGAATTGATGGTGCGTGAGCAGAATGTCAAAATTGATGAAATCATGGACGCGATGCCGCACTCTAACTGGGTCATGATGGGGGCGAAGTTTACCGGGATTTTGATGGTTATCGTTTCCATGCTGCTCATTGCCATGCTAGCGGCGATAGGAGTTCAGGTTTATAAAGAATTCTATGACATCAACCTGGTTCAGTATCTCCAGGGGTTATTGTTCTTTTTCCAGTTTCCACTTTATCTGATGACAGTGCTGGCCATTTTCTTCTACGTTATTACTCGCAACAAATTCATCGCAATGTTTATGATGGTGCTCTATATATTGGCGACACTTTCGATGCCAGCTATCGGGCTCGAGAACTATCTCTACCGATTTCGTGAGACAACCCCGGTGTATTCTGATTTCACCGGTTATTCACATAATTTGGAACCCTATCTCTGGCAGACATTTTATTGGGCCTGGTTTGGCGCGCTGCTTTTACTAGCGATCTATCTTCTGTGGCCAAGAGGACTTGAAGATGGCTGGGCTGGCAGATTAAGCGTTTTTAAACAGCGGCTGACTCCTGGCATCAAGTTGGCGCTTGTCACAATTTCAATCGGTTGGGTAACCACCGGTAGTTTTCTGTATTACAACACCAATGTACTCAATGATTTTATCAGCAACAAAGATGGTGAGGCGCTTCAAGCCGAATATGAGAAACGATACAAACAATATGAATTTATGCCGCGCCCGACGACCCGAAAGGTCTATGCTGAAGTGGATATCTATCCCGAAGACAGGGAAGTGTTTCTTCGTGGCAGTTACGAGATTGAAAATAAGACTAGTGAGGTGATCAACGATTTACATGTTAGCTATTCGCCATTGGTCGAGATCACCCGGTTTGATTTGCCCGGTGCCACTCTGGTTAAAGATGACAGGCAACATGGATTCCAGATATATGAATTCAGTGAGCCATTGGCAGTGGGCGCTATTGTCACCGTTGAATTCGAAACCAGCTGGCTGACGCCTGGCTTTGCCAATGGTGGACATAGTGTGAAAGTGACACCCAATGGTACATTCATCAGTAATATTGATTTTTTCCCGTTACTGGGATACTCGGGTAGTTTCGAATTATCGGACAACAACAAACGGCGGGAACATGATTTACCGCCCATTGAAAGGGCGGCGAAAATTGATGATGAGGCCGCCTGGCAAAGGAACGGGCTAGGCGATATAGACAGGGTTGAGTTCGAAACGATCCTTTCGACTTCATCTGACCAGATCGCGCTTGCCCCAGGTTATCTGCAGAAGGAATGGAAGAAGGATGGCCGTAAATATTTCCACTACAAGATGGATGTACCTATCTGGAATTTCTTCTCCTTCCTCTCGGCAGATTACAAGATCAAAAGGGACGAATGGAATGGCATCAACATCGAAGTCTATTACCTGCATGACTACAATATTGACACGATGATTCAGTCAACAAAGGATTCTCTTGCATACTTCAGCGAAAAGTTCAGCCCATTCCAATATCGCCAATTTAGAATCCTGGAGTTTCCCGCCTACCAGGGTGCTTTTGCGCAGTCGTTTCCGAATACCATTCCTTTCTCTGAAGCAATTGGTTTTGTAGCTGATCTCCGCTCCAGGGAAGAAATCGATTACGTCTACTATGTAACAGCCCATGAGCTGGCGCACCAGTGGTGGGCTCACCAGGTGCTCGGTGCGGACGTTCAGGGATCTACCATGATTATCGAGAGCCTGGCGCAATACTCGGCTTTAATGGTCATGGAAGAAAAGTACGGGAAGGAGACGATGAAGCGATTCCTTGAGTTTGAGCTCGATCGTTACTTGAGGGACCGTGGAGGAGAACTGATCGAAGAACTCCCTTTGTTCCTGGTTGAAAATCAACCTTACATACATTACAGAAAAGGCAGTGTTGTACTTTATGCATTGAAAGATTATGTCGGTGCCGATGCGGTCAATGCGGCGCTTGCAGAGTTTATTGAAGAATTTGCATTCAAGGGACCGCCATATCCCACGACCAGACAACTGCTGGCCCTGATAAGGAAAAATGCACCCCAGGAATATCAGGATGTGATTACTGACCTGTTCGAAAAAATCGTATTGTATGATCTTAAAGTCGCAGATTCAGCCGTTCGTAAACTGGAAAATGGCCAGTTTGAGGTCCAAATCGATGTCGAAGCCCATAAATTTGAAGCCAGTGGAGAAGGTCAGGAAGAGGAAGTGCCTATCTCAGTCTGGGTTGACCTTGGCATTCTCGGAGAAGAACAAGGTGAGATGAAAGTCCCTGAGGTTATTTACCTGGAAAAGGTTGAAGTGACTTCGAATAGGGAAAGTTTCACTATCGTTGTTGATAAGGCGCCGGTTTCTGTGGGCATTGATCCGTTCCATAAACTTATCGACAGGAACCCATCAGACAATGTCATGGATGTGAAGGGTTAGAGAGAGGCAACCGTCACCCTGGACCCCATATCTTCGAGTCGATCTGTATTCTTAAACTGTAATCCTGAGTCTGCCTGGTCTCGTTGGTGAGCACCAAGTGTGCCCAGTGAGATCGACCTCGAGACTCTCTGGTTATTTACGGTCACATAGAAGGTCACCTCATAGTGAGAGATGTTGAGGCTTGTCAGATTTACCACCCTGGCAAGCAGCCGACCCTTGTCGAGAAAGACTTCTGATTCAATATACCGGTGAGGATTTTCCGGTAAGTCCAGTTCTGTAAAGGCCGCCGATGCTTGCTGGCCGGTATCACCCCCGGCTGACATAGCACGTTGGAAATATTCTTTTGCACTTCTCTGGTCATCCCTCTGCAATGACAACTGGCCAAGCTGATTCATCGCAACGGCAGTGGGTAATAGTTCGTTACTTCGTTCAAGATCTCTTTTTGCCGCTTCCTGTTTCCCGAGTCCTGCCATGGAGAGACCACGCCCGAGATAGTACTCGTAGTATTCGGAGTCGAGATGGAGTGCCTTGTCATAAAATTGGTTTGCTCTGCTGTACTGTCTCTTCTTAAGAAAGATGTCCGCTTTTAGCCCATAGAACCTTGGTTCAATGGGCTCAGTTCCAATCGCCCTGTCAATAGTGCTGAGGGCAGAATCCAGCTCGTTGCTGGAGGCAAGTACGCTCGCCTGGTCAAATGCGTTGTAGGCGCTTTGCTTTGATACCAGGTAGGCTATCTTTTCCTTGTAACGTAAGTCGCCGATTTCAAGATCCTGGTGAAGCCCTGTTAGGCTCGCGACGGTCTCCCGGTTTTTGTCGACCCGCTCCTGGGAAGGAGGGTGACTGGCGAATAATCCTTTCACCCAGCTGTTTTCGTCATTCGCTGACAGTTGTACGAAGGTTTCCTGTAGTGAGATGGCCGCCGCCGGGTCGTAGCCTGCTTTCACCATGTATTGTATGCCGTAGTAATCCGCTTCAAGCTCTGCTGTGCGTCCGTATCTGTGAGTCAGTAGTTGGGCGCCTAGCTGGGCACTGCCAACAATATAATTTTCATACTCAGAATCCGAGACACCGATTGCCGTAGCCATAATGGCGCCCTGCAGCAGCATGCTGGTCTGCATTGATTTCGCACCGTGGCGAGCGGCGGCATGGATGACCTCGTGACTTAAGACAGCAGCGAGCTCGGCTTCACTATTGAGTTTCAGCAGTAAACCCCTGTTTACTGCAATCTTGCCCCCCGGCAAGGCCCATGCATTCGGTACACTGTTGTTGAGTACGACAAATTCATACGGCAGCTGCCGATCACTTACGCTGGCGATGCGTTGACCGACAGTGTCAACGTAGCGAGTCAGCTCCTTATTGACACTATAAAGCCCACCTTCTGACTGCTGGGTTGGAAGGTATTGTTCCTGCCCGATTGATACTTCCTGGGCTTTGGAAATAAATGAGAGTTCGCTCTTGCCGGTAACCGGGTTAGTTGCGCAACCCGATAGAAAAATTGATCCAAGGACCAGTGAAAATAATAGCCATCGCCGGAAGCCGTGCTGGATGAATCGAATAGGTGTTAATTTGTGTCGGGATTGCATAGTCCACATACTGGGGTTCTTAACTAATAATCTAAGATGAGAATCATGTCTCAATATCGTGTCTTGATCTACAACAAATTGGTAGGCGAACAACACGATGAAGAGGTTAAGAATCTCGAGCCATCAGGCATCCAGGGTAGAATTGGAAACTATTTGTCACTGAGTCACTGGAACCTGTTAATGACATGAGTATATCCTTTTTAAGAAATGTCCTCTTGGATTAATGAGCATCTCCATCGCCTAATAAAGGGGAATCACTGCGGCCATGTTATCGATTAAAAGTATCGAACAAGCAATTTCAAAGCACCAACCTGTGAGTTACGAGTTGCATGACCATACCAGGCAGGCTGCTGTGGCGATTGTGTTGAGGTCGACTGATGTGGTTACCGAGGTGCTATTTATACTAAGGGCGAGTCACAAAGGTGACCCATGGTCGGGACACATGGCATTCCCTGGTGGGCACTCTGAGCCCGAAGACCAGAATTTGAGACGAACAGCGGAGCGGGAAGTGCTCGAAGAAATTGGCCTGGATCTGGTTGCCCATGGCCGATTCTTTGGCGAAATTGATGCAGTACGTGCAAATCCAAGAGGCCGGAATCTTGACCTTGTGGTCACTCCCTTTGTCTATTTGTTGGAAGAGCCAGGTGTCAAGTTTACTCCAAACTATGAAGTGGCAGAAATTTTATGGGGCTCCCTGAATGATATGCATTCTGGTAAATCACTGACTACCGGCGGATTTGAAATCCAGGGTGAACACCATCGATACCCGGGTTATAAGGTGGGGGGCCAGATAGTGTGGGGTTTAACCTACCGCATGCTGGATCAGTTTTTTGGCATGATGGACCCTAACTGGGATCCGGATGAAGAATTTTAGGCCTGGCTCTCAGAAAATTCGAAACTGAAACCCTTGCCAGTATCCCTGACGTAACCTGCAAATGATGGCCCAAAATGGGCAGGCATCATCAGGGAATTCTTCTCCACACAGGACTCGAGTACCTGTCGTCGAGTGCGAATTGCCTGCTCCGGCAGTTCACAGAAAGCACTGTTCCAGTGAGGTTCATAAACCTGGATAGGGTGATGGCAGATGTCCCCAGTAAACAGGGCGTTGTTGCCCATTGAGGATAGTGTCAGCGTGATACTGCCGGGAGTGTGCCCGGGAGCCGGTGAAATATGCAGTAAATCATCAATTAAATCTGTTTCTCCCTCGATGAGTTGTGTGAGGTTCATGATAGGAAGGACACTGTCATCAAATGTCTGGTTATTGACGATACTGAAGTCTTCGGAGGTCTCGATATTCCTCTGTTCCTCCCAGAATTTGAACTCAATTTCCGAAAATACATATTTTGCATTGGGAAAGGTGGGTACCCATTGACCATCTTCGAGCCTGGTATTCCAGCCAACATGGTCAACGTGAAGATGGGTGCACATGACGAAATCAATCTGTTCCGGTGTGACGCCAGTTGCATTCAGATTAGTCAGCCAGGGTGTTTGCATCCTGTGCCAATTGCGGTACGGCATTCGTTCCTTGTCATTGCCGATACATGTGTCAACCAGAATCTTGTGATGCGGTGTTTCGATCAACCAGGAATGCATGCTGGCAATAATTCGCCCGGATGATTCTTCCACGTGATGGGGATAGATCCAGTCCCGGTGCAGATCGAAAACTTCCCTGTCGTAGTCGGGAAAGAACATCGTCGGGTCAAAAAGTGGACCGATGAGTTCTTCGATCCTGGTGATCCTGGTCTTACCGATTGTCCACTGTTGCATAAGCAGTCCTTTTATTCGGTCTTGCATCCGAGCGCTGGTCTCTTCAGTATAGTGATCTACGTCAGGAAGTTCTTTAGGTTTATAGTCACCCATGACAACACAAACAACGAAAAAGAAAGTCGCATTACAGTTACCTGCGGTTGCCAAAGAGGCCCCAGTGAGCCAGAGATACTCACTTGAGTTGGAAGCGCTTGATGCAGTAGCGGAGATCGTGGAAGTGGATGGTTCCAGTGTGGGTTCGTTCATCAAAGGAGCCCGTGATGCTGATGCGTTGATTACGTCCTGGGGCATCCATATAGATAGCCAGATTATTGCCGGACTTGAGAAATGTGTTGTTATTGGTGTTGGCAGTGTCGGTGTCGATATGGTTGATATAGATGCGGCTACTGAGGCCGGTATTGTCGTGACCAATGTTCCAGATGTATTTATCGAGGAAGTTGCCGACCACACCATGATGCTATTGTTGGGTTGTGCCAGGCAGGTAAAGATACAAGATAAACTCGTCAAGGATGGTGATTGGTACAAGGGTCGTCCCATGCTGAATCATGTGCCAAGGTTGTGGGGACAGACTCTTGGACTTATCTCTTTCGGTAATGTAGCCCGTGCGGTTGCAAGGCGTGCCAGGGCGTTTGGCCTGCATGTTATTGCCTATGATCCTTATGTCAGTGAATTGAAGTTAACGGGTGAGGGAGTCGAGCCGGTTTCATACGGAGAACTTCTCGAACGCTCGGATTATCTGTCGGTTCATCCGGGGCTCAATGAAGGCACCCGTGGCATGCTGAGCAGCGCAGAATTCGGCCAAATGAAGAATAGTGCATCGGTGATTAATTGTGGCAGGGGACCGGTTATAGATGAAGCAGCCCTGATTAAGGCTCTTCAGGACGGTGAGATCGCCGCGGCAGGTCTGGATGTGCTGGAGAAAGAGCCACCGGAACCGGATAACCCGCTTATCGCCATGGATAATGTCATTCTGAGTCCTCATGTCGCTTCTGCCACCACCCGGATGCGGCCAGAAACGCGAAGGCGGGTTGGTCGGGAAGTTGCGCTGGTGCTCGGCGGCAAGTGGCCGATGAGCTGTGTGAACCCGACTGTCTTGCCAAGGGTTGACCTGGAGAGGTGGCAACCCTATCCAATGGATCGCGGTCCGAATAGATAGACTGAAAATGAAAGTAGAAATAACTGGAGATAGTCATGCTGGTCGCTAAGGCAATTGCAGAAGTACTGAAGAAAGAAGGCGTTAAGTTCATCATCGGCTACCCGGTCAATCCAATCATTGAGGCCGCTGCCGAAGCGGACATTCGAACCATTATTGTCCGCCAGGAAAGAGTTGGGTTACACATGGCAGATGCGGTCAGTCGCCTGAGTTCTGGCAACGATATTGGCGTGTTTGTCATGCAACATGGTCCCGGCGCGGAAAATGCCTTTGGTGGTGTTGCCCAGGCCTATAGTGAATCAGTGCCGATCCTGGTGATGCCTGCGGGGTACCAGCGCCGGCTGGCCAACTATTTTCCGAACTTCAACTCGACTCTTAATATGAAGCACATCACCAAGTGGGCGGAACCAATCACTATGGGGCGTGCCGTGCCTGAAGTGATGCGACGGGCTTTCTGGCAGCTTCGAAATGGTCGTGGTGGACCGGTGCTGATCGAAGTGCCACTCGATGTGTTTGGCGAAGAAGTGGATGATGACTTTATCTACGAGCCAAGTTATTCGGCAAAATCAACACCGGAAGCCGCTGCGGTAGATAAGGTGGCTGAATTACTTGCCAGTGCTGAGAGACCGGTTATCTACGCAGGACAGGGAGTGCATTACGCACAAGCATGGCCGGAACTCAGGCAACTGGCAGAAGAATGGAATATACCGGTAACCACAAGCCTTGAAGGTAAAAGTGCGTTTCCCGAAAATCATCCATTGTCCCTGGGTTCGGGCGGTCGCGCCATTCCAAGGAATGTTCACGATTTCCTTCAGGATTCAGATATTATCTTTGGGATCGGTTGCAGTTTTGCCTTAACGGGATTCGGTGTTCGGATGCCACGTGGCAAGACCATTATCCATGCGACGCTGGATCCGATGGACTTGAACAAGGATGTCCCGGTACAGCATGTTCTAGTGGGAGATGCGAAGTTAACGCTCAAAGCTGTAGTAAAAGCGATGGAGGGCAAGGACAAGACCCAGTCGGATGCAAGAAGCAAATCAGTACCGGCTAAAATTAAAGACACAAAAGAAGCCTGGTTAAGTGAATGGATGCCAAAATTGACCAGCAACGAGTCACCCATCAATGCTTACCGTGTTATCTGGGATTTGTTGCACACGGTTGATATAGACAATACGATCGTCACACATGATGCAGGAAGCCCGCGAGATCAGATAACGCCGTTCTGGGAGAGCACCAAGCCCCTTAGTTATATTGGTTGGGGGAAAACTACCCAGCTTGGCTATGGTCTTGGACTTGCCATGGGCGCGAAACTGGCAAGGCCGGATGCGTTGTGTATTAATGTCTGGGGAGACGCTGCGATCGGGTTTACCGGTATGGATTTCGAGACGGCGGTTCGAGAACGACTGCCGATTCTGTCAATCCTGTTTAACAACTTTTCAATGGCGATTGAATTACCGATTATGCGGGTGGCCACGGAGAAATATCGAAGCACAGACATTTCCGGTAACTACGCCGATATGGCGAAAGCATTTGGCGGCTATGGAGAACGAATTACTGAACCGTCAGAGATCATCCCGGCTATCAAACGCGGAATAGAAGCCACTGAGAGTGGTCAGCCTGCATTGCTGGAATTTATAACCAGTCAGGAACTATCAATCTCCACTTTTTAAAAAATGCTTCAATCAGCCGTTCCCCGGCCACTTTCCTTCAAGTAGCCGGTGTAAAGCCACATCAGGAATCGCTCTATTCCATGTTTGACGTGTTCACTCCGGATTGACGGGAAGATATCGAAGGCGTGCTGGGCGCCAGATATCTCCGCATAGGCGACAGGGTTTGCTGACTCCGCTAGCAACTTCTCTGAGAATAACCGGCCTTCCTCAACGGGTACCAGCGTATCCTTGTCTCCATGGATGACAAGGAAGGGTGGTGCCTGATCATGTATTCGGAACAACGGTGACGCTTGCTGATATTCCGCGGCATGACCTTCCAGGGATAGTTTCATAATTGAACTTTCAAAGAAGCTCTTCTGGCCATCGTGTTTTTGCAGATCATTTTCGTTAGTGAAATCATAAACGCCATAAAATGGGACCGCTCCCTGAAGCGTTGTATCCTGATCTTCAAAACCTGGTTGAAACTCTGGTTCATTGGCAGTAAGTGCCATGAGTGAAGACAAATGTCCTCCGGCAGAACCACCCGTCACAATGATGAACTCAGGGTCCCCGCCATATTCTGCAATGTGTTCCTTGATCCATACCAGGGCTTCCTTGCAGTCGATGATGTGTTCTGGAAATGTGGCCTGAGGACTTAATCTGTAGGAACTGGCAACACAGATCCAGTCTCTTTTCGCCATGTGGGCCATCAAAGGCAGACCCTGTTCGTTTTTGCTTCCCATTTTCTCTGTCCAGCCACCACCATGTATCTGAAAAAGAACCGGCCGGCCATCGACCTTGTGGCGCGGACGGTAGATGTCCAGAGTTTGATTGTGATTGCCGAACGAGACATCTTTAAGTACTTCAACCGCCGGATCAATTTCACCAAATGGTTTCTTAATCGCTTCAAAATCAGGTGATGATGGGAACTGGGCCTGTAAATCCTCCAGAATGTCATTCTGATATTCATCACCCAGTGCAAGTTGAAGTGCCGCCTCCATTTCATCAGCTGCTTCATTACCCTGAAAATAGAAATAACCCATAGCAAGCCATGCTGCCAGGCAGATGAGCATTCCAAGAGCGCCAAAGAACCCGTCGACAGCGCCGCCCCATATAAACAGGGAGACGAGTATGGATTGCCAAAGGATGTGGTGCAGAGCGAGCTCACCGGTCAGCCAGCCGAAAAGAAAACTGACCACGGTTAACCCCTGAGGCCGGTAGATGGGGCGATAGAGATTGTAGGCTGACCAGCCAAAAAGCAGGGATAACACAAAGAAGAGTGAAGTCATTTCGGTACCTTTTATTGTCGATCTACATTCAATGGATCTTGCGTTTGGCGCGAAGACCTGATTCCTTTATCATCTGGAGAGTTAGTTCCTGTCCTGAAAGTACAATGGCAGAGTAGTAGATGCCATACTTTGCTGGTGGTTGGTCCATAAAATATGCACATGCGAAGGAAATAACCACCTCAATATTTACTTCCAGACGAAAACTGGTTAACTCTTTATGACTTGTTCATCCCGGCTCTTGTGTCAGCTTTTAGCCAGCCAGGGAAGTTCAATTCACAAAAAGGAATGAGATGATACATAAAACCAGGATCTTTTTGCTACTGGGTGTTAATACCCTGGTGCTTTACGGCCTTGTACTATTCCTGATTCCTGCGGGAAACACGCAACAGCTTGTTGTACTTGGGATTGCAATGACGTTAATGATGATAGCGCCGATCCTGACGATCAACCGGGCATTGGGCGATATGGAAAGCCAGTTAACGCATGCCACAGGGGAACTTAAGGCAACAAAAGATGAGCTCACAGAGATTAAAAACAGGCTTTCATCGATCACCACACTGGACGAGCTGACAGGTTGTTACAACGAGTCTCATTTCAGGGATGTACTGACACAACACCGTGGAATGAGCGAACGTGGTAGTTACTATTTCACGCTTGCCGTTCTGCAGGTAGATCAGTTTGATGAGGTTGTTGATAAACACGGTCTTGGTAGTGGCAATGAAGTGCTGCAGCTTTTTACGAGAATCGTTAAAGCGGCCCTGCGAGATGTCGACGTCGTATCCCGATTGAGTTCTGATAAATTTGGGCTCCTACTCTCGGGCGCCACCGAAGATGACGCGGTGATGATCATCAATCGAATCAGCCAGCTGATCAGTCAGATTCAGGTTGCTGATGATGAAGATATGACAATCACGACTTCTGGCGGGATTACTATCTTTCACGGAACTGAAAACTCTGATGAACTTGTCACTAATGCGGGTAAGGCGCTGGAATTTGCCGTTGAACAGGGTCGTGATCGGGTAGCCGGGTTTTTATATCACCCACCCATCGTCGATGACGAAAAGAGTACCGAGCCTGAAACGACCTAACGTTCATCCGTGAACAGGTGCTCATCCACTAGTACGGACATTAACTTCACGTGATCCTGAGTCGCATTGAGCGCCTTTACATACTTGAATTGCTCCCCACCGGCTTCTATAAAAATGTCCCTGTTAAATACTTTTATTTCTTCTAGCGTTTCGAGACAGTCTGTTGCGAACCCCGGGCAAATGATCAACACGTTTTTTATCCCTTCTGACGGGAGCTGACCCATGACCTCGCTGGTGTAAGGTTGGAGCCACTTTGCAGGACCAAAACGAGACTGGAATGTCAGCCTCCATTGGTTTTCTTTTAGGCCCAGACTCCGGGCGATCAATTCTGCCGATTGCTGACATTGCGCTGGATAATTGTCACCTTGAGTTGCCCGCGCCACCGGGATCCCATGAAAAGAAAACACCAGCAAGGCCCCAGCATCAAGGAAGGAAGTGTAATGCTCAATGGACTTCGTGATGGCGTGAATGTAGCGGGGATGGTTGTGGTAGTCACGGATGAATCTAAAATTTGGCGTTGGGAATTCAGCCAGAGTCCGGGAAATCAGGTCATGGGCTGCCGCCGTGGTTGCATTAGCATATTGTGGGTAAAGTGGCACAAACAAGAATTCAGTGGCTCCTGATTTCTGCAGGCGAGCAACCACGCTGTGAAGCGAAGGGTTGCCATAGGTCATCGCTTCCTTCACGTAAACCTTTGAACCGAGGTGTTGGCTCGCCAGCATGCTTTCTGTTTTTTTGGCAAGTGCTCTTGTTATGTTCCGGATAGGCCCATCAAATCTCCCCCAGATCAATTGATACTTGTGGACTAAAATTTTTGGTCGTAATGGCAAGATGAAAAGATACAGGATCGGTAACCAGATAATCCAGGGAATACTAATGACGCGGCGATCTCTTAAGAACTCTGAGAGATATCGACGAATCGCGGGTGCCGTTGGTTCATCCGGCGTGCCGAGATTCATTAATATGACAGCCAGTTCTTTTTGCGGTTTATCCATTTGATACATTTGTCTGGTGATAGAAACATTATCCCTGCCAATCGAATTGAAGTGAAGTGCCGATTTGATGCAGCCTTGTAAATCCCATAGTCTGCACCGGCTGTTGCTGAATTAAGTGAGTAGTCCTTGAATCGAAATGTCATTATCTCCTGCGCCGTGACAGGCGCCGGGAAGCTTCCTGGCAATGGATAGTTCTTCACAAAGGAAAGCTCTTTGAAAAATCGATACCTCTACTCAATCCTGTTCGGTATTCCAGGCATCGTCATTGCTTTTATTGTTTCCACGATGTTTTTGGGGGCCTTTGCCGGGTTGTTGTGGCTTTTCGTCTTTGGCGATGATAGCTGGCCTGAATATAGCCAGACGCTCATGGCGGTCGTGTTTTGCATTACCTATGTATTTGTACTGGCGATAATTGTCGCAACTGGTTACAGGGTGGGTAGGCGGAATGAGCAACTGCCGACTCATCACCTCAGGCATATCTTGATTTCCGGTGCTGCCACAGTGATTCTGATCATCATCATTTTGCTCCATCAATTAGGCGTTGGAAATATTGGACCAGAATCTGTTTCACAGCGTTGCGGAAATTACTGTAGCGAACGGGGATATCAAGGCAGCGGTATGCCGCCAAGAGATTCTGGAGAGATGGTGTGTATGTGTTATGGGCAGGATGGGAGAGAAGTGGTCAGGGTATTGTTGGGGGATATTCGGCGTTAGGCTGCCGATGGTCGTATGCCAGGTTATATTCCATGCTGGCTTCCATTTAAGGTTCTGCCAGGCAGTAACCATTTAGTACACGATGATGAAGTTTTTTAAAATCGAAAAAGAAACAATGAGTGAACTGCTCTCCATTGCTTACCCGATGGTTGTTTCACAAGGGGCTTTTGCGGTCATGATTTTTACTGATCGTTACTTTATGTCTCTCATCAGCCCCACTCACATGGCTGCATCGTTAGGCGGTGGTGTGGCTTCATTCTTCTGCATGTCGTTATTCATCGGCATTCTCTCCTATGCAAATGCACTGGTTGCACAATATTATGGTGCAAAGGAATTGGAGAAGTGCACGCGTGTTGTCACCCAGGGGCTTATCCTGTGTGTGGGGTTTATTCCATCGCTACTGATCATCGGTTACTTCACCGGTTCATTGTTTTCCATCATGGGCCACGCACCAGAACTTGAAATACTTGAAAAGAAATATTTTTATATTCTGATTTTTGGTTCAGGTATCGGCCTGATCAAAACTTGTTTTGCTTCCTACTTCGCAGGGATTGCAAAAACCCAGGCAGTGATGATTGCCGATACTCTGGGTGTAGCACTGAACATCCCTCTAACCTACGCCATGATTTTTGGAGTCTGGCAGTTTCCTGAGCTCGGTATTGAAGGTGCTGCATATGCCACGATTGTCAGTTCGCTTTTCAGCCTGTGTATTTTTCTGGCTTTCTATTTTCAACGTTTGCACCGCCAGCGATACCTTGTTGACCAGTCATTGGTGCTGGACAAGGGAATACTCCGCCGTTACCTGAGGCTGGGCGTGCCCTCTGGAGTTGAAATGTTCCTCAATGTAGCCGCCTTTAACCTGTTTTTACTGATGTACCAGTCTTATGGTGTGATTGAGGCAGCCTCAGCGGCAATTGTTTTCAATTGGGATATTGTTTCTTTTGTGCCCATGATTGGACTCAATGTAGCCATTATTAGCATGGTTGGAAGATTTATAGGAGAGAACAATCTGGACCGGATGCGACAGGTCGTGTTATCCGGATTTCTGGTCGGGCTGGGTTATTCGAGTATTCTGGCAATACTGTTCGTTGCTCTTCGGGAGCCATTGGTTGCTATTTTTGTTGCTGACGGCCCAAACACAGACGGCATTATGGAATTGTCGATATTCATGATGGTAGGCCTTGCAACTTACGTTATGGCAGACGCAACGTTATTGGTTGTAGGCGGTGTACTAAGAGGTGCAGGCGACACTCGATGGCTGATGTGGGTATCGGTGTTGTTGCATTGGTTTATGCTTATTGTTCAGTATTTTGTCATCAAGGTCTTTGAGCTTGGCCCAAAGACAGCCTGGGTTGTGTTTGTTGTCATGATTCTCATCACAGCCGCTTGCTATGTGCTTCGCCTGCGCGGTGAAAAATGGCGCACGCCTGAGGCTTTGGCCAGGGTGATGGCTGAACAGTAATTGCGGTTGGTGTAACACCTGGTGTCTTCGGGGTGAGGGTCGGCCGGAGAACTCTAAATCGGTAGGTATGCCAGGTTGTACTCACCGCAGGCTTGGTTGTGAGTTAACGGAAGGGTTAATGTTGAATGTGATCAGGAGTACAACATGCTTAAGAATATAAAGATAATTTTCATACTGTCCATTGGTTTGGCATCTGTTTTCTCCTGTTCACTTAACCAGGTTGAAGTGAAGCCTCTGGACACTTCCTCATCGTGGTTAATAAAAAATGCGCTGATTTATGACGGTTCGGGGTCTGATCCTTATCGAGGCGATATAAGAATAAGGGCCGGTACTATCACAGAAATCGGTGCTCTATCTGCAAATGATAGTCCGGCACATGAAGGTGAGAATATTTGGGATGCACAGGGGATGGCGCTTTCTCCCGGCTTCATTGATCCTCACAGCCATCATGATAGCAAGCTCATGGAACAACCGGCCCCGCCAAGTTTACTGGCCCAGGGAATCACAACAATAATCAGCGGGCTGGATGGTTACAGTTCAAAATTTGGGGGGTCCCATATTTCCATTGCCGATAACCTGGCCCATTTTGAAGAAAATCCAGCAGCGATAAATCTTGGCTATTTTGGTCCCCACAATAATTATCGCTCGCAAGTGATGGGGGCGGACTATAAGCGTCCGGCAACAGATGCGGAAATTAGCCGAATGGGAGATTTGCTGACATCTGATTTAGAAGCAGGTGCACTTGGATTATCAACAGGGCTCGAATATGAACCGGCGATGTATTCCACCACCAGTGAAGTTGTCGCCTTGGCAAAAATTGCTGCAACGGCAGGAGGTAAGTACTCAAGCCACATCAGAAGTGAGGACGTTAAGGTCGCAGAGGCTTTCGATGAGGTTTTCACCATCGCCCGGGAAGCAAATATTGCGGCAAATATCAGCCATATCAAACTGGCAATGTATGAGCTATACGGATCGTCAGTGGAGTTTATAGAAAAGCTGAATTCTGCCCGCGAAGAGGGCCTGGACATTACCGCTGATATCTACCCGTATGACGGTTGGCAAAGTACCTTATCAATTCTTATTCCCTCTAGGGATTATTATGATCGAACGGCAGCAGAGTATGCGCTTACCTCAATCGCCGCCCCATCAACCATCATTTTCGCGCACTATGAAGGTCGCCCGGAATACACTGGAAAGACCCTGGAAGAAATTGCCATTACGGAAGGTGTAGATGCAGTGGATTTGTTGATGGTTCTGTTGCAGCGCGCCGACAGGGATGATTTAGATGAAAGCATTATTGGGCGCAATATTGGCGAAAAAGATATTGAAAACTTCATGAAATGGCCCTTTACGTCGATTACTACTGATGGCAGCATTGATGGAAGACACCCCAGGGGTCAAGGGTCGTTTGCAAAAGTGTTAGCGCGATATGTCCGTGAAGAAGGTGTTCTTTCCCTGCCCGAAGCGATTAGAAAAATGACCAGTTTAACCGCAAGTAACTTAGGGTTAAGTCACCGTGGTGAGATCAAACAGGGATATGCAGCGGATATAGTGGTATTTGATTCTGATAGGATCGCAGACCATGCGACATTCGATGACCCGCTTCAATACTCAACGGGAGTTAAGGCGGTTTGGGTTAATGGTGAGCTTGTCTGGGAAGATGATAAAGAGACTGGTGCGAGGCCTGGGCAGATTGTTAGGCGGGAATAGTTGGTTGGTTGTGAATCTGGGATTGGTCAGAACAAGGTAAGTTCGTTCTGGGGCACTTAAACTTTTCTGCGAAAAGTTCTGGTGCCTTCGTGGCATCAAGATCGCATTCATGTATTGCGCCGGAGGCGCAAGCCATGAATTTGGTGGAGGTGGCGGGAGTTGAACCCGCGTCCGTCAGTTCTCTGCCTTCGGCTCTACATGCTTAGTTCGTCTATTGTTTAACCTTTCACTGGCCCGACGAGCAGGGATTAAAAGGCGAGCTTGCTTTAAGTTCAACTGCTTTAACCACAAGCGGGGTCTGGCAGCGGTCCCATGAGTCGTGCACCCGGATTGAATACATGGGTATATTCGCCCCGGGTCAAGCTAACTTAAATCGTACCTAAAGGCCGAGGCCTTCAAGAAAAGTTCTAAGCAGCTAGCGCGTAGTTTTCGTCATTGGCAACTATAATAAGTTACAGCGATTGTTTTACGAGAGTCACTACCCTCTCGGCATGCACCTCAGGGTTCGCAACCGGCGTCGAAGCCAGGTCACCCCCAGATGAAAATCTATTTTACCTTCTTTTAATGGCGTTGTATGCGGGTAATTCAAGGGTACAGATTATCGGTTGAACTCCTTCATAACCCGGCTCTTATCCCGGTTCCATTCGCGTTCCTTGAGATCGGCGCGTTTGTCATGGTCTTTTTTACCCGTGGCCAGGGAAATTTCACATTTCACCTTGTTGCCCTTCCAATAGAGTGCCAATGGGATGCAGGTATAACCCTTCTGCTGCACAGATCCAATCAGGCGCGAAAGCTCCTTTTTATGGAGTAACAATTTTCGGGTTCGCTGTGGATCAGCGGTGACATGTGTGGAAGCAGTATTCAGCGGTGTGATGTTGCAACCCAGAAGAAATGCCTCACCATTCTTCAAAAGCACATAGGTGTCCGTGAGCTGCACTTTGCCAGCTCGCAGAGACTTGACTTCCCACCCGGTTAGCGCTAGCCCAGCCTCGAATTTTTCGTGGAGTTGATATTCGAATCTCGCTTTCTTGTTTCTGGCAATAGTGCCCGGGCTGGCTTTCGATTTTCTGGCCATGATTACTCCCGTGGGGCCGCCATTATAGGCGTGAGACCATGAATGTACAGTGCAGGGCGAGCCTGAATGAGGGTAAGAGCAAGAATGGGTTGAGGCGGAATTGTAAATCGCTGACAATGCGAATGAGATTAATAATAACTCCATTTGAAACAAACAAGGTAAGACTATGGCAGCAACCGAATCCGTGCATGGTATGTGGTCTTCACGGCTAATGTTCATCCTGGCGGCATCCGGATCAGCGGTAGGATTGGGGAATATCTGGCGATTTCCGTATCTGGCAGGGGAAAATGGTGGTGGAGTATTTGTTGTTGTCTATCTTCTCTGTATCTTCCTGATCGGTATTCCGATTATGTCAGCAGAAATTCTCCTCGGTCGAGAAGGTCGTCAAAGTCCAATCAATACGATGCGAGAGTTGACGACCCGGTCGAATGCCAACCCTGGCTGGCAGATTGTTGGTTGGATGGGAGCCATTGCGGGGTTCATGATTCTGTCTTTCTATGCGGTGATTGCCGGATGGGCAATGTCCTATATATTCCAGATGGGTTCGGGAGCGTTCACTGGTGCGGATGCCGAATTTGCAAAAACTGCATTTACGGCTTTTACCGGTGATGTGTGGTCGGTAGTTGGCTGGCACACCCTGTTTATGACAATAACCATTTTCATCACCGCTCGCGGAGTAGGTCCGGGATTGGAAACAACGGTCAAGTACCTGATGCCAGCGCTGTTTGTGCTGCTAGTGGTTCTGGTGCTTTATTCTGCCCTGACCTCCGGTCACTTTATGGAGGGCTTATCCTTCATGTTCGCACTTAACTTCGATAAATTTACCTGGGGGGCAGTGCTGGCTGCCATGGGTCAGGCGTTCTTCTCCCTGAGCCTGGGTATGGGTGCGATCATGGCATATGGGGCTTACATGCCAAGAGACGCAACTGTCATTGGGACGGCAACCACCATCGCGTTGATGGATACTGGTGTTGCTCTCATGTCTGGCATGATTATCTTTCCACTGGTTTTTGCCAATGGGCTCGAAAGTTCTGCAGGGCCAGGACTGATGTTCATTACTCTGCCCCTGGCGTTTGGGCAGATGACGGGCGGCCAGATATTTGGCGCCGTGTTCTTTCTGTTAGTGGTATTCGCTGCCATAACATCAGCAATCTCGTTGGTAGAGCCTGCGGTTGCATGGGTGGTTGAAAAATTTAAAGTCAGCAGAGTGGTTGGTGCGATTATTGTTGGGGGGGTCGCCTGGTTTGTAGGGCTGGGCAGTGCCTTTTCTACGAATATCTGGGCAGAAGTACACATTATTGCCGGGATGACGTTTTTCGATACGATGGACTATGTGGCTAACAATATTATGCTGCCGGTAGGTGGGGTGCTTATTGCTGTATTTTCCGGATGGGTTTTGGATAGCAAAATTGCAGAAAGCCAGATGGAAAGAGATATGAAATATTATCCAGTTTGGCGGGTGTTAATCCGGTTCGTGGCCCCAATTGCCGTAACAATCGTATTCGTGATGACCTTTGTTTAGTCCTCTCATCACGCAAGACCACTGCTGATGCGAGAGGTCATTCGATCGGCGCTTATGTCTTGCACCGCGCAGCAGATGTTTGACGTGGTGAATGATGTTGAACAGTATCCTAAATTTTTACCATGGTGTGTCTCAAGTGAAGTGCTGGAATCTAGTGAGCATCTGATGGTTGCCCGCCTGGTGCTTGCCAAGGGTGGAATTCGCCAAAGCTTTTCAACCCGGAACAAGCTGCAGGCACCGACTCGAATTGATATCTCCCTTGTTGAAGGCCCATTTTCGATTTTTGAAGGTCAGTGGAACTTTAATCCGCTTGGTGACGATGGTTGCAAAGTCGATATGATACTGAAATTTGATTTTGATTCGGCCTTAATGAATGCCACACTTGGCAAGGTTTTCAATACTGCAGCTGATAAGCTGGTAGATGCCTTCTGTGAACAGGCAGATATGATCTATGGATGAGCCAAAAGTTATCAGTGTGGAGATTGCCTATGCTGCAACGGGCGATCAGGCGTTAATTAGCTTGCAAGTTCCATCAGGTACAACGGTGCTGGAAGCAATCAATTTGTCAGGGATATTCAATCAGTTTCCGGAAGTAGATTTTGGCAGTGCTGCCAAGGGAATATTCAGCAAGATAACAGAAAATGACCAGGTACTGGCAGATCACGACAGAGTGGAAATATACAGGCCACTCGTTCTTGGCCCGATGGAAGCCAGACGCCAACGAGCTAAAAAAGCTGCGAATAAGTTGGGAACGTCTGACTAAGGTCGGTATGCCGGATCACCATTTACCCCATGACGGCGTCAAAGTTCTATTCGAAATTTGTTAACTTACAACCTGTTAAGATATTTCCTCCGTGCGCCACTTTCTTGTCCTGAGAAAAATAACCATCTAATCAGGGGTTCCCTGGTTCACCTGGTCAGGACACTTCCTCGTTTGCGAGTTTATCCGCTTCATCTGTTGGCAGGAAATCACCTTCAAAATAGCTGAGTCGCTCGTTCTGAAAGTGCAGGATCAGCACCCGGCGAAGAATGTCTCCACCAGCGATCTGGATGGTATAGACATAATCCCAGCGTTGCTGGTTTAGTGAGTCATCAATGACAGGGTTTCCCAGAATGTAACGAACCTGGCTTTTTGTCATTCCGGGTTTTAACTTGTCGATCATGACTTGTGAAATAACATTACCTTGCTGAATGGTAATGCGGTGAACACCAGGAAATCTGAAGGTTGAGCAGCCATTGATCAACATGAGAAGAATCAGGAGAAAAATTACTTTCATTCGTGTCGCTTAAAAGGGAAGTTCCCTTGCAATTGGTTATAATAGGAGAGCTACGAATTGTAGCTGAATCTTGTTCAACCTGTACAAAAAAGGTTCGTCTAATATGACAGCGGAATCCGAGGAGCTAAGGGAAGCGGGTCTAAAGATCACTCTTCCCAGGATAAAGATCTTGCAGATACTTGAAAATTCTGCTGTTCGCCACGTGAGTGCCGAGGATATATACAAGCTGCTCCTGGAGAATGATGAAGAAATAGGCCTGGCGACTATCTATCGAGTGTTGACCCAGTTTGAAGAAGCGGGGTTGGTTGCCCGACACCATTTTGAAGGTGGGCATTCGGTATTTGAAATCGCACAGGAATCTCATCACGATCACCTGGTATGTGTGAAGTGCGGGCGGGTCGAAGAATTCTCTGATGACGGTATTGAAGCTCGTCAGGAGGCAATTGCTGAGAGGCTGGGATTCGAGCTGACGGATCACCAGCTAAATATGTACGGGCTGTGTGCAGATTGTCGTTAATTACTTCTGGGCAGTCGTGAACATTTCTTCTGCGTGAGCCAGGGACTCATCGGTTACCGAAATACCTCCAAGCATGCGTGCTATTTCCTCAACCCTCTCGGCTTCAGTCAGGGTAATGACCTTTGTACTGACCTCGAGATCCTTGCCTTCTTTTATGACTTTGAGATGCTGATTTCCTTGTGATGCGACCTGTGGCAGGTGGGTTACACAGATTATCTGAGCCTGCTCGCCAAGCTTGCGGAGCAGGCTCCCCACGACTTCTGCGGTGGCTCCGCCAATACCCACATCAACCTCGTCAAAAACCAAGGTCGGCACATTGGAGGTATTAGCTGTTACAACCTGGATGGCAAGGCTGATTCGTGAAAGCTCGCCCCCGGAAGCAATTTTGTTTAGTGGTCCGCTAGGGTGCCCGACATTCGTGCTAATCAAAAATTCAATATCCTCCAGGCCATTGCCTGCAAGGGTGCCTTGCGGAATTGGGGTTAATTCGATATCGAATGAGGCGCCGGTCATACCAAGCTCACTCAGTTTGGCTGTGACTTCTGCACCCAGGGTAATTGCTGTTTTCTTTCTCGCCCTGGCAAGTCTGGTAGCTAGTTTCTGATATTCTTTTTTTTGCGAATCGAGTTTGCTTGTCAGTTCGTCAGCCCGGATATCCATATTGCCAATATCATCCAGTTCAGCCCTGATGCTTTCAGCAAGCGTGGGAATCTCGTCAGGATTGGCCCTGTGCTTCCTCGCAATTTCGTATACCTTACCTAGTCGTTCTTCAACCTCAGTGAGTTTGCCTGGGTCGATCTCATAATTTTGTACATATTGTTCGAGGTCACTTGTGGCTTCTTCGATTTGAATGAGACCTGACGACAATAACTCAAATATTGGGCGAATCTGCTCATCTTCCACCTTATCAAGAATAGAAACCGCCTTCGTGAGGGTCGTCATGGCGCTATTTCCATCGTCCGCATCGCAAAGTGTGATCACCTGCTGACACTGCTGCAGAATGCCTTCAGCGTTAGCCAGGCGTTTCTGTTCGAGTTCAAGATTTTCTGTTTCTCCAGTCTGCAGGTTGAGTTCGAGGAGCTCGGCCGACTGGTAAGTTAGCAATTGAAATCGGGCAGATTGCTCTTCGTTGTCTGCAAGCAATTTTTCAAGCTTGTCCTTGCAGGCTTTATAGTCATCGAACAGTTCTCGAACCTTGATGGCGTCTTTAAGCAGGTGTCCATATTCGTCCAAAAGACGGCGGTGTGTATCTTTCTTCAGTAGCGACTGGTGTTCGTGCTGTGAGTGGATATCTATCAGCAGGTTTCCGAGCTCTTTCATATCGGCCAAGGTGGCCGGGATGCCATTAATGAAACCGCGGGAACGACCATCCCGATTGACAGTCCGGCGCATGATGACAATAGAATCTTCGCTAGCGAGTTCGCGATCTTTGAGCCAGTCTATAGCGGTGCCTGATCCAGAGACGTCGAAGCTACTGAGTATTTCGGCCTTGTCACCCCGTAAACCAAGAAGCTTCGTATCGGCCCTGTCGCCCAGTGTTAGCCCGAGTGCATCAAGCATGATGGATTTGCCTGCACCTGTTTCACCGGTGACAACACTCATTCCGTGATCGAAACTGAGATCAAGTTGCTGCACTAGCGCGAAATTGGAAATTGTAAGGTGCGTCAGCATTTGTAGTTCTGTTGTTGGCTTCTTTAATCTTTAAGAGCAACATTAAACTTAACCTGGCCCAGCTTCGCAATGGCAGGATGGACTTCTTCTGATGTACGCCAAAGGCGACTATTTGTCTGAGCCTTTGTTTATTTTCGTTAAAAGTTTATATTGAGTCGTATTGACGCTTGTTCTACATGCTATTTGGGTCTAGATCAGGCAGGCTATCTCTGGCGGTTGACAAAACGTGGTTCAACAAGACATAAGCGCAAAGGCTCAAGGACTACTCAAGGCACTAGTAGAACACTACATTGCCGATGGACAGCCCGTGGCGTCCAGGATATTGGCAGAATCAGCTACCTCTCCGGTGAGCCCTGCCACGGTTCGAAATATTATTGCAGATCTTGAGGAGCAGGGATTTGTTAAGTCCCCGCACACCTCGGCAGGACGGATCCCAACGCCTAAAGGCTATCGGTTTTTTGTCGATAGCCTGGTCAAAGTAGAGCCCCTGGCAGGATACGATATGGCGAATCTTGCCCGGAATTTTGACCCTGATATGACGGCTCCTGAATTGGTCGAATCGGCCTCAGGCATACTCTCTGAAGTGACTCGAATGGCGGGGTTAGTGACGATTCCTAAGAGGGAACAGGTATTGCTGCGCCATGTTGAATTCCTAAACCTCAGGGATAAGCGGGTTCTCGTTATCATGGTCCTTGATGATCACGAAGTTCAAAATCGCGTAATTCATACTAAAGAGCAATATACGGAAGTCCAGTTAAAAGAATCCTCTCATTTCATTAATCATGAATTTGCCGGATTGAGCCTGAGACGGATTAGATCCCGATTGATTTCATCCATGCAGACTGATCGTGAGAGTTTGAACTCCCTGATGAAGACAACTCTGGAAGTTGCAGGTCAGGCTTTTGATTCAGAGGAAGAAGAAGGTGATTTCATCGTCGCC
>SMVA01114622.1_pt1 | contig 26275 bp, 20 predicted proteins | sample 2456451 | NCBI WGS metagenome assembly SMVA01 (sample SAMN11095933, study PRJNA526329) | marine sediment metagenome | biome: Marine sediment; feature: Surficial sediment; material: Deep marine sediment; isolation source: Hadal surficial sediment | place: Pacific Ocean | collected 2014-05 | depth... | reverse complement strand
TAACCTGAGTTCGATATAAGAAATCAAAGACCAAAAACTTACCTATACCGTCATTCCGGCAATCTTTAAGCCGGAATCCAGTTTGTAATGACGACAAGATTCCTGCCTGCAATCCCAGGCTGTTGCAGATTCATTTTTTTGCCACTGATGAACGCGGATTTTCACAGATTGTTTGACGAAAAAGAACCTTTCCTTAATAATATTCAGCTAATCAGTGGAAATCCGTGTCAATCCGTGGCTTAAGTCTTATTTGCAACAGCCTGCTGCAATCCGCAGGAATGACATTGGACGGGTCGTTTTTGGTCTTTGATCCTCATTTTATTCCTTACGTCGAACTGACCGTTAGTCTAGAGAGAGTTAATTAACCTGCCTGGCTTCTCAAACTTGCCAAAGTTTTAAAAACCCTCCGGATATAAAACCACCTTAACATAATTTGTTGCATCAAAATATTTCTGGGCGGCGCGTCGCACAGATTTTAAAGTTAAATTTTCAATCAATTGGTCGTATTCTAAAATTTGCGATGGCTTTCTTTGATGATAGTAAAAAAAGCGTAGAGAACTTAACCAGAATCTGTTTTCTTTTAAATCAGTCTCCCGGCTTCGACGTTGGTTTTCTTTTACTTTGTTCAGGTTTTTTTCCGTCGTTCCGAAGGTTTGTAAACTATCGATTTGCAACAAGACAGTTTTAATTAATTCATCAACTCTGTCGGGCGCGCAGCCCCAGGAGATATTGATGCTGTACTCCTGGTCCGGGTAACGAGAAGTCGAAGCTGAGACCCCAACTCCGTAAGTTCCGCCCAAATCCTCGCGCAAAACTTCCCTGAGCTTAATTTGAAAGGCTCTTGCCATAGAGTTGATTTCGTAGTTGTTTCGTCGGCCCCACTTATAGGGTCCGGTAAAAATCATAGTCACCCGACTTTGATCTTCGAGGCCTTTTTTAACCTCTTTTTCAATAACGCCTCTGGGGGTCGTGATGTTGACATTTTTCCAACTCTCTTTTCGATTAGCGGAAGGCAGGCCGCCGAGATACTTTTGTACCAGCGGTTTCATTTGCTCGAGCTCAAAATTTCCAACAAAGAAAAAAGTGAAATCGCCGGCGTCGGCAAATCGGTCCTGGTAAATGTTAAATGATGTTTCCAGATTCATTTCGTCGAGAAGCTCTTCCGACCACGGTCGGGTACGATGATGATAATTTGACATGGTAACTCTTATCGTGTCCTGATAAGCGGCCTGTGGACTCGCGTGACGATTCTTGATGAATCCTTTCATGCGGTTCTGAAAGGAAAGAAAGGCGGTGTTATCCTTGCGCGGGGCTGTAAAATGGAGATAAATAAGCTCGAATAATGTTTCTAAATCTTTTAGTGAGGCGTTGCCGGATAATCCTTCCTGAAGTGAACTGATCCACGGGGAGACGCCAGCCAATTTTCCGGCCAGCTTTTTTTGTAAAGCAATCTTGTCAAAGTCGCCGAGGCCGCCCTCGCGGACGATGGCGGTTGCTGAGGCCGCCGCAATGAAATCTTTATCGGGAACCAGCGAGTGTCCGCCGGGGCTGGTAGCGGTAAACAAAATTTCGTCGTTTTTGAAGTCGGTCGGCTTGAGCACAACTTTCACCCCATTGGACAAATCCCACTCCGTGACCCCCAACTTTTCAATTGTTTCCTGAGAGACGATCTTACCCGGAGTAGGCGGAATTCCGACCAGCGGCAAGTCCGGCACCGTATCTTCATAGGGTTTGATTTCTTTTCGGTTAACCCGATCAAATACCGCTAAGATGCTTTCCCTGGTCGGGATTTTAATTTCCTCTTTTTCCGGAGTACTGACCGAAATGACTCGATTTTCATCGCGAATCAAACTTTGGGCTAACTGATTGACCCCCTCAAGTTTGATGCCGGGCAGTAGTAAATTGTACAGAGAGTATTCATACTCGATTCCGGGTAAAGATTCGCCTTGAAGAAAATTACGGATGTATTCGGCGGCAAATTGTTCGGATTCGGTTTTGTCCCGTTCATTGTAGACTTGTTCAAAAACACGCAGCATTTCGGTTTTTTGCCGCTCCAGTTCGGACTCGGTAAACCCGTGTCGTCTCACCCGGGTGGCTTCGGTGAGCACTGCTTCAAGGCCGGATTCAATACCGTTGTCTTTGACTCCGGCGCCTAATATATAAAAACTTTTAGTGCGAACAAATGTCCCTTGACTTGAAAATCCGAACAAAAACGGCGGCTCCGGATTTTGCAGCAACTCATTGAGCCGGTTGTTGAGCATGCTGTTGTAAAGCGCTTCGATGAGTGACCTGCGATAGTCGCCAACAGTGCCTTTTCCCGGCACTTCATGTTTGTAATAGATACTGATATTTGAGCTGGTTGCTTCAACGTCCGAAGCGGGGGCGAATAAGGTCTCTTTGTGATTCGGAACCGGGAAGACCTGGCGTTCTCGCCGTTTCTTGAGAACTCTAAGGCGTCTGAAATGTTTTTTGATTAATTTCTCAATCCAATCTTTATCAAAATCGCCTACTGCCACAACGGCCATCAAGTCCGGGCGGTACCAATCCCGATAAAATCTGCGCAAGGCATTGTAAGGCGCTGTTTCGAGAATTTCTTTTTTGCCAATCGGTAAGCGTTCGGCGTAGCGGGAATCTTTAAATAAAATGGGAAACTGCTTATCGCGCATGCGGGCGCCGGCGCCGCGCCCCAGCCGCCATTCCTCAACCACCACTCCTCGTTCCTTGTCTATTTCTTCCTCCTCAAAACTTATGTTATGCGCCCAGTCTTCCAGAATTTGAAAGGCAGTTTCGACCGCCTCAATACTATCTGTCGGCACTTGCAGCATATAGACCGTTTCATCAAAGCTGGTGTAAGCATTAATATCCGGACCGAATTGCATGCCAATCGATTCTAAATAATCGACAATTTCCTGTTTGTAGAAATTCCGGGTGCCGTTGAACGCCATGTGTTCGACAAAATGCGCCAGCCCGCGCTGGTCGTCATCCTCGAGAACAGAGCCTGCATTCACAACCAGACGCAGCTCCGCGCGGTTCTCGGGCTTCTTATTTTCACGGATATAGTATTTGAGGCCGTTTCTTAATTTGCCAATAGTGATTTTGGGATCGGTAGGGAGTTCCTTGTTTAAATCTAAAGAAGTTTGGCAAAAGGAAATTGAAAAACTAAAATTAAGAAAAAATAGGATGGAAAGTATTTGTTTCATGATTCACCTTTCTTTCAGATAGGTTTAACCACGGATTATCACGGATAAAAACGCGGATTCATTTTTTTTGAAAATCTGTGACAATCCGTGGCTAAAAAGTTTTAATAACTCATCAAAGAAATTTTTCAATCTTTCAACCTGGTTTTAACAACAATCTCAGAATGCAACGTGCGGTGTACCGGGCACCTGTCAGCGATTTCAAGAAGTCTTTTCTTTTGTGCTTCATCAAGGGGACCGTGTACTTCAATCTCCCGCTCGATTTCATCGATTTTAACATTTTTATCTTCACATTCTTCGCAATCTTTTGCATAGACTTTTTGATGTTTTAATCTGACGACCACATCTTCCAGAGGCCACTTTTTGCGGTCGGCGTACATTCTTAAAGTCATGGAGGTGCAGGAACCGAGGGCGGCGACTAAATAATCATACGGGGTTGGACCCAGATTTGTGCCACCCACCGAAATCGGCTCGTCGGCAATCAGGCTGTGACCGTTGGCATTGATTTCCGTTTGGAATCCCGACTTTCCGGTTCGCACGAAAATACGGTTGTCGGTTAAATCTGCTTTTTCCAGACTCTTCGGGGAAATATTCAAATATTTTCCTGCCCAGGCAGAAATTATATGACCGACATATTGCGAATCTTGTTCATTGGTAAGCAAGTGGTCGGCGTGATCGAGGGAAATGAAACTTTTGGGATGCCTGGCAGCCTCGAAAATTTTAGCGGCATTTTCGACGCCGACAATATTGTCCACCGGCGAATGAAATATCAAAAGGGCGCGTTTTAAATTGCGTATGGACTCCTTCATTTTGGTTTGTTCCAGATCTTCGAAGAATTGCTTTTTGATTTTGAAAGCCCGCCCGGCGATTGAAACCTCGGCTTCTCCTTCTTTTTCGATGGTTTCCTGCGTGCCGGCAAAGAGATGTTTTACATGCGTCGGGTCTGCGGGCGCGCCTATTGTTGCTACAGCAATGGCAGATGAAATATTCCCTGCGGCTTGCAAAACCGCCGCCCCACCTAATGAGTGGCCGATCAAAATTTTGGGCGAATGATATTCTTTTTCAAGGAATTCAGCCGCAGCGATCAGATCAGCCACATTTGAGGAAAAATTTGTCTCGGCAAAATCACCTTCGCTTTCGCCGAGACCGGTGAAATCAAAGCGCAAAACCGCGATGCCTTCCCGGTTCAGAGCCTCGCTGATATTGCCCACTGCCCTGAGATTTTTTGAACAGGTAAAACAGTGGGCAAACAAGGCGAATGCGGCCGGTTCACCGGTGAGAGGTAAATCGAGGCGAGCGGAGAGATTTTCACCATTGGCATTTTTGAAGGATATTTTTTGAAATTGCATGCTCACCTCATAGCTATTTACGAGTAAAGAAATACCTTATGCCAACGCTGGCATTTATATCAAAGTCTGTTTTCGGCAACAATAACAAGACCGGTACAAATTCCAGAAAGAGGTCCAGGGTTAGATTTTCAAAGTGGTAGTTCATCCCCAATGGCACGCGTACCCCCAGTCGGGCGTCATCACGCTGAAATTTTATACTGCCGCCAATACCATAATAGAAAGGCAAACTCCCCGAATCCACTTGAATCAATTTAAAGTGATGCGAGAGGTAATCGCCATGAATCGAAAATGAATCTTTTCCATCAAAGGACCAGGCAATTGCGATGTCGATAGCGGTCGACCTGTCAAGCCAATTTTTCAAGCTGATACCGGTCGGTTCACCGAGGATTATGCCCAGGCCAAGGCCGTGGCGCTGCGCGTAAACTGAGTTGCTTAAGAGGAGAATAAAGAATAATGAGGTCATAATTTTCTTAATCATATTTTTAGTTTCGTTCCTCCTGCTCACACCTTATTAATTTACTTGTAAATGCACTTTTAATTTTTTATTTTTGCAGCTTATAATCTAAACAAATCAATATAGAATCGACAATAGACTTTTTCAATAGAAATCTCTTAAAGAACTTGGAGCAAAACTGCACGGAGTCAAAATAGGAAAATGAGCAAACCTTACGATTTTAAAAAAATTGAAGATAAATGGCGCGATTTCTGGAAAGAGCAGAAATTTTTTGAGCCCGATTTAAAGAGCACCGGGAAAAAACTCTATTACCTTAACATGTTTCCCTATCCATCCGGGGAAATGCACGTGGGGCACGGCCGCAACTGGCTGATCGGTGATGCCACCTGCCGTTATTTGATTATGAATGGCTTCACTGTGCTCAATCCCATGGGCTTCGATGCGTTTGGCCTGCCGGCGGAAAACGCCGCCATCGACCGTGGTATTCATCCCAAAGAGTGGACTTATAAAAATATCGAGAACTTCAAAAAACAATTTCGGGAATGGGGCGTCGTATTTGATTGGCGGCGTGAGCTTGCCACCTGCGATCCCGGCTATTATAAATGGAATCAGTGGCTGTTCATCCAGTTTTATAAACGAGAATTGGCGTATCGCAAAGCCTCCCTGGTAAACTGGTGCCCCGGGTGTGACACAGTTTTGGCGAATGAGCAGGTGGTCGACGGCGCCTGCGAACGCTGCCAGTCTGAAGTTACAAAAAAGGATTTAACCCAGTGGTTTTTTAAGATCACTGACTACGCCCAGGAGCTGCTTGACGATCTTGATAAAGTGCAGCACTGGCCCGAGCGGGTGAAAATTATGCAGCGAAACTGGATCGGCCGCAGCGAAGGGGCGCTGCTTCGCTTCAAAGTGGAGGGCGCTTCCGAAGAAATTGAAGTTTTCACAACCCGTCCCGACACCCTTTACGGCGCTACTTTTATGGTACTGGCGCCGGAGCATCCTTTAGTTGAGCGCGTGACCACTGCCGATCGAAAAAAAGACGTTGAAACATATGTGAAAAAAGCACAATCTGAAAGCGACATCAAGCGCCAGATCACCGATCGCGACAAGACCGGTGAGTTTCTTGGGGCTTATATAATTAATCCTGCTGATGGCGAAAAAATTCCAATTTGGATCGCCGATTACGTGCTGTTGGGGTATGGAACCGGCGCTATTATGGCGGTGCCGGCCCATGACCAGCGCGACTTTGAGTTTGCCCGAAAATTTGATTTGCCGGTCGTTCCGGTCATCCAACCTGAAGGCGAAGCTCTGGACGGCGCGACGATGGCAGAAGCCTACCCTCATGATGGAGTCATGATTAATTCCGGCGAGTTCAACGGCTTGCCCGCCGGTCCTGAAACCATCAATAAAATGGTTGACTCGTTCGAGAAAGAAGGATACGGCAAAAGCGAAGTCAACTATCGTTTGCGCGACTGGCTCATTTCCCGGCAGCGTTATTGGGGCACGCCAATTCCGATGGTACACTGTGCCAAATGTGGCATTGTGCCGGTTCCGGAAGAGGACTTGCCGGTGCTATTGCCTGACGTCGAATTCTTGGGAAAAAAGGGACTTGCCGAAATTCCTGATTTTTATGAAACCGACTGTCCAAAATGTGGTAGCCCGGCGCGACGAGACACCGACACAATGGATACATTTGTAGACTCCTCGTGGTATTTTATGCGTTACCTCTCGCAAGATGACGACCAGAAAATTTTCGATTCTAGCCAGGTTAACTCATGGCTGCCGGTTGATCAATATGTTGGCGGCATCGAGCACGCTATTCTGCACTTGCTTTACGCCCGTTTCGTTACCAAGGCAATGCGGGATATGAAGTTGGTGAAATTCGATGAGCCATTTATCCGCTTGTTCACCCAGGGCATGATCACCCATGTAGCGTTTCGCTGTAAAGAGCACGGTTGGATCCCACCGCAGGATGTCAAAGAAAAAAATCTTTGTCCCCATGATGGCCAGCCGCTGATTCAGGAACTGGCCAAGATGAGCAAGTCGAAGAAAAATACTATTGCGCCTACAAAAATTATCGAAGAGTACGGCACGGACACAGAGCGGCTTTACACGCTTTTTATGGGCCCGCCGGAGCGCGAGATTGAATGGAACGATGAAGGGATTCGGGGCGGCTTCCGGTTTCTTAACCGTCTCTGGACGATTGTGCAAAAATACAAAGATAGACTGAAGAATGTTACGCCGGCCAAGATCGACGGCGAGAAATTGAATAAACGGGATAAGCAGCTCTGGCATGTGATGAATGAAAAGACCTATGCCATAACCAAAGATTTCAAAAAATTTCATTTTAACACTTCGGTGGCAGCGGTCATGGAGTTTAACAACGAGCTTTATGATTATTCAGCGGCCTGTGATGCCGAAAGCCATGAACTAAATGCGCCGCTTCTTAAGCAAGCCATTGAGCAGCTTATTCTGCTGGTCTCGCCGATTACGCCATTTATTGCCGAGGAACTCTGGCGTGAGATTGGCCATGAAAACGCGGTGCTTGAAGAAAGCTGGCCGGGTTATGACGAAAGCGCCCTCGAACGTGATGAAAAAACGATTGTCATCCAGGTGAACGGCAAACTTCGAGCTCAACTTCTCGTGCCAGCAAACATTGCTACCGATAAAGCCGAATTGGAAAAACGAGCGTTGCAGCAAGTTGAGTCACGCTTGGAAGGAAAAACGGTCAGGAAGGTTATCGTGGTTCCGGGGAAATTGGTGAATTTTGTAGTCGGTTAATTTTGAGTTAAAGCTTTTGCGGCAACTGCAAGAACTAACGCTGCCGAAACATTGATCAAAGTGCCGGGAAGATAGTACGACGGATCCATTTAGATATTTTCCTTGCGCACGAATTCCTTGGCGCCAACAATGATTGCGAGTGCACCTAATCTCTTCGGCATAGACAAAAGCAAATACCGGAAGCGTGTCACAAAACCAAGCCGGAATCCCATTGATTTTTAAAAATCAATTATTTTTCATTTGATTATGATAGAATCAGGAAATGAAAGTCAGGATGAAAAAGAAGAGTACCTACGCTATTTTAAACCGAATGCGCACCCTGCCGTTTTCTCTTAATTCGTGGCTGCTAATACTAAATGTGCCAATTTCTTGCGTATAGCTGACGTGCTCGCCGCGGCATGGCTGTGCATCAAACTGGCCGATTTTGATAATGCGGATTTCCTCGGTTTCAACGGGGACTTTCCAGAGATCGTATTCGTCGGCTTCTTCGCGGCGAACCCAAAAATGGGACACCGAATGGTTGGCATTGATTTCTTGATTTACCCGCGTCTCTATTTGAGTAATTTCTTGCTCGTTTAAAGAGCCGGGAACTTCATAATCACATTTGGTCTTTTTCTCATTAAGGTGGAATTCTAAATTGCGGGGCGCGTGGTAGAATTTTCGCATCACCGCCGTGAGGATGTGTTCGGCCGTGTGCATGCGGGTGAGCGTAGCGGGCATCAATCCATTTCGCTTAAATCATTTTCGACTTTTTGTTCCCATTTGTCAACGCCTGGTTGACTCTCTGCCTTTTTATGATGGGCAGGTTTCGAGGATTTGGTTTTCGATAAACTCCTAATGGTTTTTACTACTATCAAACCGCCGAAACCGAAAGCGATGGGAATAAGCCAGTAGGCCATTTTTCCCAAAAAAGTTTTTTGTGACGGTGCTGCCAGGATGCGTTCTCCATACTCCGGTTGCGCTGTAAAATAGGTGAGAATTTCTTCTTTGGTTTTGCCTTGTTCAAGTAATTCTGCAATTTTGCCGCGTACTTTGTGGGAGGCTGGGGATTCGTGCTGATCGACCGTCATGTTCCAGCAACAGGGCGCTACTAAACTGTGTTCTATTTCTTTTTGTAAGGATTGAAGATTATCGGGGTCATCCAATTTGGGCACGGAAATAAGCGCGGCTGGCACGGCTAAGAGGAGAAAAAGGACGGTTGTCATTTGAAGTTCTTTCATAAGATAAGCTCAGAGTTATTCATTTAAAGAAGCCAGCCGCCCTTTAGCTAAATTTGCTTCTTCCGAGTCGGGATGCTGCTGAACAACTTCCTCTAAATATATCTTCCCTTGTTCAATTTCGTCGATATTGAAATAAGCATAGCCAATTTTCAAAAGAGCTGATGCGTTCTTGTCATTGTTTCGGTACCGACGCACGACCTTTTCAAATTCTTCTATGGCGTTGAGGTAGCGGCCCTGGGCATAAAAAACTTCGCCGATCCAATATTGGGCGTTGCCTGTTAAATCAGAATTGGGATACTGCCGGACAAATTGCCGGAAACCGGAGAGCGCTAATTGGTAATTGCCGCGGATTAAATCACGATAAGCCGTGTTGTAAAGTTCGCGTGACGAATCGACCGGGAAAATTTGTGATCCCGCGGAAGTATCATCCGGCGAAGAAGTGTTTTGATCAATTGGCTCAAAAATATCCCTGGATGGCGACCTTTGATTTAAATCACTGATTCTATAATTGGTATCCTGAAGCAGATTTTGAAGTGCATCCAATTTCTGGCGGACTTCATCGATTTGCGCAGTGAGATCAGCTTTATCCTGGCGGTTTGAAAGCCCCATTTCTGATAGGTCTTTCTTTAAAGTATCTATTTCTCTGCGTAGCTGCGAATTCTGATCTTTATAAAACTTAATCTCACGCCTCAGATTGTCAAACTGGGTTTGATTTGAACTAATTCGCTTTTGTGACGCGCAACCCCAAAAGATGAACAACGCCAGAATTGCCGGTATTAAATATGCAAGCTGGTTCTTCATTTTTAAGTTCATTATTGGATTGTTTTTAGAAATTCCGCTCTTCTATTATTGTCCCAGGCATCAGGGATATGTCTTAGGTCTAACGGCCTTTCTTTGCCGTAACTTAAAATAGTGATCCGATTTGGACTGATACCGTAATTAATTAAGTAATCCCGGGTGACAATTGCCCGTCTTTCGCCTAACGCAAGATTGTACTCAACTGTTCCCCGTTCATCGCAGTGACCTTCGATTCGAACACTGATCTCCGGGTTCTCCAAAAGTTGCCGTGCGTTTTCTGCAAGAACGGCTTTTGATGTTGCAGTAAGTGAGAATCGGTCAAATTCAAAATTAATGGTCCGCAACACAGTCGGTTGTTTTGGCGTCATCTCTTCTTCTTTGGGTGGATCAGGCTCTGAATTTAAATCCAGCTCTTCTGTAACCGGTTCGGGTTCTGGAAATGGGTCAGGTTCAAAATTTACGGTTTCCTTACTACCGCCACAACCGGCAAATACTACAAGAATACAAGTTAAAAGTATAAACTTCAGAATGGTGTGTCTCTTTTTCATCATAGCCCTCCAAATATATAAATAGTTTTAAATTACTTCAACTGGGCTGACCATGCAGGCGAATAATTTGTTCCGCCCGATGTCAGGCTTTTTTGATCAGAACCATCCCAAAACATCGAATAAACCCTTTTATTGCCGCTACGGGTTGAACTGAAAATCAGGCTAAACCCGTTTGGAGACCACGAAGGGTCTTCATTGCTGCCGCTGCTGTCGGTGAGCCGCATCTGGTTCTCGCCGGTGACATCAATTGTATAAATATCAAAACCGCTCTGAGTTCTCGAAACAAAAGCAATTTTGTCGCCGCGCGGCGACCAACTTGGAGAATCATTATAACCGCCTGCAAAAGTAAGGCGCCGGACATTTACACCATCCGAGTCCATAATATAGATTTGTGGTGAACCCGACCGGTCCGAAGTGAAGGCGAGCTCTCGTTTTGAAGGCGACCAGGTTGGCGATGAATCGATGGCGCGGTTGTAAGTTAGCCGCCTGATTTTTTTCTTTTCAACTTCGAAAATATAAATCTCCGCATTGCCGTCTTTTGACAATGTTAAGGCAATCTTCGAGCCGTCCGGAGACCAGGCCGGTGCCGTGTTCAAACCTTTCTGCTTTGACAAGCGAATCTGCGAGTTGGTTCGAAGATTGAAAACGAAAAGGTCAGGGTTGCCGGTTTTGTAAGAAGTGTAGCAGATTCGGGTGCCGTCCGGCGACCAGGCAGGGGAGAGGTTGATACTTTTATCAGAGGTCAGGGTCGTTCGGTTATGACCATCATAATCCATGACCGAAATTTCCTTTACGCCGTTACTTTGTTCAGTGACAAATGCTACTTTGGATCTCGCCATCCCTTTTTCCCCGGTCAAGCTGTAAACGATGTCGTCGGCGATTTTATGGATGAGGTACCTTCCGTTTTCGATTTTATTTGTGTATTCGAGTTTAATAATTGTTCTGCCGGAGGCGTTGTCAATTAGGTGGGGCTGTATGGAAATTCTATTGTTAGCAACACTGAAGCTGCCGCTTACTTGTGCTAAAGCGCCGTTACTGCCCCGGGTATCGACCTTTTTACCATTTCTATTATTTTGCGGCACTCCGGATTTTTTATTTACTTTAAAATAACCGGACATCCAGAGGTCGTTGCTCAATACATCATTTATTAAATCGATCATTTCGGTGGTTTTGGGCCCATATTCTCCCTCGAAATTGTACAAATCGATTTCCATCCGCTGAAAGGTTTTGGTGTACACTCTCAAGTAAACATCTGTTTGTGCAAATGCTTCACCGGCAAAGGGTAGACCCGGTAATAAAATCAATATATAAAGCAAAAAAGTTTTAGCACTCAAATTCAATTTCCTTGCGCAAACTCAAAATGGACACCCAGTGACGGTTCCGGAAAATCAAACGGCAGCGGCGGAAGTGGACTGGCAAGTGTCACCGCCCGCAAAGCGGCTTGATCGAATCGGGGATCCCCGGATTTACTCTCCAGCGCTAGATTTGTCAATTTTCCGTTACGCCGTATTTTGAAATAAATGATTACTTTTTTAAAAAGTGACCGTCTGCTGGAGGAGAAAGGCGGTTCCCAATTGGCCTGAATCCGGGATTGCAATAATGAGAGATAATAGGAAAATGGGAAATCCTTTACATCCAGGCGAACTTTCTCGCCGCCGATCGTTGACTTACCTTCATTTGATTTTTCAGGAGTTTCTTTCTGTTTTGGCGGTTGTTCTTCCGGTTCCTGTTCAACTTTCTTTTTTTCAACCGTGACACCTTCTAATTTTTTGGGCTTGGGTTTAACCTTCCGCCGTTTTGGTTTGAGCTTTTCAACTTCGGGGGCCTTAAATGAAACAGGCTCTATTTGAACTAATTCTACTGGGATGACTATCGGGTACCCTTCGAACTTCCGAGGTTCAGAACGGTAAAGAAATAGGGCTGCAAAAATAATAATATGGAAAGTAAAAGAGAATAGAATATTTGATTTCATGGGAAGTTTAAATCAAAATCCCTGATTTATATTATTATAAACCTAGCCCGGACAAGCCGGAAATGCCAAATATCAAATAACAAAATCCCAAATAAATGTCAAATCTCAATGATTAAAAACACAAAATCGACAGGCAATTTTTTGGTTATTGATATTTTTGAATTTGATTATTATTTGTCTTTTGAGTCTTGTTATTTGCAATTTTCTGCCAAAAAAATGGCAGAAAATAACTTGTCAGTTACTAACGCTGACGTGGTTTCAAAACCAATCCTATTTTTGCAATTTCAAGCTCTTTGAGGAGATCCATGACACCGATGACATGACCGTAAAAAACTTCTTTGTCCCCTTGCAGCAGGATCGGTTTCAATCGATTGGAAACCTTGCGTTTTACCAAACGTTCGCGCAGAACTTGTAAGTTAATTTTTTCCTTATCCCAATAAAGGTCACCGTTTTTAGCAACCGTGAGCACGATTGCTTTTCCCGGGTCAATCTCTTTTGCAACCGTTTGCGGCAGCTCAACCTGCATCCCCGAACGTAGAAGCGGCGCGGTTATCATGAAGACGATCAGTAAAACCAGCGTGACGTCAACCAGGGAGGTCACGTTTATTTCCGAAAGGTTGGTATATTTACCGGACTTCATGATTTTCTTTTTTGGAAAAGGCTTCGATCAAATTTGAATAAAATATTTCCAATTCCGAACTGATGCGTTTGAGTTTGTTCACAAAATAATTATAACCCATAACCGCGGGAATGGCTGCTCCTAAACCGGCAATGGTCGTGATAAGCGCTTCGGCAATTCCCGGAGCCACCACACTTAGATCCGCAGAGCCGGTAAATCCAATGGCAAGAAATGCGTTCATAACCCCCCAAACGGTGCCGAATAAACCAAAGAACGGGCTGACACTCCCGGTTGTTGCCAGGAAAACCAAGTTTTTTTCAAGGCCTAAAATTTCACGGCTGGCTACGGAATCAAACAGGCGAACGAGATCGTCGGATGTGTGCTCGGTTCCGGGTTTTTGTTCCCGCAGCAAATCCACACCGCCTGTTAAAGATGGATTCGATGCAGAGCTCTCGTTTTTATTAAAGAGCCGGTACGCTTCCTTGAAAACAATTGAAAATGGATTTTTGGGATACTGCCTGCTTGCCTGCAGAATTTCTTTGACGCCTTTTCGTAATTGGAACAATCGCATAAAAGCATCTGTTTCTTTACCAACCCGTCTAAAAACCCGCAATTTATCCAAAATAATTCCCCAGGAAATAATGGAGAATATGGCAAGTAAGCCCAGGACAATTTTTGCAACGATACCTGCATTGAGAACGAGATCTAAAGCGTTCGGAGTTAGAGGAGCTTGTGGCAGGCTTGACTCAGTTACCTGTATTAAAACTGCTAGAAATGCCATGAAAATAAAACTCCGAATTATAGGTGTTTTTGCGTTAGCGTTTTTACATTCTTGAGGATTGGAAGTTCCCTAATGTCCAACGATTCCATCGCTCAAAGCGATGGAATCGTTTTTTGTCAAAAAAAAGCAAGGCATGACTAATCACCTTGCTTGCAAAGGCTTCCTTCAAACAGTATTAAACTATAAAATAGCTAATATTTCATCATCGGATAAAAATAAGTACTCGTCGCCGCCGCTTTTCCATTCGTCACCGGCATATTTGCCAAATAAAATTTTATCGCCTTTTTTCACGGACATTGCAATTCTTTCACCGCTTTTATTAACCTTCCCGGTGCCAACTGCAATGACCTTGCCTTTTTGCGGTTTTTCTTTTGCAACATCGGGAATAATGATGTTACTGGCTGTTTTCTCTTCCGCCTCTAATCTTTTGATTAAAACGCGGTCTCCTAATGGTTTAATGTTCATTTTCTCCTCCTTTTTAATTTGCCTCTTTTAATCTTGGCTCTAAGTGCCGGACACGGCAGGGTTTGCCGCCATCCTCATATTCGCAGTCCCCCCAGTAAAAACAATTCGTTGAACAAATTGGCGCGTCTTGTAAGAAATCTGCCCGTTCCGGAAATTCTTTGGCATAATTTTCAACTTGTTTACGCCAGCGGTATTTTTCAAGAATTTCTTTGATGCCTTTTTTGCCTAATAGGTTGACTCTGATTAATGCTGAAAGGTCTTTAGACGCTTGTGATTTTGGGTTATTTAAAAGAAACGGTTTTACATTTTTAACCGCTACTCCCACTTCATGATCGTAAGAAATATATCCTAAATATTCGAGGTGAATGGATAGAAGCTCCATTACCGCCGCCTGAATCGCTCTGCCTTCTTTAAGGTCTTCCTTATTCTTAACCATGTTGAGAATAAGTTTCGGGCTGAAATTTTCCAACACGTTTTTGAATACATTAAATGCTTCTTCATTTATTTTTTTGACTTGCTGCAGCAGATCGCCGAGCGTAAGGCAGGTCTTTCCCGGTTTGTTAATCTCGTCACTGGCGACGATCTCCAGGGCCTCGGGAAAATTTTTAAGAGCCCGGTTCAGCTCCCGCATCACGCAGACTTTTAAAAAACCGAAAGCTTCGTAAATAGATGTCGGCTCGGGTGTTACAACTAGAATCTTCTCATCGGCAAGGAGAAAAAAATCAATTGTGTTGTATGTAGAACCCGCGCCCAGATCGAGGAAAACGGCGTCCGCTGGCAATCTTTTAAGTTCACGAATGAGTCGTTGTTTTTGAAAATATTTTTGGTTGGCAATTCCAAGTGTCCCACAGGCGCCGCTGATGATGCGCAAATTCTCAATAGGCGTATCCAGAACAATCTGGCTCAAGTTGTCTTTTTGCAGCGAATAAAAATCAAAGAACGTATATTCCGGCTCCAGAATTCCCATGCAGGTATGAAGGTTTGCGCCGCCGAAATCTCCATCTACTATAATAACGTCGCTTCCCATTGAAGAAAGAGCAACCCCAATTGAACAGGTTAGTACGGTTTTGCCAACCCCTCCTTTACCACTTGCAACTGCGTAAAGTTTGCATTGATGTCCGCCATTTTTGCCATTCGTGGGAAAGAACCTTTTTAGCCCCTCAATCTGAGCAGCCGACATCCAGTCATCAGAGTTTTCACACAAAACCAAATCGTCCTTGGAGACACTCCCTTCTCTAACCAGGGTTTTAAATTCATCCAAAGTTACCGGACCGTACTCTTTTTCATCTACTTTAATGAAAATGTTTTGCATATTCTCCTCTTTTGCTGCCAATCACTGTTGCGGGATTTTTTTTAAAATTTTGTTTAACTGGGAAGTCCTCTTCCCTCGACCGAGGATTTACGATTTTTTAAAGAGCATAATATAAAAGATTCGACCGTCATTGTCAAGAAATCCCGTCATATTACGAAAACTTGTTCATGATGATGGTTTTGGAATTATTTTTCTTGCCTGTTTTGGCAAAAACTGGCTATATTGCACTCTGTCTGAATTTGAATATAAGGAGTCCTCATTTATGGCTTTAGTCAGTCAAATCCTTGAAACCTGTCTTTATGTTTCTGATATTAAAAAAGCCGCAGCATTCTACCAGGTGCTTCTCGATTTAGAACCTTATGCGGTAGAAGATAATCGTCACGTTTTTTTTAGAATTGGAGATTGTATGCTCCTTTTGTTTAACCCGGCTGAAACGGTAAAGGGTGGCTCAGTGCCTGCTCACGGCGCCACCGGTCAGGGTCATCTCGCTTTCACAATTGAACATCAGGGCCTTGTTTTTTGGAGAAACCGGTTGAAAGAGCTGAATATCGAAATTGAACAGGAATATGATTGGCCCTCGAGAGGAAAGTCTATTTATTTTCGCGACCCTTTCATGAACTCAATTGAATTGGCGACCTCAGACACCTGGATTAGATAGTGTAAATTCCAGTTTTTACTTGATTTTTTTGGATTTTATCTGTATTTATTTTAAGATTTTCAGCTAATTTTGTCGATACTGTTTGGAGGTTTAGGTCTAAGTTTTTTATTAAAGAACTTTTTTCAGCTGCTTCAAAATTTAAAAGAGAATTATTTGTAACCTGGTTAAAGTTAAAATAGCACCTGCTTCTCAAAACTGGAATGGTCTTTGCAAAACTAATCGGATGTTTATAGAAATTTGAATGGAAATAGCGACTATTTTTGGAGCATTAGTATGAATTTGAGAGATCGAGCAAGCTTTTTAGCCCTTCTGGTATTGATTTTTTTTCTGTTTAGTAGTGATGCATTTGTTGCAGAGAGGAACAATTCTTCCGCCAGACTTTTTCCAATCCCTGAATCTCTTGAACCGAATGTCGCGTTTTGGAAAAACATCTACGCTAAATATTCTGAACGCGATGTCGTGATTCATGACTCGTACGATTTGAGCATTGTTTATGAAGTCGTAAACATGGATTCATTGTTTCGAGGCATCAATGTTTCCAAGCGCCTGCAGTGGAAAAAGATTGAAAGAATTAAAAAGGGGTACAAGTCCACTCTGCTCAAATTATCGAGAAAGAAAAAACTAAAAATTGAATCCCTGAGAGGCAAAGAAAAATATGTCGCCTCTCTGTTTAAAGGCGAGTTAACTTCGAAACGGCTTCGTAAAGCATCCAGAAGTATCCGCGGTCAAAACGGGTTAAGAGAGCGATTCAGACTTGGATTGCAACGCTCGGGATTATATTTACCCTATATGAAAAAAATCTTTCAGGAAGCAAACTTACCTCTCGAGCTTTTGGCGATTCCGCACGTAGAATCCTCATTTAATTATAGAGCTTATTCAAAACTCGGCGCGGCGGGTATTTGGCAGTTTACTCGTTCTACCGGGCGCAGTTACATGAAAATAAGTTACGAAGTCGACGAGCGTCTCGATCCTATTCGCGCTACGGAATCTGCAGCTTTGCATCTAAAGCGAAATTATGAAAAACTCAAATCGTGGCCCCTGGCAGTCACGGCCTACAATCATGGCCGGAACGGCATGCTTAGAGCAAAAAAGAAATTTGGGAATAATATTGGCAGAATCGTTAAATATTACCGTAGTGGGAGTTTTGGATTTGCTTCCCGGAATTTCTATTCTGAATTTTTAGCAGCGCTTCACATCACCCAAAATCATCGGGATTATTTTGGTGAAATAGAATTTTATAGATCAAAAAAATTCATTTCTTTTAACACGCCGCATTATATCAAAGTGAGAGATTTAATTAGTGAATTTGACATCTCTCTTAAAGAATTTGCCGAGTTTAATCCTGCTTTTCGCCCTTCAGTTATCAATTCAAAAAGAAGGATACCGAAAAATTTTCCAATTCGCGTTCCCCATCGTGCCGGCCTGGATATACAGGCGGTTTATGCCCGGATCCCTGCGAAGGCTAAGTATACCGATCAAATTCGGACGAAGTGGCACAAAGTACGGTCGGGTGAAAACCTCAGCAGGATTGCCCATAAATACCGGGTTTCTTTGGGCGAGGTAATGGCAATAAATAATATTCGTAATTCACATCGTATTTATGTTGGACAAAATTTACAAATTCCGGCCGGCCGTGGTGCAAAGCAGGTTCCCATTTCTATTGTCAAGGCTGAGGAAACGCCGCAATTGGCCGAACTACCCGATTTACTTAAGACAGGTAAAGTTTCTGTTTTAGATGTGCCGCAGACCTTTCAAGTGATGGAGTCAAATGCGCGTGAAACTGCAGACAAACCTTCTTTTGCAATGGAAGCGGTAACCAGTGTTTCCCCAAAACCGAAGCGCAATGAAAGCATCCTTAAAAAGGATAAGACGCTCACCCTGATAGAGATTAAAAAGCTAAGGAATCAAGTTGAGACAGTTGAAGAAGTCATGGCCATGGCCCTCCCGAACCACTATGTCGAGCTGACGAAGTCGATGGGCACGAGGGTTGTTAGAGCGCCTCAGGTCGAAGTACTTCATGAATCTTTCCGGGATATTGCGCTTCCTGAAAATGGCCAGGTAACCATAGAACCGGATGAAACTCTCGGACATTTTGCCGATTGGCTGGATGTACCGACTCAAAAATTGCGAAGAATCAACAAATTTTCATACGGGCAAGCCATTCAATTAGGACAGCCGCTCTGGCTGTCATTTCAAAATGTCACGCCGGAAGAATTTCACAGCCGGCGGCTTGAATATCACCAGGGTATCGAAGAGGATTTTTACGGTCATTTTATTGTAGAGGGTCAAACCATTCATAAAGTCAGACGTGGAGAGTCGATTTGGGTGCTTTGTAACAGCACATTTGAGATACCCTACTGGCTGCTGAAAAAATATAACCAGAATAAAACTTTGCTTAAGCTTGCTGCCGGTGACGAAATTGTGGTTCCCCTCATCGGGGCCAGAAGTTCAAGCGCTGTCCTCAACGATTGAGGGTCCGGTTTATTGAATATTGAAAAAGTTTATTAAATTAAAAAAGCGCATCCCCGGATGCGCTTTTTTAATTTGATTGTGAGGCCAACTTGAAGCTAAGTACAGGTGTTAAAAAAATCGTCCTCGATAATGGTCTGACTGTGCTTATCAAGGAAAATCACAACGCCCCGATTGCTGCGATCTTTTCCTACGTAAAAGCCGGCTATTTTAACGAATCGGATCGTCTGGCCGGGATTTCCCATCTTATCGAACACATGTTTTTTAAAGGAACGAGAAAACGCGGTGTTGGTCAACTTGCCCGCGAAACCAAATCTTTAGGCGGTTTTTTAAACGCCAGCACGATTTACGATCACACGCTTTACTACACTGTTTTACCAAGCAAGAATTTTGCACAAGGCCTGGATATTCAAGCGGACGCTTTAATGAATTCCATCTTCGACCCGGATGAATTGCAGAAAGAGACCGAGGTGGTTATCCAGGAAGCAAAGCGAAAATTGGATACGCCGTCGGCTGTTGCCACGGAAAAGATGTTTGAGCTCGCTTTTGAAAAACATCGAATGCGGCGTTGGCGAATCGGCACTGAAGACGGATTAAGAGCATTCACCCGGGAGGATTTTCTCTCTTTTTATAAAAACTTATACCGCCCGGAAAATATTATCTTGGTTGTCGTCGGAGACGTCGCCACAAATGCAGTCCTGAATGAGATAGAAAAAAAATATGCTGATTTTGAAAAGGGGAGTTTGCTAAAAGAAGAATCTCCACCTGAACCACAGCAAAGTCAGTTTAAGTACAATATTGTCAGAGGAGATGTCCAGCAAAGCTATCTGAGGCTTGGCTTTCACACACCTGAGATTTTCCATGCAGATACTTACGCTCTCGAAATCCTTGCCTTCATTCTCGGCCACGGCCGTAGTTCCCGCTTATTTCAGGTGATTAAAGAGGAAAAAGAATTGGTTCATTCGATTTCTGCATACAATTATTCTCTGGAGGACTTGGGGATTTTTGTTGTCGATGCTACGGCCAAACCGGAAAACTTACGTGAAGCTGAGATAGCGCTGTTTTCGGAAATCGCCAAATTATGCACCGACTCCGTTACGGCAGAGGAGTTGACCAAATCGCGGAATTTGCTGGAATCTCTCCTGGCGTTCAGTGTAGAGTCGGTCTCGGGTCAGGCCAGCATCCTTGCAAGTTATGAGGCGTTGGGCGATTATCGTTTAGCCGAAACCTATATGGAACGGCTTTATGAAGTAAGTGCGGAAGATGTGCGACGTGTTGCTGGAAAATATTTAACCCTTAAAAATTGCAGTCTTCTGGAATATGTTCCGGAACCGTTTCAGCAAGATCATCTGGTTGGTGCCGCTGAAATTGAAAGTGAACTTCGGCAGCATCGTTCCATCAGCAAAAGAAACGCACCTGTGGAAAAAAGAGAGCCTGTTCCTAAGCCGGCGCTTTTTGAAATTATTTCTCCAAATAGCGGCGAGAAAGGAATTGTCCGGCACATGCTTTCAAACGGGCTCACCTTGCTTATAAAAGAAAATCATCAAGTTCCGATTGTCTCAATGGGGGTTTTTGCGAAAGGCGGCCGGTCACGTGAAATTGCAGCAATTTCCGGCATCTCCGGGTTGAACGCACGTATGCTCTTGAAGGGCACCCGGAGTCGCACGGCCGCGCAAATTGCAACTGAAATTGCGAGCCTGGGCGGCGGAATCTCTCTGTCTAATGATCCGGATTACCTCCATGGAACTATGAGTATTCTTTCTAAAAACTTTGAATCCGGGTGGGATATTTTCGCGGATATCCTGAGTGAGCCTGTATTCCCCAGCGCAGAATTGGATAAAGAAAAAAAGAACATCATCGCGCAAATTTTACGAACCAAAGACGACATGTTTCGATATCCGTTGCAGATGTTTTATTCGGTTTTGTTTCGGGGACACGCTTACGGATTTCCTGCGCAAGGCCGTGAAGAAACCGTGAACTTGATCAGCCGCGAAAAACTCCTCGACTGGCATGTGAGCCAGTATTCACCGGATAATCTTGTGGTTAGCGTAGTTGGAGATATTGACACCAATAAAATTAAGGAATTTGTTGAGCAACGCCTCTGTAGGGGTAATTCTCCCAGAAAATCGTTCAAGATTTCCCCAATAAAAAATCCCTCTGAAATTGAATTGTGTATCGAAAAGCGGGATAAAAATCAGACAGCTTTGGTACTAGGATTTTCAGGGCCACGATATACCGACGAGGATTATTACAAGTTGACCGTACTGCAAAATGTGTTATCTGGATTGGGCGGCCGATTTTTTGAAGAACTGCGCAGCCGCCAGAGTTTAGCTTATCAAGTCTCCACTTTTCTGGTGTCGAGGCTTTACGGCGGCGCTTTTCTGGCCTATATCGCGACTTCACCTGAAAAGGAGGAGCAAGCAAGAGGAAGTTTGCTTAAAGAATTTGAAAAACTCATCATCGACCCCATCTCTGAGCAAGAACTTAAACAATCGATTCGGTACACCACAGGTACTCATCAAATCGGTTTGGAAACCTACTCTGCGCAAATGGTACAATTCGCCCATAATGAACTGCTCGGCAGAGGCTTTGAAGAGGTTGAGCGTTTTAAAGCGAAGATTGAAGAAGTGACGGCAAATGATATTTTGGCGACGGCCCGAAAATACTTCGATTTGAATCGGTATGCAGTTGGGATGATTCGTGGGAAAAAAAGTTAGGATTGCTTCCAGTTGCTTGATTTCTACAAATGCCAACCATATAAAAAAGTACATCTTTTCGTCTCAAAGTGAAAGGAAATCGTCCACTTTTGGACGAAGTGTCTGCTTATTAAACTTAAATGGCTGAAACCCGTAAATCAGTTAACGATGTAATCTTCAAGAATAATTACGACTTAGAAGAAAAGTTTTGTGTAGAATCTTATTTAATTTAGTTGGTATATTTTTTGCTGGAATGATTTATGAAAATTGAAGGTTAATTATAATGAAAGATAAAACCGATCAGATTTGAGGTGGTTATTATGAATAAAGAAAAAGTCAAACAGTCTGATTATATGGCATTGCAATTGATGGAAATCGAGAGTTTCAGAAGAAGCCTGTCCCATGAGAGTGTTGAGCCTATTACTTTTCAAGAAGCGGTCATGCTGTGGGTTTCCGAAGGTCTTGCTGATGAATTCAAGTCTGGATATCCTTTGAAACGCGACCAAATTGAACCTGCATTAGCATAAAGTACCAGCCATGCAAAAAAATGAAATTTCCAGACGGGACAAGAATATCAGGCTTTTGGAGAAGGTAGAAAAGCTCATAGAGCAGCGTGCGCCTAGCCAAAAACAGCCGATTACTTTTTTTGAGGGATTGTCAACTTACTTAGCAGATGGGTTTCTGGGTTGCCAATAATCTATGCAGCTGGCTATATGGACATCTGACCCGGAAGACGGGCTAAAATGACATCTCGTGTGGACCTCTACTAAATGTAAAAAGAAGTCGTTTGAAATTTTTCGAGCGGCTTCTTTTTTTTGGCAATAAATTTAGTGAAATTTCGTCTTTGGGAATAAAATTGATTTTTAGTCGGTATCTTTGACAGAATTTAGAATATGCGTTCGGAATAAATCGGAATAAAATAGTGGACTAATAGCTTTTTGGGGAGTATATTAACCTTCAAATATTTTAAGGAGGATTTTTAATGCAAAAGAATATAGCCCGGAATTTAAAAGTGAATGCCATTTCAATCAGTGGCTGGAATCGCTTTTTCCGGTTGCTGCCGATACTGGTGTTTTTGCTTATTTCGTCCAGGGCCTACGGACAATTTGGCGATTATTTTGGATTCGGAAAGAATAAGGTTCATTACAAAAAATTCGATTGGTCAATTATAAAGACCGAGCATTTTGATATTTATTTTTACCAAGAAGAACGCACGGTAGCCCTGGATGCCGCTGAAATTGCCGAGCGCTCTTATGCATACCTGAGTGAAGTTCTCGACTACGAGTTTAAGAAGAAAATTCCTCTGCTGCTCTATGCATCTCATAACGATTTTCAGCAGACAAACGCAATTGGGAGTTATATTAGCGAGGGAACACAGGGTGTAACCGAGTCACTGAAGGGAAGAATGATTTTGCCCTTCACCGGGTCTTATGGCCAGTTCATTCATGTTTTGACTCACGAAATGGTTCACGCTTTTCAGTTTGATATCATGCTTGCTGATGGACCGGCGGATCTTGTCCGTCGGTTTAACCCGCCATTGTGGTTTATCGAAGGGATGGCGGAATACCTCTCCGTGGGCATGGACAATATAACCCGAATGTGGATGCGGGATGGCGTCTTAAACAACACACTTTTATCTATTCCTGAAATGACCTATGTTTTCGATATTCGGGTTTACCGCATGGGACAGTCCATTTGGTATTATGTGGGTGAGCGGTACGGGAAGGAAGTTGTCGGACGAATTTTTAAAACGGCGCGAGCAACCGGTGATATAAATCGAGCCTATAAAGCTCACACCGGACTCGACCTGGTTGAATTATCAAAACGCTGGCAAGACGATGCCCGGACCCGCTACTTGCCGAAGAATGTACTTTTGAAAAAACCGGGCGATGTCGCCACACCAATCGCAGATCCTTGTCAGGAGTGCCAAAGCATCAGCATTGTTCCGGCTCTTTCTCCCGACGGAACGCATCTGGCTTACATCGGCTCCAAGGACTACACTTTAAATATGCTGCTTAAAGATTTAGAAGAAGAGGATACCGTTCATAAAATAGTACGTAGCGGAAGCAGCGCAAGTTATGAGTCATTGCGATACTTTAATACCTCGATGAATTGGTCTCCTGACGGCAAACAATTTTCTTTTGTCTCAAAATCGGGCAAGACCGATGCAATTTATATCGTCGATGCGGAAAGTAGAAAAGTAGTTAAAAAATTAGCTTTTGACAACTTAACGGGCATGGCTGCACCCAGTTGGTCTCCCAATGGCGAACGGCTGGTTTTTTCGGGACTTCGTGGCGGTATCTCGGATCTTTATATAGTAACCACTGATGGAGAGGACCTGAAGATGTTAACCGATGACAGATATGCGGCTATGCATCCGCAATGGTCTCCCGATGGCAAACAAATTGCCTTCACAACGGATATCGGCCCCGACACAAACATTGACAGCTTGATTTTTGGAGGATATAATATTGCTCTCTATGATATTGCAACCGGTGAGATCACCCTGTTGACGGAAACAGGCGGCAATAATATCAATCCGAATTGGACTCAAAATGGCGACGAGATAATTTTTATTTCAGATATGGACGGCATTCCTAATGTCTATTCAATAGAGTTGGAAAGCCGGGATTTATATCGTATCACGAATTTTATTACTGGCGTAGCCGGTATTGTAACTGAGAGTCCGGCGGTCACCATAGCTACCGAAACAGGACGGCTTGCTTTTAGTGCTTTCTCCGATGCAGGCTGGAATATTTATACACTTGATGAATACGAAAAAGAGAAAATAGAAGATGGTATTGTAGTAGCAGTCCTGGATACTTTGGAAGATGTAAATGACAAGTATCGAGAATATCCCTTGCCAGATAGTTCGGAGTTTTTACTGTCCGGCTACAAATCTAAATTGACCGCAGACTTGATCGTCGGCGGTGGAGCGTTTTCATCCAATGTTGGGTTTGCCGGGCAAACCGCTTTCTTATTCAGCGACATGCTTGGTGATAAGAATTTGCTCATCCAGGCAGCCCTTTATGGCGATCCACTTGAATCTACTCTAATTGCGACATACTATAACCAGACCCGCCGGCTGAATTGGTCTGTCTCAGCGTTCCAATTTAGAGATGATTTTGGCGTATTTACTGCAGCCAATGAGGCTGAGTTCAGAAGTAGAATATTTCGCGGAATCGGGCTCGGCACTTCCCGGCCTTTTTCACCTTTTACACGAATCGAGTTTAGTTCGAATCTTTACTTTGTTGCTGAAGATATAGTCAATTTTAACTTTAATACCGGACAAACCATTCAAGGCGCTTCCGGCACTTCAATTTTTACCAGCGTCGAGGCAGCCCTGGTTCGCGATACTGCCTTTTGGGGAGTTGCTTCGCCGGTCTCTGGAACTCGTGCGCGCTTTTCGGTTCAACAAAATTTTGGCAATTTACAATATACTCTACTTTTTGCTGATTACAGAAAATATTTTGCTATCAGCTTACCCAGGTTTTCGCTGGCCTACCGGTTATCCTCAGGCATTACACTAGGGGAAAATGAGCGTCTGTTCTTCCTCGGCGGACCGTTTACATTTAGGGGAACTGATTTTGCTGACCCGGAATTACGGGGCACGAAGATGGTCTACCAAAATGTTGAACTACGATTTCCATTGCTGCCATTTTTACCCATACAGTATGATTTTCTGACCGGACTCGTGTTTTTTGACGCCGCCACCGCCTGGGGAATTCAAGGTTTTTTCCCCGATGGAACCCCGGCGAATCGTAAATTCGACAGAGATAACATCCTAACATCTTATGGGGTCGGATTGAGGTTTAATTTAGGCGGCCTCCTGGTGCTGAGATGGGACTTCCCATTGAAGAAAGAAAAGGCTGATGGTATTAATAGAGGCGTAGATGCGCCGGGCACACATTTTTCAATTGGCCTGGATTTTTAGAGTTAGCAATTTTTTTTCCTGCAAAAACGTGCTATTAAGTGTAGAGAATTTTGGAATAGCTTCTCTACACTTAATTTGTCGTGTTAAATTATCGGTCCAATTTTCCGGGGGAAGAAAAATTTGAAAAAATATCATACCTTTACAGCTTTAATAGGGTGCCTGTTTCTGCTGGCCGCTTTTTTAATCCACCATATAGTTTTAAGTAAAGAGTTGGAAAACCAGACTCTGATTTTACAGAGTAAGATTGCAGCATTGAGCTTCGTTGCAGAAACCGGTAACGTGCGTTTAAATAGAAGCAAAAGAGTTATCTCCCTGATCGATCGATATAATTCCTCAATGCCGCTTAACCTTAAATTAAAGACTGCTATGGAGATAGCGAATGCCAGCATAAAATATGATAATTTGGATATTCATTTAATCTGCGCCACAATTACACATGAGTCGGGGTACAAATGGGATCCAAAGGCTGTATCTAAAAAAGGCGCAATGGGGCTCATGCAAGTGATGCCTGAAACGGCCAAATCTTTGGTGCAATTTGAAGGGATAGAATGGACCACACCTGCAGAGATCCTATTTGACCCTGTCATTAACATCAGACTTGGAAGTAGATATCTCTCGCGTTTGATTGAATTATATGAAACCGACGGCGGGCTTGCGGCCTACAACGGCGGTGGGAAAAGAGCGGCTTTGTGGTTGGCAAAGAATCGGGCCAAGGGCGTTTTGTATGAAGAAACTCAAAAGTTTGTACTAGCAGTATTGTCTTTATATGAAGAATTTCGAGACTACAACTGAATTCTTGCCATTGTTAGCAGATTTGATTGAATCAACCAGGCTTTTTTTATTTTCAAATCTTTTCGGGCTTAGTTAAGCTCCAAAATCTAATTAACTTAACGTCAGTTCGACGTAAGAAATAAAATGAGGATCCAAGACCAAAAACGACCCGTCCAATGTCATTCCTGCGGAGTGCAGCAGGCTGTTGCAAATAAGACTTAAGCCACGGATTGACACGGATTTCCACTGATTAT
>SMVA01234304.1_pt1 | contig 26303 bp, 32 predicted proteins | sample 2456451 | NCBI WGS metagenome assembly SMVA01 (sample SAMN11095933, study PRJNA526329) | marine sediment metagenome | biome: Marine sediment; feature: Surficial sediment; material: Deep marine sediment; isolation source: Hadal surficial sediment | place: Pacific Ocean | collected 2014-05 | depth... | reverse complement strand
GCCAGCTCGCGACTTTGCTGGAGGAAAATGCCACAAGCAGGTCACACGGTAGCGCGGAGAGAGTAACGATAAAACCAAAAATCAGTAATTGCTGCGTAACGGACCCAGCCGCAGGCACCACAAATTGGGGCAACAATGCGATAAAAAATAGCGCCGTCTTAGGGTTGGTGACTTCTACGATTACACTCTCTCGAAATACCAGCCACAGTGGCTTTTGTAAACCTGTAGGAGCGCCTTCGCTGACCTGTACAGCCGCGGAACGCCAGTAGCTTATTCCCAGATAGATAAGATAGCCAGCGCCCACTAATTTGACAACTGTATACAGCGCGGGGCTGTGGCTAAAGATCGCAGATAGCCCAAGGACCGCGGCAAACACATGAAACAAACTCCCAACTGCGAGGCCCAGCGCCGCTACTACGCCTCCCCTGCTACCCTGTGCTATGGCCCTGGCCATCACATACAAATTTGAGGGGCCCGGGGAAATATTCATAATCAAGGCTGCGGTGGTAAAAGCAATGAGTATCTCGGTTGAAGGCATGGTGCTTCCCTTATCTGTTTATAGTTCAATGGTAGCCATCGTGCGGCAGGCCAATCAACTACTACTTGGCGATATTCCGGAGAAACGTAGCAATTCCAGCACCTGAATTGGAAAAGTATTTCTTGTCGGGGTGAATGTCACCGTGCCCCGCTTCGGGATAGATGAATGTAGTGATCTCGACGCCTCGATATTCTCCGGCCACTGCGCTATTTCGCGACCTTGCCCAGGGCGTGGTTATAAACACGGTCATTGGGCAGTACCGCTGTTGAGGGCCTTGTCGGCGTCTATCCACTGCGCCGTATATAAAAGTTCCGCCGCTCGCTGGGCGCCTATATTGGCCTGCAGGGTATAACTGCTGGCGCACCCGGGCACCAGACCCAGGTTGGCAAAGGGCAGCCGCATACGCAGCCCCTCTCCCACGTACACAATATCGGCGTGAAACAGGGGGGAACGCTGATACGGAGGGAATCAGTATTTCAGGGGAATAGCACCTGGTTCTAATAAGTGCTGCAGAATTTTAGCGAGGAAGCTGAGCGCTGTGGAGGGAACCGTATAAGAGCGTGGGGCTCCAATCGAATGGGGTTTCACGCACAGGGATCAGCGAGTTCAGACCAACAGTCCCGCAGTTATAGACCCCGATTCCTCGTCGTATTCAAATATTCAGCGCTGCAGTAATCAACAGGCCGAGCAGCCTACTGTGGGGGGAACCGCATAAGAGCGTGGGGTTTCAATCGAATGGGGTTTCACGCACAGTAGGATGCGTGTTCTTTCCCCCAACGTTGAACTTACTGAGCTTCCCGATCAAACCTCGATATCGTAATTCATGATCACCGGCGCATGGCTGGAAAACTCCCTGCCCTTGTAGATAGCGCCATACTCCACCGAATATTTCAGCCCCTTGGACACTATCTGAAAGTCCGTGCGCCAGCCGTTGCTGTTGCGGTCGCCGTCGGGCCACCAGCTGAACTCATCCGCATCGGAGTTGATTTCACGGAATGCGTCTATGTAGCCGGCATCCATGGTCTCGTCCATCCACTGGCGCTCCTCCGGCAGAAAGCCCGAGACATTGCTGTTGCGCTCGGCATCTTGAACATCCGCCGGGGTGTGGGCCAACTGCCAGCTGCCGCAAAAGATAAATTCGCGGCGCTTGTTCTGGATTTTCAACATATGGGACTGCAGCAGGGAGAAGAATGTTAGTTTGCGGCTCTGTTGACCTGCATTGCCTTGCTCGGCCCGGGGCGCCAGCAGGCATCCCACACTGAGGTTTTCGTAGTCCGCCTGGATATAGCGTCCCTCCATGTCGAAATCGACAAAGCCCAGGCCAGTCATAATGGCCTTGGGCAATTTGCGGCAATAGATGGCGACGCCGTTGGCCTTGCCGCCTACATCATCAAAAAAATAGGCATTGTAGTCGGCGGGGAAGAAAACATTGTCCTGTAGATCATACTCTGAGCACTGTAGATCCTGGACGCAGATAAAATCGGCATCCTGCTCGCTCAGCCAGTCGTAAAACCCGCTTTCAGCGGCGTTGGCAATGCCGTCAGCACTGAAACTGATAATCCTCATGGATAGTCCTTTTTATTAGAGCGTGTATGATACAGCAGCCTAGCGTTCTGGAAAACCTCCATGCATTCTTACCAAACGGAATTTATTGAGCTCTCTCGCAGCTGCAATGTGCTCAAATTCGGGCAGTTTACCCTGAAGTCAGGCCGTATCAGCCCCTACTTTTTCAATGCCGGCGCCTTTTCTACCGGCCGTGCCCTGGCCACCCTGGGGCGCTGTTATGCCCAGTGCATTGTGGAAGCTGGCGTGCAGTTTGATGTGCTTCTGGGCCCGGCCTACAAGGGCATCCCCCTGGCCGCCGCCACTGCGGTGTCACTGCTTAATGACCACGGTCTGGATGTGCAGTTTGCCTATAACCGCAAGGAGGCCAAGACCCACGGCGAGGGCGGCGTCATGGTTGGCGCCCCCCTGCAGGGCCGGGTGTTGGTGATAGACGACGTGATTACCGCCGGTACGGCCGTGCGAGAGGTGATTGCCATGATTGAAAAGGCCGGGGCGAGTCTTGCCGGTGTGGCCATTGGATTGAACCGCCAGGAGCGGGGTGAGAGCGCCCTATCGGCGATCCAGGAGGTGGAGCAGGCGTTTGCCGTACCGGTTTTGAGCATTATTGATATGACCGACATCATTGATTACCTGGCTGCCAATGTCGCGGCCCCCGAGGGCGCTTTGGATGCTATGCGAGCGTACCGGGAGCGCTATGGTGTGTAATGGCAATTGCACGCTTGTATAAATGAGTTGCAAGTCATATATTTGCCCCATGATCGATTTTAAGTCACCGGGTTTGTTGCCTCTTTGTGTCGTCATTCTGTTGGCACAACCTCTGGTGGGCAACGCCAAAGACCTGTACCGCTATATCAATGAATACGGCAACACCGTGATTGATGACCGCATTCCCCTGGAGTACGCCAGCAATGGCTATGAGATCCTCAACGAGGAGGGAGTGGTGACTGAAATTGTTCCGCGACGCCTCACAGGGGAAGAGATGGCGCAGCGCGATATAGAGGTGCAACTGGCCGAGGCAGCCGCCGTCGAGAAGGAGAGGCTGCGCAAGTGGGACGAGTCGCTGCTTTTGCGCTACAGCACCATAGAGGACATAGAGGCCGCGCGGGAGCGTTCACTGCGAAATTTGCGCATCCGTGTGAGTATCTTGAAAAGTAATACTCGCTCCCTCAAGGTGCAGGTCGAACACTATCAGACGGTGGCGGCAGATGTAGAGCGCAGCGGGGCTACAGTGGATGTGAAGCAACTGGCATCCATTGATGCACTGCAGTCAGAAATCGGTGTGACCGAGCGCTCGATTGAAGATAGGCTGACCGAGATAGAGCGGGTAAAGGGCGAGTTTCAACTGGATATTGACCGCTTTGACAGGCTGCTGGAACTGGTGGAGCTGCGCCGTACCCTGCTGGCGACAGAGCAGTAGTTTAAGCGTCCCGGCCAGGCGGGCTACCGGCCACGGTCGGCCTGGCCTGGGGAACGGCCTCACGGAAAAACCCCCCAATTAGCAATTGCCATTGTTCCGGCCAGTCCACGGTGGGGGGGCGCCTGAAACCACTGCGCACAAATTGGGAAATTCTGCCCTCGGCGGCGGCCAGTAACAGATTGGCCGCGGCACTCAGGGGCAGCACCGGGCGCAGGCCCTCGCGCATTTCGGCCTCACGAAGGACTTGCCTCAATTGGGTTTCAAAGCGGTCGAACAGCTGCGAGACGCGCTGATGAAGACGCTCAGACTCCCCGGCGAGCGCATCGCCGGTGAGTATGCGGGTGATGCCCGGGTTGCGCGCGGCAAACGTGAGCAGCAGGGTTAACATTTTCTCACAGCGCCGCGCCGCGCCCGTTTCCTCGGCCAGTATGATCTTGATGCGGGAAAACAGGGTCTCTTCGATGAACTCGATCAAGCCCTCGAACATTTTTGATTTGCTGGGGAAATGACGGTAAAGGGCGGCCTCGGAGACGCCCACCTGTCTGGCCAGCCCGGCAGTGGTGATGCGATTTCCCGGGTTGGCTTCCAGCATCTGGGCCAGGGCTTCCAGGATTTGCTGACGTCGTTGGCTCTTCTTTGGGGGCATATCTATTGTGATCCCGTACTCATAAAAGTCATGCTAGCGATTCGCCGCCGTGCCTGCAATAACTCTTGGCCTGTTTCTGGCAGATTAGCGCAGATTTTTATTGGTGATGAGTGTTCCTATGCCCTCATCGGTAAATATCTCCAGCAGCACAGCGTGGGGCACCCGGCCATCGACAATATGGGCGCTGGCCACGCCGCCTTTCACCGCGTCCAGCGCGCAAGCTATTTTCGGCAGCATGCCGCCGCTGATGGTACCGTCGGCAATTAACGCATCAACCTGCTCCGTGCTCAGGCCGGTGAGGGTTTTACCTTTCTCATCGAGAAGGCCAGAGACATTGGTTAACAGCATCAACTTTTCTGCCTGCATGACCTCAGCAATTTTTCCAGCAACCAGATCGGCATTGATATTATAGGTTGTCCCGTCGGCGCCAACGCCAATGGGGGCAATAACGGGAATGAAGTCACTGTTTTGCAACAGGTCCAACACCTCTATGTTGATTTGATCTACCTGCCCTACGTGTCCGATATCGACAATTTCGGAGGCACCGAGGTCGGGGCTAAATCGTTGTACGGAAATCTTTTTGGCGCGAATCAACTGGCCATCCTTGCCGGTGACGCCGATGGCCTTGCCGCCATTGCGGTTGATGGAGGAGACTATCTCCTTGTTGACACTGCCGCCCAGAACCATCTCCACTACATCCATGGTCCGTGAATCAGTCACCCGCATGCCATCGACGAACTCGGTTGAAATGTTCAGCTGTTTCAGCAGGGCACCGATTTGCGGTCCGCCGCCGTGAACCACCACCGGGTTCATGCCCACCAATTTCATCAACACCACATCCCGGGCAAAGCTCTCGTGCAACTGCGGGTCGACCATGGCGTTGCCGCCAAACTTCACCACGATTGTTTTGCCGGTAAAACGCTGAATATAGGGCAGCGCCTCGGTGAGTACCTGAGCAATATTGAGTGCGGAGTCGCGCGTGAGTGACATGTTAAATCCTGGCGTGGGTAGACGTATCTAAAAGGGAAGTTCAAGTTCGGGTTCAACCAGCCCTATCTGGGCGCGAAACTGCTGCATGATAACATCCAGCTCTTCCGCGCTGGACGCCTCAAAACGCGCGGTCAAAAACGCAGCGGTGTTGGAGGCCCGCAGCAGCCCCCAACCCTCTTTGTAGTCAACGCGAATACCGTCGATGGTGTTGACCTTGCCCGGCGAAAAATCAGCGTTATCGACAAGCTTTTTTATGATACCGAACTTTTCGTCCTCGGCCACCGGTATGAGAATCTCCGGCGTACTTTCAGTGACCGGAAATTCGGCCAGAGTCTCATCCAGTGAGACGCCGTGGCTGCTGAGGATTTCGGCCAGCCTGCCAGCGGCATACATGCCGTCGTCGAAGCCAAACCAGCGCTCACCAAAAAACATATGGCCGGAAAACTCGCCGCCCAGCAGTGCGCCGGTTTCGCGCATTTTTTCCTTCATAAAAGCGTGGCCGGTTTTCCATAACACCGGCCGTCCACCGTAGCGGGTAATGAGCTGGGTTAAATGCCTGCTACATTTAACATCGAAAACCACGTCAGCGCCCGGGTTGCGGGAGACCACATCCTGGGCAAATAGCATGAGCAGGGTGTCGGAGCGAAGCAGGCGGCCACTGGATGTCACTACCGCCAGCCTGTCGCCGTCACCGTCAAATGCCACACCAAAGTCCGCTTTCTCCGCTACCACTTTGGCTATCAGCCCCTTGAGGTTTTCTTCGCTCCCAATGTCGGGAGAGCGGTTGGGAAAGTCGCCGTCAACTTCACAGTAGAGGGGAACCACCTCGCAGGCCAACTCGTCGAACAGTTCCGGAGCGATGCTGCTGGTGGCGCCGTTGCCCGCGTCAATCACGATTTTGAGCGGAACAGCGATGGCGATGTCGCCCACCACCTCGTCGATATAGGCGGGTGCGACGTCCGCTTTGCTCAGGCCGCCCTCGCCCCGGGTAAAGTCACCTTTTATCGCCCTGTCGCGAATTTTTTTGATGCCGCCAGCGCCTATGGTCTGCTGATGCATCACGATTTTCAGGCCATTGAAATCGGCAGGGTTATGGCTTCCAGTGATCATAACCCCGGACCGGCACTGGAGGTGATGGGTGGCGAAATACAGCAGCGGAGTGGGTACCAGGCCTATGTCGATGACATCGCGCCCCGCCTCGCGCAGCGCCTTGATGAGGGCCGCCTTTATTCGCGGGCTGGAGCTGCGACCATCACAGGCAACAATCAGGGTCTGTTCGCCCTCGTCGTGGGCGACACTGGCAATCGCGCCGCCGATGCGGGCGATGGTGTCATCGCCCAGTTCGGTTTCGGCAATACCGCGAATATCATAGGCCCGGAAAATGTGCCGGGGCAGGTCATCATGGTGCTCCTCCTCTCCCCCGGTTGCATCCAGCGCCGACAGGTCCAGGTCCAGCACTTCCTCCTCTTCATCCAGGATACTGGCGGTCTGGAACAGGGGGTTGGTCAGCTCTGTCGGGGGTGGTGTCTCCGGCTCAGCATCGGCAGATAGCTCTTCAACCTCATAGCTTACCGGCGCATTACTGTTGCGCCGTGTACTCAAGGTGGCCCGCCGCAGCTGTTTGGCTATGGGTACCAATTCGGGAATATTCAGTTGCAGTGAGGATTTTCTGCCCGCCGCAGAGATAACTTTTTTGAGCTCGTAATTCAGTGCCCGGGAAAATAACACCAGTATCAGTGCGAAGCTGGCAAGGCTGGCCAGCACGAAAATGACCAGAACCATTATCACAGGGAGGCCGTCCAGGCGCAATTTATCCAGCAGTTTATTGGAGGGCGTAAAGGCGATCTGCCAGGGTGTGTTGGCAATGGGGTGATAGCGGGTGTAATCAGAGCGGCCGGCGCTACCAGCGGCGGCGACGTCGACGACGCTCTCCACACCGCTAGAGCTTGTATAGGTTTGTTGCAGCACCGATTTACCCAGGGATTCATCCAGGGCCTTGAGCTCCCCCTCCACCAATTTGCCGTCCAGGGTGACCACAATAACCGCTTTGCGCTCCTCAATACGGGGGTGGGCGACCTGGAAGGCGTGGGAAATTAGCCACTGCCCTTCGAAGTTGTAGGCCTCGGGTTGGGTGACTTCGCCCTCGGAGGAGCGGCGCACCAGGTCAACTTCAATATGATTGCGCAGGCCTTTGCTGCCACCTTTCAAGGTTGCCGTGCCCATTTCGCCTATGGCTATAATGCGCAGGCTCATCACTTCAGGAAAGTAATCCAGCATGGTCTGTTCGATTAGGGCGGTGTCGGTGCCGGTGCTATCGGCAATGGCAGCCAGGGCAAGGGGTGATTGGGCGGCGCCCTTCAGGCGCTGGCCCAGGTGGGCGAATAATTGTTGAACGTTGGCCGCTTGCTGAGTGGCGTAAGACTGGGCCGCGCGCTCTACCACGGCGTGTTGCACAGCGGGCTCTCTCACCACAATCAGGTAGGTAAACCCCAAGCCCACCGGCAGTGTCAGGGCCAGTATGGCAATGGCGACGATCTTGGTCAGGGCATTGCCCCCGGCGGCTATTCCCTGTGCTTTGTCGGTGGTTTTATTCTTTTTCTTTGCTTTTAGCATGGGGTCCGGGTACGCCGCCTGTTTTCAGCCATGATATTACGCGTCGAAAAATACTGATACGCGCTTTATGGTTATTATTCGTGGTTTTCTCCGGGACTGGCGCCGCTGCGGGCTGCTATCAAGGCGATTATCTGGCGGGCAATATTTGTCTTGGCCGAGCGCGGCAGGGCCTGCTCGCCACCGGGCCAGATTACGGTCACTTCGTTGTCTTCACTGTTAAAGCCTATGTCGCTCTGGGAAACATCGTTGGCGACGATCATATCCAGCCCCTTGCGCTGCATTTTTTCCCGGGCATAGGCCACCACATCGTTGGTTTCGGCGGCGAATCCCACCGTAAATGGGCGGGCGTCGGCGCTGGCGATTGTTGCCACGATATCGGGGTTGCGCACCATCTCCAGGGATATTGTTTCTGGTCCCTTTTTTATCTTCTGGCTTTGAACATCGGCGGGACGATAATCGGCGACCGCCGCGCAGGCGATAAAAATATCACTGTCAGCGCATTGTTCCACGCATTGATCCAGCATCTCGGTGGCACTTTGTACATCAATTCGCCGCACATGTGCGGGTGACTCAAGGCTTACCGGACCGCTTACCAGCACGGTCTTTGCACCTGCGTCCACGGCAGCCTGGGCGAGGGCAAAGCCCATTTTTCCCGAGCTGTGATTGGAGATATAGCGCACGGGGTCCAGCGCCTCTCGCGTGGGGCCGGCGCTGATCACCACGCGTTTTCCCGTCAACAGACCGCTGTCAAACATTGCCGCCGCCCTGGCCGCGATGACCTGGGGCTGCTCCATGCGGCCCGGGCCTATATCGCCGCAGGCCTGCTCGCCCTCCGCTGGCCCCACCAGTACAAAACCGCGCTGCGACAGCAAGTCAATATTGTTGACAGTGGCGCTGTCGCGCCACATCTGCTGGTTCATTGCCGGGGCCACCAGCTTGGGCGCAGCGGTGGCGAGTGCAACGGTGGTCAGCAGGTCATCCGCTGCGCCGGCTGCCAGGCGCGAGATCAAATCTGCGGTGGCTGGTGCTATAAGTAGAAGGTCGGCCCAGCGCGCCAGCTCGATATGGCCCATGCCCTGCTCGGCCTCACTGTCCAGTAATTGTGTATGTACCGGGTTGCCGGACAGGGCCTGCAGGGTCAGCGGGGTAATAAACTGCTGTGCACCCCGGGTCATGATGACCCGTACCTGTGCACCCAGTTCCTGCAGCTGCCTGAGCAGCTCGGCAGATTTATACGCGGCTATGCCGCCGCTGACCCCCAGTACCACATTGCGATTAATTAGATGTGCCATTCCTGCGACCGAGTTGAGATAATAGCTGAAAGATACCACTGCACCGCAGATTTTGACACCGCTGCCGTGGTCAGGGCTCAAGGAGGAGCTTATGCGTATTTCGGACTGGATGGAGGGGGAGGGTCCCCGGGAAAAACTGTTGGACAGAGGGGTGTGCGCCCTGTCAGATGCGGAGCTATTGGCCGTGCTGCTGCGCACCGGTTGGCGCGGCTGTAACGCGATACAGTTGGCCCGGATCCTGCTAAAAAAGTTCGGTGGCCTGGGCGGGGTGTTGGGGGCCACCCCCCATCAGCTAATGGCGCAAAAGGGGGTGGGCGCCGCCAAGAGTACGCAACTGTGTGCGTCCCTGGAGCTGGCCAGGCGCCAGGCACTGGAGGCCATCAGCACGGTCAATGTGCTATCTAGCCCACAGCACACACGGCGGTTCTTGCAGCATCACCTGGGGGCCAGGCAGCGCGAAGTTTTCAGTTGCCTGTTCCTGGACTCGCAGCACCGCCTGATCCGCTGTGATGACCTGTTTCAGGGAACGCTCGATGGCGCTGCGGTGTATCCTCGAGAAGTGGTGGCACGGGCATTGCAGTACAACTCCGCCGCCGTCATTTTTGCCCATAACCATCCCTCCGGCGTGGCCGAGCCCAGCGCTGCCGACAAGCGCATCACCGAACGGCTGCAGGCTGCTCTGGCCCTGCTGGATATTCGGGTGTTGGACCATATTATTGTGGGCAGAGGCCACGAGTATTCCTTCGCCGAAGCGGGCCTGCTGTAGCGGGTTCTGGCGGGGGTCAGCGGCGGCGGGCCGCTTTAGGCAGCTATCCGCAGACCAGGAAAATGATCTTTTTCTTGAATTGGGTTGCTTGTTCTGGTATAAACTCGCGCTCCGCGCGGCTGGGGCTCCCAATTGGGGCTCAAATAAGCCACACTCAAACTTTGTCAGCACGTATAGAAAGAGGCAAAATCATGGCAAGAGTATGTCAGGTTACAGGCAAGCGCCCGGTAACCGGAAACAACGTATCACACGCAAAGAACCGCACCCGTCGCCGTTTTTTGCCCAACTTACACCACCACCGTTTCTGGCTTGAGTCAGAGAAGCGTTTTGTCAGATTGCGCGTGTCCTCCAAGGGTATGCGTATTATTGACAAGAAAGGTATAGAGACAGTGTTGGAAGAAATTCGCGCCCGCGGCGAGAAAATCTAAGCGGCCAGGGCCCAGGGAGTAATACCATGAGAGAAAAAGTAAGAATGATTTCATCAGCGGGTACAGGTCACTTCTATACCACTGACAAAAACAAGCGCACCACGCCCGATAAGCTGGAGATGAAGAAATACGACCCAGTGGTTCGTAAGCATGTGATGTACAAAGAAGGCAAGATTAAGTAGGCTTGCCACACCTGTTCGCACGATAAAAACTCGGCTTTGACCGGGTTTTTTTATGGTCAGGATCTGACAACCATGCCCGAATTGCCTGAAGTAGAAACCACGCGCCGGGGCGTGTCTCCCCATGTTGTGGGTAAAAAAGTCATCGAGTTGATTGTGCGCGAACCCCGGCTTCGCTGGCCCGTGCCCGAAGAGCTGGGCGAAAAATTGGTCGGCCAGAGAATTTTAAGTGTTGATCGGCGCGCCAAGTACCTGCTGTTTAACACCCGGGCGGGTACCTTGCTGGTGCATCTGGGTATGTCCGGGTCGCTGCGTGTTGTCGGCGACTCTGGCGAACTTAAAAAGCACGATCATATCGATATTGTGCTGGCGGGAGGCGGTCGATTGCGCTACTGCGACCCGCGACGATTTGGCAGCTTTCTGTGGTGTGAGCCAGGGCGGGAACATCCCCTGCTGGCTCATTTGGGCCCGGAACCTTTGTCTCCTGACTTTCATGGGGGCCTGTTATACGGCAAGTCCCGGGGCAGAAAAGGCCCGGTAAAGAACTTTATTATGGATGGAAAGGTGGTGGTTGGGGTTGGTAATATTTACGCTAACGAAGCTTTGTTCCGTGCCGGTATCCGCCCTGACCGCCCCGCCGGTCGCATTTCGGCGGTCCGCTATGAGCTCCTTGCCAAACAAATAAAGCAAGTACTTACTACCGCTATAAATCAGGGAGGGACTACGCTTAGAGATTTTGTTGGGGGTGATGGCCAGCCCGGTTACTTCGCCCAGGAATTATTGGTTTACGGGCGTGAGGGGCAGCCTTGTACACGCTGCAAAGCCCCGCTGCGGCAGCTTAGGCTGGGCCAGCGAACCAGTGTGTATTGCGTGGCCTGTCAGCGCTGAAACAGCTACACTGTGGTGACAACGAAGAAAAAATAGCAACCGGAGAGTGGCATCATGAAAATAAAAGTGAAAACCAATCGCAGGCTCATCGCAATTTTTGTCAGTTGTTTACTGCTGCCCCAGACGCTGTGGGCGAGCGGCTCCGTCGATGAGCATCCCAGTGTGGGGGCCATGGTTGGAGACCTGGTCGTTGCAAGGCCGATAGGCATCGTGATGACGGTGGCGGGTACCGCGGCCTTCCTGGTGAGCTTACCGTTTACGCTGTTGGCCGGAAGCGCCAGTGAAGCGGCGGAGACCTTGATGATTGGCCCGGCGGAGACAACCTTTGTACGCTGCCTGGGCTGTAGAAATTCCGGCTATAGCAATAAAGACATAGAAAAGAATCGCGCCAAAAAGGAACGAGAAGCTGAGGAGGCCGCAGCGGAGAGCTAGCGGCAATCGGGCGGGGCCTACTCAGTCGTTAAATTTGGCACTGAGTGCCTGTGCCACGGGCACCGGCACAAATTGTCTTATGTCGCCGTCCATGGCTGCTATTTCTCGCACCAGCGAAGAAGAAATATACGACAGGTGCTCAGAGGGTGTCAGGAAGACGCTTTCAAACTCCGGGTACATGGCCCGGTTCATATTAGCCAGTTGAAACTCGTACTCAAAATCTGCCACAGCCCTAAGACCTCGCAACACACAGCTTGAACCCTGGCTTTTGGCAAAGTCGATCAGCAAGTTGCTGAACCCCAACACCTCAATGTTATCCAGATGGGACAATGATTGCTCACACAGGGCAATGCGCTCCTCCAGACTGAACAGAGGCGTCTTTTTTTTGCTGTAGGCGATGGCAATGATCACCCGGTCAAACATGCGCGCCGCCCGCTCGACCAGATCGACGTGACCGTTGGTGATGGGGTCAAAAGTACCTGGGTAAATAACGGTGTGGGTTTTCATACGAGTTGCTCACAACGGGGGATCGAGCTGCGGATGGTAAACAATTTGCCCGGGAGGTACAACGCGCCCCCGCCGGCAATGTCGCCAGCGAGGGATCAATTGACCTTATAAAGACGATAGGCCACGTCGCCCGCTGTCTTGTCGCGGTGCAAGCGCCAGCCCGGTGGCAGCGGCGGCAGGGCCTCGACCTTGGCGGTCTCAATGTACACCCATGCACCCGTCGCCAAAAGCGCTGAATTGGATAACATCTGGCATACCTCTTCAACCAGCCCGCCGCCAAAAGGGGGGTCGATGAACACGATATCCAGGGGTTTAGTTAGCGCCTCCAGATACTGCTGTGCGCTGCCGGGGTGGCATGTGCCCATTGCCCCGGCGTTCAAGGTGTTAAGGTGCTGTGAAATTTGCGCCAGGGCAGTGCCCGAGGTGTCAACGAAGTCGCAGTGCTGCGCGCCCCGGGACAGGGCCTCCAGGCCCAGGGCACCGCTGCCGGCGAACAAGTCGGCACATTTGGCCCCGCCAATCACCGGCGAAAGCCAATTGAACAGGGTTTCTCTCACCCGATCGGGTGTAGGGCGCAAGCCCTGGGCTGGGATGAAGCCCAATTTTCGGCTGCGCCACTGTCCCCCGATGATTCGCAGCTCGTTGTTTTTGGGTCTTGTCATTTCTTCACTTTGGTCAAGGGTGGTAGAATGTCCACCACCCACTTTAACACGGCAGATATGAAGTTTTTCAAGCGCAAAACACCCGCCACCCCTACCCCGGAACCCGCACAACAGCCTGGCCCCGCGCCCGGCGCTGCCCCTCCGGCAGAGCAACCGTGCAGTGGCTCGGCACCGGTAGAAAGCCCCGTTCCAGCCAAGCCGCCCCCTGCCCCGCAGGCGGGCCAGCTAGACACTGAGCTGGCGCGAGCAGGGCGACCTGATTCCACTGACTCTACCCCTGCACCGGAGCAAATCGGCTTTTTTACTCGCCTGAAAAAGGGCTTGAGCCGCACCAGCGACGGCCTGGCCCAGGGCGTGGGCGTGCTGTTCCTGGGGGCCAAGGAGATTGATGACGAATTGTTTGAGGAGCTGGAGTCACGCCTGCTAATGGCGGATGTGGGTGTGGAGGCCACGGTGGAGATAATCGAGAGCTTGACCAAGCGCGTTTCACGCAGGGAACTCACCCGGCCCCAGGCGCTGCAGGCGGCACTGAAAGAAGAGTTGCTTGAAATGTTAAAGCCCTGCCAACAGCCGCTGGCATTGGGCGGCGAGAAACCTTTTGTGATGTTAGTAGTCGGCGTCAATGGGGTGGGCAAAACCACCACCATAGGCAAACTGGCCAAACGCTTTGGCGACGAGGGCCGCTCTGTCATGCTGGCGGCGGGGGATACCTTCAGGGCCGCCGCGGTGGAGCAATTACAGGTTTGGGGCGAGCGCAATGCGGTGCCGGTTATCGCCCAGCACACCGGGGCAGACTGTGCCTCGGTGATATTCGATGCGGTGCAAGCGGCGCAGGCCCGGGGCATTGATGTGTTGATAGCCGATACCGCCGGGCGTTTGCACAACAAAGAGAATTTAATGGATGAGCTGGAGAAAGTGGTCCGGGTGATGCGCAAACTGGATGGCACTGCACCCCATGAGGTCATGTTGGTGCTGGATGCGGGCACCGGGCAAAATGCCCTGGCCCAGGCCAGCCATTTCCAGAAGGTTGTGGGTGTCAGCGGTATCTGCCTGACCAAGCTGGACGGCACTGCCAAGGGTGGCGTTATCTTTGCCATCGCCAAAAAACTGGGCCTGCCAATTCGCTATATTGGTGTGGGAGAGGGGGTGGAGGACCTGCGTCCATTCGATGCGGAGCAGTTTATTGACGCCTTGTTCTTCGAGGTCAGGTCGCCCGGATGATCAGTTTTGATCGAGTGAGCAAGCGTTACGATCAGGGCTTTGACGCCCTGCGTGACATAAGCTTTACCATCAAAAAAGATGAACTGGTTTTTCTCACCGGCCACTCCGGCGCGGGAAAAAGTACGTTGATGCGGCTTATTATGCTGATGGAGAGGCCCACCCGGGGCGAGATTGTCGTCAATGGGCAAAACCTGCAGTCTGTCAGCGCCAGAGCCGTACCCAAACACCGTCGCGACATTGGTGTGGTGTTCCAGAATCACCAGCTGCTGTTCGATCGAACCGTATTCGACAATGTGGCTCTGCCGCTGGTGATTGGTGGTTACGACCACCGGGAAGTGGGTCGCAGGGTGCGGGCGGCCCTGGATAAAGTGGGTTTGTTGCAACGAGAGCGAGCTATGCCAGTTACCCTGTCCGGGGGTGAGCAACAGCGTGTGGGAATTGCCAGGGCGGTAGTGGGCAGGCCAAAAATTCTACTGGCAGACGAGCCCACCGGTAACCTCGACCCCGCTCTATCTGCAGAAATCATGACTTTGTTTGAGGATTTTTGCCAGGTTGGCGTAACCGTGTTGATCGCCAGTCATGATCTGGCGCTGATTTCTCGGCTTCATCACCGCATTGTGACCCTGCGCGAGGGCAGGCTGGTCACGGGTGTGGCCAGCTGATGGCCAGGGCTAAGGGGCGAGAGGGCGCCAGTACCAGTCGCGCCCGCTGGCGGGATCAATATACCGCCTGGCTCAGACACCACCGTCTGTCCGCCGCCGACAGTCTGCGCCGGGTGCTGGAGCAGCCCTGGGCCAGCCTGCTGACCTGGCTGGTCATTGGCATTGCCCTGGCTCTACCGGTGGGGTTGAATGTCGCGCTGGACAATGCCCAGCGGGTCAGTGCCGAGTGGGACAGCCCCGCGCAAATCTCCCTGTTTCTGAAAACGGATGTCTCTGATGAAGAGGCGCAACAGTTAGAGCAGGCTCTGGCTGATACCCAGGCCATTGCCAGCACCCTTTTAGTGCGCAAGGATGCCGCGTTGGAGGAATTTCGAGAGTTGTCAGGGTTTGCCGATGTGCTCAGCGCCCTGGATGAAAACCCCTTGCCCCATCTTATCCTGGTGTCGCCGGATGCCGAGCTGCCGCTAGCGGCGGTGCTGGCTCTGCGGGACGAACTCCTGGCCAGGGGGCAGGTGGAGCTGGCCGTACTGGACATGGAGTGGCTGCAGCGGCTGAACAGCGTCATGGCGTTGAGCCGACGGTTTGTCCTGTCGGTGGGGGTGATGCTGGTGTTGGGGGTGGCACTGATCCTGGGTAATACCATTCGCCTGGCTATTGAGGGCCGTCGGGAGGAAATAGTCATCGTCAAGTTGGTGGGCGGCAGCAATGCTTTTGTGCGCCGGCCTTTTCTGTATACCGGTCTGTGGTACGGCGTGGGCGGGGGGATAATTGCCGCAGTGCTGGTGGCCCTGGCCCTGTGGGCACTGCAGGGCCCCACCAGTGAACTCGCTGGCCTGTACCAGAGTGAGTTTACCCTGCGCGGCCTGGGGGTGATGGGTGGGCTCAATCTGGTCATTCTGGGGGGCGTTTTGGGCTTGTTTGGCGCCGCCCTGGCTGTATCGCGGCATTTGCGCCATATTGAGCCCCGCTAGGCACGCTAAGCCATTGTTTTAACTGTAATTTATCAGAATACTTACGCCCGATTTTGAACTTTTCCTCTATTAGCACTCTAATAGAAAGAGTGCTAATATCCGTCCCCCATGAAAGAGAGAGAAATCAGTATGACTAATAGTTTGCAGCCAGTTGACCAGATGGTACCGGGAGCTAATCTCGCGGCTTACGTACAGTCTGTGGGCAGCATTCCTATTTTGAGTGTAGAGCGCGAGCGCAAGCTGGCGAAAGAGCTCTATTACGATAGCAATCTGGACGCGGCCCGTGAGCTGGTAATGTCCCATTTGCGTTTCGTGGTGCATATTGCCCGCAGCTACTCCGGCTACGGCCTGGCCGAAGCCGACCTCATTCAGGAGGGCAACGTGGGCCTGATGAAGGCGGTAAAACGTTACAATCCTGAAAAAGGCGTTCGCCTTGTGTCCTTTGCTGTGCACTGGATCAAGGCAGAAATGCACGAGTACATTCTGCGCAATTGGCGCATTGTTAAAGTGGCCACCACCAAGGCTCAGCGCAAGTTGTTTTTTAACCTGCGCAGCAAGAAAAAGGGCCTGTCCTGGTTGAACCCCGATGAAGCGCAGGCAATTGCCGATGACCTGGGCGTGGCAGTACACGAAGTACACAAGATGGAAGGCCGCTTAAGCAGCCGCGATGTAGCCTTCGATTCGCCTCTGGACGACGACGATGAGCGCGCCTGGCAGGCCCCCCAGTATTTTCTGGAGGACAGCCATGCCGATCCCGCTGTAGAGCTGGAATCTCGCGACTTTCAGGAGAATAATCAGGCGCAGCTGCGCGCTGCGCTGTCGGGTCTGGACGAGCGCAGCCGCGATATCCTGGCACAGCGTTGGTTGAGTGAAGAAAAATCCACTCTGCATGAGTTGGCAGCCCAGTACGGCGTCTCCGCCGAGCGCATTCGCCAGCTGGAAAAAAATGCCATGAAAAAGCTGCGCACGACCATCGCCGAAGCCGCCTAAAAGTTAACCGCCCGGGTGGTTAACCCCACCCCGGTCTGCGTTACAATCCCCCCATGGCAAAATACTTTATCACCATGGCCGCCATCAGCGGCCTGTTCGCGGTTCTGTTTGGCGCATTTGGTGCCCATGCACTCAAGGCCAGGCTGGATGACTATGCCCTGGGCATTTTCGAAACCGCCGTGCAATACCACTTTTACCACAGCCTGGCTCTGTTTGGCGTAGGACTCTTCGCCCTGTCTGTGCCGGAATCGCTGTGGTTGAAAAGCAGCGGTTGGCTGTTTGTGACGGGCCTGATAGTGTTTTCTGGCAGCCTGTACATTCTCAGTTTCAGCGGCCTGCGCTGGTTGGGCGCAATTACTCCAATCGGTGGGCTGGCGTTTATTGTCGGTTGGGCCTGTTTGGCACTGGCGGCCTGGAAATCACTGGGCTAGCTTCCTATGCGAGATTCAAACGAAGACAATAAGGCGTTAAAAAAACGCGAGATACGCAGTTACGTGTTGCGCACGGGCAGGATGACAGCGGGGCAGCAACAGGCCTATGACAGCGGTTGGCAGCGATGGGGCTTACTTCATAGAGACGGCATACTGGACGCAAGCAACACCTTTGGCCGCGATGGCCCGCTGATTTTAGAGATCGGCTTTGGCATGGGCCAATCGTTACTGGCGATGGCGGAGGCGGCCCCGGCCTGCAATTTTGTCGGCATCGAGGTGCACACACCCGGTGTCGGCAAGCTGATACAGGGCATTGATGAGCAGGGAGTGGGCAATATCCGTATCTACCGTCACGATGCGGTGCACGTACTGCGCGACTGTATCTCGGAGCAAAGCCTGGACACAGTACAAATTTTCTTCCCCGACCCCTGGCACAAGCGGCGGCATAATAAACGGCGTTTGATACAAGCCACTTTCGTCGAACAACTCAGAACCCGGCTGAAACCCGGCGGTATGCTGCACTTGGCCACCGACTGGGAGGACTATGCCCGGCAAATGATGAAAGTGCTCAGCGCCACGCAGGGCTATGAGAATTGCCACGGTCAGGGCCAATATGCCCCACGGCCGGATAGCCGCCCACTCACTAAATTTGAAAAAAGAGGTGAGAGACTGGGGCATGGTGTTTGGGATCTAATATTCACAAGTGAGTGAGAGGCCTCTTTTATGAATACGATCGTTATTCCCGGCCGTTTTAATGGCCCGCCCCCACCCCGAAGCAGGCTGAGCGTGCCAGCGAGGGCTTTCTTTGCTACGAGGAACACAGCTACTCCACCTGCTTTGTTTGTGGCCCCCATAGGGCGAACCGGGATGGGCTCTGCCTTTTTCCCGGGCCGGTAGATGATTGGAATTTACTGGCATGCCCATGGCAACCAAGTGCTGATTTGCTGGGAGACGATGGTAATGTGCGACCAGAAATAGTTTGGGCAGCGCTGGACTGCCCGGGGTTTTATGCTGCTGCCGGGGAGGCTCTGGTACCCGTGTTGTAGGGAGAGTTAAGCGCTGAACTCAGGAGACCGATACCCGGTGATGAACCGCTGGTAGTTTTTTCATGGCCCCTGGGCGGTGAGGGTCGCAAGCTCTATGGCGGTGTGGCTATCGCCAATGTTAAGGGTGAAGTTCTGGCGTGTTAAGCACTCACCGGGGTGCCAAGAACATAGAGTGTGTCTTTACTGAAATCCTGTTCGTTGGGCCATTCCACAGATCCAAACGCGACACGTACTTTTTTGAAGTATTCCACGTCTCTCAGCTCAGAGAATATGCCTTTGTCCAGAAACGGAGAAACATCAAACTCTTTCAGTTCATTATTTGTAAACTGAATTTTTAACTTGTAGTTTGGCAAAGCCTGCGCCATTTTTACATCTGGATTCATTTTCCTAGCCTATTTCAGGGGGCTAATTTTAAACACCAAATCACCATTAACGGCCAGTTCCCAGTCCTCCAGAAGCTCTTCCCTGTGTATTTCTATCCACGCGTCAACCAGCTTTTGCTTGCGCATTGGTAATTGGCCTGCCAGCATTTTTCCGCTTGGTAGCTCTATTACAGCACTGTTTTCCTGATAATGCACCTGTATATGGGGCGTGCTATGCTGCTGATTATCGAAGTAATACATTCGAATAATCAAGCCGTAAAATATTGAAATGGTAAGCATTTGTTTAACCTCAAGCGTGGTGGTACGGCGACCATAGAATAGTTTCAGCGCTCCCGAAATTGCCTGCTCTGGGATGATTAAATTTGGATAGTTTGAACGTACAAAGACGCTATACAGCCAAGGTCAACAGGGGCGACTTTTGGCGAACACATGTTTCGAAGTTGCGATGTTAACCACAATTGCCAGTTACTCTTTTCCCTGGGAGGCTCAAATTGCCAAAGCCCGGTTGGATGCCGAGGGTATACCCGCTTTTGTGGCGGATGAGCAAACCATCAATATGCAGTGGCTATACTCCGATGCGATGGGCGGCGTGAGGTTGCAGGTACCGCAACAGTTTGCCCAATTGTCAGTTGAGATATTGGCCGAAGACCACAGCGAGGAACTGGAAGAGGAACTGGGGGTAAGCCCGGTGCTATGTGCGGCCTGTGGCGGCGTAAACACAGAGGCTTACCAGCTTGGCAAGCGCTGGGCCTTTCTGGTATTCCTGGGGCTGGACTTTCCCTTGTTTCCGACCCGGTACACCTACCGATGTCAGGATTGTGGCTACATTGACAAAAGCTGAGCTTGCTCGCTAGAAAAATTCTGCGACAACGCTGTCCAAAAATCGGCGCCCCAATTCGGAGGTACGAATATTCCCTGCCCCGTTGTGTAGTAGCCCTCGGCGTTGCAGGCTTTCCACCTTAGCTAGCAAAACATCGATATCCATGCCGGTACGGCTGCTGAATTGTTCCGGCGAGAAGCCACCATTCAGTCGCAAGACGTTGAGCATATACTCTCCGCACAGATCTGCGCGTTTCAAATTGCGGCTATTGCTGGTAAAGCCCTCATTTTTCGTCGACATATATTCGTCAGGTTGACGCCGTTTGGCGTAGCGAGTGATGCGCCCATCAGCAAAGCTGACTTTGCCATGGGCACCGGCTCCTATGCCCAGATAATCGCCGAATGACCAGTAGTTTAGATTGTGCTGACAGGTTCTGTGGGCCAGACTGTAGGCAGAGACTTCATACTGTCGATAGCCCCGGTTGGCGAGTAAGCTTTCTCCCGCGTCCTGGATGTCCCCCAGCAAGTCCTCCAGCGGCAGGGTGGGTGGTCGCTTATAGAAGACGGTGTTGGGTTCAACGGTGAGTTGATACCAGGACAGGTGAGGCGGATTGTAAGCCAGGGCAGCGCTCAGGTCGGCTGTGGCACCGGCCTCGGTTTGACCCGGCAGGCCGTGCATCAGGTCGATATTAAAGTTGTCAAAACCCGCGGCGCGAACGATTTCAATGGCGGCGTGTGCTTCATCAGCGTCGTGCACGCGTCCCAGAGCCCGCAGTTGTTCATCCTGAAAGCTCTGTATGCCCAGCGACAATCGATTGATACCCGCCGCTCTAAAGCCCTGGAATTTTTCTGCCTCCGCGCTACCGGGGTTGGCCTCCATGGTTGCCTCCAGGGTAGCGGAAAGATCGACGCAATCTGCTATGCCTGCCATCAAGCGCGCAATACTGGCCGCCGAAAATAAACTGGGGGTGCCGCCGCCAATAAAAATCGTCTTGATTTCTCTTGCGGGTACAAGCTTCAAATCAGCGCGCAGGTCTTGCAGCAGGCACTCTACATAGCGGTCTTCCGGGACTTTCTTTATTTCGTGGGAATTAAAGTCGCAGTAGGGACATTTGCGTTCGCACCAGGGCAGGTGAACATAAAGACTGAGGGGCGGCAGCTCGGCAAAGGGCATATCAGCGCTGGCTCAGGGCCTCCAGTAGCAGGGCGCTGGCCTGTGCTCTATGGCTTATACGATTTTTTTCTTCGGGGGCCAGTTGAGCAGAGCTGCACTGATACTGTGGCAGGTAAAATAGCGGGTCGTAACCAAAGCCGTTTTCACCCTGGGCATCGAATAGAATCTGGCCCTCCCAGGTGCCCTGGCAGACGATGGGTGTGGGATCCAGGGCGTGGCGCATATACACCAGCGCACATTGAAAGCGCGCGCCGCGTTGCGCCATGGGCAAGTCGCCCAGGGCGGCCAGCAATTTCTGGTTGTTGGCGCTATCGCCCTGCCCCGAATAGCGGGCGGAGTGAATACCGGGCGCGCCCATCAAGTGGTCGACTTCCAGGCCGGAGTCGTCGGCAATGGCCGCCAGCCCGGTAGCGCTGGCCGCCGCCCTGGCTTTGATAATGGCATTTTCGACAAAGCTCAGGCCGTTTTCCTCAACCTCGGGGACGTCGAATTCATTCTGTGATTTGAGCACCATGTTCAGGGGTGACAGCGTTTTGGACAGCTCGCGCAATTTTCCAGCGTTGCCACTGGCCAGCACTACAATCTGTTTTTTTGCCTGGGACATCAGTTGACGTACAGCTGGTGTTTGAGCTCGAAGGTGTAGGTCTGGTCGGCCCCGTCCGGGCGAAAATACACTTCAAAGAATCGCCACTCCTCGTTGATAAACTTGAACTCGGCGATGTAGTAGGTGGCCGGGCCCTCTTTGATTTTCTGGAACTCCAGCGTCTGGTTTTGAATGAAGTCCCAGGTTTTGCCTTTTAGCATCATGGCCCGGGCCTGTGTGCCGCCGTCCACGTGCTCGCGAACTGACAGATTGAGGATGGCGCGTTTTTTGCCCCGGGTGATACCGTAATTGGCGGCAACTTCGGGCTCCAGGAACGTGGTGTTGACAACACTGTAGTGCAGTTCATAGGGGCCAAAGCGCTGCGACTGCTGGGCCTGCGCCGGCAGTGCAAACGCCATGCAGGCCAGCAGCAATCCGCCGAGTGAAAGTCTAATTGCCGGGCTTGTTACAGTCATGGTGTCCTCATCGGGCGATGTGATAAATGGCCGTGGTGGCGAACAAATTTGGCCACGAGGAAGCCAGCAGGGGCCTGCGCTGAGTATTGCCGACCATCTCCCGCGCCAGAATTTTTATACCCTTGTCACAGCACAACTGCTCAAAATCTTTTACCGTGCAAAAGTGAATATTGGGTGTGTCGTACCAACTGAAGGGCATGGCCTTTGACACGGGCATGCGCCCGTGGGTGCCCAGGTACAAGCGGCAGCGCCAATGGCCAAAATTGGGGAAGGTCACCACGCACTGACGACCAATTCGCAACATCTCGTCCAGCACCTTATCCGGGTAGTGAACCGCCTGCAGGGCATGGGCCATGACTACCGTGTCGAAGCTCTGGTCGGGAAAGTTCGCCAGGCCCTTGTCCAGGTTCTGTTCAACAATATTGAGCCCGCGCGACAGGGCGGCGGTAATATCATCCGGGTCAATCTCCAGGCCCAGGCCATCGACCTGGTGATTATTGCGCAACATCTGCAGAAACTCGCCGTTGCCACAACCCAGGTCCAGAACCCGGGAGCCCGGTTGAATCCAGCGCTGTATGTGGGTGAGGTCCAGGCGCATCAGCTGTCCGTCCCCACGCGCGCCATATAGGCGCTAAACACATCCAGGTAGCGCGGTATGGGAAGCAAAAAGGCATCGTGGCCCTCATTGGCCTCTATTTCCGCGTAGCTCACCGGCCTGCCCGCCGCAATCAGGGCGTTGACAATTTCTCGTGAGCGGGCCGGTGCAAAGCGCCAGTCGGTGGAAAATGACAGCACCAGAAAACTGCAGCTGGCCTCGCTGAAAGCGGCCACAGGGTCGTCGCCGTATTCTCGTGCCAGGTCAAAGTAATCCAGCGCGCGGGTCATCAGTATGTAGGTATTGGCGTCGAAGCTTTCGGAAAACTGGCTGCCCTGATAGCGCAAATAGCTCTCTACCTGGAACTCTATGCCGTCATCGGTGCCGGTTTCCAGAGAGCCAGAGCGCAGGCTGCGGCCGAACTTCCTGGCCATGGCGTCGTCCGATAAATAGGTGATGTGTCCGACCATGCGCGCCAGCCCCAGGCCCTTGGCGGGTACACTGTTGTTGTCCAGATAATGGCCGTCGGCAAATCCGGGGTCAGACAAGATGGCCTGGCGGGCAATTTCGTTGAAGGCAATATTCTGTGCGCTGAGTTTTAGGGCCGAGGCAATGGCCACACAGTGTTTTACCCTGTGCGGGTACTCCAGCGCCCAGCGCATGGCCTGCATACCACCCAGGCTGCCACCGATCACCGCCGCCCAGCATTCAATACCCAATCTGTCGGCCAGCCTCGCCTGGGAGTGCACCCAGTCCCTGGCTCGCAGTCCCGGAAAGTCGGGGCCCCAGGGCTTGCCGGTTTCAGTGTTAATCGAGGTGGGGCCGGTGGAACCGTGGCAGCCCCCCAGGTTGTTCAGGCTGACTACAAAAAATCGCCGGGTGTCGATGGGTTTGCCAGGGCCAATGCACTCGTCCCACCAGCCGACCTTTTTGTCGTCCTCGCGGTGCTTGCCCGCCGCGTGGTGATGGCCACTGAGGGCGTGGCAAACCAGCACCGCATTAGACTTGTCGTGGTTGAGTTCACCGTAGGTTTCATACACCAGGTCGTAAGCGGCCAGTGTGCGCCCGCAGGCCAGCTTTAGAGGTTCATCAAAATGTGCCGTGCTGGGGGATACTAAACCCACGGACGATTGTTGTTCAGCCATGCCCATAACCTGCCTTAGAGGCCGATTACCAGTGCCGGGTGCAAGCCCACGCCCGCTGCCATGTGGCGCAGGGCTATCTGGGTGACGTTAATCAGGATAAAAACCAGAATGGGAGAAAAATCCAGCCCGCCCATGGCCGGTAGAATTTTGCGCACCGGCGCCATCACCGGCTCGGTAATCTGGTGGAGCAGGTACACGGCCGGGTTGCGGCTGCCAGGCGCTATCCAGCTCAGGATAATCATCGCCAACAGGGCGAAAAAATAAATATTTACCAGCAGGCCAATGATACCCAGTACCGACCACGCCAGTAGCAGCGCAGGGCTGGGAAGCCCGAGGCCGTTGAGCATCAAGATGGCAACAATACCAATTGTCTGCAATATCACGGCCAGCAACAAGGTCGCTATATCCAGCCCGCCGTAACCGGGAATGATTTTTCGCAGTGGGATCACCAGCGGGTTGGTGACCTTCACCAGAAACTGGCTGATGGGGTTGTAGAAATCGGCTTTAACCACCTGCAGCAGGAAGCGCAGCAGCATGGCCACCAGGTACAAACTTAAAAAGGTCTGTATCAGATAACCCGAAATTTCAGAGAGTGCGCCCATGGTGTTCTGTTCTCCTGTTAACCCATTTCCCGTGCCATTTCGGCAGCGCGATCTGCCGCAGCGCGCATGGCGCTGGCCACGATAGCGTCGAGACCGTTGTGTTGAAAGCTCTCCACAGCCCGCTGGGTTGTACCCCCGGGACTGGTAACCCGGCGGCGAAGTTCCGCCAGGGGCAAGTCGTTTTCCTGTGCCATTCTAGAGGCACCCAATGCGGTTTGGATGGTCATGGCCGAGGCGGTTTCCGGGTCCAGGCCCAGCTCTACCCCCGCCGCAATCATCGCCTCCATAAACAGGAAAAAATAGGCCGGGCCACTGCCAGACAAGGCGGTTATTGCATCCAGTGCCTGTTCTGAGGGCACCCAGGTGGTTATGCCCACGGCGGCCAGAATAGCCTCGGCATAGTCGCGCTGCACCCCGGATGCCTGTTCATTGGCGTACAGGGCACTGGCGCCGCAAGCCAGCAATGCGGGAGTATTGGGCATGCAGCGAATAATGGCGGCGCCGTCGCCCAGCCGCTTATGCATGCTGGCAATGGTAACCCCGGCTGCTATGGAAATGATGACAGCAGCACTGGCCTGTACGGCGGCGGCGATACTGGCCATTGCCTCTGCCATGACCTGGGGTTTTACGGCCAGAACGACCACATCGGCCTGCGCCACTGCACTGGCGTTGCTGTCACAAAGTTTGACCTGAGCGATGGCAGCGAGTTTTTCCAGGCTGGGCGGGTGTGGGTCTGCAACGCTGATACGGTCAGCCGGGTGGCCGTTTGCTACCAGGCCCCCGATGATACTGCTGGCCATGTTGCCGGCGCCGATAAAGGCGATATGTGGTTTGTGCAAAATATTGTCCAGTGTGCTTCGTAACTTGATGGCGCAGTATACACTGCGCCATGCCCTATCACCTGCTTCGGGGCCCGAAAATATCCGTGCCCACCCGTATCAGGTTGGAGCCGTGTGCAATGGCCAGTTCGAGATCGTTGGACATGCCCATAGACAGGGTATCCATGCCCGGCGCCAGCGCCTGCAGCTGCGCCAACAGCGCCCGCAGTTGCTCAAAATCCCCGGCCAGTTTCCCCCAGTCCGATGTTGGCGCGGGTATGGCCATTAGCCCCCGCAGTTGTAATTGCGGCAAGGTACTGATGGCCTCTACCAGCTCGGGTAATTCTCCCGGGGTGGCCCCGGATTTGCTGGCCTCCCCCGAGATGTTTACCTGCAGGCATATTTGTAGGGGGGGCAGCCGCTGGGGACGTTGTTCGCTGAGCCGGCGGGCTATCTTGATTCGCTCCACACTGTGCACCCAATCGAAATTCTCGGCGATGGCCCGTGTTTTATTTGACTGTATGGGACCTATGAAATGCCACAGTAGATCGAGATCCGCCAGGGCCGGCATTTTTTCCAAAGCTTCGCGCAGATAGTTCTCGCCAAAATGCCGCAGCCCACACTCGAAGGCAGCGCGAATGTCCCTGGCGGGCCGAGTTTTGCTGGCGGCTACCACACGGATGTCCTGCGTGGGGTGCTGGCTTTTTTGTGCAGCGAGACGTACTCTGTCGAGTAAGGTTGTTATGTTGTTGCCTATCAGTGCGTCGTTCATGCGGCTAATAGTAGCTGATTCCCGGCATAACAGGTGACATCAGAATAATATGGGCTGCGACAAGCCTGGCGCGACAAGGGGACAATATGGATATTACAGAGCTACTGGCATTTAGCGCGAAACAGGGGGCATCCGATTTACACCTGTCGTCGGGGCTGCCACCCATGATCCGGGTAGATGGCGATGTGCGCCGAATTAACCTGCCACCCATGGAGCACAAACAAGTTCATGAAATGATCTATGACATCATGAACGACAGGCAGCGCAAGGATTACGAAGAGTTCTTGGAAACGGATTTTTCCTTTGAGGTGCCGGGGGTGGCGCGCTTCAGGGTAAACGCGTTTAACCAAAACCGGGGGGCGGCTGCCGTTTTTCGGACTATTCCCTCGAAAGTGCTGACCATGGATGACCTGGGTATGGGGCAGGTATTCCGCGATATTTCCATGATGCCGAGAGGCCTGGTGTTGGTGACCGGGCCTACGGGTTCGGGCAAGTCTACCACCATGGCCGCGATGGTAGATTTTATTAATGACAATAAATACGAACACATTCTCACCATAGAAGACCCTATCGAATTTGTCCACGAGAGCAAAAAATGCCTGGTGAACCAGCGCGAAGTACACCGTGATACTTTGGGCTTTGGCCAGGCCCTGCGCTCGGCCCTACGCGAAGACCCCGACATCATCCTGGT
>SMVA01135272.1_pt1 | contig 26318 bp, 25 predicted proteins | sample 2456451 | NCBI WGS metagenome assembly SMVA01 (sample SAMN11095933, study PRJNA526329) | marine sediment metagenome | biome: Marine sediment; feature: Surficial sediment; material: Deep marine sediment; isolation source: Hadal surficial sediment | place: Pacific Ocean | collected 2014-05 | depth... | reverse complement strand
TGGCGGCGGCTTGTACAAGAGCACCGCGACGATTGCGATCCACGCCAACCTGCGCCCGGGCCACCCAACTGGCAGGATTACGTGCAGCAGTGGCAGTACCGCAACGAGAGCGAATGCGCCACCGAATGCCGGAATCGAAATCCGCAGTTGGGGACGTTCAGCAACGAATTTGACCAGCATCAGGACGATGCGGATGCTTTCATAAGCCCACCGGAGTAGCGTATCCCCCGCCGCCTGCAACGGGCCATCGAGCAACATGCCAAAAAGGCATAAGGGCACGGTGAAGAAATTGAATATCGGCAACGCCAGGAGGTTGACCAACGGTGCGGCGATTGCAACCCGATCAAAAACGAATACAGTGAGTGGAAACAGCCCGGCGAGCAACGCAAATTGCAAATAAACCAGGCGTCGCGTGTTGGTTGCGATAGGCGCCGCAAACTGACCAACATGGAAGACCGTTTGCGGAAAATATTGCTGCCCGCAAACATATAAAATACCTACCGCTGCGAACGACAGCATAAATCCGGGCAGCAAAATCGCGATCGGATCAAACACGAAAATGACCAGCCCTGGAATCGCCAGCATGGTGCCAATCGGGATTCGGCGGCGGAACGCCAGCGCAAAGGCAATGACCAGCGCCATCAGCAATGCGCGCTGAGCGGGAACTGCCATGCCTGACACCATCGCGTATGCGCCTGCGGCAAGAATCGCAACCAGCGCAGCCAGGTCCCGCACATTACGCCTGGTGCAAAATGGCGCGAGCAAAACCCGGCAAAGCAGAAAAATACTGCCTGCAGCGAGGCCGATATGCAACCCGGAAATCGCCATCAGGTGGCTGGTACCCGAGGCGGCATAGCGATCCCATTGTTCGCGCGTAATTTTGTGCCGCGCACCGACACCAATCGCCATGAGCACGGCAGCAGCATCGTCATCGGGCAACAACGCAGCAACGCGGGCGACGAAATGACCACGAATGCGCCCGATCAGGTCTGCGGGCAAAGCCCGCAATTGTCGATTTTCGCCATCGTCGAGAACGTAGCCGGTCGCGCCAATTCCTTTGCGAAACAGCCATCCTTCATAGTCAAAGCTGTGCGGATTGGCGTAACCGTGCGGCCGGCGCAACTTTACCTGCAGCCGCCATAACTCGCCCGCCGATGGCAGGTCCGGCGGTTGATACCAACTCATGCGCAATCGGCGCGGCAAATCCGGCCGGTCCACGGGCGCCGCGAAGAATCGTAACGTATCCGAAGCATATACGGGAAAATCAATGATATACGCATCGATTGTCAGCGCCTGATTCTGCCAGGAAGGATCGAGTCGATCGTCAATGTGGTTCTGTGCGGCATACCACATGAGCGTGAAACCAAGCAGGCAGGCGCCGGGAAGACGCAGCCTTGGGAAGAACAGGCAACCGACAGCCAGCGCTGCTGCCGGCCAGAACCATGCCGCGGCAGGCAATTGCTGCAAAATCTCCAGTGAGTACGCACCGGACAATATGCACAAGACAATAGCTGGCATACTCCGCTTCCCTGCGGTTTGTCGTTATCATGCCGCTCAACGCAGCGAACGCAACACACGATGGAAGCGAAACCGAACTGATATGCCAAGACGATTTTTTCGCAATATTGCCAAGAAAAGAGAGTACCTGCTGGATCAGTGGTACCTGGCACCTTTCAGTCACCTGCTCCACGACCCCAGGTTGTGGAGTGTGCGCCGACGCAACGTCGTGCCAGCTTTCGCCCTTGGCCTGTTTATTACCTGCCTGCCATTTCCCGGCCATATGCTCGGTGCCGCGTTGCTTGCGTTGGCCATGCGCATCAACATCCCGGTCGCCGCTCTCGCGACTGTCGTCAACAATCCGTTGACCGCCGGTCCCATCTATTATTCTGCATTTCAGCTTGGCGAATTAATGCTCGGGCTGGAACCACGCCCGTTTGATTTCGAATTGTCGTTATCGTGGCTGCTCGACGGGTTCGTCTACATCTGGCAGCCGCTGCTTTTGGGCTGTGTAATGATCGGCGCCATGTTCGCGCTGGTCGGCTACGTGGGGCTGAACCTGCTCTGGCGCTGGTCGATTGCCGACTATCTGGCCAAGCGGCGGAAAAGAGCTGCGTTGCGCGAATTTGCTGATTAGTCAGCCTGCACCAACCGCCCGTTTTCCAGCACCAGTATCCGGTCCATACGCCGCGCGATATCGTGATCATGGGTCACGATCACCAGGCTGGTCTTTAACTCCCGGTTCAGGTCCAGCATCAATTGCAAAATTTGCTCGCCGTTGCCGGCATCAAGGTTGCCGGTCGGCTCATCGGCCAGCACCAGTTTTGGCCGGGTAATCAACGCCCGTGCCACCGCCGCACGCTGACGCTCGCCCCCGGACAACTCGCCGGGTTTATGGTCCAGTCGTTCACCCAGGCCAACCCTGGTCAACAACTCACCCGCCTGCGCGAACGCCGCGCTCTTTTTGATCCGGCGAATGAGTAATGGCAGCGCTACGTTTTCGTGTGCGGAGAACTCGGGCAGCAGATGATGAAACTGGTAAACAAACCCAATGTAGCGATTGCGCAGGAAGCTTTTCTCTTTTTCATCGGTATTCGCAAGCGACTTGCCGTTGATCAAGACTTCGCCTGAGGTTGGATCATCAAGACCACCCATTATCTGCAACAGCGTTGTTTTACCGGAGCCGGATGAACCGATAATGGCCAGGCGCTCGGCTTCTTTGATGTGCAGGTCAACACCACTCAAAACTTCGAGTGTTGAATCGCCTTCACGAAATCGTCGCACAATGGAACGACAGGTAAGGACATCGCTATCAGTAGCAACTTCATTCATATCTCAGTGCCTCCGCCGGCATGGTGCGCGCACCACGCCAGGCTGGATACAATGTCGAAACAAGCGCCAATACGAGTGCGATGGAACTAATCTGCAATACATCTTTGATCCTCAGATCGGATGGCAGGTCACTGATGAAATAGACGTCTGCTGCGAGAAATTTGATACCGAATACAGTTTCCATGAACGCAACGATGTTTTCGAGATTGAGTGACAACAGGACACCGAGAATCGCGCCGGCCAGTGTGCCAACGACGCCGATGATTGTGCCCTGCGTAACAAATATTTTCAGGATGCTGGTGGGCGTCGCACCAACGGTACGCAAGATTGCAATGTCCGTTTGCTTGTCTTTGACGACCATCACCAGGGTCGAAACAATATTGAATGCAGCTACTGCAATTACCATGAGCAAAATAACAAATAGAATTGACTTGGTAATCTGAATCGAGCGAAAGAAGTTTACATGGCGACGTGTCCAGTCACTCACCAGCACGCCACCGCCGGCAGCAATCGCCACCCGTCGTACAACTTGTGCCGCGTCGAATATATCCGTCACGGAGAGACGAATCCCGCTGACGTTGTCAGACATGCGGAATAATTTTTGCGAATCGCGTATGTTCATAAACGCGAGACGGCGATCAAACTCGTACATACCCACACGATATATACCACTGACTGTGAATCGCTTGGTTCGTGGCACGATGCCGGCAGGCGTCACCATGCCCTCCGCCAGCGTCACCGTTATCTTGTCGCCAATCGATGCGCGCAACGTGGCTGCGAGTTCCACGCCCAAAACAATATTGAAGCTGCCAGGATTGAGGCTGGCCAAATCGCCCTCGATCATGACCTCATCGATACCTGATACCTGCGCCTCGAGTTGCGGATCCACGCCGCGAAACTGCGCGCCACTTAGTTGATGTTCAAATACCAGCAACCCCTGCCCGTTGACATATGGCGCTGCGGCGGCAACATCGGCTTGCGCTTCTGCAGTATCAACCCAGGCTCTCCAGTCCACTATGCCGCTATCCGTATTCTCGATCGTGGCGTGCGCCGACATCGCCAGCAGCCGATCTTTCAATTCCCGCTCGAAGCCATTGACGACGGAAAGCACGACGATAAGAACAGCCACCGCAATTGCTATTCCCAGCATTGATATTGCCGAGATCAGCGATATGAAGCCGTTGCTGCTACGTGATCGTACGTAACGGTTGCCCATCCAGTATTCGTATTTGCCAAACATATTCGACTAATACCGCAGCGCTATCGCGGGATTAACACGCGCTGCACGTCGTGCCGGGTACAGCGTCGCCAGTGAAGTCAGGACAAATGCAGCGACAGAAATAGTGATTACGTCTTCGGCTTCCAGCGTGGATGGAATCTGCGTTACGTAATAGACATCCCCCGGCATAATCTGAAAACCAAACAGCTGTTCGAGCACCGGCACAATGGTCGGGACATTGATGGCGAGTACTACGCCAGCGAGCACACCGAAAAACACGCCCAGCCAACCAATCACCGCACCCTGAATAAAAAAGATGCGCACGACATCGCCTGGTCCCATTCCCAACGTTCGCAATATAGCGATATCGCTGGTTTTGTCAGTAACAACCATGACCAGGCTGGCCACGATATTGAATGCCGCCACACCGATAATGAGAGACAGCAGCAACGACATCATCATTTTCTCAAGCCGAATGGCGCGGAAATAACTGGCGTTCGCTATGGTCCAGTCGCTGGACTTGAACCCGGAGCCGAGCCTCTCGGTTAATGCTGCCGAAATAAGTGGTGCAGCCATAACATCATTGGTCAGAAATCGGATAGCGCCGACCCGATCATCCAGAGACAAGATGCGCGCGGCGTCACTGATGTGAACCAGCGCCAGCATTGAATCGTGATCCTGCACGCCAGCTTCGAACACGCCGCGCACGATGAAGCGTTCAAGCACAGATTCCAGTGTGCCGTCTCCTGTCGGTCGCGGGATGAGCAGGACAACGCCATCACCAATTCTGACACCAAGATCCAGTGCGAGAAATCTGCCAAGAACGATACTGTGTGTGTCCGGCTGCAGTACTTCCAGACCTCCCTGCAGGAAATTGACAGTCCTGCCAAACATCGCCTGTTCTTTCCCGGGAAGGACTCCATTGACCAGGACAGCCTTGAGGTTGCCGCTGGTGCGAATCATACCCTCCATCTCGATAACAGGTGCGGCGGCTACCACACCCGGGTCCTGTTCGATTTCCTGCTGAACCTCTGGCCAGTTTTCCAGGGATCCGTCCGCACCCGTGACGTAACCGTGCGCCGTCATACTCAGCAAGCGGTCGCGAAGCTCGCCCTCAAAGCCATTCATTACCGACAATATTACGATTAATGCAGCGACCCCCAGCGCGATGCCGGCAAGCGAGATAAGCGTAATGAAAGAAACGAATCTCGTTTTTCGCTTGGCCCGCAGGTAACGGAGACCAACAAATAGTTCTACTGCTTTGATCATCCGGCGCATTAAAGCATATAAATGGACCGGAACCCGCGCGACCGCCCGCGATGAAATCCAGTAAAAGTGTGACCTGGGTCGCATTTGATCAGCCACTGCGCAAGTCAGGGTGGCGATGTCGGCCGGGTCTGCGCAATACTGAGAACCAGTTCAGCGTGACGACCAGCTGACGGTGCAAAAATCCTGTTGCAGCAACTGTTTTCGGCCTTGTGCGCAATGTATAGTCGCCGGGGCAGGCACCTGGAGAGGCTCCAATGACAAAAAAGATCAGCACAATTATTCTTCTCGCGCTTTCGTTCGGTTTAGGCGGCGTGATCAGCGCGGATACCCTGGACATGAGCAGCAGCGATCGCGCGGCAACTTTCGATCAGGCTGGCAAACCGACGCGCGGCATGACGCAGCAAAGCGTTGAGAGCAATTTCGGCAGCCCGCAAGCCGCTCGCAACGCTATTGGTGATCCACCCATTACTCGTTGGGAATACGCCAACTTCGTCGTATTTTTCGAATATGACCGGGTGATTCACGCCGTATCGAAATAGCCTGGCCTGAATACCAATGCATCTGTAAAGACGCGCACCCCGGTGCGCGTTTTTCGTTGTAGCGCAGGCGAAGAGTGACTGTGCGATAATTCGTGGCCCTTCTTTTCAGACAATCCAGTGGCGCGCTACCTATTATTTAACCCGGATACCAATGCGCGCGCCGCAAACGCCCTGCCCCCCCATTCAATAAGCTCGCTAGGAAGGCAGATTGGCGCAGCCGCCCCCCTGGTCGCGGTCGAGCTCGCACGTGCTTTGCGCAAGCCGCTGGTCGTCCTGGCCACCGATCCGCGTCACGCCGACCAGCTTGAAGCAGAAATTCGCTGGTTTGCCGGAGCAGACCTGCCAGTACTGCATTTCGTCGAGTGGGAGACCCTGCCCTACGACAGTTTTTCTCCGCACCAGGACATCGTCTCGCAGCGCCTGCAGGTCCTGGCGACGCTTGGAAAAATGCAACATGGCATCATCATTGTCTCCAGTCCCTCTCTGCTGCAGCGACTGCCGCCGGTAGACTACGTCGCGGCCCATACACTCATGTTGCAGCTTGGGCAATCCATCGACCGCCAGGCGTTTACCGATGCCCTGACCGCGTGTGGTTACCTGCGAATACCACAGGTATCCGAGCACGGCGAATTCGCTGTCCGTGGCTCACTGCTCGACGTTTACCCAATGGGGTCCACGGTCCCAATTCGCATCGATTTTTTCGATGATGAGATTGAGAGCCTGCGTCAGTTTGATCCGGAGTCGCAACTTTCCGGAAAAATAATCGACTCAATACGCATATTGCCGGCGCGGGAAATCCCGCTGGACGAAAGTGATGTCAAAAGCTTTCGGCATCGCTACCGCGAACGTTTCGAGGGCCAGCCATCGCGCTCACGCGTCTATCGGGAAATCTCGGATGGCATCGCACACGGTGGCATCGAGTATTACCTGCCATTATTTTTCGACACCACCGCCAGCTTCTTTGATTACCTGCCGCCGGATTCCGTGATTCTCGCACCGACCGACCTGCGCCCGATCATCGATCAGTCCTGGCAGGAGATAGGCGAACGTTACGAATTGTGCAGCCTTGATCGCGAACGCCCGATTCTGCAACCGCACGAAAGTTTTTTTACACCGGAAGACACGGAAAAAAAGCTGGCTTCTTTTCGCCGAATCGAATTCAGCGGCAATTCCCTGGAGGAATCCACAGGGACGCTGAATTTATCGACGCGAATGCCACCGGCATTGAAAATCGAGTCTCGATATGAAGATGCTGCCGCATCACTAATGCAGTTCCTGAATTCCTTTGACGGCCAGGTACTCTTTACTACCGATTCACCGGGACGACGAGAAGCCGTTTTTGATTTACTTTCCGGGCGCGGCCTTGACGTTTCCAGGGTCGAAGACTGGTCGTCATTCGTCGATTCTGAAATGCGCATCGGCATAGCCATCGCGCCGATCGAGTCTGGTGTTTTGCTACCAGCAAGCAGCGTCGCGATCATAAGTGAACAACAGCTTTTCGGCGAACAGCATCAACAGAAAAAACGCCGTCGACGCGCCGAACGGGATCCTGAGACTATTATCAGGCAACTCAATGACCTGCAGGAAGGCTCGCCCGTTGTACACGCTGAATACGGCGTCGGTCGTTATCTTGGCCTGATAACCCTGGAAACCGGCGGTACCAAGGGCGAATTCCTGCATCTTGAATACGCGGACGGTGACAAGCTCTACGTGCCGGTGCACGCGCTGGAGCTGATCTCCCGATACACCGGCGCAGCAGCTGAAAATGCCCCGTTGCATCGTCTTGGCACCGACCAGTGGTCGAAAGCGAAAAAACGCGCCATTGCAAAAATACGGGACGTCGCTGCCGAGCTGCTCGACATTTACGCTCGCAGGGCCGCGACGCCCGGTTTTCGATTTCACTGGTCCGAAGCCGACTATCGCGCCTTTGCAGATGGCTTTCCGTTCGAACCGACAGACGATCAGGCGCGGACAATCGATGAAGTGCTGGCCGATCTTGCGTCGGATAGCCCGATGGATCGCGTGGTATGCGGCGACGTGGGCTTTGGCAAAACCGAGGTCGCGTTGCGCGCCACCTTCGCTGTCGTTCATGGCGGCAAGCAAGTCGCGGTACTGGTGCCCACTACCCTGCTCGCCCAGCAGCACGGCCAGACATTTCAGGATCGTTTTGCCGACTGGCCGGTACGGGTCGAAGTCCTCTCGCGTTTTCGCTCTGCGAAGGAAACCAGGGAAATTGTCGAAGGACTGCGCTCGGGCAACGTCGATGTCGTCATTGGCACGCACCGCCTGTTGCAACACACGAAAGATTTCAAAGACGTCGGCCTGATTATAATCGACGAGGAACATCGTTTCGGCGTGCGTCACAAAGAGGCCATAAAATCCCTGCGTAGCGAAGTCGACGTTCTCACCCTGACGGCAACGCCGATACCGAGAACGCTTAACATGGCGCTTGGTGGCCTTCGCGAGATGTCGCTGATCACGACCCCCCCCGCGGGCAGGTTGTCGGTAAAAACATTCGTCAGCGAATGGAATGATGTCCTCATTCGCGAGGCCTGCCTGCGTGAAATCAAACGTGGTGGCCAGGTTTACTTCGTCCACAATCGTGTCGAAGACATCAATAGTGTTGCGGAAAAGCTGAAGAAGCTGGTTCCTGAAGCAGATATTCGGGTCGCCCACGGACAAATGCGAGAGCGCGACCTCGAGCAGGTCATGCTCGACTTCTACCATCGGCGTTTCAATGTGTTGCTGTGCACGACGATTATTGAAAGCGGCCTTGATGTACCGACTGCCAATACCATTATCATCAACCGGGCCGATCGTTTCGGGCTCGCGCAGTTGCACCAGTTGCGTGGCCGGGTCGGTCGCTCACATCATCGCGCTTATGCTTATCTTGTCGCGCCACCAAGGGCCGTTATGACGGCCGATGCGATAAAGCGACTCGAGGCAATTAACGCTCTGGAGGACCTTGGTTCCGGCTTCACACTCGCAACACACGATCTGGAAATTCGCGGCGCGGGCGAGTTGCTTGGCGATACGCAAAGCGGGCAAATACAGGCAATCGGTTTTTCGCTGTATACGGAGTTACTCGGACGGGCCGTGGATGCACTGCAGCGCGGTGATGTGGCGGACCTGAACAAGCCGCTGAATGCAGGTACCGAAATCAACCTGCACGTGCCGGCGCTGCTCCCGGACGACTACGTACCGGATGTTCACCTGCGCCTGATTCTCTACAAGCGCGTCTCCGGAGCCAAATCGCACAGTGAGCTCCGCGACCTGCAGGTGGAACTGATCGATCGCTTTGGCCTGCTCCCGGAAGCCGCTAAAAACTACATGCGCATCGCCGCCATCAAGCTTGACGCGATCAGGCTTGGCGTCGAGAAAATCGATGCGTCCGATGCGGGCGGCTACCTGATTTTCGCTGATCAAACCAGGGCAGACCCGCTCGAATTGGTCAAGTTGGTGCAAAATGACGGTCAAATCTATCGTATGCAGGGCGCACATCGACTACAGTTCCGTCTGGATCTTGCTGACATCGCTGATCGCTTTACTCAGGTCGAAAAGTTGCTGGATAAACTGACCGCAGACGATGTCGAAAACAAGGTAATGACGGGCTGATACCCGTGATGTACAGACTGAGATGAACAAATGACGTTTGACAGGCTCGTAGAAGAAAAGGGAAATTCCAGCTGGCGATACAAGCTGGCAGCCGGCGCATTGGTCGCTCTGGCTTCCGGCATTGCTCTCGGACAGCAGGTGGGTAATCCCGCCACCCTGGCTCCTGCAGAAGAAGTTGAGCCGATTCCGCGCTACAAAGTTGAGCTTATCGTATTCGAGTACAACGCCGGCAACGCCGCTGACATGGAGCTTTTCGCACCCGACCTTGAAACAACGCAGCCACTGGTGTTTGCGGACGACGTCGCGGTCGAGGAAGAAATTCTGCCACCTCCATTTGCTGAAGAAGAACTTATCCTGAAGGAAATATCGACCCACGAGCAAGCGGGCCTCAAAGTTCTTGATCCGTCGGAGTATGTGCTCAATGACATCTACGACAAGCTGGTCGAGCTCGATGCTTACACGCCGTTAGTGCGCACCGCCTGGACTCAGGAAACCATTGAGGAGAATCTGACCACGCCTATAAAACTGCGTCGGCTCGGGAATTCGCCGTTGCGACTAAATGGTACCGTCACGCTGTATCTCAGTCGGTACCTGCACCTGGTTGTCGATCTTGCGCTGGATGAAAAAACAGCCCGACCTGACCCTGATGCCCAACCTGACCCAGCGGATCGTGCGCCCTACTACGGCGACAACCGCAACCGGTCCGATGACGACTTTGGTTACGCACAGGAATATCAATCTGCGCCCGTTCACTTTCGAATCGAGGAAGATCGTATCGTCAGGAATGGTGAATTACGCTACTACGACCATCCCAGGTTTGGCGTATTGGCCAAAGTAACGCGCGTTGAGGAAGTCCGGCAGGAGATTGGGACGACGGCGCTACCGATCAGCAGCACGGCCAACTAGTTACTTCTGCAGAACGCTGCTGAGAAAGTCCTTGGCATTCGAACCGTCAGATCCCGCCTGCACGACATTGGTGTGATAGGAAACCGTTACGTATTTCGCCACCCTGGAACGCGGGTGATGCAGACCCAGTCCGCGCACCGCCGTCGAAATCTTCGCCGCGAAGTCACCCACGCCATCTTCATCGGATGCGTGTGACAAAACGACCAGCCGATCCACATCCTTATTTTCGATTCTAGCCGCGACGTCGCTGGCGCGCCGCAAACAACGTCGAATAGCCTGGGCCACGCGCCGCTGACATGAATCTGCGGCATGCCGGCCGAAGACTTCGAGGTACGCATCGAAATCGACCAATGTGAACGCCACCAGCGCAAGCGAGGATTTTTCGCGGGCGGCAACCGCCCAATCATGTTCCAGCACCTCCTTGAACGAGTTTTCGTTCAGGAAGCCGGTTACCGCGTCATCCCGGGACAGGTCGCGGATTCGCCGCTTGGCTTTTAGCAGTTCCTGTTGAATATCACCATCGGCAGGATAAACAGATCCTGTTCCACTGCGCCAATAGGCAGCGTAATAGCTGGCACTCTCACCTTTAGCAGCGGCCAGCGGTTTCAGGAGCAGGAGATAGTCGCGGCCATCAAGTTCGACGGCAATGCTGGTTTCGTGGCGCGCTCTTACGCTTTCACTGATCTCAAGCGCGAGATCGCGACCGACCATGTGTTCCACAACATCGGCAAACGGTTTATCGAGAACTTCTGTATCGCTGGCGAGAGACTGGTATGCGGCGTTGCACAAGACGACCGGCCAGTCCGGATGATCGATCTGCGCAACCAGAACAGGTTCTGCCGAATCGGCAATAACCTGCTGCAGGATTTTGGCCTGTAATTTTTTCATTTTTCCAGATGCTCCGCTGCCACGTCACAATGCTCATGGTGCAACAAGGCCACCTTTGTCGAACCGCTACCGGGCTGACGGCGAAAAAAATGCAGCAAGAAGCGCCATAGCCTTGGTTCTGGCCGCCATCGTACTCGTTTCCACCTCCGCGTGTATCGCATTTTCGCTGCGCCCTGCTGCATAATTGACGATGAGCGACAGGCACGCATAGTCCATGCCCAGTTCCATCGCCAGTGACGCCTCCGGCATCAAGGTCATGCCAACGTAATCGGCACCATCGCGCTCCAGCCTGTCCACTTCGGCCGCCGTCTCGAGACGTGGCCCTTGTGTCACTGCGTAAACACCACTGGCGTGAACGGCAACATTCGCCGCCGCAGCGGCGCGCAGCAGCCCTTGTCGCGACGACCCCGCAAATGGCTCGGTAAATTCTATGTTGACGATCGCGTTGCTACCATCGTAAATACTGTGCTCCCGATCATGCGTATAGTCGATGAGTTGATCGGGCACGGCGATCGCACCTGGATGAATATTCGTTGCGATGACGCCGACGGTATTCAATCCAATGATGCAATCGACCCCAAGCTGCTGCAGCGCTTTCATGTTTGCCCGGTAGTTGATTTTGTGCGGCGGTATGCGGAAATCATCACCGTGTCGTCCGAGAAAGAGTACTGGTCGATCACCAAAGACCAGCGCACGAATCGGACTGGATGGTTCGCCGAAATCTGTTGTGACGACCTGCTCGGCCGAATCAGCGGCCATTTCCTGAAGACCGCTACCGGCGATGATGGCGTATTTTTTTTCTGCTCTTACCACTGTCTGCATCCTGACGAAAGAATTGATCAAATAATTAAGGTCCGGTCCATGAAGGCTTTACGGGCCACCCTGAAATTAGCCGGTCAGATAATAAAATCCTGGCCGGCATAAAGCGACCCAAAACAGGCTTCCATCCTCTATACTTTGTAGGTCGGTGTGCGAGATTTATGCCAGATCACTGATGATGAGGAACCAGAACAAGTCGTGCGAATAGCACAGAGGAGGATTTATGGGCGCATTTGAGAATGCCAGGAAGTTTTTTGACGCTTGCGACAAGCCGGCAGGCTGGGCTGGTTGCAAGCAATACGTAGCGGACAACGCCTCATTCGTCGCGCAAAGTGAACCCCTGGCCGAGATCACTACAATAGAAGGTTATTGCGAATGGATGGCGGCTTTCGGCAATGTAACCGTGCCGGGGGCAAGCTACGATTTGCACACCAACAGTTACGACGAGGATAGCAATACGGCCGTATTTTTTGCGACTTATCACGCGAAGCACACCGGCGAAGGCGGGCCCGTGCCGCCAACCCAACAAGAAACCCATTCGCACTATGTTTATGTTCTATCCATGGACGCCGATAACAAGGTAGAGAAAATGGTCAAAATCTGGAACGCACCCTGGGCGTTAAAAGAACTGGGCTGGATGTAAGACTGCCAGGTTTTGCGATGACGTGTCACTGATACAAAGCGCTCACCGCCATATTCCAGTCGATGCCGCCACCGTTGTATTTGCTCACACAAGTGTTCGCATCGATGAACAAGTCCTCGTAACGATTGCGCATACGCTCAGTAATTGTGAGCGTGGTGGAAAACGCCGGGATGTAGCCGGTCCGGGCAAGGAGTTCCCCGTTGGGATTTCGGAACTCGACCCTCCCCTCGGCGTTTTTCGTGCAGGAAAAGCCACCCTCATGCACCAGCCGGTGATGATGGCGACAAAGCTGCACCAGATTGGCAAGACTGGTCTCACCACCCTTGCTCCAGTGCTTGATATGGTACCCGTCGATGTAATGTTTCAGCGTACAGGCCGGAAACTGGCAGCCCTCATCCCTGGCTTTTATTGCTCTGCGCATGGCAGGCGGGATAATTCTCGATTTTCTGCCGATATTGAGCGGCGTACCGTCTTCATCTTTGGTAAGAACACTGATCCCGGCATCACAACACAGACGTCTCGATGTTTCCGCGGAAACATGCGGTCCGTTTTCCAGGTGGGAGATGTCGCCCTCTGCATTGGTCAGTGTTTCCGCGGAAACATGTAACACCACCTGGTACCGATCCGCAGTGGATGAGGATGCAGGACCATTGGCGAGGTAGCTTTCGGCAATATTGACCAGGGCATCGGCTCTTTGCTTGTCCCAGCCTTCTTTTCTTTGTGGCACGACGTTCTGCTTATTCTCGCCTTCCTCGAGGCCCGATGTTTCCGCGGAAACATCGGTTTCGGGAGGGTCTGTCTGTTCCATCGCCAGTTCGATGGCTTTCATGATCAGTTCGGCCTTTTCTGCCGGTAAGCGGGCTTTGATGACCATGGTGCCATTGGGCTCGTAGTAGACGTGCAGTGCGCGTTCTTCATGCTGCTTTTGGGCATCGCTCGTGCCCACATGTCACTAAAGGTCAGTCCGCAATCAGCGGTGATTGTTCAATCATCCAATCAGGCGGACTGGAGTTCGGCGGAGACGTAAGTGATGGCGATGCTGGATGATGTGGGCATGGGAGCACCTTTGAGGAGGTCATTGTGATGCTGGGATTATGTAAGGGGTATCCATTTAGCTCCACATGATACAAGATGTAGTGGTGCCGGATAAGCCGAAAATGCCTGTTGCAGGTCGCGATTATCCGCGAACCTGGGATCAATTCCTCGATTGGTTTCCTGACGATGAGGCGTGCCGCCGGTATCTTGAGGGCATACGCTGGCGTGACGGTTTTGTATGTTCAAGCTGCGGCGAAATTGGGGAGGCATTCCACGGCAGCCGTGGTCGCTGGATCTGCCGACATTGCCGCCACCAATGCTCGGTGACAGCCGGCACAATTTTTGACAAGACGCGCACGCCCCTGAGGAACTGGCTGGCGGCGGTGTGGTATGTCGTCAACCAGAAACAGGGTGTAAATGCGTTGGGCCTGCAGCGAGTCCTGGGCTTGGGCAGCTATCAAACGGCGTGGGCGATGTTGCACCGCTTGCGGCGTGCCATGATCCGACCGGGTCGAGAACGTCTGCATGGTGTGGTGGAGGTAGATGAGTGCTTCATCGGCCGATCCCCGCCCAACTCGACTCGAGATACCAAGAAAAAACAGAAGCTTACAGAGCAACGCAAGGCACATAGCACAATCGTAATGATTGCCGTAGAGATCAAGCAGCCGAAAGGTTTTGGCCGCATACGACTGCAGCGTGTCACCAACAAGTCCGAGAAGGCCGTGCTGCCGTTTGTGTTCGACGTCATCGAGCCCGGATCCTTGGTTCGTACCGATGGTTCCGAGGCGTATCGCAAAATAGACCGTCGTGGATACCGCCGTGAGCGCATCGTCATGCTCGGAGCGAAAGATCCGGCACACGTAACGATGCCCGGCGTACATCGGGTAGCCGCTCTTCTGAAACGTTGGCTTTTGGGGACCCATCAGGGGGCAGTGCAGCCAAAGCAACTCGACTATTACCTCGACGAGTTCACCTTCCGCTTTAACCGTCGAACCTCACGCTCGCGCGGCTTGCTTTTCTACCGAATGCTCGAGCAAGCGCTGGTGACCGAACCCGTAACCTATGCTCAAATAGCCGGAAAGGTGAAACACAAGATGTAGGGGGTGGTGGAGCAGAGTGGATACCCCTTGATTATGTACACCATTATAAGCTTATCTCGCTGTTTATTAAAGAGAATAATGACTCAATGCCCGGCGCAGAATTGACTGATTTGCGACTGAAGTCGCGAATGGAACGAGGCTTGCGGTTTGGAATCATTTAGAGATTCGTATGGAACTGATGCGTCAGTTGATCTGTCATCAGGGTCGCAATCGCCCGTCGGGACGGGCTCCAACATGACGTATGAACTGGGGTTGTAGTCAATGAGGCCTGCGCGCCGACTGGCGTATTGCTGTCGCAAGATTGTCGCTCGAATGACGTTGTCCGACTCGTGGTTTTGCAAAGATAATCGTGTTCCTGTTACGCCGGAGAGAGGGACCCTATAATGGACATGATGATTAATCTTGAATTGGTTAGAGCGCTTCGCCGGCAAAATTCCTGGTCTCAGGATCAGCTTGCGGCAATTGCTGGTATTAGCCTGCGCACCGTGCAGAGAATTGAGAAGGATGGCAGGAGCTCGCTGGAGTCAAAAAAAGCGCTGGCAGCCGCATTTGAAATTGACGCCCTAGATCTGGAAGTAAATTCCAAAGCGGTTGATATCGCCGCCACCAATCGGCGCGGCCAAAAGTATGGTTATGCGGGCGCAGCGCTTGGCTTTATCGGTGCCTATACTGGAATTACGCTGGATTTGATCGGCGGCGGGATGACGATTGGTGAGGCCGGCGTGTATTTCGGCATCGTTGCTGCGCTCTTCGGCAGTTCCTGCTCGGCCATTGGCTTCTTTTCCAGGCAGCGAATACACAAAACGGCCGCAAGCCCGTAATTTCCGAATCAGGCGTCCAGCTTGAGTTCCGGCCGGTCGAGCCAGTGATGCAGCCGATCGGTTGCCACGTGCCACTCTTCGCTGGCGAGTAACGTCTCGCGCATTACCTGTCCGGTCCCATGCAGGCGTGCCAGGCGGACCAAAGAGAGTGGATTCGAGTATTCCCGTAAAGCTGCAACGGTTGCGCCGGCGGCCGGCCGATCGTTGCACACCAGCACCATGTCACAGCCCGCTTCCAGCGCCAGTTTCGTCCGTGCCGGCATCGAGCCGAAGCTCTCCGTGGCCTGCATACTCAGGTCGTCGCAGAAAACGGCACCATCAAAGCGTAGTCGCGAGCGCAGCTGGTTCTGGATCCAGTAAGTCGAAAAACCTGCCGGTGCCGGATCCAGCTCTGCATAGACAACATGTGCCAGCATGACGCCGGCCAGCTGGCGCTTGCGGATCATTCTGTCGTAGGGCTGCATGTCGTCCAGTAAATCGCCATAACTGCGCCGGTCAATGGGTAGATTCTTGTGGGAATCTGCGACGACTGCGCCATGGCCTGGGAAGTGTTTGCCAATTGCCACCATGCCGGCGCTGCGCAGACCAAGCGCAAACGACCCGGCCAGGTCGGCGACCACATCCGGTGTCTTGTGAAACGCGCGATCACCGATGATTTCGCTCACACCCCAATCGATGTCCACACAAGGTGCAAAACTCAGATCAATATCCATCGCTCGCAGTTCCGAGGCGCTCAGCCAGCCGGCAGACTTTGCCAGTGACAGCGCAGCCTCCGGATCGCTGTCGTATTGCCGCCCCAGCTGGCGCATGGGAGGAATAGTGCTAAAGCCCTCACGAAAGCGCTGCACCCGCCCACCCTCGTGATCGACCGCAATCAGCAATGGCGGGCTGCGGACGGCTCGAATTGCGGACACGAGCCCGGCGAGTTGTCCCGGCGACTCGTAATTGCGGCTGAATAACACGACGCCACCTACCGCAGGCTCGCGCAGCAGCGTGCGGTCGGCCGAGGTCAGCGCCAAACCCTCGATATCGAGCATTACGGGTCCCAGTGCCATCTCCTAAGACTAGCAGCTTGCCGTGAAACCCTCATTCAATTTTGGAATTCAAAATAAGTATTTGTTATTACTTGTCTTTATGAAACACGGCGATGGACTCGACGTGCGCGGTGTGCGGGAACATATCGATTATTCCGGCCGCCTCCAGCTGATAGCCCTGCTCGTGCACCAGGATGCCTGCGTCCCTGGCGAGCGTGCCCGGATGGCAGGAGATATAGACAATCCGCTCGGCACCAATCCTGCCCATGTCACTGATCAGCTCCTGAGCCCCGCTACGGGCCGGATCCAGCAAGACACGATCCCAGCTTTCGCTGTGCCAGCGTTCCAGGCTGTCGGCGACGCACAAATCGGCACAGCGAAACTCGCAGTTATCAATACCGTTGCGGGACGCATTGTGACGTGCCCGTTCAACCTGGCGCACCGCCCCTTCAATGCCAAGTACATGTCCCGCTTTGCGTGCCAGTGGCAACGAAAAGTTGCCGATGCCGCAAAAAAGGTCGAGTACACGATGCTCGGGGCCCGGTTGCAGCAGGCGAATCGCCGCGGCCACCATCAGGCGATTTACCCTGCTATTTATCTGGATGAAATCCGTTGCCTCGAATTCGATTTCAATAGCAAAATCCGGCAACGTATAAGTCAGTGGCAAGTGCGCTGACCCTGGCTGCAAAGCTTCGATAGTATCCAGACCACCGCTTTGCAGTGCCACCTGTATCTCGTACTCGCTGGCAAAGGCATGCAGCAACGCTTTGTCCTCATCCGTTGGCGGATCGAGCACCCTGAATACGAGTGTCGTCACATTGTCGGCAACCGCCACTTCGATCTGCGGCAACCTGCTGCGAATGCTTAAACGTTCGATGAGTTCGCTTAATGGATCAAGCAGACTATCGACCGGCTTCGACAACACCTCACAGCGGTGCATGTTGGTCACAAACGGGGCGTGCCGTTCGCGAAATCCCACCAGGACCCGGCCTTTGGCGAAAACGTCTTTGACGGCGAGCCTGGCCCGACGCCGATAATTCCAACTGCCCTCGGCGGAGTCATCACAGATCGGCGCCAGCCATTCCTGCGGCTCGACCTGGCCAATGCGCTGCAGGCTGTCTGCCAGTGCGCTTTGTTTGATCTCACGCTGCTGGTCCGCGGAGATATGTTGCAGCGAGCAGCCACCACAGGTACCGAATGCGGCACAGCGAGGCTCAATTCTCTGGCTGGCCGGTTGCAGAACTTCCAATAGCTCCGCCTCGTCGAACTTCCGGCGGCGTTTGCGCCGTTGAAAGCGAACCAGTTCGCCCTGTAATGCACCCGGGACAAAAACCTTTTTACCCGAGACGGCGGCAATGCCACGGCCATCGTGGGTCATCGACTCGATTCGAGCCGTCTCTGGTTCACGTCGTTTCGCCATAAAATTATTCTTTTGGCCAGGCCGCGACGAATTCCGTGAGGTGCGGCTGGTCCATGGCAATAATCGTTGATCGTACGAGGTCTAACTCACGTTGCAGACCCGTCTCATCCAAATTGCCACGCATGAACTCAAAGCGCAGGTACACAAGGTGGGTGTTCAGGACATCGGTCTCACAGTAATTGCGTATTGCATCGATTCCGCCATCCAGCCAGCATGGCCAGACGTTGTCGCCGCTCATGCCAAGTTTGCCGGGAAACCCGAGCAACACGGCCATCTGGTCCAGACTCGCCCGGCCGCGCATCTGAAACCCGGCCAGCACGTCCATCAGGTCGATATGGCGCCAGTGAAACCGGCTCAGATAATTGTTGTAGCGAAAATCGCGCTCATTATCGCCGGTTTCCCAGTAGCGCGGTGCCTGGATGCCGTGTTTCAGCGCACGGTAATGCAATACCGGCAGGTCGAAGCCACCGCCATTCCAGGAAACGAGCGTCGGTGCATAGCGTTCGATTCCATCGTAAAAGCGGCGGATTATTTCTGCCTCGTCCGCATCCTTGTCGCCCAGGGTCCAGACGCGAAACGTGTCGCCACTGCGTAGTGCGACGGATATCGCGACAATTCTTTGCACGTGTAACGGCAGGAACTCGTTACCCGTCTCCTGTTGGCGCTTGAAGAACATGGCCGTGCCGACGTCCTTGTCTGACAGGCCTTCCAGGTTCCACATGCGCCGGCCGAATTCCACATCCGGAATCGTCTCGATATCAAAGGAAAAACAATGCATTAAGACAGTTTCTTAAGGTTATCTTCAGTTTGAATTGCTCGTTCAACAACGGCAAACGCGATGATCAGCCCGGCATCGTCGCTCAGGCTGACGTGGCCGGAGCCAATTCCAAGCCGTTGACAGACACCCTGCCCCCGCTCTGACCAGATTACCTCCGGACGGCCCCATTTATTGTTGACGATGCCGACGTCCCGGATCCACATGCCATGCGCGAAGCCGGTTCCCATGGCCTTGACGGTCGCCTCCTTGGCCGCAAAGCGCATGGCGAGAAAGCGGATCGGCCACTTGTCGCGCTCGAAGAGATCACGCTCCTCGTCCATCAGCAAGCGCGCAACGAAATGATCGCCAAAGCGATCAAAAGTTGACTGAATTCGTGACAATTCCACGATGTCCGTGCCAATGCCGAAAATCATCCGCTTTTTCTGGCGTCGTTCAGCAGCGATTTGATTTCGCTAACGGCGGCGGCAAGTCCGACAAAAACACTTCGCCCGATAATCGCATGGCCGATATTCAACTCGACCAGTTGCGGTATGCGCGCTATCGGCGTGACATTGTCGCAATGCAGCCCGTGCCCGGCGTTGATGACCAGGCCAAGCCCGTGCCCGTAAGCGGCAGCATCAGCCACACGCTTTAATTCGACCTGCTGCTCAGCACCGCTGGCATCGGCAAATGCGCCGGTGTGCAACTCGACAACGGGAGCGCCGACGGCCACAGCAGCGTCGAGCTGGTCTGGTTCCGGATCGATGAAAAGTGATACACGGATGCCGTTTGTCGCGAGCTCGGCACAGGCGTCAGCAATTTTGTCCTTTTGTCCTGCGACGTCCAGCCCACCTTCCGTGGTCAACTCCTCGCGTTTTTCCGGCACCAGGCAACAGTCCTGCGGCCCTAATGCTGCTGCGATCTTGAGCATCTCGTCGGTGACCGCCATCTCCAGGTTCATATGTGTCTGCATCACCTCCTGCAGGCGACCAAGATCGGCATCCTGGATGTGTCGGCGATCTTCACGCAGGTGCAAAGTGATGCTGTCCGCGCCGGCCTTTTCCGCCAACAACGCGGCTTCTACCGGATCGGGGTAGCGGGTGCCTCTGGCCTGGCGCAGGGTCGCGACATGATCGATATTGACGCCAAGGTGCAAGTCTGTACTCATTTGCAATTAAATATCCCTGTCACTCAAGTCGCGCGGCGAATGTCCCGCATTACTTTGCGGCTCTTTAGTTCTTTGCCATCGAGGTGATAGGCGATGACGTGCCGCAATAATCTACCCGCATTTTTTAGTGCGGCAGGCTCTGAAAAATCCTGCCGTTGCACGGCAGCGAGTTCTTCGCCTGTGAAAATCATCGGTCCTTCACGATCGCGCACCGGCACGGGTCCCTGCTCCGCCCTGTATTCATACCGAATTTCCGGACGGAGTTTGGCCTGACTCTCCGTATCATGATCGAGATTGAGGGCGTAGCCAAGCAAACGCAGCAATTCCATTTCAAAACTGCGCAAGGTCGCGCCAATATCGCGGTTTCCTGCCAGACCGGCAATGGTAGCTGCATAGGCAGCATGGATTTCAGGTTGTGGATCATGCCGGTGCAGCAGGTGTAGCAGAAGCTCGTTTACGTAGTAGCCCGACAGGAGCGCATCGCCGCGGAGTGAAATCGGGGCACCATTCATTTCAGCGCCCGTTAAGGTGCCCAGATCAGTGCGCATAACCCAGGACAACTGCAGCGGCGTAAACGGTCGCAGATAGCCACGCAGTTTTGATTTAGAAGAACGAGCACCTCTGGCAACCAGTGACAATCGACCGTGTTCGAGGCTCAGGATATCGAGAATCCGGCTGGTGTTGCGAAACGGCCGGTGGTGCAGCACCCAGGCCGGTTCGTTGAACACACGTTTGCTGGTCTGCACTTTTAGATTGACTCGTAGCCGAGGCGCAACAATTCCTGCTCATTGTCAGACCAGTTGTCTTTTACCTTGACCCATAGCTCCAGGTGAACCGGCACACCAAACTCGGCTTTCAACTCGAGCCGCGCCGCGCGCCCAACTTTCTTCAGTAGCCGCCCACCCTTGCCAACAACAATGCCTTTCTGGCTGTCCCGATCAATCCAGATAATGGCATTGATCTCGATACCGTTGTCATCTCTGGCAAACCGTTCTACCTGTACCGTCAATCCGTACGGAACTTCCTGGCGAAGCGCCAAAGTCAGTTTTTCACGAACGACCTCGGCGATACGGAAATTCTCGCTACGATCGGTAATCATCTCTTGCGGATACAGCGGCGACGACTCCGGCAGAAAACCCGGCACAAGCCCGACCAGTCTGTCTACATTGTCATGCGATCTCGCGGATATTGGCACGACCTCGTTGAATTCGTAGCGTGCGGACATTTCAGCAATCGCCTGCAACAACATTTCCCGCGGATGGACTTTATCGATTTTGTTCATTACCGCGATCACCGGCGCGGATGTCGTCTGCAAGCGCTCCAGCACATCCTGGTCTTCCACCGTCCAGCGGTTAGCCTCCGTGACAAACATAATGACGTCGGCATCGATGAGTGCATTGGCTGCCGTACGATTCATCATGCGGTTCATGGCTTTGCCCGCCTTGCGATGCAGTCCGGGGGTGTCAACATAGATCGCCTGGAATTCGGCATGCGAATCAACACCCAGAATGCGGTGCCTCGTCGTCTGTGGCTTCGGTGTAACGATACTGATTTTGCTGCCGAGAATCGTATTGACCAACGTCGACTTGCCAACGTTCGGACGGCCGACGACCGCCACAAATCCGCAATGATAAGGTGTATCGCTCATTACTTATCCAACTTAGCAACTGATTCGAGCATTGCCAACGCCGCTTCCTGTTCAGCGTCACGGCGTGTTGAACCCCGGCCATAAGTTGTGACTTCGAGTTCCGGGATACTGCAACTGAATTCGAATGACTGTTTGTGCGCCTTACCGGTAGCATTTTCCATGGCATAGACCGGCAACGCCAGCCCCCTGCCCTGCAACAGTTCCTGCAGTCGTGACTTCGGATCACGCAGATCCGCGCCATCCGGTATGTCCTGCAGCCGGTCTCCATAGGCAGCACAGATCACCTGCCGCGCAGCGACGAAACCGGCGTCGAGATAAACAGCGCCAAATATCGCCTCCAGCGTATCCGCCAGAATCGACCCGCGCCGGTAGCCGCCTGATTTCTTCTCGCCCGAGCCGAGAATCAGGTGCTCGCCAATACCCAGCGAAAGCGCTACTTCGGCCAGGGTCACGTCGCGCACAAATGATGATCGCAGGCGACTAAGCTGACCTTCGCTGGCTTGCGGCTTTTCGCTGAATACGATATCTGAAATGATGACCTGCAGTACCGCATCACCAAGAAATTCAAGCCGCTCGTTGTTCGGCCCGTGGGCACTACGATGCGTCAGGGCCTGACTGAGCAATTGCTCATCGGCAAATGAATAGTCCAGCGAATTTTTCAGCCAGGTGGTGGCTTTGTCCAAGGTTAATTGCTCAGATTAGGGCAGGTCCGGCGGACGATTATAGGGGTTTTTGCTGCCGGTGGCTGTATCGTCTACACCCTGGCGGAACATCGGACGATCAGCGGCGAATCGTAACCCGTTTATCAAACTTGGCGGTAAAGTAAATATTGCCAATGAATGGCACGGTGTGATCGTACACCGCCTCGACCAGAAAGCCGCCGTTGTCCGGCGTTACCTTGATGTCGCGGGCGGTGATGATGGAAACGCTTTCCACATCAAAACGACGCTGGATCGATCTGCGAATCGCGGTTCGTGAAGGGTTTTGGCTGTCGAATTCCTTATATGCCCCATCCAGGACACCTGCCACCTTCATGTAATTCAGGTAAATCGGCGTCAGACGTAAGCCACCGAAAGCAAACAAACCGATGAAAACCACGAGAATCATGATGCCAAGGGCCGTCATGCCATCTTCGCGCGGCACCGATCGTCCACCGAGGCCCACGTTCTGCAAGAAACGTCGTGCCGGTTTAATTCTGCGGTTGGCGGAACCGTTCATCTGATTCACTCCAGGATTCAATAATTTACGACAAATATCACATTGCCAAGCGAGATTTTCAGTGATTTTAACGGCAAAATCAGTGACTTGCACCTCATTATTGAATCTTTCTCCCAATTCGGCTCCAGGTTGGCCATTCCAGGCCATCCATGTGCATCCAGATACGCACAGCCTCACCGACCAGGTGAGTCTCCGGAATCGCCCCTATGTAGCGGCTGTCCTGAGAATTGTCGCGATTATCCCCCATCATGAAATAGTGCCCTTCTGCGACCTCGTACACGCCCTCACGCGAACGGATACTAAGATCTGCAATACGGATTTGGTGCTCCCGATCGTCGAGTTGTTCGATAAAAATCAGTCCGGAGGCATTCAGTTCTGTATCCGGGTGTTTTATCAGGGGCATTAGCCGGCCATTGATGGTGACCTGATGATCCTGATAAACGAGCGTGTCGCCCGGCAAACCGACGACCCGTTTGATGTAGTTGATGCTGGTATTTGAGGGCAGGCGAAAAACAACGACGTCACCTCGTTGTGGTTCACTGATCTCGATGAATTTCTTCTCTATGACCGGCCAGCGCAAACCGTAGGAATATTTTTTAACAAAAATATAGTCGCCCTGCAGCAACGTCGGCATCATCGAACCCGATGGAATTCGAAACGGTTCAAAAATAAATGAGCGGATAATCAAAACAAAAAGCAGTACGGGAAAGAACGATCTGGAATACTCGATTATCGTATCAAGGACCCGGCCGCCCACCCCGCCGGCCGCCGTACTGCGTTTCTCATAATAGAAACGATTGAACGCAACCACAGCACCAGTGCCTGCGGATAACAACGTTAAAATCAATGCCAGGTTTACACTCAATTTATTATTCTCAACGATCAACTCGCAGAACCGCCAGGAAGGCTTCCTGCGGTATTTCTACAGAGCCGATTTGCTTCATTCGTTTCTTGCCCGCTTTTTGTTTTTCGAGCAATTTGCGCTTGCGACTGATATCTCCGCCATAACATTTGGCCGTCACATTCTTTCGCAGTGCCTTGACAGTACTGCGCGCGATCACCTGCCCACCAATAGCTGACTGAATCGCCACATCAAACATCTGGCGCGGGATCAGTTTATGCATTTTTTCAACCAGGACGCGACCGCGTGCATGGGCCTTGTCACGATGCACGATAATCGATAATGCGTCAACGCGCTCCTTGTTGATGAGCGTATCGAGACGCACCAGTGGCGCAGCCTGAAAGCGTTCAAAATGATAATCAAATGACGCAAAGCCACGGCTCACCGATTTCAGGCGATCGAAGAAATCCAGCACGACCTCGGCCAGCGGCAGCTCGTATTCAAGCGAAACCTGCCCACCCAGGTAACGCAGGTGCCGCTGCACACCACGTTTCGCTATGCACAGTTTCATGACAGCACCCACATGTGCATCGGGAACCAGGATATTTGCCGTAATGATTGGCTCGCGAAGCTCTGCAATGTCGGTGACCGGTGGCAATTTCGACGGGTTGTCGACGTATTCGATTTTGCCGTTGTTCAATTCGACTTCGAAAATCACGGTCGGTGCAGTCGTAATCAGATCGAGTCCGTATTCGCGTTCCAGACGCTCCTGAACAATTTCCATGTGCAGCATGCCAAGAAACCCGCAACGAAAACCGAAACCCAGTGCAACTGAAGTTTCCGGCTCAAAATGCAAAGCGGCATCGTTAAGGCGAAGTTTTTGCAGCGCCTCCCTGAAATTCTCGTAGTCGTCGGAACTAATCGGGAACATACCAGCGAATACACGCGGCTGAATGTGTTTGAAGCCGGGCAACGGCTCCGAGCAGGGACTGTTGGCTAGCGTCAGCGTATCGCCAACCGGCGCGCCATAGATGTCTTTTATCCCGGCAATTACGTAGCCGACCTCCCCCGTTTCCAGAGACTGCCGATCCTCCATTTTTGGCGTAAAACTGCCGACCTTATCGGCGACGTACGCGCGTCCCGTTGACAACACCATGATCTTGTCGCCTTTTGGCAACCGGCCATTGACAATACGCACCAGGGAGACGACACCGACGTAATTGTCGAACCAGGAGTCAATAATCAGTGCCTGCAGGGGACCCTCCGGATCACCTTGTGGTGGCGGTATGGTTTCAATCAGGCGTTCGAGCAGTTCCGGGACACCTTCTCCTGTTTTCGCACTCACGCCTAGCGCATCGGTCGCGTCAATGCCGATAATCTCCTCGATCTCCGCCTTGACCTTCTCCGGCTCAGCTGCCGGCAAATCGATCTTGTTCAGAACCGGCATCACCTCAAGTCCGAGATCGATCGCAGTGACGCAATTGGCCACGCTCTGAGCCTCGACCCCTTGCGCCGCGTCAACCACCAGCAGCGCACCTTCGCAGGCTGCCAGTGAACGGGAAACTTCGTAGGAGAAATCGACGTGGCCCGGCGTATCAATGAAATTCAACTGGTAGTCGATGCCATTTTTCGCTTTGTAATTCAACGATACGCTCTGCGCTTTGATCGTAATGCCACGTTCGCGCTCAATGTCCATTGAGTCCAGAACCTGCTCCGACATCTCACGCTCCTGCAACCCGCCGCACAACTGGATAAAACGGTCGGCGAGAGTCGATTTACCGTGATCAATGTGCGCAATGATGGAGAAATTGCGGATGTGTTCCATGGGCGATTACGTCGGTGATTTGTTGCAGCGGCGAAGTATATACGTTCCGCCGGCTTAATGAGTCAGGTTGTAAACCCGAGTATAGCGTCGGGATGCGGCCGCTTAGCCGCAGAATTGCTCATTCCGGCAGGCGATCAAGAATTTCCCGGATTGCGTCCTCGTCCAGTGTGTACTGACAGACTACCTGACCGGCATATTCAAGCACGGGAATCCTGCTGCCGTACTCGCGACCCATATCGGCATCATCGTCAATATTCACGACCTCGACCTCCAGGCGACCACGCACCTTTGGCAACAACGCCTCAAGCAAATCCTCGCATAAATGGCAGCCTGGTCGGCTAAATACGCGCAGTGCTGCCATCGGCCTGCGGGTCTATAGACGGTACAAACTGCTTGCACCAGGCATCTTTTTGCAGTTGCCTGCGGCCGAGAAAAAACCCTGCCAGGAGGCCGGCCAGAGCGATCATTGCAGCCGCAAAATCACTTAATGGAGCCATGACCAGCCAGCCAGTTGTCAGTGCCAATACAATTCCCGCCAGTGGCAATCCATAAGCGAGCAGCGCTGCGCGCAACAGGCTGGATGAGGCGATGGTCAATGTGACTGCATCACCAGTACGATAAAAGTGCCCAGGCGACAGCTGAATGTCGACTTGCGTCGATTCCCCGCTGCTGGTTAGCAAGCCCGCACCACAACCCTTTCCCGCTGCACACCGTGGACAATCGG
>SMVA01102472.1_pt1 | contig 26517 bp, 25 predicted proteins | sample 2456451 | NCBI WGS metagenome assembly SMVA01 (sample SAMN11095933, study PRJNA526329) | marine sediment metagenome | biome: Marine sediment; feature: Surficial sediment; material: Deep marine sediment; isolation source: Hadal surficial sediment | place: Pacific Ocean | collected 2014-05 | depth... | reverse complement strand
GACGAAGCGCTCGATGCGGTTCATCGATTCCTCGAGGCAGGGGAGCGGTTGTGCGAGGGAGAGGCGGACGTAATCGCGCGTCGAGCGGCCGAATCCAGCACCGGGCAATACCGATACGCGCTGCTCTTCCAGGAGGTCTTCCGCGAACCGCACCCCATCCAGATTCAAGCCGCGAACATCGAGCATTACGAACATGCCCGCTTGGGGCGTCGTGCAGTCGAGTCGGGGAATCGCTTCGATTCGATCGCAGACGAAATCACGCCGCTTCTTGTATTTGGAGCGGACTTCCGCCATGTACGCTTCATCGTTTTGTAACGCAAAGGCCGCCGCGTCTTGAACGAATTGAGAGCATCCGAAAATCGTTGCAGAAGAAAAACTCAGCAATTGTTCGACCAGAACCTGGTGGGCTACGACCCACCCGAGACGCCAACCCGTCATTGCGTGAGATTTGGAGAGCCCGTCGATGACGATCACGTTCTCGAGCCGCTCCGCGGCCGTGCGAAGCGAGACGTGTCGGTCTTCGAACGTGATCATCGAGTAGACTTCGTCGGACGCCAACCAGATGTCGCGCTTCCAGCACAGCTCGGCGAGTTCTCTCAACTGGTCGCCCGGAATCATGTTTCCAGCCGGGTTTCCCGGCGTGTTGATGAAAACCACCCGGGTGCGGGCGGTGATCGCCGCGGACAATCTTTCGAGATTCAAATGGAAATCGTTGCCGACCTCTAGGGGAACAGAAACGACTGTCGCACCCAGGGCCGCGAAGGTGCTGCGATACCCGATGTACATCGGTTCGGCGACGATGACTTCGTCGCCAACGTCGAGCAGGCAGGACATCACACTGTAGATCGCATTGGTAGCGCCCGGAAAGACCATGATGTCGTCCGGGCTGCAGGGTCGATTCGCGGATCGCTCTTCGATCTCGGCGATGACCTCCCGCAGATGCCGCTCACCCGCTCCCGGCGCGTAGTGGGTGCGACCCTCTCGCAGACTCTCAATTGCGTGATCGATGGTGCTCGGCAGGGTGGGGAGATCCGGATCCCCAACCGACAGCAAATAGACTTCCTCGCCGGCAGCTTGCAACGCGCAGGCGCGCTCGTGCACCGCCCAGACCCCAGAAGCATCGCTGTTCAAACGCTCGGTGAGCGCACTGAACCGACCCGAAAAACGCATCGCCCGTACCCCTCGGAGGGATCGGTAGCACGATTGGGGTGGCGGCGGCGCCTGGCGAGTCGGGGATCGCGGCGACCCGAAAGCCTCGTGCGGCAGCAGTTCGAGACCGCGCGATTCGCCGCCACCCCGAAAACCAACACCGCTGGAAAGGGCACTCCATTCGGGCCATGCTTGCGAGTGGAACTGCCGGATCCCGAGCAGACGAGCGGAGGCGAAATGAGCGAGAGGCCCGACGTGCTGGTCGTGGGTGGAGGCGTCGTGGGTGTCTGCGCCGCCCACTACCTCGTCGAGCGGGGAGTGCGCACGACGCTGCTCGAACGCGGTGAGATCTGCTCGGGCGCTTCGCATGGCAACGGCGGCTGGATTTTCCCCAGCGAGAGCGCACCGCTCCCCGGACCCGGCGTCATTCGGGAAGCACTGCCGTGGCTACTCGACCCGGAGAGCCCGTTCTGGATCCGCCCCCGCCCCAGCATCGCCCTGCTGCGCTGGCTCTGGGATTTCCGCAAAGCGTGCAACACGAGTGCGGTACGCGAGAGCTTTCGGCTGCGGCACGCGCTCAGCATCGCGAGCCTCGAACGCTTTACCGAGTTCGCAAAGAAGGTCGATTTCGACTTCGGATTCGCGCAGCGCGGGCTCTTGCAAATCTTCCAAACCGCAAAGGCCATGCGAGACGCGCAGCACGAAGTCGATCTGCTCGAAGCGGTGGGAGGCAGCGCCAAATGGCTGGGTGTCGAAGCGTTGCGCGAACGGATCCCGAGCCTCTCCCCCACGCTGAAGGGTGGCCTCGAATTCTCCGACGATGCCCACATCACACCGGGAGATTTCGTGCGGGGCCTGGCGGCGGATGTTGCGCGGCGCGGTGCGTCGATCGAAACCCACACCGAGGTGCTTGACGTGGAGTGGTCGCGCCGCGGACCGGTCCGCGTGCACACGACGCGCGGCGACTTCACGGCGGACGAAGTCGTGCTGGCCGCAGGGGCATGGACACCAGAACTGACTCGGGGGCTGGGGCTCCGCATTCCTGTCGAAGCCGCCAAGGGTTACAGCATCACCGTAGAGAGACCCGAGGGCCACCCCGACCTGCCCCTCGCACTGGTCGAGGGCAAGATCTTCGTCACGCCAATGGGATCGCTGCTGCGCTTCGGAGGCACTCTCGAACTCGCGGGGCTCGATATGCGCATGAATCGACGCCGCGTCGAGGCGATCACCCGCACCGTGCGCGGCTATCTACCCGGAACCCCGCCCACCCCGACACTCGAGATCTGGCGGGGCCTGCGACCGCTGACGCCAGACGACCTCCCGATCCTCGGCCGGCCCGCAGGAACTTCGGGTCTGATCCTCGCGACCGGTCACGGCATGTCGGGGATCTCCCAGGGACCGATCTCCGGCGAGCTGATCGCTCAACTCGCCTGCGGCGAAACGCCCGAGATCGACCTCGCGCCCTTCTCCCCCGACCGCTTTTGACAGGCCTCGTAGATCGCCCGATCAGACACCGAGTTCGATCGAAACGGCCACCCGATTGGATTTAAAGGGCCACCCAAATTGGATCGAAACGGCCACCTAATTGGAGCTAAAAGTCCACCCAATCTGGGCCTAGGGGCCCACCCGATCTGGTTCTAGGGCCACCTAAACTGGGTCTAGGGCCACCCAATAGTTGCTAGAAAAGCACCGCAGGGGGCGGTGGGCAGGCGAATTACTAGGGAAGGCAGGACGCACCGTGGTAGGATACCCCCGCCTAAGAGAGTCCGAACGATTGGGATCTGACCCGTAACAGCTGGAGAATCAAGATGAATAATGCGCTTTTTCGCCTCACTATCGCCCTGCTTACCCTTACTCCGCTTGGCGCCACCGCACAGGAGGTCGACGCGGGCGACGACGCGCTCCTCGAGTGCGCGAGCCCGGACGGAACCGAGTACACGCTCAACGGAACCGCGCCGACAGGTGAGGGGATCGTCAACGTGTGGACGAGCGATCCCGAGGTTGATTTCGAAAACGCCGATACGCTCACGCCGGTCGGCGTATTTCCGGTCGGCGATACGACCGTGACGCTCACCTCGACCGCGGACGGCGGCGCGCCCGAAAGTGACAGCCTCATCGTGACGGTGGAAGACACCCAGGCTCCGGTCGTCCGGGCGAAAGCGAACCCCATCTACCTCTGGCCGCCCAACCACAGCATGCAAGACGTCAGGGTCCGGCTGCGAATTCGGGATGCCTGCAGTGACGAGGATGATTTCGACGTCGAGCTGATCAGCGCAACGAGCAACGAGCCCGATAACAGCACTGGCGACGGAAATACGATAGACGACATCCAGGGCGCCAACATCGGCTCCGATGATCGCAGAGTCATGCTGCGCGCCGAGCGCAAGGGCAACGGTAACGGCCGGGTCTACACTCTGACCTATCGCGTCAAAGAGGGAGTTGACGAAGAGGGAGATGACGAGGAAGGCAACGAAACGGAAGTCGAGGCGAAAGTCTACGTTCCCCACGACGCTTCGGCCCTGAGGGACCTGATCGGCAATGGCGATCGCCCCGAGATGGGGCCCATCTGCCCGCGCCCGACCGAAGCCGTCGATCAGCTGGCCGAGTTGTTCCCCGGATTTGGCAGCGTGAGAAACGCAAAGACCTGCAAGAACGTCTGCAAAGCCTGGGGGAAGAGTTGCAAGCAGATCGGGGCGGGCAGCGCGAAGTGCGTCCAGGGTGAAATTCGGGCGCTCGCACTGGTTGCGGCGGCGGAGTGCAAAGACTCCGATGACCGCGCTGAAATCAGAGAGTGCCGCGGTGACGCCAAGCAGACATACGCCGAGCGAAAAGATGCGCTTCGAGAAAACGCCGGCGATGCGAAAGCGGCCTGCGCCGACCATGGCGAGCGGTGCTTGAACCGCTGCGACGATCTGTTCGACGAATTGCCGGAACCGATCGATGGCTAGGGGGAGTCGCAGGCCGCCTCTTCGACCTAGGCGGCCTCTTCTTCCAGCTCCATATGCGAGTGAAAAAGTGCTCCTTGCGCCTTGGCGCGGGGAGCACTTTTCGCATTCTGGAGCGAGATTGGGGCCCGATCAGGATTCGTCGAAATCGGAATCATCGACGAAGTAGATCGTATCCTCGGCCGCCTCACGGATCTCATCGTTGTCGCTGTCGAGCAGGGGCTTGATCGCGGGGAGGATGTCTTGCGTCCCCACCAGTGCCAGCGTTTCGAGCGCCTGCACGACGACCTCCGGGCTCGGATCCTCGAGTGCCTGCAACAATCCATCGATCGCCTCGCTGCGCTCCGTTTCGGCCAACATATCGGCAGCCGCGGCGCGAACCGCGGGGTCCGGATCGCTCGCGAGCGTGTCGAGCAGCGTGTCCAGATCGTCGCCATCGGCGTCGAGGCCCTGGGTCTCGTAGACGCGCTCGGCTGAGACTTCGGGATCGAGGGTCGTCACAAGACGCGGGTCCTCGCCAGTTCGAGGGGCCTCTAGCGAATCCCGGGTCTCGTCGACCGAAGGGATCGAGGCGCTCCGATCCGGCGTCGAGTCAGCCGCAGCTCGCGAGGGTGGCTCCGCTTCCCGCGAAGGCGCGTCCTTCGGAACCACCGGAATCGTCCGATCAACCGGGCGGGCGTCGTCCCTCAGCGCAGCGTCCGTGCGAGCACGGTTCGCGGCGCCGGGAGAAATTCCACTTTCGGGGCGCGACGCACCATCGCGCCGCTCGGCATCGTCGCCGCAGCCCGGATTCTGCAGCAGCGCGAGCGCTACAACCGCAGCGCGCAGGGCGCGCATCACGTCGCTCATCTCGATGTCATTCTCCAATTGAAAACGCTCGAATCGATTCGGCAGGATGACAACCCCGATCGGAATTCGCGCCGAATCCACCTTTTTGTTTAGCGCTTCGCCTCCACGCCTCCAACCAGAAAAGGGTAGGGCCATTTAGAAAGCCGTGGGGTTCTTGGAGATGGCGGGGTGATCTGGGAAAGGTGGGGTGCCACGGCAACGGTGGGGCATCTTGAAAATTGGCGGGGCGAATTGGAGCAATGGGATGTTCACGCCTGCCCATCGGCGGTTCGTTACTGGAGGGTGGCGCGTTTTGGACCTACAGTACGCCCACCCATCCTCCGATGGTTGCGGTTCGAAACGTTGCGAAAGGTTTTACAACGTCGAGAGGCCGCTGCGGCGGATTGTGGGTTGCGAGGCAGCGCGTGTCGACTGCGGGGTTTCTCGAAGCGTTCGTGCAGACTGCGACTCGCGTTCTTTTCTGAGCCAACTGAGGGGGTAGGCATGATTCGCAAGATGGACCGGCGAGCAATTACATTCGGCTTGACTCTGGCGCTGTTCTTGGCCTGGAGCGGGGTCGCGCATTCACAAGATTTCTACACCGTGCATCAGACGACTCTACGGGTAAGGATCGCTTACGAAGATTGCGAAGAAGACTGCAGAGTCAGGTACCAGCTCCTGAATCCCGCCGGACTCACCCGCTTGCTGTGTGGGATCAATGACGGCGAAATGATCCCGCGGGGCTTCACCCTCGCAACATTCATCGACTGTGACGAAGACCCGGACGCGATGATCGGCGTGTGGGACAAGAGCAATGATGAACATGTCTGTAACAGCCTGAATTTGAGTGTCATTGCAGGAGCCTTCGACGAAGGCGAAGGGGATCGCGGCAAGGCGGAACTCCTCTTTTCCAGCGAGGACGCGCCCTTTTTCACCTCGGCAGTCGCGAGATACGCGCCGCTGCCTCGACGGCTTGATATGGATGATTATATCTGCTGGAGCACTTACTCGACGCGCTCAGTTGTCGGAGCGTTGGACCCGGGCACCGTGATCATGGAAGGTCGAATTCGCGGCGGACGGCCGATTGCGGTGTACGGCGACTTCGAGCGCTGATCCAGAAAGGCCAACCCAAGACACATCGCTAACGGGTCGTGCGCGCTGCGCGCGGCCCGTTTTTCGTGTTCGAAACCCAGGTCCTGGGCACCTCCGATCGCTTCGCGGAGCAGCACGGGCTATCCTTCTGGCCCCGCAAATTCTCGGAGAATCCATGGCGCTGGCGACATCAGATTTCAAGAACGGCCTCAAGATCGAAATCTCTGGAGAGCCGTACACCATCGTCAATTTCCAGCACGTCAAACCCGGCAAGGGCCCCGCGTTCGTCAGAACCAAGATCAAGAACTTGAGAAATGGCAAGGTCATCGAAAAGACCTTCCGCGCGGGCGAGAAGGTTGGCGAGCCGGATATCGAAGACCGCAAGATGCAGTATCTCTACTCCGATGCGGATTCGCTGATCTTCATGGACACGGAGACCTATGACCAGATTCCGTTCTCGCTAGAGCAGGTTGGCGACGCGCGTAAATACATGACCGAGAATCTCGACGTCGATGTGCTCTTCTGGAACGGCAAACCGATCAACATCGATCTTCCGCCCTTCATCGAAGTACCGATCGTCAAATGCGATCCCGGAATGAAGGGAGACACCGCGCAGGGCGGCACCAAGCCCGCCACCGTCGAGACCGGAGCCGTCGTAACCGTGCCGCTCTTCCTCAAGGAGGGCGAGCGCATCCGAATTGATACCCGCACCGGAGAATACGTCGAGCGAGTTGGCTGAACGGGATCCCGCAACATTGCGCAACGGTCGTTGGCGTCCGAAGTACGCGCTGGTGATTTCCGATCTCAACTTCGAGCTGGAACGCTAGACGACATGCGTGGCGACCAACTTGCACGCCAATGGCAGCTGATCCAACGACTGGCCAAGAGCAGATCTGGGGCTGCGCTGGACGATCTCGCCGAAGAACTCGGCTGTGTGCGCCGCACCGTCTACCGCGATCTCGACGCCCTCATGTTCGCGGGCTTCCCGGTCATCAGCGAGCGCCGGGAGGGGCGCGTCTACTACCGCTTCCTCGACACCTTTCGACTCGGGGATGTGCCCTTCACGTCCGACGAGATCCTCGCCCTCGCCTTCAGCGAAGATCTCCTCCGCACCCTGGAGGGCACCGTCTTTCACGATTCGATCCAATCGGCACTGCGCAAGATCCGCGCCGGACTCGGGCCCGAACTCGCAAAGTACCTCGCTGAACTCGCAGATTCGTTTCGCGTGCTTCCGGGGCCGCACAAGAGCTACGCGCGGTTTCGCGACACCATCCAGACCCTGAACGATGCGGTCCTCAATCGGCGCACTCTCCACATGCGTTACCGGACTGCGAGAACCGGCTCCGTGGCAACCCGAGATCTGGATCCCTACCGCGTGTGGTATCGCAGCGGAGGCCTATACGTGGTGGGCCTCGATCACAAATCTGGAGAAGTCCGCACCTTCGCGGTCGATCGGATCCGGCGACTCGAAATCTCCGACAATCGCTTCAAAGTGCCCCAGAGTTTCGATTTCGACGCCTACATCGGCTCCTCGTTCGGCGTCATCGCCGATCAGGCCGTTCGGATCCGAATCCTTTTCGAACGTCGCTGGGCGACCTACGTCGAGGAGCGCACCTGGCACGAGAGCCAGAGCTTCGTAAAGAGGCCGGGCGGGAAGATCGAAATTCGCATGGACGTGGGGAGCACACCGGATCTCCGAAGTTGGATTCTCTCCTTCGGTTCCGGAGCTGAAGTCCTGGAACCCGAGGCGTTGCGCGCCGAAGTCGCGCACGAACTCGAAGAGGCGAGGGTCCGCTACCAATCCGCGCCCTGAAACTCGATCACTCGAGTTCGTGATCGAGCATCACGTCGGAATCGAAGATGAATCGGCCCGCAAACGGTATGCGCGCGAGGAGTAGGGGCAACCAAATCCGGTCGTCCTCCCACATCTCCTCATAGGGGATGCGATCCTCGTCGACCCAGATCGGAATTGCCTCCGGAGTTTCGGTGGGCGTTCCTTCGAAATCCGTCGCACGATAGACGTGCACGTGAATCGCATAGCCATCGATGAATTGAAAGCGCAGCTCGCCGGCTCGCTCGAGATTCTTCGGCGTGATGCACAACTCCTCCTGGACTTCGCGAATCGCGCAATCCTCCAGCGCCTCGTCGGGCTCGACGCGTCCGCCGGGACCGTTGATCTTGCCCGCGCCGAGACCGCGCTTCTTGTGGATCAGAAGCACGCGCCCGTTCCGATGAATGAAGACGAGCGTCGCGAGATCCGTCGCCTTCCAGGTCGTCCAATCGATTTCCGAGATCCGCCGCGGCACCATTGGCTCGGAGTGTGCCACAACAAAGGCGGAATTCTCGTCAGACGAATGGCGCCTGCTGTCGGCAACATCACACCGAAGCCAAGCGATTCTCGGGAGGGCCGGCTGTAATGACGCACCGCACGGGCGATCTCCAACTTCGGCCCTTTGCCGCGTTTCCGCTCGGCTTTGTTACTGTGTCCAATCCCCCCGGAATTGCGGGATCTCGCCTTGAAGATCGGGACGGCCTGGAAGATCTGCACGCTCGCGCTGCTCGTGATGGGGATCGCGCTCTTCGTCGCGGTCGTCCACGTCTATCCGCAAAGTCAACGCAGTTTCGATTCGGCCACCAATGGCGTCTGGGTCGGGCACCGTTGGTACACGGGGCACGAGGTCCGCTCGGGAGAGCCCGTCGCCGAGTCCGAAATCGAAGCCCTGGTCAACCGCCTGAGGGGTTCCGGAATCCGCTACGTCTATGTTCACGCGGGGCCGCTGCGCGCGGACGGATCCATCGCAGATTCAGCAGACCCATTCTTTTCGAAATTGCGCCGCGCCTATCCGGAAGGCGTTTTTCTCGCATGGCTCGGCGCACGCGTCGAAAAGATCGAACTCGAAGAAGAAACGTGGCGAAGCGCAGTCGCCACCGTCATCGAGCGCCTCCCCGCAGAGGGTTTCGACGGCGTTCACTTCAACCTGGAACCGATTCGCGACGATCATCCGGGCTACCTAGAATTGCTTTCCGAGGTGCGCGCTCGCATGGGAGCTGGCTGGATGATCAGCCAAGCCACGCCTCGCTCCGCGCCATTTGGCATCTCGGTCGGCGTGCTGCGCCGAAATTTCTGGTCGGGATCGTTCTATCGAGCCACGATGGACATCGCGGACCAGACCGTCTTGATGGCCTACGACACAAATCTCCCGCTGCGCATCGCGTACGTGGGGTTCGTGAGAGACCAGACCCGCAGGCTCGTCGATTGGGCGTGCGCGGCCCAGAAACACGAGGTCCTGATCGGCATTCCCGCCTATCACGATGTCCCCGAGTACTCGGACCCGAGTGTCGAGAACATCGAGAACGCAACCCTCGGCGTGCGATCCGCACTCGAATCCTTTCCGAAGCGACCGGAATGCTTCAGAGGCGTATCCATCTATGCAAACTGGGTGACCGATGCCGACGAGTGGCGTCAATTCGAACACACCTGGAGGCGCCCGCACGCGTCGAGTGAATGAGTCCGTTCAGACGGCGGCGGAAGCGCCCGTGTCGTACAGCATCCCGACTTTTCGCCACTGGTCTTCGGTGCGTTCGGTGATGAGGCCGAGACTGCGCAGATTCGGAATCACCGTATGCATGTAGACGAGGCTGTTGTTCGGAGCGAAATGGGGCGATTCGAGAAACAGCCGGGTCGTCGCCTCGGCATCGATGTCGTATTTCGGTCCGAGTAGACGCAGCATCTCGAGTCGCTGGCTCGCATTGAGGGCTTCGAGGATCGAGAACGACCAGTCCTCCATCTCATGAAGCTTTTCGGGTTCGGCATCTTTCACGATCCGGCGCATCATCAGCACACCGAACGCGGCGTGCCGCGCTTCGTCCTGCCCTACGCGTTCGAGAATGTCGATGAGCAGCGGGTTCTGGCAACCCTGGCGCATCAGACCCATGATGCCGAGCGCCATCCCCTCGAAGAGCGTCTGCATCCCGAGGGTCTTCATCTCGGCGGTGGGAGCTTCGAGGAGACTGTCCATGAGAATTTTCATGGTGCCGCCAATGGGATAGATGGTTCCCATCTTTCGCAGCATGAATTTTGAGAACGCCTCGACGTGGCGCGCCTCGTCGACCACCTGGCTCGCCGAATACCACTTCTCGTCCATCTTGTCGCAGAGGTTGGTGAGCTGTCCGCAGATATAAAGTGCGGCCTGCTCACCGTGAAGAAGTTGGGATATGTGGTAGTTGAATTCATCGAACACGGCGGCCTTCTGCGTCGCCTCGTCCTTTCCCATCAGCTTGGTTATCTGCGCGAGCATCGACAGCTCGGGATTCACGAGCCAATCATCCTTGGAAACCGCAATCGACCAATCAAGATCGAGTTCGGCGTTCCATTGATGAACCTTTCCCTTCTCGTAGAGCGCGCGAAGCTCCTCCACCTCGCTGGCGTAATTCCACGTCCAGTGAAGGGTCGTGGGAAATTCGACATCGAGTTCATCGCGTAGCTTCTCGACGACGCCTTCATCGACGTAGTCGATCACTTCGAAATCGCCGTAGAGCGCGCGATGTTCTTTGATCAGTTTTTCCACGGGCCATCTCCCCCCCAGAGATCGCAGGCGTTTACGGCTGGACGACCTCGATCGGTCCAAGACCCTCCAGCTGGGGTATGAGGGCCTCAGCGGGCCCCACCAGAACAATCGCTGCGCGGTCGGGATGCAGCAAGTTCGAGGCGACCCGCTCGACGTCCGCAGCAGTGACAGCGCGAATTCTAGATCGAAAGGTGTCGAGAGAGTCTTCGGGAAGGCCGTAAATGTTCAAATTCACGAGGCTGTCGAGCACCGCGTCGGACGTTTCCATCCCGAGCGCAAATTGACCGACGGAGAGTGCGCGCATCTCTTCGAGCTCCGACCCCATTGGGGGTTCGCTGCGCGCGCGCGCGAACTCGGTGAGCAGCAGATCGATCACCCTTCGAACCTCTGCCACGCGGGTAAACGTCGCGATCGTGAAGGTTCCGCCACCGCGACGCAGGCGAAATCCAGAGCTGACCCCGTAGGTCAGACCCGCATCGGCGCGCACCCGTTGCATCAAGCGCGATGAAAATCCACTGCCACCGAGCGCTTCGTTGAGAAGGCTGGCGGCAATTCGGTCGGGGTTCGTACGCGAAATTCCGTCGTGGGCGAGCGTGATACGAGCCTGGGTGAGGTCCGGCCGATCGACCACGAGGATGCGTCGCGCGGTCGGGGTGGGCGCAGGGAGCGGTGGCCCGACGTCGGGAATTTCGCCGGCCGGCCACGCGCCGAACGCGGCACCCACACGGTCGAGGAATTCGCGCGGATCGAGATCGCCGGACGCGAAGAGAATGGCGTTGTTGGGAACAAACATCTTCGCGTGGAATTCGCGCGCGGCTACCGAATCCAACCTGGCGACGGTCTCGGGACTTCCGGAGAGAGGCAACCCCGCCCGCAGGTTCGGATAAAGTGCGGCCGCCGCAAAGCGACGCTCGAGGTAGTGGGGGTCGACGGTGGCTCGCTCGATCGCCGCGAGTAGCTCTCCACGGGCGCGAATCGCTTCGTCCTCGTCGAAGCGCGGGCGGAGCACCACGTCGCCGAGAATTCCAAGCAGGGTGTCGAGATCTCGCGTCAGGCCCCAAATCTGCGCCGTAACGGAATCCCAACCCGCTTGCACGCTGAGAACCGATCCGAGCGCGTCGATCGCCGAAGCCAGTTCGAGCGAGTCGAGATCACCCGCACCGCGCTTCATCAACTCGGCGGTAAAGTCCGCGAGGCCCGCCCGAGCCGGCTCCACGGAGGCGGCTCCCCGTCGGAGACTGATCCCCAGCGAGACACGGGGCAGGCGATGGTCTTCGAGAACGATCACCGTCAGCCCGTTGTCGAGTTCGAAACGATGGAGACTACCGGGTCTGACGACTGGCGAATCTGCCACGGGCGGCGGCGGCTGTTCCCAGATCGGAACGTTCACGCAGCCCGCACACGCCACCAGCGCGAGGAGGGCAACGAATCCCGCGAGTCGATCGAATCCGCTCACGAATCGCCCTCTTTCGTCTCTGTCGAGTCCGGCGGCGGCACGACGTGGACAATGTTCTGGCCCTCGTCGGTCAGGTAGGTCTGCGCAACCCGCTGCACATCGGCAGCGTCGACCGCCTGGATGGCCGCGAGTCGATCCTGGAGTGGGCGAATCGCTCCGAGGATCGTCACGTCGTAACCAATCCGGCTCGCGATGGCCGAGTTGGTGGTCAGCTGGTGCACCATCGAAACTTCGAGCTGCCGCTTCGCCTTGACGAGTTCTTCCGGCGTGACGGGCTCGTCGCGAAGTCGGGCGATCTCTTGCAGGAACAACGCCTCGACGCGCTCGATGCTCTCGCCGGGCCGCACGCTCGCATAGGCGCCAAAGATGCCAGCATAGGCGAGTTCCGAATTCGAGCTGTGCGCCGACAAGGCGATCTGCTCCTCGTGGATCAACCGACGATAGGTCCGACTCGAGCGGCCCCCGGAGAGAATTTCGCCGACGACGTCGAGTGCCTCGGCATCGGGGTGACCGACCGCGGGCGTCCGCCAGGCCGTTACGAGTACTGGCGCGCGCACATCGAAGTGAACGCGGGCGCGCCGAACACCGCGCTGCTGAGGCTCGAGGGTTCGACTACGCGGAATCTCGGCCCCGGGTGCGAGAGCGCCGAAGCTCTCGCGAATTTGCTCGAGTGCCGCGTCCTCATCGAAATCCCCGACGATCGCGATGACGATGTTGTTGGGAACATAGAACGTCGAGAAAAAATCGCGGCAATCCTCGATCCGCACGGTCTCGAGGTCGCTGCGCCAGCCGATGACGGGCCAGCGATATGGAAGCGCCTGGAAGGTCAGCGCGTAGAGCGCTTCCCGGGCGCGACCGCCGGGCCGATCTTCGGTTCGCAGCCGCCGCTCTTCGAGTACCACCTCGCGCTCGCTTTCCAGATTTTTTTCTGAAATGTCTAGATTTGCAAGGCGCTCGGCTTCGAGCGCAATCACCAGCGGGAGCGCCTCCGATGGGACTTCCGTCGTATAAACCGTCACGTCCGGAGACGTATAGGCGTTGGTTCGCCCACCCCGCGACTGGATGATCTGGCCGTGCTTCTCGGGGGGGACGTTCTTCGAACCCTTGAACATCATATGCTCGAAGAGATGGGCGAGACCCGTGACCCGGGTCTCGTCGCTGGACCCCACCCGGACCCACATCTGCAGTGCGACTACGGGGGTGGTGTGATCTTCGAGCGTCAGGATCGTCAGCCCATTTTCGAGCTTCGTCTGGCGCGTCCGGAGCGCCGAGTCGTCAATCGTCGAATTCGCGAGCGCCTCCCCTGCAGCGAGTAGAGCGACGATCGCAATCGTTGACCAAGGAAAACAGCTGTAGGCGCGCATGGCGGGGTACAGTATCCGCCGGGGTCGGAGGTGTCGACCATCGCAGCTCTCGCAATCGCGCTCGCGCGCTGGCGAAATCGGCGCTGCCGATCCAGCGCCAAAGCCGACGCCGGAATGGGCCGAGCGGAGCTGCCGGTAGAAAGAGCGGGAAGAGCGGATCGAACCGCGGTCACCTCCCGATGATGCAGGAGCGATGAGCAATGCCCGCACGGCGCCGCGATGGGTTGGTGTTCTCGACCGGTACCGGCCGAATTTGCCCCCACTGCGCTCACGCGATCGCGGAGTGCGTGTGCCGGAAAAACCCGCGCGCGGAGCGCGGCGACGGAATCGTGCGGATCCGGCGAGAAGTGAAGGGACGCCGCGGCAAGACGGTCACCGCGATCTCGGGAATTCCACTTCCGGAGGACGAGCTGCGAGCCCTTGCCGGCGACCTCAAGCGGCACTGCGGGACCGGTGGATCCGCAAAAGATGGCGTCATCGAAATTCAGGGAGATCACCGTGACAAGCTTGCCGAACTCCTTCGAGAGCGAGGCTACACGGTCAAACTCGCAGGCGGCTGATCATCCGGAATCAGAAGCCGCCACCCGACCCACGCAAGAGAGTTCGGCCCATGCTGGACTCGAACGCCTAGTCCTCGCGGCAGAGGGCGAACCAGCTCCCCAGGTCCTTGCCGTTGCGAGCCGCCGAGCCGATCGTGACGTGGTCGGACACTCCACGAAGCGTGTCGAGCAGGAAGCCATAGACCAGCCGCGAGAGCCCGCGCTCGTTGGAGCGAATCGGTGGCCAACCCTGGGGTCGTTCAACAGGCAGGCCGCGATAATCGATCAGCACTTCGGGGCGATCCTCGGATTCTCGGGCAATGAAATACCCGGGGCCCGTGATCGGTGCCAACGTCTGGAAGTTGAATCCGTAGAGTTCCTTTGCTCCCGCACGATCAACGCTCTTGGGTCGACAGAAGCGCTTCTCGAAATGTGTGAAGGCCGGCAAACTGTTCTTCCCATGGTGTTTCACGGTCGCAAAATCCCCGACCATCGATGGAACCAGGTCTTCGAGTGTCACGGGCTTGAATCCGTCGACGCTCGTATAGAGACTGCGCAATTCTCCGCTGCCGAGGGATCGAACTGCGGTGACTCGCGCTCGATGGCCCAGTTCATCGAGATAACGGCGGATGCGTTCGGGTTCGATTGGGCGGTCCTGGATCAGTAATCGGAGATCCTCGGCGAGGCCTGCTCTCTCGGTGGACTGCATCGATCACCTCCAATTCCGCTCGCCGGATTTGGTGTAGATTCCGTAGCAATACACCACCGCAGGAATCGCCGCCTCGGTGCGAATGCGACGGCTTCTACGTGTGGAATCGCCCGCACGAAACGATCCGCGCACGCGACGCGCGTGGCCCCGTGCGGTCTTTCTTACGCGTAGATGGTCTATCGGCTTTGGGTGGGTTTCGCTAGTCTCCCTCGGTCGCGCGCTCGCTCCACGGCATGCCGATTTATGCCCGGCAGCGGCATTCAGATCGCCCAGGCCATCCGGAACACCCGGAACACCCGAAACACCCAAACAGGGAGACCCCATGGCAGAGACCGCTCAACTTCGAATAGGCGACAAGACGATGGAACTGCCCATCGTCGTGGGCTCCGAAGGCGAGCGGGCAATCGATATCTCGAATCTGCGGCAAGAAATGGGAGTGATCACCCTAGACCCGGGTTATGCGAATACGGGTTCCTGCCAAAGTGCAATCACCTTCATCGACGGCGATCTGGGGATCCTGCGCTACCGGGGAGTTCCGATCGAGGACCTCGCAGCAAACAGCACCTTCCTCGAGGTCGCCTACCTGTTGGTCTACGGCCACCTGCCGACCACGATCGAACTCGATACGTTTACCAATTCGATCACCTTCCACACGATGATTCACGAGGACTTCAAGCGCTTCTTCGGCGCAATGCCCAAGGACGCACACCCGATGGCCGCGTGCTCCGCGGCAATCGGCGCGCTCGCGACCTTCTACCCGGACTCCCTCGATCCGCGCGATCCGCGCCAGGTCGAAATTTCCGTCCATCGACTGATCGCAAAATTCCCGACAATGGCCGCGTATTCCTACAAGCATTCGATCGGCCAACCCTTCATGTATCCGCGCAACGATCTCGGTTACGTGGCCAATTTTCTCTACATGCTCTTTGGAACGCCCTGCGAGCATTATGAAGTCGATCCGGTCATCAAGAAGGCGATCCACCTGCTGTTGATTCTCCACGCCGATCACGAGCAGAACTGCTCGACCAGCACGGTTCGAATCGTCGGTTCTGCAATGGGAAACCTCTTCAGCGCGATTTCGGCGGGAATTCAGGCGCTCTGGGGGCCGAGCCACGGTGGCGCCAACCAGGCGGTGATCGAAATGCTCTCCAATATCCGCGACCAGGGGCTCACCGCCAGGGAGTTCGTCGAGAAAGCCAAGCGCGGTGACGATTCGGCGCGACTGATGGGTTTTGGGCACCGCGTCTACAAGAACTTCGATCCCCGGATGAAGATCATCAAGAAGTCCTGCGACGAGGTACTGGAAAGACTCGGCACCCAGACGAAACTGCTCGAGATTGCCAGGGATCTGGAAGAGATCGCGTTGAGCGATGACTACTTCGTTTCGCGCAAGCTCTACCCCAACGTCGACTTCTACTCTGGCGTGATCTACAACGCGATTGGAACCCCTTCCAACCTCTTCACGGCGCTCTTCGCACTGGGCCGCCTGCCGGGTTGGATCGCCCAATGGATGGAGCTCCACGCCGACCCGCAATTCAAGATCGGTCGGCCTCGCCAAATCTATACGGGTCCGACAGAGACCCCCTATACGCCGATCGAAGACCGCTGATCGGATCCTAGGTCGAATGCCGTCAGACTCGATCAATCTCTGCTGGGTCGACGGAGAACTATTTCCCGCAGACCGCGCGGTGGTTCGCGCGGACGACAGCGCGTTTCGAGAGGGGCGCAGCTGCCTGACTACCCTGCTCCTCACCGCAGGGCAGCCAAAATTCCTGGATCGACACATCCAGCGACTTCAAGATGGCGCGAAGGCACTGCGCCTCGGCGAAGTCTCCGCTGCGACAATTCGGCGCGCAATCGAAGAGCTCGGAGAGGCTGCGTTTCCCAAGGGCGATGGAGTCATCCGATTGCAAGTCAGCCGAGATGGTGACGGAGCCACCCACGTGGTCTGCACGTCGCGCAGACTCGGAGAGAATCCGAGCGAGTGGTCCGCGATCATCGTCGCACTCCCTCATGACGGCGCCTCCCTCGTCGATGGCCTGAAGGTTTCCAGCCGGTTGACGCTGTCGCTCGCCGCGGAAGATGCGCGCGCTGCAGGCGTCGAGGAGGCCATCCTGGTAGACGCCGCCGACCGCCTGGTCGAGGGCGCTACCAGCAACCTATTCGTCGCCTCGAAAGCCGGTGCGCTCTCGACGCCGCGAATTTCGAGTGGTGCGGTCGCGGGAATCGCGCGAAGCATCGCACTCGAACGAATCCCGGAGATCGAAGAGCGCGACATCGCAAAATCGGAGCTTTTCGAAGCAGCGGAAATCATCGCTCTCAACGCCGTGCGTGGAGCGCGTCCGATCACCCGGCTGAACGATCGAAAAGTGGGAAATGGGCGGGCGGGCGCTTGGAGTGCGCGGCTCGAAGACGTCCTCATGTCGGGTGAGTGACCGCGTCCTCATCTCCGGCGGTACGGGACTGATCGGAAGCAGGCTCGTCGAATCGCTTCACGCGTCGCGCGTTCCCGTTCGAATCTTGTCTCGAAGCGCGCCCAGCGGGCAGCAGGCGCCCGATGCGAACGTCGAGCGACTCCAGTGGGACGGTATCCACCTGCCTGACGGCGCACTTCGCGAATGCGCGGCAGTGGTTCACCTCGCCGGAGAACCGGTTTTCGGCGGCCCGCTCACAGCCAACCGCCGGCGCAGGATTGCGAGCAGTCGCATCGATTCGACACGAGCCATTGCCGCGGCACTGCGCTCGGCGCCCTCCGCGGAGCGCCCGGCATCCTTCGTGTGCGCATCCGCAGTGGGTTTCTACGGATCGCGCGAAGACAAAGTGCTCGACGAGTCCGCAGGACCGGGGTCGGGGTTTCTTTCAGAAGTCTGCCAGCAGTGGGAAGCGGCCGCCGCAACCGCCGCAGACGCGCTACGGGTTGTTTCGCTGCGAACCGGGATCGTATTGGCGCGCGACGGGGGAGCACTTCCGATGATGGCCCTGCCCTTCCGCTTCGGTGTCGGGGGCCGCATGGGCAACGGTCGGCAGTGGGTGCCGTGGATCCATATCGATGACGTAGTGGCGTTGATCCGCCGGGTCTTGCACAACGACAGCCTGCACGGCGCCGTCAACGTCGTCTCCCCACAACCGGTTCGCAACGCCGAGCTCTCGGAAGCAATCGCTCGGACGTTACACCGACCGTGTCTGCTGCCAGTTCCGGCGCTCGCGTTGCGGCTTGCACTCGGCACCCTCAGCGACGAATTGCTCGGTAGTCGCCGCTGCACGCCGCAGCGCATGCTCGACGACCGATTTGAATTCGCCCACACCGAGATTGGATCCGCACTAGCGGTCGAGCTGGCACGCAGCGCCTAACATCCGTTTCCGCGTGGTACCGAAACCCAGCAGGCTCGAGACGACCGGAGATCCACTCGATCAATACGGAGCATCGCGAAATCGATCAGGCGATCGACGAAGTCGATTCGGAGGAGCGCTAGTGGCTGCCGGGATTCGGGGCGAATAGGCGCGGCAATATCGCCTTGAGGGTCGCGTCCGGCGAGCCAGGCGAAACCTCGAAATACGAGATCGCCGCGGGCGGGTTATCCGCGATCGCAAACCGCTCGGCGAATGTGGCGATGACACGCACCATGATTTCCTCGGCTCGCTCCCGATCGGCATCCGCGAGGAATAGGACCGCCCGATTGCGAGTCATCCGAAAAATCGCGTCGTCGATGCGAAGCTCGCTCCCGACGAAGTCGACCATTTCGGGAAAGATCAGATCGCCTTCGGGGCCCGACATCCCAACCACCACCGAGGTGAGGCTGTGGTCATCGGCAAGGTTCACGACCTTGTCCAACAGGGTCCGCAGTTTGCGCGGGTCGTCGTTTTGCGTTTCGTTGAGGGGCATTGCCACCATGATGCCTGGAATATCGACGAAACGCGATCGGACCTGAAGTCCGGGATCGAAATCGAGCGCGTTGTTGGAGCGGTGACCATCGCCTACGGTTGCCGCCCAGAAACGAGAGGGCCCATGCAGCAAGTCCCCCAGAATCGGCGCGATCCGGCGAATTCTTGCCCGCGAACCCGCGCGCGGCTCGCATTCGGTTTCCAGGTACTCGTGGCGTTGACTTTTTGCCTGATCGTACTCGGCGCCCTGGTGCGCGCGAACGGTGCCGGGCTCGCCTGCCCCGATTGGCCGCTGTGTTTCGGAAAACTGATTCCCGAACTCGACGTCCAGGTGGGATTCGAGTGGTCCCACCGACTCCTCGCCGGAGGCGTAACCGCAATCTTCGCAGTTCTCAGCTGGTTCACGTGGCGGAGTTCGGCCCGATCCCGATACGCAACCACCCTTCTCGCGATCGCAGCGGCCTTGATCGCGGTCCAGATCCTACTCGGCGCGCTCACGGTCTGGCTCAAGTTGGCGCCGTGGACCGTTACCGCGCACCTGATTACCGGCAACTCTTTTGCGGCTACGGCGTTTCTGCTCGCGCTGGCGTTTCGCGCGAGTGAAGACCCCCTCGACGACCACCCACCGGCATCTACGCGAGCGCGGCTTTGGGTCTCGCTCGTCGGCGCTTTGTTGCTGATCCAGCTCGGACTCGGCGGACTCGTGTCGTCCCATTACGCGGGCATGGCGTGCCCCGAGTGGCCAACCTGCAACGGCGGCGTCTGGTTCCCCAGCTGGGGGGGAGCCGTCGGTCTTCACCTCCTCCATCGCCTTACCGCCTACACGCTGATCGCCTGCCTCGGTGGCGCGGCTTGGTGCTGCAAGAGCGACATCCGCCTGCGGGGTGCAACCACGCTCGCGTTCGCGCTCGGAGTCCTGCAGGCCATCGTTGGAGTCGCGAGTGTCCGCAACGGCATCCCGGTAGAACTCACCGGATTGCACACAGCGCTCGCCGCCGCACTCGTGCTGACGGTGGTCTTCGCGTTGCGCAATGCGTGGTCGACGCCTGGCCAACGCCAGGCTCTCTCGGCCGTGGGCTGACGCGCAACACCGGCTTGGCTGTCGGGCACTCGAACGGGGTGCTACAAAGGCTGCGAACAAGGATGGAGTGAAGATGCGGTCGTACCAGATATTTGCAGCGATGACTCCAGATCGCGCAGTCGCCGTCATGAGCGGGCTGTCTGAACACGCTCCACAGATGTTCCGACAAGCACTGCTCGCAGCGAGCGCATCGATGAACGCCCGCCCCGCCTATGTTCTGAAACAGCCATTCGAGAAACAGGTGCCATCCGTGCGTCGCGCGCTCTCCCGCGTTGCGGCCAATGCCGTCGCCGAAGAGATCTTGGCCGTCTATTTCCTCGAGTGCCGCAAGGAATTGCTCCTCGAGTGGCTCGATTTGCTCGGATTGAAGCACGAGGATGGAATCCTCGAAGCGGATTCTCCCGCCGCTCCCGGAAAGGCCGAACTCGAAAAAGCCCGCAACACCTTCTGTGGGGTCGACGACGACGACCGATCGTTGCTGCTCAGCGCGTTCGCGGCCCAGAGCGCGATCGATTGGCCCGACCTCGAGGCACTCCTCGACAGCTAAGGCGGCAACTAAAGCACGGGTGCCGCCCAGGCGGCGCTCCGCACGTCGCGCCGCCTCGACCCTTGGCGCTCTCGCGAGCAGCGGCTAGCCTGACTGCCCGCCACGAAACCGAGAGCGAAGGAGAAAAGACGCCGATGGCCCCGATCCGAAACGCGCTGAAGATTTCAGAATTTGGAGTTCCGCTCTGCCTGGCTCTCGCACTCTGCCTCGCGCCAGTGGCTGCAAGCGCGAACGAAGCAGAAGCCTCCTCAGAACCCGCAGACACGAAACCCGAGGATGCTGCGATCGCGACCATCGATGCGTTCATCGCCGAGCAGAACGTCGACAAAACCCAGAAGAGCTGGAAGTCGAGCCTCGAGAAGCCGCCGAAGGCGCAGTTCACGGCCGGCAAGAGCTACTTCTGGAATCTCGAAACCAGCAAGGGAGCCATCCAGGTCAAGTTGTTGCCCGACGTCGCACCGATGCACGTATCCAGCACGATCTACCTCACGCGCCTCGGATTCTACGACGACACGGTTTTTCACCGCGTGATCCCGAGATTCATGGCCCAGGGCGGCGATCCGACGGGCACCGGACGCGGCGGACCGGGCTACAAATATGACGGCGAGTTCGACTCCTCGGTCAAACACAACCGGCCGGGTGTGCTCAGCATGGCCAATTCGGGGCCGGGAACGGACGGTAGCCAGTTCTTCCTCACCTTCGTCAAGACGCCGCACCTCGACGGAAAGCACACGATCTTCGGCAAGGTCGTCGAGGGCATGGACACGGTCAAAGAACTCGAAAAGCTCGGTGGCCGAAATGGCAAGACGAAAGAAAAGCTCATGCTCGAGAGCGCCACGATCAGCGTCGAGTGAGCTGAAACGAGCGCCGGATGGCCCACCATCTCGGCTCTGTGTTCGCAATTGCCGCGATGGCGTTAGCTGGACAGCTCCTCCCGCGGCCCGCGGAGGCCGACGAAGTCCCGCTTTCGACACCCGGCTCCGACGGTTGGCAGCGCCTCTCGTTTCGCGGCACCGCAAACGAAACCCACTATTCCCGCGAGATCTTCGAGGGGGTTGAAGTCGCCAAGGCAGAGAGTAACTGCGGGGCTTCGGGCCTCGTATTGCGTCTCGACGCGATCCATCTCGACCAGACCCCACTTCTGAGCTGGCGCTGGCGCGTCGATCACGGGCTCGACCTGCTCGATGAGCAGACGAAAGCCGAAGACGATTTCGCGGCGAGGGTCTACATCATGTTCGAGCTCGACAAGTCGCGCGCATCCACGCTCGAGAAACTCCGCCACCGCCTTGCAGAATTCGTCTACGGCGAGGACATTCCGGGTAGCGCCCTCAACTTCGTTTGGACGAGCCGGCTTCCCGAGGGCACGGTGTGGGACAACCCATTTGAATCGAGCGCGAAGATGATCGCTTTGGCGCAAGGCGCAAACACGGGCTGGCGAAGTGAAACCGTCGACGTGGTCGCTCGATACCACGAGCTGTTTCGCACGCCGATTCCGCCGCCTCTGGGAATCGCGATCATGAGCGATTCCGACAATTCGTGTCAACGAACGGAGGCTCGTTTCGCGGATTTCAAATTCATGGCTCCCTCCGAAGCGGGCGAACCAGATGTCGAGTGATCCCACGCACGTGCAGCCAGTCGAACAGCACGACTTCGGCGAGGTACTCGCCCGTCGCGGACTCGCCCCGCTGATTCGCCATCCCGTCACGACCCTGCAGATCAACGTGGGCTGGCGCTGTGATCTCGCGTGCACGCATTGTCATGTAGAAGCGGGCCCGAATCGAACCGAAATGATGGACCGAAAGACTGCGGATCGAATCTTGACAGTGCTGCGCGACAGCCCGAGCGTCACGACCGTCGACCTAACGGGCGGCGCCCCTGAACTAAATGCTCAATTTCGCCACCTCGTGACTGGCGCGCGAGCGCTCGGCCTTCAGGTGATCGATCGCTGCAACCTAACGATTCTGCTCGAACCGGGACAGGAAGACACCGCTGAATTCCTCGCTGAGCACTGCGTCGGGGTGGTTGCATCGCTTCCGTGCATCACCGAAGAAACGGTGGACGCACAACGAGGCCGCCGCGTCTTCGAACGGAGCATCGAGGCCCTGCACAAACTCGCAGGCCTCGGTTACGGGCGTCCCGGCTCACCCTTGACGCTCGACCTCGTCTACAACCCTCCCGGCGCAACCCTACCGCCACCCCAAGCCGAGCTCGAAGCAACCTACCGACACGAGTTGAGGAAGCGCTTTGGAATCGAATTCAACCACCTGCTGGCCATCACCAACATGCCAATCCGGCGATTCGCACGCACGTTGGAGCGAGAGGGCAAAGCAGACGCCTATGTATCGCTGCTGATTGCCCACTTCAACCCCGAAACGGTCTCCGAACTGATGTGTCGGAGCCTCGTCTCCGTCGGCTACGACGGACGACTCCACGACTGCGATTTCAACCAGATGCTCGATCTTCCGCTCGGAGGCAAGGCACGCACGATCTGGGAAGTAACCGATCTCGCCGCGCTCGAGGGGGATCCCATCGAGACGGCCGGGCATTGCTTTGGCTGCACGGCGGGCGCGGGATCGAGCTGCGGCGGAGCCCTTCGCTAAACGAAATGCCGAAGTGCGCGCGGCATCCAATTTGATCAAACGGATGTCGATGGATGGAACGGATACCCGGGATGGAACGGTTGTCGGGGATGGAACGGAGATCGGACGTGAATCCAGCTGAGCCGCAGAGGCCGCTACTGAAGGTCATCGCGGGTGCGATGGGGATCGTCGCACTCGTCGTTCTCGGCAAGGCCGCAGGAGGATACATCCAACCCTTCGCGCAGTGGGTGGACGGACTGGGATTCTGGGGCCCCGCAGTCTTCGTGCTCGGCTACGTGGTTGCGGTGGTGGCTTTCGTTCCGGCGTCACTCCTCACATTGGGCGCGGGTGCGATCTTCGGAATCGGCCATGGTGTGATCTACGTCTTCGTCGCCGCCACCATCGGTTCGTGCCTCGCCTTTCTCGTCTCCCGCTATCTCGCGCGTTCAGCGATCGAACGCAAGATCGAGGGCAAGCCGAAATTTGTAGCGATCGATCGGGCCGTGGAAGCCGAAGGGCTCAAGATCGTCTTTCTATTGCGCCTCACGCCGGCCGTTCCGTTCAACCTCCTCAACTATGCGCTCGGGCTGACGCGGGTTCGCTTCGCGGATTACGCGATCGCTTCCGTCGGCATGCTTCCCGGAACCCTGCTCTACGTGTACTTGGGAAAGCTCGCCGGCGATGTCGCGGCCCTAGCGGGAGACCCCACGGTCGCTCGAGGATGGGGCTACTACAGCGTTCTTGCCTTGGGGTTGGTGGCCACACTCGCAGTCACGATGATCGTGACGCGAAGCGCGCGCCGCGCGCTGGCGGACGCCACCGGTGAATAGGTCGCAAGAGCAAATGCACAGGTTCGAACCAGCGAGGACTCGACGATGACCGCGCCGATCGAAGTTCAACCCACAGATGCCCACAACGAACAGTTGGTCGCCAACGTCCACCCTGCGGATTGGCAGAATCCGATCCCGCAGGGTCGCTACAACCTCGTCGTGATCGGCGCAGGTTCAGCGGGGCTCATCACCGCTGCGATCGCGGCCGGGCTGGGTGCCAGGGTTGCACTCGTCGAGCGCTATCTGATGGGCGGCGACTGCCTCAACGTCGGGTGTGTGCCCTCGAAGAGCCTGATCCGAGTGGCACGCATGATCGCGGAGACGCGCGCCGCAGAAGCGTTCGGCATGCCCCATTGCGCCTCGACCGATGTGGACTTCGGCGCGGTCATGGAACGAATGCGGCGAATCCGCGCCCAGATCAGCCACGAAGATTCCGCGCGCCGCTATCGCGACGAACTCGGCGTCGACGTCTTCCTCGGTGACGCGCGCTTCAGCGGGGCAGATACCGTCGAGGTGAACGGCGCGCAGCTTCGCTTCAAGAAGGCCGTCATCGCGACCGGAGCGCGTGCGGCCGTTCCCCCGATAGAGGGCCTCGCAGAAGCCGGCTACCTGACCAACGAAACGGTTTTCGAACTGACCGAACGACCCAACCGACTGGGCGTGATCGGCGGTGGTCCGATCGGAGCCGAACTCGCGCAAGCCTTTCGGCGCCTCGGCTCAGATGTCACGGTCATCGACCGCGCGCCGCAGCTCTTGCCGCGAGAGGACCCCGATGCCGCGCAGATCGTCGCCGATCAGTTCGCACGCGAGGGAATCACCACGCTGCTCGACTGCGAACTGAGACGGGTCGAAGCGCTCGCTGACGGAAAGCGCATCCACCTCACCGACGCGAATGGGGCGCAGAAGACCCTCGATGTAGATGCAATTCTCGTGGCGGTCGGGCGCGTGCCCAACGTGGAGGGATTGAACCTCGAAGCGGTGGGCGTCGAGTACGACTCGCGGCGGGGCGTATACGTCAACGACTACCTACAGACCCGCAATCCCAACATCTACGCGGCGGGCGACATCGCGATGGATTGGAAATTCACTCATGCTGCAGATGCAGCCGCAAAAATCGTCGTCCAGAACGCGCTCTTTCTGCGCACCAAGAAGCTGAGTTCGCTCGTCATGCCCTGGTGCACCTACACGGACCCCGAAGTCGCGCACGTCGGGCTCTACGAACGCGAGGCCACAGAGCGCGGCATCGAACTCACGACATTCAAGGTGCCGCTGAGCGAGGTAAACCGCGCGGTCACCGATGGAGAGGACACCGGCTTCGTCAAGATTCACATCGGAGAGAGGCGCGGCCGGACGCTCTGGGAACGGATCCGAAAGCGAATTTTCCGTGTCGGGCCAAGCGACCCGATTCTCGGCGCCACGATCGTGGCTTCCCACGCCGGCGAGATGGTCAGCGAGGTCACGCTCGCGATGGTGAACAAACTCGGACTCAGCGCGATCCTGTCGACCATCCACCCCTACCCCACGCAGGCAGAGGCCCTGAAGCGGGTCGCGGGCGCCCACCTGCGCGGCCGAGTCACGCCGAGAATGGCGCGAATTTCCGAGCGCCTCATGGCCCTGCGCCGCTGAACTGCTGGGCGTAAGCGCCGGGACGCCACCCACTCGGAGCCCAGCCGGTAGGCCGCACGACGACGTAAGCAAATCCGGAGGTTGGCCAACGAAGAGCACGGCCGGCAGGCCACGCGACAACGTCAGGGAATCCGAAGGTTCGCGAATAAGGGCTCGCCGATCTCCATCGAAGCCGGGTAGAATCGAGCGACTCGGATCGAAGGAGATCACCGTGTCACTATTTCGCTTCCTCGGAATGAAGGAAGCTCCCCAGAAGGACCGCGAAGCGGGCGACACCGAATCCGTTCGCCGAATTGCCGCCAAACTCGAGCGGCTCGATCCGCAGCGGGCAAAATACCTGGCGGCTTTCGCGTATGTGCTGGCGCGTGTTGCGAATGCCGATCTCGAAATCGATGCGGCCGAAACCACAGAGATAGAACGCTCGCTGGCAGCGATCTCCGACCTGTCAGAGAGCGAAATCGCGCTCGCCGTCGAAATTGCAAAATCTCAGGCGCGATTGCTCGGTGGCACGGAGAACTACGTGGTGACGCGCGAATTTCGCGAAAACTCCACGCTGGAACAGCGAGGCCAAATGCTGCAGTGCCTTTACGCTGTTGCCGCCGCAGACGGAACGATCTCCAGCATCGAAAGTTCCGAAATTGTTGGCATCGCAGAAGAACTCGGATTTTCGCGAATGGAAGCCAACGCCCTGAAGAGCCAATACCGAGAGAAGCTCTCCGTATTCCAGACCAAGAGCTAGAAGTGCGGCCGTTAGGCCGTACGACGACGCAAGTGAATCCGAAGGATTCGCCAGCTAGGAGCGCGGCCGTCAGGCCGCGACGAACTCAGTGTCGCGTCAGTAGCAGCGTCTTTGGGTCGAGGGCGACGTGAAGGTTGGTGAGATCCGGGTTGTCGTGATCCTTTAGCGCGCGCAGCAGCACGGCGTCGTCTCCCGGCTCCAGCGCCAGAACCACGCTCACCAGATCTTCGACATGCTCGAGGGGCGACGGCAGCTGTACGACCTGCTCGTTGCTGGAGGAGATCGACAGCCAGACTTCGGCGGCGAGTTCACCCGCGAGTTCCTTCAGATCGACGAAGTCCTGGCGCGAGGTCGTCTCGAAGTCGAGTCCTTCGATCAGAACCATCGACGGCTTACCCGAGGCATCGGATTCCACTTTCACGGCTTCGCGCAGCTTTGCGGCCGTGAGTGCATTTCGTGGGTAGACGCGGATGCTTCGATTGCGATCGATATCGACGTGCACCTCAGCTCCATTTTCCAGGTGCGCGCTCGCCACCAGTTCTTCGAACACGGTGTCGTAGTGATCGCGAATGTGGGAAACCGT
>SMVA01386880.1_pt1 | contig 26524 bp, 30 predicted proteins | sample 2456451 | NCBI WGS metagenome assembly SMVA01 (sample SAMN11095933, study PRJNA526329) | marine sediment metagenome | biome: Marine sediment; feature: Surficial sediment; material: Deep marine sediment; isolation source: Hadal surficial sediment | place: Pacific Ocean | collected 2014-05 | depth... | reverse complement strand
CCTATCAGCTCGCCAGAGCCTTTTTTATCAACTGGGCCAAGTGTTGGGGTAATTCCAGCTGCAAGGCGAGTTCATGTCCTCGCTCGGACATTTTCCCCCAGGTCCGTTGCACAATCCGAATAATTTTCGCCTCATTATTCATTTGCGTAATTTTCGCCGCAAAATCATCGAAATAATGCTGCAGGAAAACCAGGCAGGCAACGTCTTCCAGCGTTTGACTGTCCGCATTTAATTGCACACCTGCTTCGCCGGCCGCTTTGTTTTTTAAATTTTCTTTGCAGATGATTGATGCCGTTTGTTTCGCTTGCACAGCGGAATAGCCGCACTCGACCATCAGCGAGGCCGTGAGCTCAGCGTGGAACGTTCCCAGGGCCGTGCGCCATTGATAATACCCGGCTTTGCCTTGTTCAAAATCACTGCGTTTCAAATGCCAACGCTTGATATGTTGACCGCGCACAGCAATTTGCAGTAACTCATCGGAATTTGGCCAGTGTTGCAGCAGGCATTCTGTCATACGCTGACCGTAAACGAGTTCTTTCGCTTGCGCTATCCCGCCTACCAGCGTTTGATTGCTATCCTCGCGATTTACATCATCAATGGCAGATAACGTTTTTTCCAGTAAAGTGGTCATATGAAGTTAATACCCCTTGGTGTCAGGCGGAATCGGATACGCCGTTAGGCTGCGCGCGCCTAACTCGGATCATCATCCAGGTTGATATGAATGCCGGTGATGTGCGTTAACTCGTTTACCCGCTCCATCAGCTCGACGCGCCAAGCACAGTCTACCCCCTCATTTTCCAGCAGCTTTTTAAACCCCGGATGCTGCTCCAGCTCTCGCACGACGGTTTGTGGAAGTTTGGCGCGGCACGTTGCGCGCAGCGGGCCAAAATCGATGAAGGCACGGGATAAAGAATTTACCGCTTCACTATACTGTTCAATGGCCGTGTCAAAATCGCCAATCAAACTGTAGGAAAACAACAAATTACTGGGGTGAATGTTGTCAATGGCCAGCAGGTAGCCATGGTACTCCAATACCCGGTCGGGCTGCGCTTTCCATGAATAATAAAACATCTGAGCCTGTAAAGCATAGCGGCTATCACCGAGCTTATCGATGTCACCTTGAGCGTATTCGAATTGGTGCAGCCGCGAATAATACAAAGAACGGTTCATGCGAAAAATCGGCCGGGTCGGATCTTTTTGAATTGCGCTGGACAACATGCGAATGGCGCTGTCGAACTGTCCGGCTGCGGCGTGGTATGCGGGTACCTCTTCCTCCGCGTCCGAATCCTGAAAGTTATGCGCTGGTGAGTCGAGCATGTGCTGGGCGAAATCGAGCGTTGCCTTGAAGAAACCGGCAGCGGGCAACACCCAGGTTAACTGCTCATAGGCAAAGCTTCCCCACTGGGGGTCGGGTTGGCGAATTTTATCCAGTGCTTCCAGGGCCAGATCTCTAGCCCGGGGCTGTCTGTGCCGGTACAGTCGCCGCTGAATATGAATCCAGGGCACTGCGGGCTGGTAGCCGTGAAGCCGGGCGTTTTCCGCGGCAGTTCTGGCCCTTTCGAGAAAACCCCGATCGGCACCAAATTCCCTTCGTTTCATGTAATAACTCAAATAGAGTCGATAGTGCGCCCTTGCGAAGGAGGGATCGATGACGATGGACCGATCAAAGCACCGAATGGCATCGTCGTAGCTCTGTTCCGTTGTTTTTGATAAGGCATGATTGCCCAGCAAAAATGCATGGAAGGCATCAAGCGAATGGGTGCCGGATTCTTCGAGCACTGCATGATCGGGCTCGCCAATATCAAGCGCCGGTAACAACGCGCCCACCAGCTGTCTAGCGACGCTATCTTGCAATTCAAAAACTTCAGCCGTAGCGCGATCGAACCTTTCCGACCACAAGGTTTCCCCGCTTGCGACCCGGTCCAACCTGAACGTGAGTCGCAGCTTATCGCCGGATGCCAGTAGGCTGCCCGTCAATACAGTCTCCGCAGTAAAGCGCAGCCCTATTACGCGGGGATCCAGCTCCTCATCTTTTAAGCCAAACGCCGAGAACACTCTCAGGCCACTTATTTTGGATAGACGATGAAGAATCTCCCCCGCCATGCCCTCACACAAATAATCGATGGCCGTGTCGCCACTGTGGTTAACCAACGGTAGTACGACCATTGAAGTGCCACTACGCGAGGTCACCGCGGCACCCGGCATGGCAACCACCGGAGCTGCGAGCCGATAGCCTTTTTTGGGAATGGTTTCGATGTAGTTCAGGTTTTTTGCGTCTTTCGCCAGCGCCTGACGTAATTCGGCAATGCAATTGTAGATTGTGCCGCTGGAGACTACTTTACCCGGCCAAATATCGTCGTGTATCGATTCGAGGGTTGCGACCTGACCATCCAAATCGGCGAGATAGACCAGTAAATCCATCAGTTGTGGGCGCATGTACAAATTTTGCGTGACGATGCTGATTTGGTTAATCTCGGGTTCAACCAACCAATTACCCACCGCAAAAGAGTTACTTTTATTTTTCTGCATGTCGCCTGACTCTTCCTCGCCAGCGCGTTGGCCAGCACTCATAAACTTGGGAGACACTCATACCAACCCATTATGAGAAAAATATGAGAAAAATACTAGGTTAATCAGTGAGTGGGCTCGCCGCGGGAAGAGTACATTCAGACCGGGTTCAAGCAACTAACAGGAGAAGAGAGATGCCCAAGTATGTCATAGAGAGAGAGATTCCCGGTGCTGGCCAATTCAATGGTGAGGATCTAAGGGGGATATCGCAAACATCATGTTCGGTGTTGCAGGACCTGGGTCCTGACATAGCCTGGCTACACAGCTACGTGACCGACGACAAGATCTATTGTATCTACGAGGCAAGCAATGTAGACCTGATTCGCACACATGCAGAGCGCGGCGGGTTTCCCGCCAACTCAATTTCCGAAATAAAATCCATGATTGATCCAACTACCGGCCAATGAAGCGAGGCCGGAAACTTACCGGGAGAAAACCACTGAATAATATAAGCAAAACATCCGCACTATTAGTATCGGTTGCCGGTTTATTTTTGGTGCCACAAAACGCAGTCGCCGCCACATCAGCCTCCAAACTGGAGAATAAGGGCTATATATGTTTCAACGCGGGATCCAGCAATGAACCCATTGCCTGAAGGAGTCTCTTCTAGCAAAACGGAATGCCGTTCCAGTAATGGTGTTTTCAGAGGGCGGGGAGCATTTTCTAGGTACGGAGTTGCTGTTGAGCAAGGGTGGCAAAGGGCAGCCGTGCCCGCAGGATAATCTGGAGACCTGGAGCGATGCTGGCGCCCCATACTTTGCCTGTCATCACTTTCAAACGGGGCATCATTAGACAAATCAATAGTCAGTGAGACAGGGCGTCGCTGCCCACAAACTCGAAGCGCGGTCGAACCCGACCCTCATACTGCACTGTTTCCAGAAACATATCCAGCGGACGCACCCACAGCCCTCCCTCGCCATACAACGGCGTGTAGACCACCAGGTGATCTCCGGTTTCCGAGTGCCTTGCCACGCCCTTCACCTCATATTCACCGCCTTTAAAATGGCGGTATTTACCCGGCTTAATATCCATAAAATACACCTGAATAGTTTTTCTGTAGACTGCACCTGCTGTCGGTGTATTCTAAACGATCCGTAATACAGGGTCTTGCTAATTTGAGTATTAGAGAAGTAGATGTACATCTGCTCACTGCCAGGGACCGGGCCTGGCCGCAGGGAACTGTTTATTTGCTCGGCTATCTTTTCTGAAATGGCCGGCGAGCCTACTCCGTAATTCGAGAGAACCCCATGCCCGTATCGAGCTTCATACGTTTGGTTCTGCTGGCCGCTATATGGGGCGGCTCATTTTTGTTTATGAGAATCGCCACACCGTCGTTGGGTCCGGCCTGGGTGGCGGGCTCCAGAGTGACATTGGCGGCAATTTTCCTGGCTGTCGTGGCTATAGTTCTGGGAAAGCAACTGCAGGCTCGCAGATATTGGCGACACTATTTCCTGCTGGGCCTGCTCAATTCCGCAATGCCATTTTTGCTCTTTGCCTACGCTGCGCAAACACTCTCCGCCTCACTGCTGGCAATTTTAAATGCCACAAGCCCTATGTGGGGTGCGGTAATCGCCGCGCTAACAGGCCGCCAGGCGCTCAGTGGCAAGAGTGTGACCGGCTTGGGCCTGGGCACAATCGGGGTTGCCATACTGGTGGGAACGGATACAGGGGGTATTTCCGCCCATAGCCTTCCGGCTATCGCCGCGGCCCTCACTGCCTCTTTTTGCTACGGCATTGCCTCGAATTATGCCGCCAGCGCTCCCAGGCTAGAGCCCTACAACAATGCCTACGGCAGTATGTGGGCTGCAGTGTTCATCCTGTTACCGGTAACAGCGCTTAGTCCAATCACTGAAGTACCCAGCACCGGAATTGTTTTCGCAGTACTGACCCTGGGTATTGTGTGCAGCGGTATCGCCTATCTGATGTATTTTCGACTGATCAAGGATGAGGGCGCTACCTCCGCCCTCAGTGTCACCTATCTGGTCCCACTGTTTGGCATTTTGTGGGGTTATCTGTTCCTCCACGAAGCGTTGGGCTGGCACACGATGATTGGCGCACTGGTAGTGCTGGCTGGCACCATGCTGGTAACGGGATTTTCGCTACACGCATTCAGGCGTTAACGATTTTTTCTCGGGGTAGAGAGATCTACCCCAGGTGGCCTACTTTTACCCAGATAAGTGTATCTTGCTCAACATAGGGATGGTGTTGGCTCATATGCGGGCTTCGAATCCAGCTGCCCGCCGGATAGCGACCGTACTCATCAATAAACTCACCGGCCATGACATAGATCTCCTCCCCGCCCATGTGTCTGTGGGGTTGAAAGCGCTCACCCGCCGGCCATTTTACCAGGGCGACAGACTCACTCCCGTAACTGTGTAGCGGCATCACTTGCAAGTTACCCTGCCCCGCCTGCCAGGGGGCGGTGTTTGTATCGATACAGACATGGCTGGTATCACCTTCAGAAAACTGGTGAAGTTTCACCAGAATGACACAGCCCTCTTTACTGAAAGGCGCGTGGATGAACCCCTCGGGATTGCGAAAATAGGTGCCTGCGGGATAATCGCCACTGTCGTCAGAAAAGACACCCTGCAATACCAAAATTTCTTCACCCAGCGGGTGGTCATGTTCTGAAAAGCTCGCCCCGGGGTCATATCGCACGATGCTGGTGGCGTGACCCCGCTCGGCCTCCTCCCGCGCCAGGCGCTTTCGCCAGACGCCGGGCTTGGGACTCTCAACCCAGTCCATCGCGGCGGTATCGATAACAACTCTCTCTTCAAAATTCATGTTCAACATCGTAGTCGGCCTCCCACGCGCCAATAACGGACTTAATCTGTTACTATCCATTTAATCATGAGCAAGCCGCAAGTACCTAACCACACGCCCGACCAGGCGAGCGACCAGCAACCTCTGTCCATCCGGGAAACCCTGTCCATTCTCGTGGCCGGTCATATCGGTGTGCGCAAGGCATCTCAACGCAAGGAAGACTTTGGCCGTGCAAAAGGTGTGAATATTTTCTTTGCGGCAGTGGCCTACTTTGCCGTTATCGTGTTGGTTTTGGTGCTCCTGGTAAGGACTATCGTCGCATGACTTTTGCACTGTCTGTTCTCGATCAATCCCTGGCACGTTCGGCAGACCAAGCACCCATCGCCTTACAGGAAACCATCGAGATGGCTCGATGGTGTGAGCAACTGGGTTATAAGCGATTCTGGGTTTCAGAACACCATGCATTTTCCGCCGTGGCCGGAAGCGCCCCTGAGGTGCTACTCGCCGCTTTGGGAGCAGCGACAAGCACGATACGAATTGGCTCCGGCGGCATTATGCTACCCCACTACAGCGCCTATAAAATTGCAGAAGTATTTTCCCTGTTAGCCAACCTGTATCCCGACCGTGTTGATCTGGGCGTGGGACGAGCGCCCGGGGCAGATATGTCTACCGCAGTGGCTCTGGCCACAGATGGGCGACCCAAGTTCGAGAAGTTTCCGGAACTGGTCGCTCAGCTGAGCAATTATCTTTGGGCAGACAACACGCAGCCCATAGTCAGCCCGAAGCCACCCCGGGATATGCCACTATGGATGTTGGGTTCCAGCCCGGACAGCGCCATACTGGCAGCGCAGCGCGGTCTGCCCTACAACCTGGGCTTATTTATCAACCCGCAGGCGGATGCCAGGCTCATCGGGCTGTACAAAGAACGCTTCCAGCCCAGTGACAAGCTGTCTTCACCCTACGCAATATTAACCATCAGCGTGTTTTGTGCCGACGATGAGGAGCAGGCCAAAGCGCTTCAGCTAACCTACGACCTCAACCTCTTTCGTTTCTTTACCGGCCAGAGCACTGGCGTGTCCCTGACACCGCAAGAGGCACTGGCCTACCCGCTGGGCCAACAGGAAAAAGCGTTTATAGCGGGGCGTGTTAGCAGTCGTGCGGTAGGAACGCCCGCGCAGGTCAGGGAGCAGGTTTCCCAACTCGCCCGGTTGCACAGTGCCGACGAGATTATGGCTGTAACCAATATCTACTATTTTGAAGATAGAAAGCGGTCGTTTGAACTACTGATGGAAGCTTTTTCAACAAATGAGGCCACGCCGTAGAGCACCGCCACGCCAAATCCCTGAACCTGAGCTAATTGAGAGAATCTCAGGCCCATTATGCTTAATCGTCTAGCCTACCCCCAACTGAATCAGCCTTCGATCATTCGAATAAATTCCAGGGAGAACTGATAAGCATCACCCGGCCATCGAGCAGACAGGTAATTTCTGTCTAGCACCGTAAATCCACGGCCCAGGTGCGCCATATCATCTCTGAGCACGGGACTGGGACCGGACAGGAAATTTTCAGCGCTATCAAGTACCGACCTGACTTCGTCCTCCACGGTCAGGCCGGGATAGGTCAGGTAATAGTCCTTGAGCCACAGTCGCGTAAGATTATAGGCGAGCATTTCCTGGGATTTTAGTAAACAGGTTGTTTTGTAATCACTGATGACTGACTTTCCGGTTTCTGGATTAATGCTGCGAGCAGCCAGTACAACACCGTGACAGATCGCTGCCACCGGTTTTTCCTGCCTAAAAAATTCTACGACAAGATTCTGCAAAGTGCTGGACTCAAGGTATTCTTTCACTCGTTTATCATGGCCACCGGGCAGTAGCAGCGCATCAAAATCCACGGCACTCACCGCCTCGTATTGGGAAGGGGAGCAAAACTCTGCTGCCTGTTCCATCTCCCTACAAGCATCGAAAGCGTCCTTCCTGGCCTTTAACAGGGATGTCAAAATGCCAAGCCTGTCACCGTTCAACATGGCGCTGTCGGGTGTTGCCTTGTTTCCGTCTGGCGTGATGAACGTAAATTTGTAATCTTTTTGTGAAAGCAACTTCCAGGGGATTGCCACTTCGGTTGGGTCGACCCCATAGCATGGCATTGGCACCAGGATTCTCTTCATTTTTCTACCAACTAATTCAATGGCGAGAATTCGGAAAAGATCTCCGAGAGTTCTTCGACTTGTCCGGCGGGGACAAATTCACACACTTCAAAAAACTTGCCCCACATCGCCTGTACCACTGGATTATTGTGGGCGCGTTCTATGGCTTGACTCGATTTCCATTCGAATACCTCAACAATGGTTCCATCCTTTGCCGACATTAGAGTGGGAGCCCGGTCTGTCACCAGGCCCTCACCACTCAGTATCGAGTAATGCGTCTTTATTAACTCTTCGAGTTGCGCTTGTTTTCCGGGCTTTGCCCGATAAGCCACTATCACTATTCGCCCCATAACTAGCCTCCATCGCAAGCGCTTTACAGTCCGGGAGGGCCAGCCACGAACCCCTGTACAAACCAACCTTACAGACTCGGACTGTGTCACACCAACCTTTTATACCGACATGGCAATTCTTCGCGCCACGCGTGCAACCACGGGCGGTTCGGGATAGGATTCTACCCTTCATGACTAGGATGGAAGTTCCGTGACAGACATAAACTATAGAGACCAGGACGCGCTAAACACCCTGGTATCGGATGAGTTTGGGCAGTGGAGCAATAAAGTATTGGTCGATCAAACAATGATCAACCAATACGCGGAGCTTAGCGGCGACAAGATGTGGCTGCATGTAGACCAGCAGCGCTGCGCCAAGGAGAGCCCCTTTGGTGGCACTATCGCCCACGGCTTCCTGATTCTGTCGCTGATGCCCAAGATGACCAGCGGCCCCGGTGCCATCGGCCGCATCACCGGCTTCAGTCACATGATGAATTACGGCTCAGACAAACTGCGCTTCCTGGGGGCGGTGCCGGTAAACAGTGAGATAGTATCTCGAAGCAGAATCAAGAGAGTTGACGTGACCGAAAAGAAAACCAGGGTGGTCATGGAAACCCACATACATGTGGTCGATAGCGACACACCAGCGCTTGTCTACGAACTGATGTTTGTCTACCTTTAACGCGGCACCACTGCCGCTAGAACCCCTTGGAAAAGCAGAGGAAACACCATGCCAGAAGCCGTTATTATTGAAGCTGTTCGCACGCCCATTGCCCGCGGCAAGAAAATTGCCGGCGAACTCAGTGGCGTTCACCCCGCCGAGTTATTGGCCATGGCCTACGCCGGCGTAATCGAGAAAGCAGGCCTGGATTACCAGGACATCGAGCAGGTGATAAGTGGCTGTGTTACCCAGGCTGGTGAACAGGCTGGCAACATCGCACGCAACGCCTGGTTGTCACTGGGCAAAAACTACAGCACCGGCGCATCCTCAATTGATACGCAGTGTGGTTCATCACAGGCGGCGAACCACTTGATTTCTGCACTCATTAACGCTGGCCAGATTAATATCGGTATTGCCGCAGGCGTAGAGGCCATGAGCCGGGTTGGCCTGGGAGCCAATGTCTACAACGGCCCAGGATTTTTCCAACCCGAGAGCTGGCCCTGGGACAGCACCCCCGACCAGTTTTCTGCGGTGGAACGCATCGTCAAGAACCGCGGCCTGACCCGCGCCGATGTTGACGAGTTTGCCTGTGAGTCTCAGCGCCGCGCAAAAATTGCCTGGGATGAGGGCCGTTTTGATAAAGAGGTACTGCAAGTGGAAGCACCTGTCCTCGCAGAGGATGGCCAGGCCACCGGCGAAATGCGCAGTGTCACTAAGGACCAGGGCCTGCGCGACACCACCATGGACGCACTGGCGGCATTGAAACCGGTCACTGAAGGCGGCATACATACACCTGGAAACGCCTCGCAAATTTCTGATGGCTCCGCTGCTGTATTATGGATGAGTGCAGACGAAGCAAAGGCGCGGGGCCTGAAGCCCAGGGCCAGAATCATTACGGGCGTGGTCACCGGCACCGACCCCTACTACCTGCTGGATGGGCCGGTAGATGCCACCAAACTGTTGTTCGAAAAGACCGGAATGAACTTGAATGACATTGACCTGGTAGAAATTAACGAGGCGTTCGCCGCCGTGGCCCTGTCCTGGCAGCGCGTCTTCGATGCCGACATGAGCAAGGTCAACGTCAATGGCGGCGCCATCGCAATTGGTCACCCGGTCGGCTCAACCGGTGCCAGGCTCATTACCACCGCCCTGCATGAACTGGAACGCCAAGATAAAACCACGGCACTTATCACCATGTGCTGCGGTGCGTCGATTGGTACCGGCACCATTATTGAACGTATCTAGCAAGGAGTAACAAAATGAGTGATCTCAGCGGAAAAGTCGCCATTATCACAGGTGCCGGGCGCGGCCTGGGTCGTGAGGAGGCGATACAATTGGCCAAACAAGGCGCCAGCGTCGTTATCAACGATATCAATTTACCCGATGCAGAGAAAGCCGCCAACGAAACCGTGGACGAAATTAAAGCCGCAGGCGGCGAAGCCATCGCCGTTTTCGGTGACTGTGCCAACTCGGCAGATTCCCAGGCCCTGTTCAAGGCAGCCCTGGATACCTATGGTGATGTCAACATTATGGTCAACAATGCGGGTTTTTGCCGGGACAAAACCATTTTTGGCATGAGTGATGATGAATTCGACTCCGTGGTGCGTGTTCACCTGCGCGGCCATTTCGTCAATATGCGCAACGCCACAAAATACTGGCGCGATAAAGCCAAAGCTGGGGAGTCGGTTTACGGGCGGCTGATAAGCACCTCCTCCGAGGCCGCAATTTACGGTTCAGCGGGGCAACCCAACTACGCAGCCGCCAAGGCGGGAATTATCGCCATGACCATGGGTGCGGCGCAGCTTTTGACCAAGTACGGCATCACCTGCAACGTCATCATGCCCCGCGCTCGTACAGCGATGACAGATATGGGCGCAACCGCAGCCATGTTCGCCGCGCCGGATGATGGCTTTGATGTTTTCAACCCTGAGAATGTCGCGCCATTGGTCGGCTATCTGGCATCCTCGGAAGCGAGCCGTATCTCCGGTGAAGTGATGGTAGTCTGGGGAGGTGAAATCACCGTACTGCAGCGCCCGTCACTGGGCACCACGTTTAATAGCGCCAACGGTGGCAAGTGGGAATTGGACGATATGCACGCCAAGATGTCGGATTACTTCAATGATGACCACATGCCCGTGTGGGGTGGTTTTTCCGTCCCCCCGGGCTGAGTAGTTTTCACTACCGCTGGGCTGTGCTAGGATTCGCGCATCCTAACAGGAGCAACTATGCACGGTTCAGCACAGCCGCGGCCCTATCCCAGTCACAAAATTACCGCCATCCTTTTTATCCTCCTGGGCATTACTGCGCTCGGCAGCATGGCTCTTTTGCTGTCTGTCACCGACACCTCCCAGTTAAAAGGCCTGATTGAGGATAGCGGCCCGGTACAGATGGTGGGACAAACCGCCATCGCCCTGGCTTTTGCCATCAGCCTGTATTTTGTGCTGGCTGACAACAAGCGCCGCAGCGCCTACCTCTCGCTCAGTTATTTGTTGCTGTTCTACACGCTGCGCGAGGCCGACTACCATTACAAGCTGTCCGAACACGCCAAAGCATCGCAGTTCAAACGTTTTTTCTCCCACGAGATGATTCCACTTTCCAGCAAGTTGTTTCTTGCGGCCATCGTCATCCTCTTCCTGACAGTTTTTTACCGCTACCTGAGGGATGAAAAAGCGGGCTTCTTGCGAGCCCTACGCGACAAACTCCCCTGGGCACTGATCACTTTCGCCTGGGCCGGTGTCGCCTTTCTGTCGCAATTGATAGACCAACTACCCGTGTTTCACACCGTAACGGGGCAGGTATTTGAAGAGATATTCGAATCCACTGCGGAGATACTGGTATTGATGGGCATGATTGTTTTCAGGATCCAGATTTGGGGCGATGGCGCTGTACGCTTGTCCGAGAACAGCCGCCGTCGCTAAAATGGAGCCGGGCCGGGAAACTGCTTGCGCAGACTGGGCTTTAACAGTTTTCCCGATGCGTTGCGCGGCAGAGCATCCACCAGCTCAAATAACTGCGGTACCTTGTAACTCGCCAGATTTTCCTTGCAGTAGGCCTTTAGCGATTCTGTTGTGGGCTGACAACCTGCAGCGGCTACAATAATTGCCAACGGTGTTTCGCCCCATTTATCAGACTTCACACCAATGACAGCGGCCTCCTGAACCTCCGGGCACGCTGCCAGCACATTCTCCAGTTCCGCCGGGTAGATATTCTCTCCCCCGGAAATAATCATATCCTTCTTGCGGTCGCACACGGTGATAAAGCCGTCCTCATCAACGGTGCAAAGGTCGCCGGTATACAGCCAGCCGTCCTTCAATGCTTCGGCGGTAGCTTCTGGCTTGTTCCAGTAACCCAACATCATATGCTGGCCGGCAAGGATAAGCTCACCCACCTCACCACTACCGCGGGCAACTTCCCGCCCCGAATCGTCCACCACTTTTGCCTCGGTGTGCATCTGGGGCTTGCCGCAAGATCCAAATCTGGACTGCGCATCACAGGCCAACAACAAAGTGCCGGGGCCGCAGGATTCAGTCAGGCCATAGGCCTGGTGAATGTCTATACCTATTTCTTCATACTCTTTTAGCAGGGACACCGGCACCGGTGATGCGCCCGTTGCAATCCAGCGTATGCTGGACATATCGGTCTGCCCGCGCTCGGGTGCCGACAACATATACTGCAATAATGCGGGTACCGACATGGTGATGGAAATTTTTTCCTGCTCGATGGCCTTGAACATGACAGCCATATCAATGTCGCGCATGATGACCCCGGTGGCACCGCGATGAACCAATTGCGACACCGGCACCAGGCATCCCACGTGAAACATGGGCATGGGCAGCAGAAACCTGTCATCGCCGCGCATATCCGAGGTAGTAATACTGGTCAAGCCAGACCACAACATACAGTTGTGGCTGAGCATCACACCCTTGGGGTGACCGGTAGTGCCGGAGGTATACATGATAAACAGCAGATCGTCGTCATAGGCGCCGATGGGGGGTTCTTCATCTGTGACAGCCTCAACCAGGGTATCGTAGTCGCCACAATAATCGGCCAGGGGCGATTGATCATCTATGGCATTAACGCGCACATAGTGCTGGACCTCCAGGGAATTATTGTCCCGCAAAGTCGATACAGCCCGGTCGAAGTCTGCATCGTAAACTAGTAGCGACGCACCCGAATCACCCAGGATATAGCCTATTTCATTCGCCACCAAACGCCAGTTTACCGGCACTAGAATAGCGCCGATTTTCGCAATGGCGTAGTAGATCTCGACAAACTCTATGCCGTTCTTCAGTAGTATCGCCACGCGGTCACCGGGCCTGACACCCTGCTGCAGAAGCATATTAGCAGCGCGGTTACAGCGCTGATTTAACTGTGCAAAGGTAAAGCGCCTGCCCCGCTCTACCTCAACAAACGCCTCTGCGTTGGTACTGATATCTGCCCGCTTGGACAGTAAAAGGCCAATGTTTTGCTTCATAGAAATATCCATCCTTCAGCTATCAATGTCTGATTTTTCAGTTCGCAAGTTAATGTTACACCTGCAGTGCAGCTACACCAATACTATCATCGCTGGCCAACAGCTTTCCCAACTTCGTAATTTGCACGCTGCGCCCGCCCAACATCATTCCCAGGTGTTTTGCCCACAGGAAAAATCGGTGAATTGGAAACTCGACATCCGAGCCTATACCACCGTGCAAATGCTGGGTGCGATAGACAATGCGGTGGCCGCCATCGACCGCCCACCATTTGGCGCAGCAAACCTCTGCTCGCGCATCCAAGTCATTGGTCAGCCGGTACAGGGCCAGCCAGTAAGTCGAGCGAATGGCCTCCACGTCGATAAAGGCATCGGCCGCCTGCATGGCAACCGCCTGAAATGACCCAATGGGCGCGCCGAACTGTTTGCGTTCGCAGGTAAACTCGGCGGTACGCTTCAATGCTTCTTCTGTTACACCTACCTGCAGTGCACAAATCGCAATCTCTGCTCGCAGTTCCAGCCAGGCCAATACTTCAGCCCCCTTTCCCACTTCGCCCAGCACCGCCTGGTCGCTCAATTCAACATTGTCCAGGTTCAGGCTACCCTCGTTCATACCCAATGAACTGTTCTGCCCTTCGACGCTGACACCGGCAAGGTCTGTATCGACTAAAAATACGGTCGGCACGCCGTCGCAATACGCAGGGACGATAATCGCATTGGCCACAACACTGTCGGGAACACAGGCGAGGGCACCGTTAAGCGTCCACTTATCCCCTTGATTAACGGCATTGACCTGCCCTGCTATGGCATCGCTCATGCCCATCTCGGCAATCGCCGCAGTCAGCTTTAACTTACCGGCAGCCAGGGGAGTCAGGTATTTTTGTTGCTGTGCCACTGTGCCAAATTCACTGAGGGGCAGTACCCCCAGTACCAGGTTGGCGTACAAGGGTATAGGCGAGACACGCCGCCCCTGCTCCTCCAGTATCAGGCACAGCTCGGTGAGGCCCAGTTCGGTGCCACCAAATTCTTCACCAATGGTAATGCCGAGTAAACCCTGCTCGGCAAGTGTAGTCCACAATGCGTCGTCGTAAGTTTCATCAGTTTTATCGAACTTCAACAGAAATTCATCGGTAGTGCGATCGCTGAAGATCTGGCTTGCCAGGTTGCGGATAGCAGTTTGGTCTTCGCTAAATGAAAAATCCATAATGTGCCTGCCTGATTAGCGGTGACGGGGCATGTTCAGGCCAAAATTGGCCACAATACCCCGCTGTAGTTCATTAATGCCACCGCCAAAGGTGTTGATTTGGCAGCGACGGTATTCGTGTTCCAGGTCACCCAGTAAAACAGCGGCTGTTGAGCCTGCGCGAACCAGGGTGCTGGGCCCTATAGACTCCATGAGCAATCTGCAGATTTCGATCAGGCCCTCGGTGGAGAAAACCTTGAGCGCCGAAGCCAGGGCCGGATTCATATTGCCCTTGTCCAGATCCCAGGCCATGCGCGCATTCATAACTCGCATCGCCTCCAGCCGCGCCAGGGCCTCGGCCATATTGGCCTGTATCCAGGGCTCATCTATGGGCCGCTTGCCTTTGTTGTGCGCCTGGGTACTCTGCGTTCTGGCCCAGGTCAAAGCCCGGTCAAACAACTTCCAACCGTGTATCCCCCAGGCCGCCAGGCCCACCCGTTCATGGTTGAGTTGCGACATCATCAGGCCCCAACCCTTATCGGGCTCGCCAATCAGATTAGACTTGGGAACGCGAACATTCTCGTAGTAACTGATATTGGTACGCACACCGCCCACGGTGTGAATGGGCGAATAGGAGAAACCCTCTGACTTCGTATCGACCACAATCATGCTAATACCCTTGTGGCGGGTATCCGGGGTGGTTCTAACGGCCAGCCATACGTAGTCCGCCGCCTCGGCGGATGAGGTGAACACCTTGGTGCCGTTGATGATGTAGGTGTCCGGGTCCTCGGGGTCGGTCACGGCACTTGTGGTCATGGCGGCCAGGTCGGTACCGGCATCAGATTCTGTGTAGCCAATGCAAAAATGTGTTTCCCCAGCGGCTATTCCAGGCAAATACTTTTTTTTCATTTCGTCGGTGCCGTAATCAATTAGAGCCGGCCCCACGGTATTGAGTGTCACAAAAGGAATTGGCGCGCCGGCCAGCAGCGCCTCCTCAAAAAAGATCAATTGCTCGGTGGTTGTCGCGCCCTGCCCGCCATACTCTTTCGGCCACCCCAGTGCCAACCAGCCATCTTTGCCCATCTGACGAATCAAGCCCTTATACAGGTCACCGCCCTCGTTACCGCGCAAATCCTCGTGGTATTCCGGCTTGATCAACTCGGCGAAATACGCCCGTAGACTTTTGCGCAGCGTTTTCTGCTCATCCGTGTAATCGATAATCATTTACACACCTGTATCCCTAAATAAACATCACTTGATTTCACTGTCACGCATTGCACACGTAACCAGCATCATATAATATTGAATTTGAATTCAATTTCAAGTATATTTCACTAAATGACGGGATTATTTTTAGCACGGTTCAAACTAGCTGTGAAAAAACGGGTTAGAGCGATTAAATATGGCCAAAATGGCAACGGACAAGTCCACCAGCAGTACCGGTAAAGGCAACAGCCCAAAGGGTGAGAAGGCCCGGGCCAAGCTGAGAGCCGCCGCCCTGTTGGTGCTGGAGGATGTGGGTTATCACCGCATGCGCATTAGCGACGTCACTGGCCAGGCCGACGTGGCCCAGGGCCTGTTCTATCACTACTACAGCGACTTGAAATCCCTCACAACAGAAGTGCTGGAGGACTTTGTCTCCCACTCCCTGCGGGTGGAAGACATAGAGAAAGACGTCCCCAGGGGGGACTGGTATGCGCGCATACTGGCCCATAATACGTTGATCGTAAAAGCCTATGCGCAGCGCCCCGGGATTATGCGCTGCCTGCTGCAACTAGCCGATTCGGATGCAGATTTTTCCCAAAGGCTGCGCCGCAACTTCATCCAACAGTTGGGGTGGCTGTCCCGGCAAATGCCACGACTGTTCCCCGCTGCACAAATGTCAGAACAACAGGCGATGATGGTGGCCTATACCCTCGCGGGAACCGGCGAGACTATTTTGCGCGATTACTACATCAATCGCGATGAAGTACTGAACCGTGAACAGCTGTCAGTCGATGAAATGGCCGAATTGATTAGCGTGATGTTTTACCGGGGGCTTTTTCTTGAAAGCCCACCGGCAGAGAAACTGCATTACACCACCAACCTACAACAGATGAAAAAAACCAGGATAGCCAGATGACTCCCGAAGAAACACAAGCTTTTGAGAAAAAAATATACGCCTTTATCGGCCGCGAGAACGGGCCGCCAAAAAAGGGCCACGATCTTGTCAACCAGCCCATGATTCGCCACTGGGTGGAAATCATGGGCGACGAATCCCCCGTCTACACAGACTCCGAGGCGGCAAAAAACAGTAGCAAGGGTGGCATGATCGCGCCCCCTTCCATGCTACAAGTCTGGAGCATGGAAGGTTACTCCATGGCCGGGGACTCTCTGCAGGACGTGCAACACGATTTACACAATGTGTTTGATGCACACGGATATACCGGCGTACTGGGCACCAACACCAACACCGAATTTTACCGCGACCTGAAACCGGGGGACCAGGTGACCGCCCATACCATCATCGACAGTATCTCCGAGCAGAAAGCCACGGCCAGGGGCATAGGCTATTTTATCGAGACCGTTACCTGCTTCACCGATCAAGACGGTGAAGACGTGGGCAAGCAGGTCTTTCGAGTACTAAAATTTGTCCCCGCAGACACCGCCACTGACGCCGAGTCTACAGATGACGACACACCCGCCGCTCCAACCCGCATTGCATCCCCCCGCGGTCACGACAACGGCTGGTGGTGGAATGCGGTCGACCAGGGAAAGCTGCTGATACAACGCTGCAAGAGTTGCCAGACACTGCGCCACCCGCCCCGCCCCATGTGCGGCGAATGCCAATCCACAGAGTGGGATTCCATCGAGTCGAGCATGGACGGTGAAGTGTTCAGCTTTACCACCCTGCACTACCCAAAAGTTCCCGGCTACACCTACCCCCTGTGCTGCGCTGTTATTACGCTGGGCGAGGGCACCCGAATTGTATCGAATATCGTGGGAATCGATCACCGGGACGTGAGCATCGGAATGAAAGTTAAAGGAAAGATCGAACAAGTCGATGAAAAAACCATACTTCCTCAATTCTATCCTGCCCAGGGAGGAAAATAGATAATGCCTACTTTACGTTTCGAAAGTGTTAACGTCGGTGACAAACTGCCCGCCAAAGAAATTACTGTTACACCCAGCTTGATTGTCGGCGGCGCCGTCGCCGCACGAGATTTCACCACGGTACATCATGACAAGAAGGCCGCCCAACTGGCTGGCCTGCCCGATATCTTTATGAACATTCTCACCAGCAACGGCCTGATGAGCAGTTACATTACCAACTGGGCGGGGCCGGACTCCACCACCCGGAAAATTGACTTGAAACTGGGTGCACCCAACCTGCCCGGCTTTATCATGACAATTACCGGCGAAGTGAAAGCCAAAGATGACAATCTGGGCACCGTGGACATTGAAGTGACCGGTGAAAACAATGTGTGGGGCATGCACATGCAGGGCACTGTTCAGGTACAGCTGCCTAAAGGGGCGCAATCATGAATACCAACATAAAAGACAAAGCCGCCATTGTCGGCGTTGCCAATACCGACTTTTCCAAAAATTCCGGGCGCTCGGAACTGCAACTTGCCGCAGAGGCTGTCGCCGCCGCGCTGGATGACGCGGGTTTAAAACCCAGTGACGTGGACGGCATAACCACGTTCACCATGGACACCAGTGACGAGATAGAGGTGGCCCGCGCCGTGGGCATTGGCGATTTGAGTTTCTACTCCCGGGTGCCCCACGGCGGCGGCGCGGCCACCGGTTTGATTCACCAGGCGGTGATGGCAATCGCCTCTGGCATGGCGGAGACAATCGTCTGCTACCGCTCGCTAAATGGCCGCTCCGGTCACCGCTTTTCCAGCGGCGTATCCGGCGACATTACCACCTCTGACAGTATTCACTGGGGCTGGTATATGCCCTACGGCCTGTTGACGCCCGCCTCCTGGGTGGCCATGTTCACCCAGCGTTATATGCACCTGACAAACTGTACCAAGGACTCATTGTTTGAAGTGGCCTATACCACGCGCCAGCATGCGGCAAGTAATCCGGCTGCATTGTTCTACCAGCAGCCCTTCGACAGAGCCGAATATGACGCCCAGAAGAAAATTGTCGACCCCTTTCAGTTGTATGATTGCTGTTTGGAATCCGACGGTGCATCGGCCATTGTCATTACCACCACAGAGCGTGCCAAAGACCTCAGGCAACCCGGTGTGGTGGTGAAAGGTGTGGCCCAGTGTGCCGCCGCCGACATGGAAGTAATGACCAGCTTCTATCGCGATGAAATAGCCGCCATTCCGTCCATGGATATCGCCGCCAAAGACGCCTACGCCCAATGCGGCCTCGGCGCCGATGATATCGACGCGGCGATTATTTACGACGCCTTCTCGCCCATCGTATTGTGGCAACTCGAAAGCTGGGGTTTTTGCAAACCCGGTGAAGCCCATGACTTTGTTCTGGACGGCGCCCTGCGCCTGGATGGTCGCCTGCCCACCAACACCCACGGTGGCCAACTTTCAGAAGCTTATATACACGGCGTAAACGGTATCGTGGAAGCCACCCGCCTGGTGCGCGGCACATCGGTTAACCAACCGAACAAAGCCATCAATCATGCCCTGGTGACGGCGGGCGTGGGTGTACCTACGGGTGGAGCGATATTGGGAAGCATGGATACGCTGTAGAAATCTAAGTAAAATAACCCAAAGAAGCTGCCCAGGGGATTGTAATATGACGAAAGAGAAACTGGTTGTTGCCACCGCACTGACACTGGGATTCATTTTAACCGTCAATGGCAGCTGGCAATTGGTGGCACCGGAAAGCTGGTATTGGGCAATTCCCGGGGTGCCGGATCGGGGGCCGTTCAATCAACATTTCGTGCGGGATATTGGCATCATCTACGCCCTCAGCGGTGTTGGGCTTATTCTCGGCGGCCTTCGCCCCGGACAGCGAATGGCCTATTGGTGGGCTCCCGCCCTGTGGTTGTGTGGCCATGCGATATTCCACCTGTGGGAAGTCATGGCAGGAATTTGTGGCCCAGAATCACTACTGGAGGATTTCGCCGGAGTCACTCTGCCCGCCCTGCTTACCCTGGCCCTGGTGATTCATGCGAAAAATGACACCGCGTCTCAAACAACCGCATAATGTAATTGCGGGCCTGTTAGTGGCCATCGCCATCGCAACGGGTATCGTCCTGAGCCAGCTTGGCAAAGAGCCCACCACGCGAAGCGGCATCGAATGGCTTGAGCAACCAAGAGTGCTAGGTGATTTCCGCCTCAACAGCCAAGGTCAGGCGTTCAACAATGAAAGCTTAATAGACCGCTGGCACATAATAGTGTTTGGCTATACCCAGTGCCCGGATATTTGCCCGACGCTACTGGCCGAACTGGCACCCCTCGTACAGCAATTGGAAGGCTTCAATATTCGGTTGGTATTTGTCTCCGTGGATCCTGGCCGAGATACGGTAGGCCATCTCGCTGAATACGTGAGCTATTTTCACGCCGGCTTTCTGGGCGTGACCGGCGCACCTGAACAACTACAGATACTGGCAGATTCTCTGGGGCTGCGCTTTCACCTGACGGGCGCAGGCGATAATTACCAGGTGAGCCACTCCATCACAGTATCTCTGATAGACACCCAGGGCTTACTGCAGGGGCGCATGCGGTCTGGCTTTGATTTGCATACCACTGCCCGCGACATCGCCAACCATCTGGAAAGCCCAGGGTAATGGCGCCCCGGCTGGCGACAACCTCGAACGTCTGACTTGATATTACAGTGTGCCGAGCGGACTACTGCTGTAGATCTGCGACGGCCTGCGCGGCCAACGCATCGTCCGCCGGATCATCCGGCATGGGAAAGCTAATGCGCGAAGCTAAACCTGCGTAGCGCTCACGGCACACCCGGGCAATTACGGCGTAAGTTCCTCTGGGCACAAATTTTTCCAGCATCTCATCAGTAATAATGGCAGGCATATCCCGCCAATTTCCCGCACGTGCCATTACCTGCAACTGCCGCCCCCTGTCCTCCCAGCCGAACAGTTCGAGGCTGGGCCAATAGGCGGGTGTTGAGTACAAAAATCCCAGCAGTTTGCGTTGTTTTTCCCACTGGATGGCTACTTGTTTCTCATTCTTACCAGTGGCTGTGAGCGGCCCGAGCGTAAGCCTAAACTCGCCGCCGTTGTGACCGCCCAACTCGTAGCCAGAACGCAGGCGCGGCAGGCATACTTCGCGTATGTATTGTGGCGGAGAGTTGGTGGGATGGGTAATCATGCCGTCGGCAATCCGCCCTACCATTTTAGTCATTGCCGGCCCAACGGCTCCACATAGAATGGGGATATCGGGGTGCTCGATGGGGCCGGGATTGAAAAATGCCTGCAACTTGGTAAAGGAATAGTGCCTCCCTTCAAAGTGTAATCGCTCACCGGTCTGGAAACTGTTAAAAATAGCCTTCAGGGACTGCACATATTCACGCATCTGCGGTACCGGGGAATCCCAGCGGGCAGAATACCGCTGCTCTATATTCGCTTTTATCTGGGTGCCAAGACCGAGTTCGAACCGACCACCCGACATTTTTTGCAAATCCCAACTGGCGACGGCGACTGTCATGGGGCTACGGGGAAAAGCCAGCAACACGCCGGTACCCACAGTGAGTGTTTTAGTGGCATTGAGCGCCAGTGCCGCCAGCAACAAACCGTCGTGAATCGCATCTGGAACCTGTAGGCCATCAAAGCCCATGGCCTCCGCCCGGGCCGCGTGGGCGCCAATGTCTGCCGGCCCCATGTTCTCCGGTGTGCTTGCAAATACCTGGAACAAGGCTTGACCCTCCAAAAACCCAACACGTAAACTGGCACCAAGCTATCTTACCTCATCCAGGCTTTACAACCTCGTGGAACAGCACATGAATAAATTATTGCTGGAACAACGTGCGGGACTTCGCCAGCAATATGGCGCAGCGAAAGAAAACTATAGGAAGCTACAGAACAAGCCCTAACTGACAAATATGCCCAGTGCCCGCGCGGGAACCAGGTCGGGTAAAAACTCACAGAGTGTATTTTTCTCCCTAAATCCTGATGATTGTGAGAGTATATCCCGGCGCATCCTGGCTAGTAAGCGGTCATATTTTCTATAATCATCGACATTAATTTTGGAGGTCATAGTGCTCTTGCACAAAATGTTTCTCGCGGTCTTACTAACAGGTTTGGCCAGCACTGCCTTTGCCGCACCGGAGATTCGTCTGGTGCGACAAATCACCGTAGGCCACAGCTCGCTGGCCACCGGCACCGTTCAAGCCATACACGCCATGGTCGCCGCCAATCACCAGCAAGAACGCTCTGGCGATGTCTATCTGGTATTCCGTTCAAAGTCATTTATCGGTGCCATTGGTGAACCTCTGGAAGAAGTCGTACGGTGAGGCACTTTGCTGTCCACTGAGGGCTACTCCAATTACGATGTAATTATTCTGGGTGCAGGTGCGGCCGGTTTAATGTGTGCCATCACTGCTGGCCGGCGCGGCAGGCGGGTGCTTCTCCTGGAAAAATCCAACAAAGTCGGGAAAAAAATACTGATGTCAGGGGGCGGCCGCTGCAACTTCACCAACTATACTGTTGAGCCAGACAATTTCATCTCCAGCAACCCACATTTTTGCAAGTCGGCCCTCAATCGCTATACCCAGTGGGATTTTATCACCATGGTGGAAAACCATGGTATTGCCTTTGAAGAGCGAAAACACAGCCAGTTATTCTGTATTGACTCCGCCCGAGATATTCTGCAGATACTACTCAAAGAGTGTGAGCTGGCAGGGGTAGAAATACGAACTCATTGTGAAGTAGAAGAAGTCAGGGCTACGCAACAAGCACAGGGGAACTGTGTTTATCAGCTGAACGTAACTCTCGGCAAGGGCAGTAACAAAACGTCTTCCGCCCTGGCTGCCACGTCCCTGGTAATTGCAAGTGGCGCGCTCTCTGTGCCGACACTGGGCGGCAGCGGCAGGGGTTACGACATTGCCGAACAATTTGGCTTGCGCCTGAAAGAGCGAAGCGCTGGTTTAGTACCCTTCATGTTCAGTGACTCGCTCAAGCCGCTGTGCGAACGTCTGTCGGGGTTGGCCACGCAGGTGGAGGTCAGTTGCAATAATCGATCATTCACCGAAAGCCTGCTATTCACGCACCGTGGCATGAGTGGCCCGGCCATCCTGCAGATTTCCAATTACTGGAACCCCGGGGACGAAATCAGCATCGACCTGCTGCCAGGTATTGATGCCAGCGCCTGGCTTCTGGGGCTCAAACAACAACGCGGGAAAACCCGATTGAGACGTCAGTTGGGCAACAAGCTACCCAGGGCACTGGTGCTGGAGTTGCAAGCCCTGTGGTGGCCCGACTCTACGGAAACAACCCTGGCGGAGTTTACCGACGAAAAACTTTCTAACATAGGCACCCTGCTCAATGGCTGGCGATTAAAGCCCTCCGCGACGGAGGGATATCGCACCGCAGAAGTAACCCTGGGTGGTGTTGACACGGACAGCATCAGTTCAAAAACTATGGAGGTGAAGGCGCACCCCGGGCTTTATTTTGTGGGTGAAGTCCTTGATGTCACTGGCCACCTGGGCGGTTTTAATTTTCAGTGGGCCTGGTCGTCCGGCTACACCGCGGGATTATTTGCTTGACCGTACTGACGTAATTAAAACGAAGACGCTTGGGTAATTCTCCCTTTTTAAGGAAGCTAAAAGTAGAGGTTAAGCGGCAATGCAGCGCTCCTTATGCGATATGCCATTTTAGCTACATTTGAAGTGATATTGGGGTTTTTCTACAGCCTAAAAGCTTTCGGCAGGCGCCAAAAGACCAGAGCGGAGCGACGGTTTTTTGGTCGCTCTGGCCGAACTTGTTATGCGGCATACAGCTTCCGCACTTTGATGTTCTTCTCGCCTTTTTTGGCCAACCACAGATCATATTGGGTCTGTTGATTGAGCCAACTCTCTGGAGTGGTATCAAAAGCGATAGATAGGCGCAAAGCCATTTCAGGGCTGATGCCGGCATGACCATTCAGAATGGAAGACAGAGTCTTACGACTTACGCCGAGTGCTTCAGCTGCAGCAGTAACGCTGAGTTCTAATGGCTCAAGACAAAGTTCGCGAATAACCTCTCCTGGATGAGGTGGGTTGTGCATTTGCATAGTCATCGCTAGTGATAATCCTCATAGTCTATATCAATGGCTTCCGGACCATCGAATTTGAAAGTGACACGCCAGTTACCGCTAACTCTAACCGAATACCTACCTCGATACTTGCCACTCAACTGATGAAAATAGAGCCCCGGAAGGTTCATATCCTGAGGTGAGGTTGCGGCGTGCAACCGGCCCAATATTAGCCTCAATCGCTTTGCATGAGCAGCTTGGACCCCAGATGTGGAGCCCTTGGTAAAAAAGCGCCCAAGGCCTTTGTGTTTGAAGCCTCGAATCATGGGCTAAGTGTAACCTGTTACGTTACAGTACGCAATAGTCGGATTGCCGCATAACGCTCACAGCGGAGGCGGCCGGTAGGGCCGTCCGCCCAGCCTGTTCTTGTTAATGTTGCGCAGGGCACCGACTTGATAACAAAGTTTCCAGGGCTCACGGGGCCGAAATTTATTTGCCAGACAGACATCAGATCAAACCAAAATCTCCGCGGAGACGTATTTCGGTTATAAACAGAAATGTTTGATAGCAAAGAGTTATATGCACCACGTGGTGCATTCATGACTCGATTGTTTTTCTTCTTGGTCATGCCACCAGTGTAGTCCATTTCAAGCAAGGTGGTAGGCGCACATTAACGTTAAGCGCAACGGTGGAATAAGCGGGCGGAGTTTTTGCGTTTCTTTGCAAAAAATGCGACCGCTTATGGAATCCGATTGACGCGCCTTGTTATGCTTTTATACCACCCAAACGCTTCAATTTTTATTCGTGTCTCTACACCTTGAATATCTAAATTCATACAAGCCAAAACTTCTGCCGCTGTTAACCAAATAGAAATTTTAGGATTACTAGTCACGAAGTCGTGTCTAGTGATATGCGTACCATCGTATTCGGCAGTTTCTACCACTCCGTGACCAGCCCACTTCACAAAAGCTTTAGCTTGGTTTGAATCCATGTCAGTCAGGTAATCATTAAAATTAAAATTAACGTTTTCAATTTTGTGAGCTAATTGATTTCTTAGATTAGCAAGTTTAGTTAAAAAGCTAGCCTGTTCTTTATATATAGCGCCCATTTTTCAAGAAGTACAATTTTGCCATTGCGTGGGTTAGCTTGCTCTAAGAATGCTAATTCGGTTTCAATTTCAGGCGCCCTAAAGCGGATAGATAATAAATGGGTTGTGGCAGCCTCGAACAAAGCACTAACTTTGATAATAAATGACCAATCATCTTCTTTTAGCAAGTTTCTGTAAAAGTTTTTTGGTAAATTAAGTCGTGACTCAAAATCTGAAACATCATTAAAAATATCGCTCACTTAAACTAATTCCTTGCACCAAACTTCGAGAAAAGCATAACAGTTAATTAGAAGGCCAATGGCTTACTATCACAATGGCCTCCTATCTCGGATATTGAGATGTGTCGAGGCCGCTACGAATAAAGTTCGGTGCGGATATCCCGCTTTTATCGGTTTTCTGATGATATTGATTCGGTATGCTCCTCTCGGAATCAACTTTTCATTACTCCGATCATAATTGGATTCAAATAAAAATCAATGGCTACCGCGCATTTGAAAAGATATAAGGCCAGAGATGGCTGAATTAGATCGTTGACGAATTTTCGGGTTATCCCGATACTGATCCTTATGCCAGTGATAGGGAGGTGCTCGTGGACGATATCCGACCCCGTATTCCAGCAATACCTGTCCGTTTTCTCGATCAGTTACGCCAGCATATACGTGATGCCGGTCTTGCCTATCGGACAGAGAAAACATATCTGTATTGGGTGAAACGGTTCATCTATTTCCATGGGAAAAGGCACCCAAAGGACATGAATATGACGGATATGGAGGTTTTTTTCAGTCATTTGGGGGGAGTCGTGACTCCTCTCCTAACACGCAACGTATTGCCTTGAACGCACTAATCTACTTGTACAAACGATATATGGGACTTGATGTAGGGGAACTTCAGTTTACCCTGGCCCGAGGCCCGAGGCCCGAGGCGATTGTCTGTGATATTTATATGCCCGATGCACCAAACAAAAAATATCCAGGCGCCCAGCGGGAGCTCGGATGGCAATTTCTATTTCCAGCAAGCAAGAAAAGTGTCTTCGTTTATATTCCTCAATGAGGCGTCGTTCGAGGCCGTCGCAGATGGCCTTCAAGCCAACTTAGTCTTCGGCATTATTCCCCCCGATACATGACAGCGTGTTAGAATTCACCACTTCCTACGCCACCAACTCACTGCCCAAACCAAAGCCATGCTGCGACTGAATGAAATCAAACTCCCGCTGGATCATACGGAAAATGACTTGCGGGCGGCGATAACAGCAAGACTCGCTGTTGAGCCGACTGAGCTGGTCAATTTTTCTATTTTCAAGCGCAGTTACGATGCCCGCAAGAAATCCAACATCCTGCTCATCTACCAGATCGACGTTGAACTCTCTGCAACCGCCGAGACCGCTGTACTGTCCAGCAAGCTCAGTGAATCAGTGGTGCGGCCAAGTCCCGACACCCGCTACCATTTTGTCGTCCAGGCAGATTCCGCCTTCCCCACCGGGACGCAGCAGCGCCCAATCATTATTGGTTTTGGCCCCTGTGGCCTATTGGCGGCCCTGGTGTTGGCGCAAATGGGGCTGAAGCCCATTGTACTTGAGCGTGGCAAAGAGGTACGGCAACGCACCCGCGACACCTGGAACTTCTGGCGCAAGCGCAAACTAAATACCGAGTCCAACGTGCAATTTGGCGAGGGCGGCGCCGGAACCTTTTCCGATGGCAAGCTGTACAGCCAGGTAAAAGACAAGCGTTTTCTCGGGCGTAAGGTATTGCGTGAATTTGTCAAAGCCGGCGCCCCCAAAGAAATCCTCTACGTGAGCAAACCCCATATCGGCACCTTCAAGCTGGTAACGATGATGGAAAAAATGCGCGCCGAGATTGTGCGCCTGGGGGGTGAGATACGCTTCGACCAAAAAGTCGATCTCATTCATCGGGTACAGGACGTACCGGGGCGGGGCCATATCACCGGGCTTACCCTGGACAGCGGTGAAACCCTGCACTCTCGGCATATTATTCTGGCCATTGGCCACAGTGCCAGGGACAGCTTCCAGATGCTGCTGGACCAGGGTGTCTACATTGAACCCAAGCCCTTTTCCATCGGTTTTCGCATAGAGCACCCCCAATCTGTCATTGATAAAGCACGCTTTGGCGAGCGGGCCGGCCACCCGATTCTG
>SMVA01011646.1_pt1 | contig 26533 bp, 23 predicted proteins | sample 2456451 | NCBI WGS metagenome assembly SMVA01 (sample SAMN11095933, study PRJNA526329) | marine sediment metagenome | biome: Marine sediment; feature: Surficial sediment; material: Deep marine sediment; isolation source: Hadal surficial sediment | place: Pacific Ocean | collected 2014-05 | depth... | reverse complement strand
TCGTGTCCACTGCTGCCGTGCTGCGCGATCGTGCACATGGCAATCTGATCAGCTATTCGAAAAAAGTGTTCATACCGCTGACACAACTGTGTCGCGATGTCTGCCATTACTGCACCTACGCCAAAGTTCCGAAGCAAGCCGGCAATCCGTACATGAGTGTGGAGGAGGTTCTGGACGTAGCACGCAAAGGCGCTGAAATGGGTTGCCGGGAAGCGTTATTGACATTGGGCGACAAGCCGGAGTTGCGCTACCGGGTCGCTCGGGAAGCACTGGCTGAGCTTGGATTCGAAACGACTCTGGAATACGTTGCGCATGTGGCGCAGGCCATTTACGAAGAGACGGGTCTACTGCCACACATTAATGCCGGCTGCATGAACGCCGATGAGATCGCGATGCTGCAAAAGAATTCCGCCTCGATGGGGATCATGCTCGAGTCTTCCTCGGAACGACTGTGCGCCAAAGGCATGCCACACTACGGATCGCCGGACAAGCTACCGGCACGCCGCCTTGAAACTATTGCTTTGGCGGGCCAGGCCGGTGTGCCGTTTACGTCCGGCATACTGATCGGAATCGGCGAAACCCGCTTGGAACGGATCGAGTCGCTGCTGGCATTGCGTGACTTGCATGACGAATACGGTCATCTGCAGGAGGTGATCATTCAGAACTTCCGCGCCAAGTCGAACACGCTCATGGCCGGTGCGAGCGAACCTGATCAGGCTGACCTCTGCTGGACAATTTCCGTAGCAAGGATCATTTTCGGTGCGCAAATGAACATCCAGGCGCCCCCCAACCTGATGCCGGACGCATTGGAGAGTGTGATCGAAGCAGGTATCAACGATCTGGGTGGAATTTCACCATTAACGCCGGACTTCGTGAACCCGGAGGCACCATGGCCGCAGCTTGACCAGCTTGAAGTGGATCTGTCCTCTATCGGCAAGCAGTTACAGCAGCGCCTGACGCTTTATCCTGCATACGTACGCAACGCAAAGGAATGGGTCTCGCCTGAAGTCCTGCCTCAAGTGTTGCGGCTGGCCGATGGACAGGGATTCGCACGCGAGGATGACTGGCTTCCGGGAGTCAGTATCGATGTACCTGCGCCACTACTGGAACGCATTAATCATCCGGGACGCCACACACGTAGATTGTCCACTGTCACCGCGCTGCTACAGCGTTGTCAGGCAGATCGTGCTGATGCGATGAGTGTTGCCGATATCAGTCGCCTGTTTACGGCCCGAGGTGATGACTTCGGCGCCGTTTGCCAGGCAGCCGATCGATTGCGAGCAGACGTCAATGGCAACGCCGTCAGTTTTGTCAGTAACCGCAATATCAACTATACGAACATCTGTTACTTCAAATGCAAGTTCTGTGCATTTTCCAAGGGTAAGGTGGCTGCAGATCTTCGTGACAAGCCATACAACCTGGGCCTTGAGGAGATTCAACGTCGCACCGTCGAAGCGCGCATGCTCGGGGCGACAGAAGTATGCCTGCAGGGCGGCATACATCCGGATTACACGGGACAACATTACATCGACATTTGCCACGCGGTGAAAGAGGTGGTGCCGGATATGCATATCCATGCTTTTTCACCATTGGAAGTATGGCAGGGGGCGGAGACGCTGGGGCTGTCGTTATCGCAGTTCCTGCAGCGCCTGCAAAACGCTGGTCTGGACTCAATGCCGGGCACAGCAGCGGAGATTCTGAATGATGACGTGCGCAAGGTGTTGTGTGCGGATAAGGTGAATACGGCTCAGTGGCTGGAGGTGATGGAAACGGCGCATGGGCTCGGTCTGAACACGACGGCCACAATCATGTTCGGCCACATAGATCGTTACGAACATTGGGCGGAGCATCTGCTGGCAGTGCGTGATCTGCAGACTCGTAGCGGCGGTTTCACCGAATTCGTACCCTTGCCGTTCGTCGCACAGATGGCGCCAATGTACCGTCGTGGCCAATCTCGACGCGGGCCAACATTTCGCGAAGCCGTACTCATGCACGCAATTGCACGGCTCGTACTGCATCCACACATCCGGAACATTCAGGCATCCTGGGTCAAGATGGGTCTGCAAGGACTGCAAGCATGTCTGCATGCGGGCGCGAATGATCTGGGCGGTACGCTGATCAACGAGAGTATCACCCGCGCAGCGGGGGCCAGCCACGGTCAATGTGTCGATGCCGGGAAGTTACAGGAGCTCGCCGTTCAGGCCGGGCGTGTACCCTGGCAGCGAACGACGCTCTACAAGGAACTTCCTGCTGACTTGCTGTCGATGCAGTAACACTGAACGACTAGGTGCGAGCGATGAAATTCGGAGTAATGCTGCCCCACACGAATAAGATTGCATCAACGGATGCCATTGTTCGTACCGCAGAAACGGCTGAGGAGTATGGCTTCCACGCCTTGTCGGTTCATGATCACATCGTCTTCAACGGGCACTGGATAGTTTCGGGCGCCCGCGGTATCGAGGCCCCGGGTGATGACCGTGATCTTTTCGAAGCCATGGCAACCATGACCTTTGCGGCAGCCCGAACGAGTAAGATTCGACTGGTCGCGTCCGTGATCGTCCTGCCTCTTCGCGAGCCCGTATTGTTCGCCAAACAGGCAGCGACTCTGGATGTGCTGTCGAATGGTCGTCTTACACTGGGTTTTGGTGTGGGCCCGACGTTACAGGCTTCCGACCACGAGACCACAAAACTTGGCAAGCACCGCAGCAATGCCGCCAAGGAATACGATGCGGTGGGTGTCTATGGCAACCGCGGTCCTAGAACGGATGAGTATATAGAAGCAATTCTCGAGATCTGGACGAACGCATCAGCGACCTACAACGGAAAATACACTTCCTTTGCGGACATCGAAGTGTTTCCAAAACCGATCCAGAAACCGCACCCACCTATTTTTATCGGCGGTCGTTCGGAATTTGCGATTCAGCGTACGGTAAAATACGGCGACGGATGGAATCCTAGTCAGCCGAGCGCACCGCAGATGACCGAGGGAATCGCGCGAATCCAGGCGCTCTGTAAGCAAGCGGGCAGGCCGCCAATTACAGATTTCGGTGTCAATATCCCGTCCGTCATCGCAGCAACGGACGCAGCGGCCGATGACATCGCCCGACCGACAGTGGGTCCAATGTTCCCCGGTGAAACCGAGTATCAAGAGCGCACCATCGTGGGTTCTCCGGAGACATTCATCCGACGGGTCAGGGAATACAAAATGGCCGGCGTCAATTACGTCGAGTTAAAACCCCTGTATCGGGATATGGATCAGTTTATGGAACAGCTGCGCTTGATTCGAGATGAGGTAATGCCCGCTGTCAATGATTAGTTCGCTGAGGAGTCAAGAAGATGAAGTACCACCGTCGAGTAATGTTGCTTGTTGTTGCGGCGCTGATGATCTGTTCCTGTTCACAGAATCAGGATGTAGACCTGCAACGAATTAATCCGCCCACGCTGAATGAACATCCGAAGTACTCGCAACTGACTACCGTTTCGGGCGCGATGAAATTCGTGTTTGTTGCCGGACAGATTGATCGTCCATTGGGTTACGAACCCCGTAGCAATGAGTGCGCGCACTCCGACTGGCGCAGTCAGTACATCGGGACAATGGACAACGTAAGTCGAGCGCTCGAAGCTGGCGGTGCAACCTGGGATGACGTCGTATTCATCCGAAAATTCACGACGGACATGGAGCAGTTTCTCGCCTTGTCAGATGTGCCCGACTACTGGAATCCGGACAAGGCCCCGTCGAGCACACTGGTCGAAGTTGTGCAGTTGTCTGAGCCCTGTCAGCTAATGGAAATTGACGTCATCGCGGTAGTTGCCGAGAAGTAGTGTCCGCTCGACAACACAACCGGATCGCCTAGGCGGCAACGTTGTTTTGTGGTTCTCCGGGGAGTTCGGGATAAGGTTTGAGCATTGCAACAAGCGCGCAGCCCAGCAGCAGGAAGACAGCCATACCCCACAAGATCTCGTCGTATCGTCCGACCATGTCATAGGTGATTCCCATGAATAGCGGCCCGGTCGCGGCGCCGACCTTATAGGCCGAGTAGTTGTAACCGTAAATCTGCCCGAAGGCGCGGGAACCGAAATAGCGGCTCGTGAGATAGCCCATGGCATCGAACTCGGCGCCGATTGTTATACCAATGAGTGCCGCGCATAGCGCGGCCAATCCGCCAGTCGCACCGTCGGCCAGCAGGGCGAGTCCCACCACCGGGCCGAGCATGAAAAGGAGTACTACTCGGGGCGCAAAAAACTTGTCCATGAGGTAGCCGCTAACCAGTCGTCCAATGATCAATGCTATGCCAAGATAGGCGAACACTCCGACAGCTTCGCCGCGCGTCATGCCACGATCGATCATTAGCGGGATCAGGTGAATCAGGACCGTTGACGTCGTCAGGCCAACGATGGCAAACGAGCCGGCGATCAGCCAGAAGCTCTTGTGCGTCAATGCTGTTTTTGCGGTGAAGCCGACCAGCGCTTTGTTCTTGGTAGCTTCGATGGTTTCTTTCGTTGCGCTTTCGCCATCCGGCAATGCACCCATCTGCTCGGGCGTATCGCGCATGACCATCGCGACGACTGGCAGAGCGAGTACGATAATCAGCAAGCCAAGCCCCGCGTAGGCTTCACGCCAGCTGTATTGTTCCATGATGGCGTTAGCCAGCATGGGAACAGCTGCCGTACCGATTCCGACGCCGGCCAGTCCTATACCAAGTGCCAGCCCTCTCTTCTTGTCGAACCATGCCACGATCAAGCGCGAAAAAGTCAAAGGTGCCGTGCCCGCCCCAAGAATTGGGATAACGACGCAGATCGCATAAAAATGCCAAAGCGAATCGGTCAGGAAATACAGAGATGCGATCGCGAGGCCGAACAGAAAAGTTGACGGCACCAATACGCGTTTCGCACCGATTTTGTCCACGAGAATACCCGCGAGCGGAAAGACGACAATCGCCGTGTAGCCGATAACCGTCAGCCCCAGCGATATCTGCCCCCTGGACCAGCCGAACTCTTCTTGCAGCGGTACGATGAACGTGCCGAAGGACATAACGGCGATGACGCTGTAGCCTAGTGCCACGCCGACGATTGTGGCTGCTACGATGTACCAGCCGTAAAACACGCCTTTCTTAACTGGATTTGCGGGCACTTCTGGCACCTTGTCGATCGTACTGCTCATTGAGTCTTCCAATTGGTCAGGCGGTGCTTTGTCGGGCCGCGTTTATAGGTAGTATCGGGACCAAGTCAGTCGCTCGAATCCGGTGTTTTCTCCATATACAGAATAAGGTCGTCTCGAGCTTCTTCCAGGTGCCGCTTGAGAATCCGGGCGGCGCCTTCAGCATCCCGCGCGACGATCGCCTCTTTGAATTTCACATGGTCGTCGTGCGCGTGATCGTGATCTTTCACCCGGTGGTAACGGCTCACATTGTCCCGCAACAACAGGATCTGCTCACGCATCAATGGGCGCTCGGCGCAGTCATAAAATCGCGCGTAGAAAAGTCTGCGTGCTGAGAAACCCCTGTTCCTGGGATCCGACTCAGTCTCCTCCATATCGTCAAACAGTTCGAGAATTTCCTCGAGGTCGTCATCGCTCATATTCTGCACGGCGTATTCGGTGCAACGCTGTTCCAGCATGATACGAATTTCGTACATTTCCCTAATAGTGTCGACGGATAGTGATGAGACCCAGGTGCCGCGGCGGCCACTCATAGTTACCAGAGCTTCAGACTCAAGCCTGCGCAGAGCATCTCTCAGAGGAATTCGACTGACGCCAAGTTGTTCCGCCAGGTCAGCCTGTGACAGTTTTTGGCCCGGCTTGAGGTAACCCTGATGAATTGCATTTCTCAAAGCCTCGGTGACAGCCTCTTCCGCACTACGCTGAGGCTGTATTTCAATGCCGCCCTTGCTTGGGCGACCCTTGGACTGTTCCACTTTCAACTTCATTGGCTTCTCTAGCTTCGCGATCCCGGGCACCAAGACAACCGCCGACAGACGTCGACGAGAACCGCTTGTTACTTCGATGGGATGACCTGAGGATGCATCAGAAAAAATAATACCATATATTGATATACTGTATACAAACGAATTTGTGCTTGCGGATTTGGTGCTCTGACTGACTTACCGGGTAGAGGAAAATAATCGGTAAGTCAGGCAGTCTATCAACAAACGGCTATTTTGATATATTCAATGACGTGGATCGTTGGCACGAAAAATCGACGGCGAGCGTGTAATTTGGCGTTGCTACCGAGGCCGGGGACATCGGCAACAGGCCGTAATCCAGGCGATCTTGGTATCTTGTATACAATATATCTCAGTGATACAATTGCCTTACGGTACAAAATATCAGTATTTGTAAGGAAATTTCAGCGGCGCAGGTAGTGCTTCCCGGGGAAATCTGGCGTTCCTGTCAGATTCGGCCCCGCATTGCATGGAGATGACTTTGTACAATATTTGCATAGATGTTGGCGGGACTTTTACGGATTGCCTGGTGATGGATGCGGCGGGTACGCTGCGCCAATTCAAATCGCCGACTACCTACCCGGATCCCTCCATTGGCTTCATGGCATCGTTGGAAAAGGCGGCGCAAGGTTACGAGAAGCCACTTGCAGAGTTGTTGGGGGAGGTGGATCTGCTGATTCACGGCACGACTCTGGCAACCAATACGCTGATCAACAAGAGCGGTGCCAAGACTGGCATGATCACGACGAAGGGGTTTCGCGACGTCGTGGAAATTCGGCGCGGGTATAAAAACATCCGTACCTCGATGTACAACGTTTTTGTGCCGCCTTACGATCCTCTGATCCCCCGATACTTGCGCAAAGAAGTCGAGGAGCGGGTGTTATTCGATGGCTCTGTGTTTATCGCGCTAAACGAGGACGACGTGCGGCGGGTAGCGGCCGAGTTGCAGGAATACGGTGTTGAATCATTGGCCATTTGTTTCCTTCACTCTTACGCCAATCAGGATCACGAACTGCGGGCTGAAGAAATTGTCCGGGAAGTGATGGGTGATGACGTTTACATTGCGACGTCGGCCAACATTCTTTCGGTGTGGCGCGAATGGGAGCGCTTTTCAACGACGTGTGTATCTGCCTATACCGGCCCTGAAGTTAAGAAGTACCTGGAAAATCTCGTCACTCGGCTGGATGAAAATAAATTTGGCGGCACTTTGCTAATGATGCTGTCTGACGGATTGGTCGAGACGGTTGACTATTGCAAGCCACGTGCCGTGAATTTAATTGGCTCCGGACCGGCCGCCGCTCCGGCAGCGGCAACCTACGTTGGAAATGCTAGTGGCCACAAGAATCTGCTGTCTTTCGATATGGGCGGAACGTCCATCGATATCGGCTTGGTTCAGGATGGCCGTATCCCGACGACCACGGAGGCCTGGGTTCAGGATGAGCGTGTTGCCATCAAAATGGTGGACGTTAAATCCGCCGGCGCGGGCGGTGGCTCGATTGCGTGGATTGATTCTCTCGGCCTGCTTCGAGTGGGACCGCATTCGGCTGGAAGTACGCCCGGGCCCGCGTGTTATGGCAACGGTGGCGAGGATCCGACGGTTACGGATCTTGATATCGTGTTGGGCTACATGGACCCTGATTATTTTCTCGGCGGCGAAATTAAGCTGCACGCGGAATTATCTCGTAATGCCATCCGTAACAAGATCGGGAAACCGCTGGGAATGGACGTTGACGAGGCAGCACAAGCTGCGATGGCGACAGTGATTTCCTACATGGCGGACAAGATTACGGAAATTTCGACGACAGTCGGTTTTGATATTCGCGACATGGCCATTGTCGCCGGCGGCGGAGCGGGTCCGATGCACGCGCCGTTCATCGCCGAGCGACTTTGTGTGCCACATGTGATCGTACCGAATTTTGCGGCAACGTATTCTGCCTTTGGCATGTTTGCAATGGACGTTGGCCGCAACTACGCCCGCTCCTATATCGTCCGTGCCGACGACCTTGATCTTGATCGCGTCAATCAGCATTATAAGGATATGCAGCACGAGGCGGCGGATGGTTTTGCGGCACTGGGTGTCAAGCCGAAAGACGGTAAATTCCATCGCACTTGTGAAGTTCGCTATATTGGCCAGTACCATGAAGTTGAAGTTGATATGCCGGACGGCGATTTGCAAGCTGCGGATATCGACACGGCAAGCCAGGCTTTTCATGATCGACACAAGGAGATGTACACCTTCAATATGCTCTGGAAGGGAGTTGAATTTCTGACCTTCCGAGTGCGTGCGACGATACCGAAGAAACCAATACGGATGAAAAGCAATGAGTTTGCCGGTGTGGACGGTTCCGCCGCGATCAAGGGTCATCGCAAGGCCTGGTTTGACGGCAAGCTGCAGGACACACCCGTTTACGACGGCGTAAAGCTGGCAGCCGGCAACGAGTTCGACGGTCCGGCGATCATCGAGGAGGCGACGACCACGATTGTTGTGCCTTCGTCCTATCGCTGTACGGTTGACAATATTCGCGGCTATCAGCTTGAGCTGAAATCCCAGGGCCATGGTTGAAGCAGGAGCAATCAGATGTCCAAAAAAGTAGATCCGATTACCTTATCCACAACCTGGCACGCATTTCAAAGCATTGCCAAGGAGATGCGACACGTTATTGACCGCACGGCACAGAGTTATTTGCTGGCACAACTTCATGACATGGCCGCTGGAATCTGGGACGCACAGGGCCGCACCATCGCGGTTCCCGAGGGGCCGACATCCATGTTCCTGTCGCAGCACTTTTGTGTCGAGTACATTCTCGAACATTTTGGTGACGACTTGCACCCGGGTGACGTGTTCTGTACCAACGATCCGTATCACAGTCAGTGCAACCACCTGCCGGACTGGGGCTTTATCCGCCCAATATTTTACGACGGTGAACTGGTGTTCATGGCATTGACTCGCGGCCACATGATGGACACTGGCGGCTCTTTTCCGGGAGGCTATTTCCCGAACGGCTACGATATTCACGCCGAGGGCTTAATCATCCCGCCCATCAAAGTGTTTTCCAAGGGTCGCGAACGGACCGATGTACTTGAGCTTCTTTGGAACAATGTGCGCTTCCCCGAGGGCGTGCGAATTGACAACTACTCTTTGATGGCGGCTTTGCAGGTTTGCGAGAATCGCATCACCGCGATGCTCGACAAGTACGGCAAACAGACCGTCCTTGACTGCGTCGAAGAGATGCTGGATCGGATGGAAATCAGTGTTCGGGCCGAGATTACCGACATGCCGGACGGCACCTATTACGGCGAATCTGCGACGGACGATGATGGCACCACTCTGGATGAACAGGTCTGGGTGCGCCTCGATGCTACGATCAAAGGCGATGAACTGATCCTGGATTTCTCGAAGTCTGACGACCAGCGCAAGGGCTTTGTAAACTGTGTGGAAGCTTCCACGTACAGTCGCGCGGTGGCTGGTTCATTCCTTTATTTCGATCCAGACCTCGCGCCGTTCCACAACGCTGGTAGCATGCGACCGATTACGGTGATCTCTCGTCCGGGTAGCGTCTGCCACGCGCTGTACCCGGCAACCGTTGGCGGTTCGCCGGTAAACGTAGGTACCCAGATTCTGGAGGCGACTGTGATGGCGTTGTCGAAAGCGCGGCCGGACAAGGCGATTGCCGCTTGGGGCCGCCGCCGCGGTCATTACATATCAGCTATTGATCCACGCACCAATGAGCGTTATGTGCAGACAACGACAGATGCAGACGGGGGCGCTGGGGCGGTTTCCGGGTACGACGGTTTCGAGGGCGCGATGGGCATGTCAGGGCTCGGCGCGATTCAACGCGGCAGCGTGGAAGAAATTGAGATCAAATTTCCCTGGCGAACGGTGAATTACCATTTTATCCCGGACATGTCGGGCGCTGGAAAATGGCGCGGTGGCTCAGGCATGCTGTGGGAAGTGGAGAACCGGGGCACCGACGCGCCGGTCGCGACGGGCAGTTCCGACGGCGATCTGACGCAGCCACCGGGGGTGCAGGGTGGCGAGAACGGTCCGCTATCGAGGATGTACATTCGCAGCGGCGACAAGATTACGCCCGTTCGCTCGCATCGCATGATCGAAGTCAAGACGGGTGAGATTTTTGGCAAAGTCAGTGGTGGTGGCGGCGGCGTGGGCAATCCGTTCGAACGCGATCCCGCAGCAGTACTGAAAGACGTGATCAACGAATTCGTCACGATTGAGGCGGCGCGGAAGACTTACGGCGTTGCAATCGATGCGAAGAGTTTGACCATCGATATGGAAGCGACGGCGGCCATGCGTGCAGCATGAAGCTGGCCGAATGACGACTTCGGAGGTAAGCAAAGAAGACCTGAAGTCTTTTTTGGAAACGATGTGGCTCATCCGGGCCTTCGAGGAGAAAGCCGCCGAAATTTACGCGCGTGGCAAGATAAACGGTCTGTTGCACCTGGGCATGGGACTGGAAGGTGTTGCGACCGGCGCAGCCAGTGCCATGCGACAAGATGACTATGTGTTTGGCGGGCACCGCGCGCATGCGCATGCGATCGCCCGCGGTGCGGACATCAATGCCTTGATGGCCGAACTTGCCGGTCGCAGTACGGGCTGCTGCAAGGGCAAGGGCGGCACAATGCATTTGTCCTTTCCTGAGGTGGGCTTCGTCACGGCTACCGGTGTTGTAGCGGGCAACATTCCGCTGGCATTGGGTGCCGCCTTGTCGTGTCGGGAGGCTGGCAAAGGACAGGTCGCGGCTGCCGTATTCGGTGACGGCGCCGGCCAGGCCGGTGTATTCCATGAGTCACTGAACATTGCGTCCTTGTGGCGGTTGCCAATGCTGTTCATTTGCGAGAACAATGGATTCGCCGAGTTCACGCCGCTTTCTGAGCACACGCTCGTGGAGCGGTTGTCCGAGCACGCCGTCACTTATGGTATGCCCAGGGTTACGGTCGATGGCAACGATGTACTGGCGGTACGCAGTGCTATTGACGAGGCGACGCAACGAGCGGCCGCGGGCGGTGGTCCGTCATTTGTCGAGTGTCTGACACATCGCTTGCGCGGCCATTACGAAGGCAGCGCCAGCGAATACGATCGAGCGGAGCTGGACAGCAAGGACGTCGTTCGAATTTTTGAAGGTCGGCTGATCGAAGCAGGTGATATCAGCAAGGATGTCGCTGAGCAAATTGCGATAACTGCGCGGGACAGGGTGGCGGCGGCGGCTGACGCAGCACTGGATGCACCCTGGCCGGATGCGAGTGACGTCACCAGCAACGTGCTGGCAGGATAGAGCGATGGCAGAGCAACGCTACATCGACGGTATTCGACAGGCCTTGCGGGAAGAGTTGGCAAGAGATGCGACCATCCGCGTGCTGGGTGAAGATGTAACGTTGGGCGGCCCATTCGGAGCGACCAAAGGCCTTGTCGAAGAATTTACCGATTCGCGAATTATCAATACACCGATCAGCGAGGCAACTATTATCGGCCTGGCTGTCGGCGCAGCGATTACCGGTCTGCGACCAGTGCTTGAGATCATGTTTATTGATTTCATTACGCTGGGCATGGACCAGTTGGTGAATCACGCGGCCAAACTGCATTACATGACAGGCGGGCAGCTCGAAGTGCCGTTGACAATTCGTGCCACTGGCGGCGTGGGTGGAGGATACGGAGCACATCATTCCCAAAGTCTGGAGGCCTGGTTTACCCATGTGCCGGGACTGAAAGTAGTTGCTCCCTACACGCCATCCGATGCCAAAGGCCTGCTCAAGTCATCCATTCGTGATAACAACCCGGTATTATTTCTTGAACATCGTGGCCTGTATTGGAGCCGCGGCGAGGAATTGGCAGCGGACGAAGTGATTCCGTTGGGCCAGGCAATCGTCCGGCGCGCGGGTGAGCATGTCACGATACTGGCCGTTTCGAAGATGGTTGGCACGGCGTTGAAGGCGGCGGAAAAACTGGCCGCAGAAGGGATCGAAGCTGAAGTGATCGACCCGCGCACATTGGCACCGCTCGACATCGAAACAATCGTGTCGTCAGTACGGAAAACCGCCCACCTCGTGATTGCCCACGAAGCTGTGGAGACGGGTGGCATTGGCGCTGAAATTGCCAGCCGCGTGCAGGAAATTGCCTTCAACGAACTTGCGGCGCCAGTGCTGCGCGTTGCAGCACCATTTTCTCCGGTACCCACGAGCATTGCGCTGGAGCGGGCTTTCGTGCCCGGCGAGGACCAGATCATTGATGCCGTCCGCCAGTCCATCGCGTTCAATCGCGTTGGCCTGACGCCGCATCCAGAACCCACTCGAACAGGTGAATAGGATGCTGCCCGATCTTTCCAGCGATCAGATACTCGAACAGCTCAGGCAAGCTGTCCTTATTCGTCGTTTTGAGGAAGAATTGATCAAACTCGCGGGCGAGCGGGATATCGGTCATTTTCATGTCTATATCGGTCAGGAAATGACCGGCGTGCCGGCATTGTACTTACTCGAGGAGGGCGACCTGTCCTTCACGACTCACCGCAACCACGGCCACTTGTTGGCCCGCGGCGTTCCGGCAGCGCAAATGTATGCCGAAATTCTGGGTAAGGAGACCGGCATGATGGGCGGTCGCGGTGGCACGCTGCACCTGTGTTCGTTGCAGCATGGGTTTCCGACTACGTCCTCGGCGGTCGGCGGAGTGACGCCATTGGCGACCGGTGCCGCGTTCGGCTTCCAGAAACTCGGTCAGGATCGAGTCAGTGTTTGCCTGTTTGGCGATGGCGCCCTCGAAGAGGGGTCCTGGCATGAATCGATCAACATCGCCGCGATGGAGAAATTACCCGTCATTTACCTGTGCGAAAATAATAGTCTGGAAGCGCTCGGTCAAAAGGCGGGCGAATACCCCTCTTCGACGCTGGCGGCGACAGACCTGATCGACTTGGTGACCCCTTTTGGGGTACCCGCCCTGCAAATCGATGGTTGCGACGCGAGTGCTGTGCATGCAGCGATGAGCGAAGCACTACAGCGTGCCCGCGGCGGCGGTGGCGCAACGTTTATCGAGGCGAGAACCGTGCGTTGGCCCGGCAATCGGCCGATATGGCCAGAGTTGGCAACCGGCGAGACAAATCTTGCGATGGCCTGGGACCCGTCATTGATTCCGGAGGAGCATCAGGTCTGGCACAGAAAACAGGATGCGGTGCTGGCATTTGTGCGCGAAATCATTGCCGCGGATCTGATCGAGCCGGACAGCATACTGGCGATGGACGACGAGATCCGGGCGGACATGAAAGCTGGCGTTAAATTTGCTTTGGATAGTGAATATCCGAAAGCCGAGTTGGCGCTCGAACTGGCACTGGCGTAGGGCGTACACGGACAAATGGCAACAATGAGAACACTGACCTACGGGCAGTCGCTGGTGGAAGGATTGCGGGAATTGCTTGAATCCGATGCACGGATTCACATTATGGGGCAGTATTTCCTGGGACTAACTCCGCAAAGAGCGCTGGTTGGCGAGTTAGCTGCCGATTACCCGGACCGATTTTATTACCCGCCAATCGCCGAACTCGGCTATGTAGGTACAGCGATAGGTGCTGCCATTGCGGGCCTGCGACCGATCGTCGATCTGGCAACCGCCAGCTTCATGTTTCAGGCCTTTGCACAGATCACCAACGAGATGGCCAATATCCACTATATGTCCGGTGGCCAGACGAAAGTACCCATGATATTTCATTTCAATCACGGCATACGGGGCGGTGGTGCGGCGCAGCACTCACACAGCCCTCAGGCGATGCTGTGGAATACACCGGGCATTGAAATCATGCTGCCGTCGACACCGTACGATGTTAAAGGCCTGCTCAAGACAGCCGCGTCAACAGACAACCCGACCGCCTGGGGCGATCATGTGAAACTGTTCATGTTGGAGGGGGAGGTGCCGGAAGAGGATTACAGCATTCCATTTGGCGTGGCTGACATCAAAAGGCGAGGGTCGGACGTTACCATTGTGGCCACATCTTTCATGGTGCAGCGTGCACTTGCCGCGGCGAAGGCGCTGGCGGCCGAAGGTATTGACGTTGAAATCGTTGATCCTCGTACCTTGGTGCCACTGGATGAGGCTGCTATTCTCGAGTCCGTCGCCAAGACCGGACGATTGGTGGTCGCCGATGAATGCCACAGGAGTTGCGGTGTCGGTGCCGAGTTTGCCGCCATTGTTGCCGAGAAAGCGTTTGGATATCTGAAAGCGCCTATCAAACGCGTTGTTACTGAGGATGTTCCAATACCCTTCAGTCCGCCAATGGAGGAGTTTGTCGAACCGACCGAGGCAAAAATCATTCAAGCAGTGAAAGAGGTACTAAGCTGATGAGAATTGCGGTTGAGATGCCCAATTTGGGCCACGATATCGACGCCGGCAAGATTGTCGCCTGGGTAAAAAAAGTCGGTGATACAGTGGTACGCGGCGATGTCATCGCGGAAGTTGAGACAGAGAAGGTTACGATGGAAGTCGAGGCCTTCGACGCCGGTGTGTTGGTCGAAATCGTGCACGAGGTAGGTGCCGAGGTCGGCACTGGTGAGCTGATCGCGTATCTTGAGAATGACTAAGACCGGCCGTCATCTGGTCAGTCCTACACCGATGCGCAAGGCGATCGCCAGGCGCATGAGCCAGAGCAAGCAACAAGCACCGCATTTTTACGTCAGTTGCGATATCGCGATGGATGCGGCCATTGAGGCGATGTCGCATCTGAATGTCGATACAGCATTGAGCGAGCGCGTTACGCTGACCTCGATGATGCTCAAAGCGGTCGCGCTGATATTGGAAGAAGTACCCGAGTTCAATGCGCATTGGACCGATGCGGGCCACGAATTAATTGACGGCATAAATATTGGCGTAGCGATTAATCTACCCGCCGGATTGATCGCGCCTGCCATTGTGGGGTGCCGTGATCTTGATGTCCGGCAGTTTTCCGCACGACTCAGGGATCTGGCAGGTCGTGCCAGGCAAGGAAAGTTACGCGCCCCGGAATTGAACGATGCCACGTTCACATTGAGCAATCTCGGCATGTTCGATGTGTCATCTTTTACCGCCATCGTTACGCCACCACAGGTCGCCATTCTGGCGACCGGCCGATCACGGTCCATGCCGCGAGTCGTTGACGGTGAAGTCGTTATTCAGACGATCATGACCGCAACGCTCAGCTCCGATCATCGCGCAGTCGACGGCGTTGGCGCAGCACGATTCCTGGGTGAGTTCAAGGATCGCCTCGAATCCCCCCGGCACTGGGTTTAGTCACGCGGCAGGCGTAAATCCAAGCACGATGTCAAAATTCGCGTCGAACTCACCGACGAGAGAATCTTCTCTTGGCGAGAAATCCACAAGGACTGCGTCTCGTGCTTGCGGATTTTTTATCCTGTTGAATATCCAGTCACGATCATTGCGCGATTCGCCTTTGACATAGCATTGCGTTGTCCAGCGCTCCCGGCCTTTGAGTTTGATCGCGAAATGGATATGCGCGGTACGGCCAGGGTATGAAATCGGCTTAATCGTACGGAAGTAATATTCGCCGCTTGACCCTGTCTCGAAGCGGCCGAATCCCTGAAAGTTTTTGTCGGCGCGGGCGGATCGGCGTGCGCTTCCGGTGTGTTGATAGATGCCATTGCTGTCGACTTGCCAGATCTCGACAAGTGCGTTGCGAACGGGTTCGCCATTGGTGTCGAGAATACGTCCCCGAAGATGAGTGATTTCGCCGACGGCCGGCGTGAGGCTGTCTCCGACCACAATCAAATCATTGTCGGCGTCCAACGGTATCGTCTTGGGGTAGAACGGTCCTGCGGCTTGCCCAGGTGTCCTCAGCAAGGCTTCAGCGAAAACGCCCGGCGTGCCAAGAATTCCGTAGCTGGCCAAACCTGTCGCACCAACTACCAGATGATGCAAGATCCGGCGACGACCTGGTAAAGCAATGGAATTACGCATTGTCGTACTCCGTAGCGACCGACTACCTGTTTGCCCGGTAAATCAGCATCGCAGTCAGGAGCAATACTAACAGAACCACGATCGAACCAATATTCACAAAACCAGTCTGCGCCGACCAGGCGATCCAGATGCCCAGCGCGCCACCAACCGCCTGCAGCGCGACGACAACGATGGGTAGAACGGAGAGTAACGCCGGCATGCCGTTGCTCATTCATAGCTCTTGAGTGATGCAGGCTAGTCGGCAGGAACAAACGCAATCAAGCGGATAGGTGCGGCGCTTCCACCTTTGATTTTCATGGGCAGGCCGATGAGGTAGGCGCCTTTGGCGGGCAGTGCATCCAGGTTGGCGACGTTTTCGACGCCCGGAATATCATGTGCGAAAAATATCTGATGGCTCATGCGTTTTGGCTGCATCGAATTATCGAAGCTGATCGAGTCGATGCCCACCGCCTTGATGCTGCGACTTTCAGACAGAAAGGTGGCAGTGTCCTTATGAATGGCCGCGAAACGGAGTTCGGCGACGCCTTCATTTCCCGTCTTGTCGGTACCAGTGTATTTTTTCGCATCCGGCCAGACATTACCCAGGCCGGTGTTAAACATGACTATGCAATCGACGGGCAGCGGGCCGTTGGTTTTTTCCCAGCCAAGTATATCCGCCACTGTCACCAGGTAATTTGGATCGTCAGCGACTTGTTGCTTTACGTCGACAACAACGACTTCACCAATCAGTCGGTCGATATCAAGCTGCTCGATTGATTTGCCACCCTCGTGAAAGTGTACCGGGGCATCCAGGTGCGTTCCGACGTGCTCGCTTCCCGAGTAGTTGTACGTTGCCATGTAAAATCCGCCGCCCGTCGTGCCGATGAATCCCGGTGTATGTACGAAAGGCTGGCTCCTGGGGTGGCCCGCCATGTTGTCTGAAAACTCGTGGGTCAGATCGACCCAGTTGCCCTCGCCAAATTCGACCGCGATGGCTGAACTTGTCAGCAGGAGCAGGGCGCCGGCCATGAGGCAGGGCCGACGAACAATACTTTTCATTTCAGTTGGCCTGTCTGGGAAATCGGATAACGATGGCCTGAATCGCTGGATGGGTAGCGATCAAGGTTGCATGCAACAGTGGATATAAGTACTCATATCCATGAGCTGGGTCAAGGGTTGGTCGCGACTCGATTGTCGGCGCGGTGGAGGATCGCTTGCAGGGATTCTGTCGCTTCCCGCTTTATCCGTTCGACGTCGGCACTGATGATGCGTCCACCGCGCTTGAGGATTCGTCCGTCGGCGATAACAGTGTCGATGTTAGCGACAGTGCCCGAGCCTACCAGGGCGGCGTACGGGTCGGCAGCAGGGACCATGTTGAGGTCAGTGGCGCGAACGAGAATGACGTCCGCACGCTTTCCAGGCGTCAGTGAGCCGGTTACGTCGCCAAGTCCCAAGGCGCGAGCACCGTCGATCGTCGCCATCTTAAGGCACTGCTGTAGCGTAATCGGTGAGAGAGTTTTGGGGCTGGTTCCGTGGCTGGTCACGTCGTGCCCGCCGGCATGATCGCGATCGCCCGTCGGTGCATGAGTATCTGCACCGGGCACGCCGAGATGCCATAACGATCGCATAATTTCAAACATATTGACCGTGGACGTCGGCGTCGCATCGACCGAAAAGCAGGTATTAACCCCCTCGTTCACCATGCGGACGAGATTGCCAATGTCGGACTCGATGGGACCGCGCATATGCGGGAGCAAAGCGCCGATGCTGTTCCAGGCCCCGGCTTGCAGCATGGCCTCGCGATCTTCTGCGGTTGCACGCTGGTACTGTACCAGGATCGTCGTCGCGTCGAGATATCCCTCTTTGCGCAGCTCTACGGCAGAAACAGGGCGGCCGAACGGACCCGCATGAATCGTAATCGGCAAGCCGAGGTCGCGGGCAAACCCAAACTCTTGTCGATACACCTCTGGTTCGGTGTACTGGGGGCCTCTTGCGACCAGGCCCAGAGACAGCCGGCCGTCGGTGCGATCCCGCTGCTCCATCCAGTCATGTTGCACCCGTCTGACGTCATCCAGTGGCATGACCTCGTCATTCGGCATGCCGTCGGGCCAGCCGTAGGAAAAGCGGCCGCGCAAGCCGCTTGCGACCATTGCCTCTATTCCGGCATCGGCGTATTCCGGAGCAATGACGTTGTGGCAAAAATCATGAACTGTTGTGATCCCGGCAGCCAGTGCCTCAAGAAGTGCCAGACGGGTGGAACGGCTGAAGTCCACGGCCTCATGAAGGGGTGCCAACTCGCGCTTTATTGTGAGGTAACGCCCCTGGACGGTTACGAGATTCCGGTAGATTGCATTCCATAGATGCCAGTGCGTATCTACGAATCCCGGCATTACGATCATCCCGTGCGCGTCAATCGACCGTGCACTGACCGCGGACAGATCGTAATCGACAGCTATGATTGTGCCGTCGCGGACATGGATATCTGCGCTGGCAGATGTTCCGAATGCATCATCCATCGTGATGAGGGTGCCGCCACGAATCACAAACTCGCTACGGCCCGGAAGGCCAGTTGGGGTCGACTGGGCATCCAGGGTCGCAGCGCCTTCGTCAATAGTGCCAGTGTTTTCTGCCGCGGCACTTCCAGCCAATAAGCCGCCTGTGGCCAGCAAGCCCACTTGTGCGGCGCCACCGACGAATTCCCGCCGGCTAAAGGTTAATTGCTTGCGGAGATCTGAAGCATCTTCTGACATTGTGGGCCTTCCTTGTTGCAGACGCGGCTGCTCTACTCGTGGTCAATGTGTGTCGTGTAGATGATCACTTTGTTAGAGTCGAACAACTCTAGAACAAAGTCGGGCAATGTCGCAAGAAGGTTGCAGAGGAACTTCGTCGTTACGACATCCACTAAAATGCGCATGATCGAGGAGGTGCAGTCGTGATATTGCGAATGACAAACAAACTCAAGGTAGCGGTTGTATTTTGCCAGGTCGCTCTGATCAGCTCCTGTGAGCCGGAGAATCCCGCCGAGCTAATTTTGTTCAACGCAAATGTACTGACGGTTGACGAGCAGAATTCGACGGCCGCGGCAGTGGCGATTGCTGGCGGCCGCATTACCGCAATTGGTTCATCCAAATTGATTCTAAGGCACGCGGGCAGAGAGACCACCAAAATAGACCTCGATGGCAAGACCCTCATCCCGGGTATTGTCGATGCACACACTCATATTCGCGGCATTGCGGGAAACATAGGAAAATTGAACATTACGGACGCGACGTCTGTTGTGGAGGTTCTGGCGACGATTAAGCGCTACGCGGACACGCTGCCTGCCGGTGCCTGGATTGAGACGGCGACAGGCTGGCAACCGACAAATTTCACCGAAAATCGTGTCCCGACCAGGGACGAGCTCGATAAAGCAGCACCAGAACATCCCGTTTTCCTGAAGAAGGGGTATCAGAACGGTGTCGTAAATTCAAAAGCACTTGAGCTTGCCGGCATCACTGCCGAAAATGCGGGCCTGAATTTCCTGCGCGACTCCGGAAATAACCTTAGCGGCGAAATATACGGTTCACTGGATGAGATTAGCGCCGCACAACCGCAGCTCGGCGCGGAGCAGATCGAGCGAAGCTATGAAGCTGCCATGCAGTTGGTGAATAGCTTTGGTGTGACATCTTTACGCGACGCGGCGCTGGCACCCGCGCAGGTGGAATTGCTGAGGAGCCTCGCTGAGGCAAACAGGCTGACCGTCCGCATCAATGCGGTAGGACTAATTTATCCACGTACACCGCTACAGGTCGACAAACGAATGTGGGAAGACGTTCCCGTCTCCCGCGGCGATTGGTTCACGCACGATACCTTGAAGATCGTCGCGGATGGCGGTATCTCGGACGCGCTACTTCGGGACGACTACGCATGGACGGATTCGGGCGAAGCCGGATTCAGAGGCCGCTTCGTTACGCAGATGGACAAAATCAAAGCCGTAGCGGCATGGGCGTGCGAGACTGATCGGAAACTGGCGGTTCACGCAATTGGCGACGCGATGATCGACCGTCTGTTGGATCACTATGAAGCCATTAGAAATGAATGCAATGTAGGCCAGCTCGGTTGGACAATCGAGCATGTTGCGCTTGTGACATCCGACCAGGTTGACCGCATAAAAAATCTCAAAATCTCAGTGACTACGCAATCAGGACTCAACTACAGCCTGGCCTCTGCGTGGCGCAAATACTGGGGCGAGGAACGCATGGCCAGATCCATTCCCAATCGACTATTGATTGACGGAGGGGTAATGCCAGGCGGCGGAACAGACGCCAATACCGGGCCCGTCAACACCTTCGTTGCAATCTGGTCGGACGTCACGCGACAGACACGAGACGGTATAGTCGGCGCGGAGCAGGCAGTCACGCCACTGGAATCTCTGCGGATGCACACGATTTGGGCAGCGCAGGTCTTGGGAACGCATCATGACGTAGGGTCAATTGAAGTCGGAAAGTTCGCGGATCTGGCTGTGCTGGACAGGGATATTCTATCGATTCCATTTAACTCAATAAAGGATACGCAAGTGGTCATGACGATCATCAACGGTGACATAGTGTTTGAACGCGACTAAATGGCCGGATCAGTGCACATTTCGCGAACGCGGCGGTCGATTATTAAGTCCGGCGCGGCCGCTGCAATCGCCGCGAAAATTTACAATCACTTCGAAATCATGGAGACGCTCGCCAATCCATACGGAATCTGCAGCAGGGCGGCTCTTGAATTGCTGAAGGAGAAATAATCGAGTGAAGAAAATAATTGCCGGCATAAGCCTCAGCCTGCTGATCGTTCTTCCGGCGTGCAATCAGCTTGGTTCTGCCGATGCAGATACGCTCGACCCGCAGCGAAGTTTTGTATTGCGAAACCTGAATGTTTTCGATGGTGTGGAGTTGCACAGGAACAAGATCGTTGTCGTGGTCAATGGCCGCATCGAGGCGATCACGGACAGTGGTGATGACTGGAGCGACTCGCGGCGTATTGACGGACAGGGTGGGACACTCTTGCCTGGTTTGATGGACGCACATACGCATACACAGTCATTGACACAGTTGCAGGACAGTCTCCGATTCGGAGTCACGACAATATTCGATATGGCGACAGCCCCTGCGGCTGCAGCGATGCTGCGCACCGCAGCCCGGGAAAGATACGATGTAGCGGATTTTCAATCGGCTATTTTCCTGGCGACCGTACCAGATGGACATGGAACGCAGTACGGCCGCGAGGTTCCGACGCTTACGAGCGCTATTGATGCCGAGTCATTTGTACAGGCAAGATTTGAAGAAGGATCTGACTACCTCAAGATCATCGTTAGCGGGCAGCGAGCCAGGCAGGGCATGCCAACACTGGACGCTGAGACAATCGATGCGCTGGTTGCGGCCGCGCACTCACACGGCATGCTGGCGGTTGCGCACATCGAAACGACCGATGATGTGCGGACGGTTCTGGACAGCGGAATAAATGGCTTGGTGCATGTCTGGCGGGGCTCCGGAGCTGCGCCTGCTATCTCAGCAATGCTAGCCAGGCAAAATGTGTTTGTTATTACCACGCTGGTAATGCAAGACGGCTTTGTGGATAGCGCCGGCGGCTCGACACTCGTTGCTGACCCTCGGTTGCGGCCATACATGTCAGACAAGGCTGTTGCCGAGCTTACGACGCGACATGGCGCCCCTGAATTCACCGATAACGATGAGTTCATCGAAGCAGTATCCGGTCTTGTAGATGCAAATGTGACCATCCTCGTTGGTACCGATGTGTCGGCCGGTACTACCTATCATGGAGCCAGCGTACATCGGGAGCTCGAACTGTTGGTCAAGGCCGGGCTGGAACCCGTCGATGCCTTGGCAGCGGCAACGTCAAACATTGCACGAGCCTTTGGACTCGATGATCGGGGAACGATCGCGCCCGGCAAACGTGCAGATCTGTTATTGGTGCGAGGTGACCCTACGCAAGATATAACAGCGACACGTGACATTATCGACGTGTGGCGCGGTGGCGTGCGATTCGACAGGCCGCTGGACGTGTCCGAGTGAGAAACTCTGCGCTGATATTCGTATGTGTGGCTGGTCTCTTGCTGTCCGGCACGACAAATGCCGAAAACCCAAGAGGAATTGAACACGTCGCCGGCGGTCTGTATCGGGTGCACGCCGGCGGCAACTACTACTCTGCATTTCTCGTCACGTCGGAGGGTATTATCGTCATCGACCCGATCGACAAGGAGGCGGCGTCCTGGCTCAAAGATGAACTCGAACAGCGTTTCGATCTACCGGTCAGATACCTGATCTACAGTCATAGCGACGTGGATCATGCCTCGGGTGGTGAGATTTTTATCGATGCCATAGTAATTGCGCATGAGAACGCCAAAGCGGCATTGATCCGCAACGAAACGCCTACTGCGATACCGGCAATCACTTTTTCGAAGCAAATGACGATCGAGCTTGGCGACGGCAAGGTCAACCTGGTATTTCTGGGCGAAGGACATGGTGACAGTCTCGTCGTACTGCATTTTCCAAATGAGCGCGCTGTTTTATGCGTTGATATTGTTTGGGTGAAGCGCGTCGCGTATCGCGCGGTCGGACAGTCGGCTGACGAACCGGAAATAAGCATTCCTGGCTGGATCCGGGGCTTGCATGTTTTGGAGGGCATCGATTTCGATATCCTGCTGACCAGTCACGGAGCCGCAGGTACAAAGGCGGACGGCGTAGAGTTTCGTCAATATTTTGAGGCCCTTTATCGAGCCGTTGCCGGCGCGATAGGCGATGGATTGAGTCTCGAGGAGGCTCAGGCCAGCATCGAATTGAATGAGTATCGCCATCTCGGCATGTACGACGAATGGTTCAAGCTAAATATTGAGGGAGTCTACAAGTTGGTCGCCGACGAATAATTTTCGCCCGCCGCCGTTAAAACGTCCAGCGGGCCAGATCGTCCTCACCAAATATGAGCGTTGACTTACCGAGTCGATACTCTCTCTGGTCGGGGTTTTTGTGGACACGCAGCGTCATCTCCCTGACGCCACGCCCGTCTTCGGCGACAGGCTGCAAACGTAGTACGAAGTCTGCTGCGGTGAATATGCGGGCGTTACCAGTACTTTGTTCTTTGAAACCCAATGCCCTGGCAAGATCAACTGCGTCCTGCAATGACACCGGATCCAACGCGATCGTCAGACCGACAATGTCCTCGAAACAGGGATCGCTGGGTGCATCCTGAAGTACCGAAACATAGCGGGCGAGAACCGCAGATCTCGAGATGCCACTGCCGCTACTTGCCCCCGGATTCCAGACTGACAGGAAAGTCGGATCGTATTCCATGATCCAGGCACCGTAACCCAGAGACGTCGTAGCCTTCACTGTGCTCGGACTGGCCTGATCGAACCAGGCAATCTGGGAGTCGTTGTAGTCCCGGGATATCTTGCGCTCAGTCAATGGATACGTGTCCGCCAGCGCGGACTGCAGCGACCGCAGTTCCCCAGGCTGGTCGACGCCGAAAGCCAGCATGCTAAAACCCAGGCTGCCGGGTCCACGACTTGCTGCGTCAAAGAATTCGAAATAGGTATTCGTGCCGTAGAAATAAATGCCGGCGTAACTGCGGTCGCCACGTACGGTTCTTCGGTATTCGTTCGGCGCAAACTCGTTCGCCATAAACCCGCTAGCCTTAATCGCTTGGTAGGTTTCTGTATCGAGAACCGTGAAAAAATGATTCAGGAACACTGGCACTTGCGAGAATTCGATCAGGCTGCTCGTAATAATAAATACACTTAGGAAAAATAGAGTACATTTATGCAAGATAGAATACAATTGATACAGTAACGCGACGGCTTGCGCCCATAAGCGGCAGTCGCAATGGTGCTCCACCATCGTCACTGCATTAACGGAGGCAAAAATGAAATTTTTCGCAATCTTGTGGCTATGTCTGCCCGTTCTGATTCTGTGCACAAACGGCAACGCCGCTGAAGAATCCTTTCGCGGTATCAGTCACGTTACCGGCGATCTCTATCAGGTTCAGGACGACAACAATACTTTTACCGCGTTTCTGGTCACGCCAGAGGGAATCATACTGACCGATCCGATTAATACCGAAACGGCAACCTGGCTGAAAGCTGAATTGCAGGAGCGCTTCAACCTTCCTGTCAAGTATCTGATCTACAGCCACAGTCACGATGACCATAGCTCAGGCGCTGCGGTATACGATGAAGCGATCATCGTTGGCCACGAAAATGTAGTCGCGGAATTCGAAATCTGGGATAACCTGGATATTGATATTGACGATTTCGATGGTTTTGATGGCGAAGTGGACAAACTGACGGAGTACCGCAAGAACAATCCCGCGGTATATCCGGACATTACGTTCAGCAATCGTTTGACGATCGAGTTAGGCGGGAAGATGGTCGAACTGATTTACCTTGGCCGAGGGCACAGCGATAACCTGCTCGCTGTGCACTTTCCCGACGAACGTGCGTTGTTGGTGATTGACTTGCTATGGATAGATCGTGTGTCATTTCTGGACCTGCCGTTCACACATTACTTTCCTGATCTGTTCGGCGGATTGCGAAAAGTCGAGCAAATCGATTTTGATATCTTGCTGACCGGGCATGGCGTACATGGGACGGGCGTGGGCGCGGTCGGTGTGAAGGAGGACGTTGCGGAATTTCGTGCGTATTTCGAGGCGCTATATGTTGAAGTCGTAAAGGCGATTGATCAGGGGATGAGCAAGGACGAAGCGGTAGATACGATTGAACTGCCGGAGTACAGCCATCTGGGCATGTACGATGAATGGTTCAAGTTGAATGTCGACGGAATGTACCGACACATAGCGGCGAATTATGAGTGACGTATTACTAACGGGACTCATTGAAGTAAGAAATGACGTTCAGGCTTGAGCTTGCAACGTGAGATAACATTGTTTGAAATGCAATCTCAGCATCCGGAGCGAGAATTGCGTCGACTATTTCCTGATGCTCCAAAAATGACGTAGCGATTCGTTCGGCGCCATGGAAAAAAACGGGTCGCCTGAACGGCGCGAGTTTTCGCCGCAGTGTCATGGCCATTTCAGCCAGGGTTTTGTTGTGAGACCCTTGATTGATTTTTCGGTGAAAGCGTTCGTTGTGTTCCGAATAGGCTTCGAGATTGTTGGTACTGCTGTCGGGACGCGATTTCATATGTATTTCCTCAAGCTGCTTGCGCTCAAGGACCGACATGCGCAAGGCACTGTAGCGGCAACAAAGCGCCTCAAGTTCGCCGAGCCCCTCGTACATGTCACTAATCTGATCGAGTCGCAGATCTGCGACTGTCACGCCGCGATGCGGCCTGCTGGTGGCAAGCCCGGTACCGACCAATTGACGAAATGCATCTCGTACCGGCGTTCTTGAAACATTAAATCGTTCGGCGATAGTTTGCTCTTCGAGCTTTTGACCGGGTGGGATTCTGCCCGTAATGATGTCCTCGACAAGTTCATGGCAAATGCCGTCCGATATTGTGGTGTTCATGTTGTTTCTCGCTGACAATCGAGCAAGCAAGCTTCCTAGTATGGATGTTTCTAGTTTTGTATACATATCACACTAGAGCGCATCTGAGAATTCGGTACTGACAAATTAACGAATTCGGTGATCGGAACGTGGGAATGTCATGCGTCTTTCGACCTCAAAATGCACTTTGAGTGGGCGCTTGAATCGATACTTAGGGGTTTAACTCCACTATCGCGGACGCATCTGAAAAGGCCGAAAATGGCCGTGGAGGAGCGTCATGCCAAAAAGAAGAATGTACTCGGCGGAGTTCAAACGTGAAGCAGTGGCCCTATCGGGCTCTTTGTCGGTGGATTCATTGGATATTTTGCTGGAATGGCACGGCAACGGTCCTTGATCGGCGTGCTCCGCTCGTGCAACTCTTCTTACAGTTGCAGTGCATGGCAGCTGATGGACAAATCCACCCGGCGTCGATCTGGTATTCGGAAGAAGGGCACGCGCGCGGAAAAATACTCATGAATCTGGAACAAGACCGCGCCGGCTCTTGATGCGACGATATTGGCCCGTCGTGCATCAATATAGTCACCCATCGTTCTCTGTCCACGAGCTTTAAGTGAAGCCCGCGGAAATTTACGGGACTCTTGCGTGATGGAGTCCTGCATCGTTATGCACTGTAGCGCAGATCAAACAACCGACGCCCCACAGACTTTCTTTTGTGGCAACAAGTTATAGAATGGCATGTTGCATCGACCGATTGAAATCGCACTCAAAACCACGTGACTTCAACTCACGCGCCCAATGATGGGCGCCGCAGAGCTGTTGGGCATGAAGCCTTCAACCCTGGCATACCAAATGAAGACATTTGGTATCGAGAACACGAGTTAGCTACGAGCCAATTCGTCTGTTGAAACGCGAAAAACTCCGTCGGTATTGTTAAGCAGTCTGTATCAGCCCCAGTAAGCTAGATGCGCTTCAGCTACTCATGGAGAAAAAGGTAGCGTTTCGGCGGCGCTTGGCGGCACATAGGATGAGGGCGGGCCATCTAACTTACTGTTTCTATTGGTTTGAATTTCTACTGGTACTGCGACGAACCGAGCGGTCGGGAGTTCAAATCTCTCCGGGTGCGCCAAGTTGCGCAGGATAGCAGGCGCAAGGAGAATGACCAGAGTATTGTTATCGCCCGATGT
>SMVA01233739.1_pt1 | contig 26620 bp, 22 predicted proteins | sample 2456451 | NCBI WGS metagenome assembly SMVA01 (sample SAMN11095933, study PRJNA526329) | marine sediment metagenome | biome: Marine sediment; feature: Surficial sediment; material: Deep marine sediment; isolation source: Hadal surficial sediment | place: Pacific Ocean | collected 2014-05 | depth... | reverse complement strand
AGGGCCCGGCACGGGTTTATCGAAGGCTGTACCGGTATCATCGGCTGTAGTGGGCGGTCTCCTAATGTTGTTTTACATGGTGCGTAACTGGATAGACGAAGTGCGTATCTATCGTGAACACACCTCTAGCTACACGAGTCACGGGTAAATGGGTTTCCTTCTCACGGCCACCTTGATTTTGACCATGCTTATGGGGGTTCCGGTGGGAATGTGCCTGGCGATCGCTGCGATGGCCGGACTATTGCTCATCTCAGCCGATGTCCTGATCATGATGCCGCAAAAATTTATTTCAGGATTGGATTCCTTTCCGCTGCTGGCCATTCCCCTGTTTGTCCTGGCAGGCCAACTGATGTCGCATGGTGGATTGGCCAGGCGGATTGTGGATATGTCTCTGGTTTTCGTAGGTCACATTCGTGGCGGACTTGGTTTAGTGGTGATTTTTTCGACGATGCTCATGTCAGGGATATCGGGTTCTCCCGCTGCCAATACCGCTGCCATCGGCTCCATCGCCGTGCCTGCCATGGTAAAACGGAAATACCCCGTAGGATTCGCCACGGCGATTCTTGCTGCGGCTGGAGGTGTATCCACCTTGGTACCACCCGCCATAGACCTGATTATTATCGGAGTAATAGCCAATATCTCGATCGGCGCCCTTTTCGCGGCCGGAATTTTACCAGCAGTGCTCTGTGGAGTGGCCATCATGGTGCTGGCTAATTACAAAGCGCGAAAGATGGCTCTTCCCCTCATCGAACCCATGTCGCGGGAGGAAAAACTCAAAACGCTGCGGGATGGCCTGCTGCCGGTCCTGATGGTATTCATCATTCTTGGCGGGATTTACGGTGGCGTGTTTACGCCCACCGAAGCAGCTGCGGTAGCAGTGGTATATGGATTCTGTGTCGCCTTTTTTATCTACAAAGAACTGAAATTAAAAGATCTTCCCGAGGTGCTGTTGAAGACTTGTTCATTAACAGGCGTGGTGCTTCTGGTGCTGGCGACTGCCAATATGTTCTCCTTCGTTTTGACCTTCGAAGGCCTACCGCTTGCAATGGCTGACATGATCACAGCATATGCCTTCAACTGGATAATGTTTATTTTGTTCGTCCACATATTGTTCTTCGTGCTCGGAATGGTGATGGATTGCTTGCCGCCCATACTTATTCTGATGCCGATGCTGGTACCCGTTGCTACGGCGATGGGAATAGATCCCGTTCATTTCGGCATCATTGTCGCTGCCAACGTGGGGCTTGGCATGGTTTCTCCGCCAGTAGGAATATGCTTGTTCGTTGCTTGCGGTATCGCCGATACTCGCATTGAGCGCGTCGTCCGTCCGTTGTTGCCGTTCCTTTTGATATTGGTTATATCATTGATGGTGATTACGTTTGTGCCGCAAATCTCGCTGTTTCTTCCCAGGCTGTTCGGTTTATCGTAGCTGCTGTACGGCGCAATGACTGCATGGGATCACTGATTTTACTCATAGTGCGAGACTACGCGACTTGTCAAAAAATCATTCGGGTGGACGTCTGACCAGGTAGACAGGACTGGACCAGGCCATTTGTCCGTCTTCCTGTGTCATGCGAATGTAGATAGGATTGTCCCCTTTCCGCAAGTCCGTTAGCGGCAAGGAAAACTCGAACTCGCGTGAACCCGGCTCCTCGGGAAGGCGATAGACTTCTATTCTTTTCTGCAGTCCACCGTAGTCCCATACCAAAGGCTGCAGACCGATGGCACTGATCTCACTCGTCACCGAACCCTGAAGCGTCTCTACTTCGATACTGCCTGAATCAGGATCATCCAGTGTCAATATGATGCCGGATTCATTACCCATGGTTGTCGACGTCCATGCGACGTGCTTTTCAGAGACCTTTTCGAGCGGCTTGAAGGGATTCCAGAAGTTAACGGGCGTGACATCCTTAATCAAATTATTCCGTAGACGAAGAAATCCATCCCAGTCAACCGCACGACCCTGGCGACCATCACCACGATCTTCGATCCCACCCCATATGACCTTCACGCGGCTCCCGAGGTCCTTGTTGCCAAACGGACGAACTGTCTTGACTAATTCCAATCCGTTCCAAACATCAACGCTTTCGATAGGATTGGTGCCAACAACACTGACATATAAATGTGGTGTGCCTGAAGCATCAGAAATTACGTCTCCCATCATCGCGCTTCTTCCATCATCAGTTACGACTTTGACATCGACCAATGCTCGTATTCCCGTGGTCGCATAAAAATGACGAGCCTTCAGTGCCTCAAAAACAGTGTCGCGATCCAGTTTCTCTGCCAATACAGCAGTAAGGCCACCCATTGCCCCGCCATCAATCACCGAACTCGGATACTCAGCGCCGGGACGCCCTCTATGTCCATCACTGTTGGCAACGACACCAACTCGATATCCTAATCGCAAGGCATCCTGAATTATCCACTCGAATGTTCCCCACCCGGAGTGTATTTCTACCGCTAGCTCCAGACTGGGTTCGTGGATTGATGGATTGGTACTGTGGCTATGTTCGAATACAAATACCTTCTGTTCCTTCATGTTCTTCAGGTTTGCGTACAATTCCGGAACGGTAGGTGCCATTTTATAAGGAGAGTCTTCATCAGGGGGCACGGGGAAATCGGTGCGACTATGGTATATCTCTCCATTCGCAGATGCGTAAAAGACATTCCGGTGACCACCCACGGACTCATACGCGCTCCACTCATAGCCCGGAAAAGTCAGAAATTTATCGGGCTCATAATATTCCTCCGCAACATGCTTGATTGCCTGCCAGTATGGATACGTCAGAAATTTATCGTTAGATTGATGCGCCGAAATATCCAACAACCCATAGTCTCGAGCGAAGGCGTAGTAGTCTTGCAGGTTGCTGATGTCATTTTCCTCAGACTGGCCATGAAAGTCCGCCCAGTATATATTCAATACCGCAGGCTCCGCCGAGACTTCTATTGGATTACTTCGTGCCGAGAGCCCGGTATTTTTGTCCGTTACCATTATGGTTTGCACGCCTGCTTCGGAATAACCGGGATGCGTCAACCTGGTCGGCAACTCGGTGGGATTGCCCCATTCGTCCTCCAACCTCAAGTGATATGGAAATTCTTCGTTGACCAGGACCCGAGATGGAGCGATGGCAGCTACTCGAGCAGGTTTGCCGGGGACAATGCGTAGTGTTGGCGAATCGGGAAGCTCATTGACTTCATATGCAGCCAGAGGATCAACAGGAATGCTGACTCTGGATGTCTTGAATTCAAAAGTCTTTTCGACGAAAGTCTGCATCTGCCAGCCGGGAGACCCGCCGGACGTATCGCCAAAAACAACGACGACATTTTCTCCCTTGTCCAGAAACCCTTCCTTGATCTGCAAGATGAGCGATTGTCCGAAGGGCGATGGCGGATACCCGCTCCTTTCCCAGCGCGGCTCAATTCGAATATCTCCGCTGGAGTAGACAGTACAATAATTAGGTAGGGCCGGCTGATCGAACTGCGGTACCCCAAAATCGCCTATGCTCCTGAAGGCAACTCTTATGAAGTCGGATTCATCGATCGGATGTCCGGCCGTATAAGTAAAAGTAACAGTCGTGAATGACCCCGCCACAACAGGACCATCTGCCTGAATAGCCGCCTTACCCAGGTCAAAGGGATGCAGATCTCCACCCTGACTGGATAACGGTGGCAGGAACAGAAATGCTAAGGAGATTGCAATTTTGATTCGGCGAATTTTGATTTCCATTGAGCCCTTTTACTTTAATATTGGCTCTACACTATATCCCGTCCGGACAGATACTAGGGTGGATTGAACATCCAGTAACTTGCGTACGCGATGCCGTCGACGGTACTCCATCCAACGATCGACCCGGCTTCATTTATCGACAATGCCCAGCTGGAAACCGCGTTTTGGTGCATCGGGAGAAGTTTTAGTTGGCCATCTTCCCAGACATATGCCTGAGGCTGACCGTCAAGTCCGACATTTGCCCGTCCTGTTGCCTGGCCTGAGTTATTGATTCTCATGGATACTCCATCCGGGATTTTGATTAATCCGCCTGCTGCAGTCCATACATAGCCGCCCGTTCCATTTGACAATTGAAGCCCCACGACCTCATCGTGATCATTGATACCAAGCGCCTCGTTCGTGTTGTTTATCTCAATGACGCCGTCTTCCTCAGACCAGAAAAAGCCGGTTTGGTCGTTTCTGCCCGCGAACCAGATGTCACCCACCACGTTGCCATGATCGTTGTTGTTCCAGGCGACGGCTGCTTTGCCGCCCAGATTGCCAAAATCCCGCACGTCGATGGTTGCTCCGGATGCATCGACGGTCCAAAGTGCGAACGTGCCCCGATCGGCCAGAGAAATATTTGCGCCAGTGGTTACGAATGCCCCGACTACCTGTCCTGTATCGTTTATGCTGTGCGCCGATCCGCCTACCACGCCTTCCGGTACGCCGAGGTCGCGCATGCCGTTATCTGCCGTCCAGATAAAAGGACGCCAGCGACCCGAAGCGCCATTCGTCAAGCCAACGATTTGCCCAAGATTGTTAATTCCATAAGCAATACTGAAGGTTCCGCCAGGCAGCATCCCCAGGTCCATTAACGTGATCGCGCCCACCTCGTCGATGGTCCACAGAACGGCCTTCTGGCTCAAGTCGCCACTCCAGCCGACGATTTGACCGTTGTCATTGATATCATGTGCCGTCGAACGAAAGTGCCCGGGAAGCGGATCGAGCTGAAACACGGTGTAATCACTGGCAATTCGCGGATCATCAACCGACACCGCACTTGTTCCCTCACCACCGGATCCATTGCCGCATGCCGCGTAAGTCGCGGTTAAACTCAAAACATAAAATTTTCTTGCAAACGATTTCATGCTGCTCGTCCAGGGGTTGCAGTATCCTGGCGGTCTTGAGGCATTTCTTGGTTAATTGTACACGGCCGCGTGAACACTTAGGAAGCGCTGAGCCTGCTGCGACAATTTAGAGCGACGCATACACTCCTTTCGGGCCAGAACCCTCGACGAGAAAACCCGGCTCCGAATCCCCAATTAAATAATTTCATGCCCACCTCAAGACATCGTGGTACTTTTCAAGAAATGATGACAATCAATTTGAGGTAAAATCGATTCCACAACATTTCCTACAACTATTTAGTAAGAGAAATTATATGCGCAAAAGCATACGTTTGCTGTCACATTTGTTCTTTTTTATTCCTGCAACGGCAGGAGTGGTGTTGGCTCAGAGCGATAGTTCTCTGGAGGTGACGCCGACAAAGGGACCATACGAAGTACGATTGGAAAAAAGCGTAATGGTTCCCATGAGAGATGGGACGCGATTATCCACTGACCTATATTTTCCGGTAGGAGCTGGCGACGACCTGCCGACTATTCTCTTTCGAGATCCATACAATAAGAACACGGGTAGAGAAAAAACGCCGACACAAAAAACATACCTGTTTGCTTCGCACGGTTTTGTTGTTGCAAAACAGGATAGCCGTGGAAAATATGAATCAGAGGGTATTTATTTGGCCCCCCATGGGCATGAAGCTAAGGATGGTTATGACACGGTGGACTGGATTTCGAAACAAGCCTGGAGCAATGGAAAAGTGGGTGCGTCAGGCTGTTCTTATCCGGGGGAAACGCAAATGCTTCAGGCTCCTCTCATGCATCCCAGTCTAACGGCCATGATACCGCAAGGTGCCGGTGGAGTAATTGGTGCGGCGAACGGCAAATATAATTATTGGGCTGGTTTTAAGGGGGGGGTCCTTGACCATCTTAGCGGTATGTCATGGTACGCCACTGCCGGCACAACATATTCATTTAAGCCACCGCCCGGCCTGGTGGATGAAGAGGTGCGTAAGATTCGTAAATTTTTCGAGCCGAATGAGATGTACGTTCCGGAAATGGATTGGGACGAACTCGCGTGGCACTTACCACTAATCGACGTCATGAACGAAGCCGGTGCCCCGCCAAATAATTGGATCAAGCTCGTTACGACCGATTTTGGTGATCCATGGTGGCATGAAGAGATGGGATTTTATAATGGCACAGAAAAATTTGACGTGCCGGCAATACATATGAGCTCTTTCTACGATTTGAGCGTCGATGATACTGCTTTTGCATTCAATTATTTCCGGGAAAAGTCTGTCTCAGAGACTTCCGCTAACAATCAGTTTCTTATTCTTGCACCAACAGATCATTGCAGCTGGGAGAGTTCAACTGAGCACACCATAATTGGTGAAGTTGACATGGGAGATGCAAGAAAAGATTGGTATGAGCTTTATCTCAAGTGGTACGACTATTGGCTAAAAGGAATACACAACGGTATTACCGATATGCCGAAAGTTCAGTACTATGTGATGGGGTTGAATGAGTGGCGTTCATCGGACGTCTGGCCTCTGGCGAACACTGAGTATCAAAAATTTTACCTGCACAGCAATGGAAACGCGAACGGCCGTTTCGGAGATGGCGCGCTATCCACAAATGCTCCAAAAGACGATTCGTCTGATTCATTTACGTACGATCCAGGAAACCCGGTTCCTTCCAAAGGAGGGGCGCGCGTCTTATCCGGCGCGAGAGACCAGGCTACGGTCGAGATTCGTGATGATGTATTGGTTTACACAACGCCGACCCTGAAGAAAGGTATTGAGTTAACGGGTCCGATAACGCTGATACTCTATGTATCGTCAACAGCGAAGGATACCGATTTCACCGCAAAATTGGTCGATGTTTACCCCAATGGCAAAGCTTACAATATTCAAGATGGCATTCTGCGTGCCCGATACCGGGAAGGCTTCACTAAGCAAGTGTGGATGGAAGAAGGGCAGGTGTACGAAATCCAGGTAGATATGTCTATTACGAGCAGATATTTTAGACAGGGACACAAGATTCGCCTGCAAATATCCAGCAGCAACTTTCCAAATTTTGAACGGAATCTGAATACTGGCGGCAATAATTATGATGAAACAGAGTGGATCATAGCGAGCAACACAATCCACCACTCACCTGAATATCCTTCTCATATTATTTTGCCGATCATTCCCGAGGAGATCGATTAGTATTTCCTTTATATACGACGGTTCTAACAGGTCGACGAATAAATCGCCTGCGTTTCCTTACTGAAAAATATAAATTTGTGAGGGCGGTGGAGATAATGCTCGACCGCATTGTCGGCGACAATCGCACCGTCTTGAAACCATCAATTCAGATAATTCACTTCTCAATTGAGTGAGTCCCCCGACTGCGACATAACAGAAAGGAATCGCACTGGCAATTCAACGAGTTCCTCAGGCCCATGGGGTGCATCCGAGTCGAAAAACAACGAGTCTCCTGGCGCCATGGCGTAGGTCGCATTGAGATGTCGATAGACCATGTGTCCCTGTAAAATATAAATGAATTCAACGCCGGAATGTTGAAAGATCGGGAACACATCAGCTTTTGAATCGAGTGTAATCAGGTAAGGTTCGACAGACACGTCACTATGCACGCTATGGCCAAGTAACTGGTACTGATGGCCCGCTCTGGTGCCTCGCCTCTCAATCGCCAGACCGTGACCAGCCTTCACGAAGGTTGCGTCCCTTTGCTCCTCAAATTCACGAAAAAGTGCTGTAACAGGAACGTTGAGCGCAGTAGAGAGCGAGCGCAGCGTCGCAAGCGATGGCGATGTATTGCCGTTCTCGATTTTTGACATCATGCCGGCTGACAGCCCGGACCGCGTACACATGTCTGTAATCGTCAGTCCAAGCTGTTTCCGGTATCGCCGCACCTGGCGGCCAATGGCTTTTTCCAAAGCGTACGCAGCAACATGAATATGTGCAGGGTCGTCTGCATCGATTGCCTCTGTTGACCTTGCCACCGGCAGGCCTCCGCAGTGAATTATTCATTACAGGAAAATTACTTTACCACCAGTTTATGCCGGTGTACACTGCAATGCCCCGACATGTAGCGCGACGCTGGACAGACTTATGTGCGGAATTGTTGGCATCTATCTGAAGGACGAGCGGCTATACCCGGAGTTGGGCAGGCTGTTGGCCGCGATGCTGGTTGAGATGAGCGACCGTGGTCCGGACAGTGCCGGTATCGCTCTTTATCGTGATCCCGTCGCAGAGACGAGTAGCAAGCTGACTCTGCATAGTGCCGACACCTACGACTGGGGTTTATTGCAGACAGAAATGGCGGCGCAGCTCAAAGTCGACGTCAAACTGGAAATTCATGCCAGCCACGCGGTCGTCATCGCATCAGCCGACGTCGCGACTGTACAGAGTTGGCTCGAAGCGCAGCATCCTGAGCTTCGCGTCATGAGCGCAGGATTGGCGATAGAAATATACAAAGAGAAGGGTTTGCCGCGGAAATTTGTCGAGCAATTCAAACTGCATGAGCTCAATGGCTCACATGCGCTGGGGCATACGCGGATGGCAACCGAAAGTGCCGTCACCACCGAACACTCGCATCCATTTTCGACCGGCATGGATCTTTGTCTCGTGCACAATGGCTCGCTTTCGAATCACAACTGGCTGCGGCGCAAATTGCGCGATGAGGGGGTGCACATCCAGACGGACAATGACAGTGAGGTTGCTGCCGGTTTTCTCATGTGGCGACTGCGTGAAGGGGACTCGCTCGAAGAAGCGTTGCACCGGGCGTTAGAGGACCTGGATGGTTTCTACACATTCGCGATCGGCACGAAGGACGGCTTTGCAGTTCTTCGGGATCCTATCGCCTGCAAGCCCGCCGTCATGGCCGAGACCGATGACTGGGTGGCGATGGCTTCCGAGTTTCGCGCTATCGCACAATTGCCCGGCGTCGAAAACGCCGCGATCTGGGAACCTTCACCGTCGACCGTTTATACTTGGGGCCATTGATGACCACGTTTGATTTGAATTCCGACTCGGTCCGGGAACTCAATCAGTTCCTGCACGACGCGTCGTCAGGCAAGTCGACGGTGACGAATCCTGGTGGCCGGCATTGCATCGCATGTGGCATTGACGCTGCGCTGGAGGTGTCGATTGACGGTCATGTCGGTTACTACTGCGCTGGCATGAACAAAACGGCAGGTATAACGATTACCGGGAACGCGGGCCCAGGTGTTGCCGAGAACATCATGTCGGGCACGGTTCGCGTGAAGGGCAATGCCTCACAAAACGCTGGTGCGACGGGACGCGGGGGCAGACTGATCATTGAAGGCGACGCCAGTGCGCGCTGTGGCATTTCAATGAAAGGTGTCGATATCGTCGTTGCCGGCAACGTCGGTCACATGAGTGCATTCATGGCACAGAAGGGCCGCCTTGTTATCTGCGGTGATGCTGGTGACTTTCTCGGCGATTCGATCTACGAGGCCCAAATATACGTGCGCGGTAAGGTGGGCGAACTCGGTGCAGATTGCATCGAAAAAGAGATGACCGCTGAACATGTAAAGAAACTCGCAAAATTGTTGGATTCGACCGGCGTCGATGCCAACGCCGAAGAATTTCGACGCTATGGTTCCGCGCGAAAACTCTACAATTTCGACATTGATCATGCCGATGACTACTAACGACAAAACGCTGCGTCCGTCGGCTACCTTTCCACAGCACGTGCTTGATGAAATTCATCGTGCTGCGGACCAGGGTATCTACGAAATTCGGGGTTTCGGCGCCAAGCGCAGCCTGCCGACCTTCGATGACCTGGTCTTTCTTGGCGCGTCGATGTCGCGTTACCCGTTGGAGGGGTACCGGGAAAAGTGCGCCACCGACGTTGTCCTGGGTACTCGCTTCGCCAAGAATCCGATCGAACTAAAGATTCCAATTACGATTGCTGGAATGAGCTTCGGTGCCTTGGGCGCGAACGCCAAGGAATCTCTCGGTATTGCTGCTACGGCGATGGGCACGAGTACGACGACCGGCGACGGTGGCATGACAGAAGAAGAACGCCAGTCGTCAAAGACTCTGGTCTACCAGATTTTGCCATCCCGATATGGACTCAATCCCGACGATGTTAGAAGAGCAGACGCGCTCGAAGTCGTTGTAGGGCAAGGTGCTAAGCCCGGCGGTGGCGGCATGCTACTGGGGTATAAGATCACCGAGCGCGTGGCGATTATGCGGGACCTGCCAGAGGACATCGATCAGCGGAGTGCGTGCCGGCACCCGGACTGGACCGGGCCCGATGATTTGGCAATCAAGATTCAGGAGTTGCGTGAGATCACCGACTGGCGGATCCCGATCTACGTCAAGGTTGGGGCGACGCGGGTCAGCTATGATGTTGCGTTAGCGGTCAAATCAGGCGCGGACGTCATTGTTGTCGACGGAATGCAGGGTGGGACCGCGGCAACACAGGATGTGTTCATCGAACACGTCGGAATTCCAACGCTGCCAGCCGTGCGCATGGCTGTCGAAGCACTGCAGGAACTCGGCATGCATCGCAAGGTGCAACTCATCGTCTCCGGTGGCATTCGCAGTGGCGCTGATGCGGCCAAGGCGCTGGCGCTGGGTGCAGATGCAGTATCAATCGGTACTTCTGCCCTGGTTGCTATGGGCTGCAATCGCAATATATTTACTGAGGACTACGACGCACTGGGAACGGCACCCGGGTTTTGTCATCACTGTCATACAGGTCGATGTCCTGTAGGCATTACCACCCAGGATCCTGTGCTGGAAGCTCGGCTGCAACCCGAACAGGGCGCACGATGGCTCAGAAATTACCTTAGTACCATGGTACTCGAGATACAGACACTGGCTCGCGCCTGTGGAAAGACCCATGTATTGAACCTGGAACCCGAAGACCTGACCGCATTGACTATTGAAGCAGCGGCCATGGCAAAGATACCGTTAGCTGGGACTGACTGGATCCCGGGCAATAACAAATAATAAACCGCAAATAGTGCAATAAGGAGAAGCCCCCATGGCCAAAGATCTTGCGGCTGCTGCAAAGGCCAACAACATCGAATACTTCCTGATCAGCTTCGTCGATCTGCTGGGACAGTTGCGTGCCAAACTTGTCCCCGCGCGCGCCATTCGCGGCATGCAAAAAAACGGGGCGGGTTTCGCCGGTTTTGCCACCTGGCTGGACATGACGCCGGCGCATCCGGACATGTTCGCTATCCCTGATCCCGACAGTCTGATCCAGTTGCCGTGGAAACCCGAGGTTGGTTGGCTTGCCGCCGATCTGTGGATGGACGGAAAAGCTGTAGAAGCGTCGCCGCGAGTCGCATTGAAACGTCAGATCGAAGCAGCGGTGAAGAAGGGTTATCGGGTCAAGACGGGAGTTGAGTGCGAGTTCTTCCTCACGAGTCCTTCGGGCGATCGACTGTCCGACGAAATGGATCAGGAAGAAAAGCCCTGTTATGACCAGTCCGCATTGATGCGTCGTTACGATGTGATCAGTGAAATCTGTGATGGGATGCTGAGTCTTGGCTGGAATCCGTATCAAAATGACCATGAAGACGCCAATGGCCAGTTCGAAATGAACTGGGATTACGCGGATTGCCTGAAGACCGCGGATCGCCATACGTTTTTCAAATTCATGGCCAAGTCGATTGCAGAAAAGCATGGCTACCGCGCGACTTTCATGCCCAAGCCATTCGCGAATCTGACCGGTAGTGGCTGCCATGCGCACGTATCGGTGTGGGACAAAGCCGGTAAGAAGAACCTGTTTATGAACCAGCGCGATGATATGGGTTTATCGAAGCTCGCGTATCAGTTCCTGGCCGGTGTTCTGCATAGCGCTGATGCAATGGCTGCGATGTACATACCGACTGTCAATAGCTACAAACGAATCGATGCCGCAGTGACCTCGTCGGGGGCCACCTGGTCGCCAAACGCAATCACCTATTCCGGCAACAATCGCACGCATATGGTGCGTATTCCCGATCCGGGCCGCTTCGAAATTCGCCTCATGGACGGTGCGACAAATCCCTATCTTTTACAGGCAGCGGTTGTAGCTGCAGGACTGGATGGCGTCGCAAATAATCGCGACCCCGGCAAGCGAGTAGACCTCAACATGTATACCGAGCAACACAAACTCAAGAATGTCCGCAAACTGCCGGCGAATTTGCTGGATGCGATTCGGCTTCTTGATGCAAGCAAGGTCGCAAGATCAGCGTTCGGTGACGAATTCATCGACAGCTACGTGAAACTCAAGCATGAGGAATGGCAACGCTTCATGCGAGAAGTTACTCCATGGGAGCGTAGTCATACGCTTGATTGCTGATATCGCATTGGCGACAAACTAAACCGGTCATCAAATGCCGTTCGGGCTACTGAAATATGGAATCCAGCGAAAATACAGCGGTGGTCGGTATTTTCCTGCTGAGCGGCCACTGCAAAAAGGCTATGACGTTGTCGTTATTGGCGGCGGCGGTCACGGCCTGGCCTGCGCCTACTACCTGGCGAAAAACTGGGGCATCACTAATGTTGCGGTACTTGAGAAAGACTGGCTAGCATCCGGTAATACCGCTCGCAACACGGCAATTATTCGTTCGAATTACCTGACGCCCGAAGGAGCGCTCTTTTACGAAGAGTCCATGCGATTGTATCGTTCGCTGGCAGGTGAACTGGGCATCAACCTGATGTACTCAGAGCGGGGGCACCTGACTCTGGCCCACAACGACGCCGCAATACGCACGTCTCGGTGGCGCGCCGAAGTGAACAAGCATCTTGGCATCGATTCGGAACTTGTCGGACTTGATGATCTTGCAAAACTGTGTCCGGAACTCAATCTTTCGAAGGATGTTCGGTATCCTGTGCTGGGCGCGCTCTACCACCCACCTGGCGCAATCGCTCGCCATGACGCCGTCGCCTGGGGATACGCCCGCGGAGCGATGCAAAGCGGCGTAGAGATTCATCAACAGACTGAAGTAACGGGAATTCGCAGTCGTGGAGATCAGTCTCTCGAGGTCGAGACCAACCGAGGCTCAATTTCGGCAGGTAAGGTCGTGCAAGCCGTTGCAGGAATGAGTTCGGAAGTTGCCCGACTGGTGGAGGTCAAGCTCCCTATTCAGTCTGTTCCGTTGCAGGCGTGTGTTTCTGAACCGGTGAAACCGGTACTCGATCCGATCGTCGTTTCCGGATCACTGCATTTATACGTGTCGCAATCCGCACGCGGCGAACTCGTGATGGGCGGCGCTGTAGACGCGTATCCATTGTATTCGACACGATCAACCCTGAATTTCACCGAAGGGTTAATGGCGGACATGCTCGAATTGTTTCCTGCATTCAAAAACGCCAAGGTTCTGCGGCAATGGGCTGGCATCGCAGATATGACACCAGATTTCAGTCCGGTTATGGGAATGACACCAGTGAGCAACTACTTCATCGACGCCGGGTGGGGTACCTGGGGTTTTAAGGCGACGCCGGTCAGTGGAAGTTGTATGGCTGAACTGGTGGCAACCGATTCGGTGCCGGAGATAATCAGGCCATTCGCGCTGGATCGTTTCGATCGATTTGAACAGGTTGGTGAACGCGGCGCGGCATCTGTCGGCCATTAGTATAATGAAGATTATCAACTGCCCCTTGAATGGCCCAAGAAATGCTCTGGAGTTCGTTTGTGCTGGCGAGGTGAAAAAAGAACCATCACAGGATGCCGAAATCAAAGCTTGGGCAGATTATGTTTTTCTCGAAAACAATAAAAAGGGTGTCGTGCACGAATGGTGGTGCCATGTCGCGAGCAGTTACTGGTTCATCGTGACACGCGATACAGCCTCGGAGGAAATTCTGGCGACATCTTCGCCGGACGACTTTTTTGCCGGGCAAGCGAGTGAGCGTGGGTAATTCACCGATTGCGCGTCTGCCGGAGCCGTGGGGAACGCTTATCAATCGCGACCGTACGGTTTCCTTTTTCTTCGAGGGCAAAAATTACGAGGGCTTCGAAGGCGATACACTTGCCAGTGCCTTGGCAGCCAACGGTGAACTACTGCTGTCCCGATCCTTCAAGTACCACCGGCCACGCGGTGCGTATTCGTTCGCTGGTCACGACGCTAACAGTTATGTGCAAGTCGGTGATGAACCCAATGTCCTTGCCGACATGCTGGCGATATCCGATGGCCTCAGCGCTGCAGGTCAGAATTACATCCATTCATTGCGCAATGACTATGCTGTAGTCGGTGGACGCTTATCTCGCTTCTTGCCGGTTGGTTTCTATTACCGGGCATTTTTTCGGCCAAAGGGAATTTGGCAATGGTGGGAACGATTTTTCCGTCGTGCGGCAGGGCTTGGACGCCTGGGCCGCGATCCTGATCAGCGCTATTTCGACAAGCAATACCTGTTTACCGATGTAGCAGTCATCGGCGGTGGCCCCGCTGGTCTGAGCGCAGCATTAGCCGCTGCAAGCGAAGGCGCGACGGTATTGCTGATTGACGAAACGGAAAACCTTGGCGGTTCGCTGAACTACGCCCGCTTTCAGCGCGATCGCAGCGATGTAGCGTCGCTGCGCGAGGATCTCATCGAGCAGGTGAGACTCAGCGACCAAATACGAATTTTAAGTGGAGCGACATGCAGCGGTTGGTTCACTGATAACTGGCTCGCAATCAGCACCCCACAACGGCTGTTCAAATTGCGTGCAAAATTCGTTATAGCGTGCACCGGTAGCGTTGAACAACCGATGGTGTTTCGAAACAACGACCTGCCCGGTGTGCTGCTGGCGTCCGGTGTACAGCGATTGCTACGACTTTACGGTGTTCGTCCTGGTAGTAAGGCGGTTGTCGCTACCGCAAATATTGAGGGCTATGACGTTGCGATGGATCTTCTGGATGCAGGTATAACCGTTGAGGCTGTAGTCGACATTAACCAGTCGACAGCAATTTCAGAACCTGTCGAACAGCTGTCGGGCAGGGGCATTGCTGTGCATCAGGCTTATACGATTGGTGAAGCGATTCCCGGGAAGGGCATGCGATCAATTACCGGCGTCGTAATCAATAAGTTATCTGCATCGGGCGAGACTACGGGTGACGGATTGAAAATTGAATGTGATCTCCTGGTAACGAGTGTCGGCTACGCTCCGCTGGGACAACTCGCCTGCCACTCGGGGGGTCAGCTGGTTTATGACGACGACGTTCATTCGTTTGTTGTGCGCAATCTGCCACAACGCTCAAGTCTCGCCGGCTCTGTCAACCACCGCTACTCACTCGAGGCGGTCCTCGCAGATGGTCGTTCAGCAGGGTTGGACGCGGCACATGCCCTTGGCCTGAATCCCAATGCGCTAACAGAAACAGTTCCAGACCCAGAATCGGCCAGAATTAATCATCCGTATCCGATTTTTCCGCATCGCAAAGGCAAGGACTTTGTAGATTTCGACGAAGATCAAATGGTTGCCGATTTACAAAATGCCGTTGCGGATGGCTTTGAGCATCCGGAGCTCGCAAAGCGCTATAGCACGGTAGGAATGGGGCCCAGTCAGGGGCGGCTTTCGTCATTGAATGCGCTGCGTATTGTGCGTAGGCACAATGGCAAAATTATGGCCGGGACATCGGTAACAACACAACGTCCGCCATTCAGGCCATTGTCGTTTGGCGTGCTTGCAGGCCGCTCGTTTAAGCCGGAGAGACGAACGCCGATGCACGATTGGCATGCAGATAATGGGGCAGCGTTCATGCCGGCTGGCATGTGGCAACGGCCTGCGCATTACGCCGGTAACGCGGGCAGTAAGGCACAAATCGATGAGCAAATTTCCGAGGAAGTCGCTGCAATCCGAACCAACGTTGGCGCCATCGATGTGTCAACACTGGGCGGTATCGAAATTCGCGGTCCGGATGCCGCAGAGTTTCTGAACTGCCTATATACGTTTACCTATGAAAAGCAGCCGGTCGGTCGTTCCCGTTACTTGCTGATGACTGACGAATCGGGATGCATTGTTGATGATGGTGTGGCCTGTCGTCTTGGTGATGAACATTTTTACGTAACCACGACAACGACGGGATCGGATGCCGTCTATCGCAGCATGCTTCGCCACAACGCAGAGTGGCGATTGCAGATTGACGTTCTGAACGTTACCTCGACCTACGCTGGCATAAATATTGCCGGCCCTCACTCTCGCCAGGTCCTTGAAAAGCTAAAGTCTGATATCGATTTTTCAAGAGACACCTTTCCCTATTTGGCCGTTCGGCAGGGGAGTATCGATGGACATTCCGTCACGGCGATCCGTGTTGGTTTCATTGGCGAACTTGGATACGAGCTTCATGTGCCGTGGTCACAAGCGCTCGCATTGTGGGAAACATTGTTCGTTGCTGGAGAGAGTTTCGGAATTCGACCTGTGGGAGTTGAAGCGCAAAGAGTTCTGCGGCTTGAGAAAGGACATCTTATCGTTGGGCAGGACACCGACGGTCTCACAATGCCGCGGGACGCGGCTCTGGATTGGGCGGTCAAGTCCGATAAGCCGTATTTTGTCGGCAAGTCAGCGCTCGCATATTCCGGGACACGCCCCAGGTCACGATGCCTTGTTGGCTTTCGGTTATTGAACTCATGCGGCCCGATACCCGAGGAATGTCACCTTGTTATACGCGACGGCGACATTGCGGGGCGGGTCACCTCAGTCGCGCGTTCAAGGCAACTTGACGAAGTCATCGGTCTGGCGTACGTCACACCGGAGCAGGCTGAGATTGGTTCCGAGTTTGATATCAAGGTTGCTGCGAATCAGTTGATCAAGGCGCAAACCGTGGCAACACCTTTCTACGATCCCAGCAATTTGAGACAAGACTTCTAGGAGGCGCATGGCTATTTTGTCACCAAAAACAGGTATCTCGATAGTCGATTTGACGTGTATTCCGCGTACTGGCATCAAGGGCAAGGATCTCTCGCCGTGGATCCAGACGACCGGCTATGAGATTGGTGAAGAGCCCAACCGTGCCTACCCGCAGAGCGATAGAACGCTGGTCGCCCGTCTGTCGCCGGGTGAATTGATGTTGCTTGCTGATCCTTCTGATCCGTCGGACGAGATGATGGCATTTTCGCTTGAGGACGACTACCGGTGCTATTCGGTGCGGCGACAGGACAGTCATTATTGGTTTTCATTGGCTGGTGCGCTTTGCGCTGACATGTTCGCCAAACTTTGTGGCGTAGATTTATCTGGCACCAGTTTCCCAAACCACTCAATTGCGCAAACATCCGTTGCGAGGACCAGTGCGATTATTATTCGTCACGATAGTGGTTACACGCCGTGCTATCACCTGCTGGGAGATAGCTCAACTAGCAGATATATGTGGTCATGTCTTGTGGATGCGATGAACGAATATGGTGGCGCTGTCCCTCCTGAACAAACGATCTGAACAGGACAGGCTGCAATTCGCCTGTACTGATGACGAAGCATGGCGACGTCTTTGAGTTCGATGATTCGATCCTGATCGGCTGACTGAATTGTTCTCCGATCAGGACAGTCCTTTCAATTAGTTCAAAAAAGGGTCTGAACCAGAATTCAAAATCCGCGTCTCGGTGATTCGATCGATCAATTATCTGGTTAGTAACCAATTGGTTAGAAGATCGAATATTTCGAACTGCGCCAACGTTCTGTGTGATCTCACGTGGATTGTGTGATATCAACTGCGTGACCACCATCGGGACGAAGATTGTCGCTCTCGATTTATGAGTGAGACATCGAGCTGCAACATAAGCTTCCGCAGCCGTGTACCTGCGAGCTTTCGCCAGAGGCGGTTGTACAATTTGCTGTAGTCGCGGTTGTACGGACAGATTCGGATACAGATTGAGCAGTCGGAGTTCTGGCCGGCGCAGAACCTGAAGCATTTCTCGGCCCAGGTTGTCTACTTTAGTACGCCTTGCAGGTTCGAGACGCTGTAAGCCTTTCTCGACGGTGCTCCGTCCGGGATCGCTTTCGGTGGGCATGCGCTGCTGCACCGTAGGCAAATATCACAGAACTCCTTGACGCCGAATCGTTTCGGCTCGTTCAGGACGAGTGGGATGTTCGTGAAGATCTTGCCGAGCCGGAGTCTTGGGCCGTACTCCTCGGTGATCAGGAGACTGTGTCGACCTACATCTTCGAGGCCGGCCTGGACCGCCAGCGGTATCGCCAGCGTCGAGTCGTTCATGGAAGCGACCGCGCGGTAGCCGAGGTTGCGGATGTATTGCGTCAGGGTCAATAGCACGACGGTGTCGTGCGTATATCCCATGCCGGTAGCAGAGCTGGACAGTGCCGAGGGCACGGTCGCCGTCAGGTCGAGATCCATCGGTTCGCCGATGACGATGACATAAGGCAGGTCGTCCGGTATGTCGACCGGCTTGCTTTCGTGGGTCTGCTCGCTGTAGCGGGCGCTGTAGACCCAACGTTCATCGTACTCGCAGACGCCGAGGAGCCCGACGCCCATTACGTCTGCTGCCCTTCTGAGGTTCTCGGTTGCCGCTTCGGCCGATTCAAACGGGTACGGTTCCGGCCAGCTTTCCTCGTGAGCGGTGAAAGTGTCGAAGAAGCCTTCCTTGCGATCGTCCTGCTTGCGGCGCATGTCCCGCAGCACGTTGGTCACGTGCCAGGTGGCGTTTCTCAACGCGTAGTCTTTCTGCCCGAAGCCATCCGCCTTTCTCGCCCGGGCGTTCGGCATATAGTGGCCGCTGAAGAAATCGGTGGCATTCTTGTTCTTGATCTCGGGATCTCACTCGGACCGGCAGTAGATCTCATTTCGCTGGCCGAGTCGGAAGAAATCGTCGTTGATATCAAAGCCGGTAAATTTATCGATCGGTTTCTGGTTATTCACTTAGAACTCTTCCATCAATCAGCCCTTCTTACCGCGACCCAGATTCTATTGTATGTGGGTCCGCCTACAACCTTTGGTTGCCAAACCGCTGTCCATACAGGAAAAACAGCAGCTTATGCTGGTTCGGTCGAATTTCTTCAGTACCTGGGCATAGTGCGGACTTGTCGATTGTTGCTGAATACCAACGCGGATCTGGCCCACAACCACGGTACGCTGAGCTAACGCCATTAGGCACCACTTATTTCATGCAATCAACGCATCGCTTACAGTGGGACTTGAAAATCTATGGGATCTGGCTGAAGGTCGGAATGTCAGTCCACACCCGGTAGGATGTGATGTAGATTCGGACTGACTGGCTGCGAGGTATGAGAGATTTGAAACAAAGCGACGTAACGGCCGTTCCGCGGTTTGCGAATGTGGCAACGTTCATGCGTGCCCAGTTGCAAGATAAGCCGACAGATCTCGATATCGCCATGTTTGGTGTACCGTTTGATTTGGGATCTTCATTTCGCAGCGGTGCGCGGCACGGACCGGCACAAATTCGTGAGATGTCCCGTTTGATACGGGAAGTCAACTACGCCACGAAGGTTGCGCCGTTTGATTTGTGCCGGATTGCAGATATCGGTGACGCACCTGTGGATTCTCTCGACCTGACTGCCAGTCTTCGCTCGATTCAGGAATTTGTGCATTTAATTACGGACGCAGACGCCCGACCATTGGCCGCGGGGGGGGATCACACCATCAGTTTGCCAATTCTCCGTGCGATTGCGGCAGATGAGGCGCTTGCGCTTATTCAGGTCGATGCGCATTCAGATACTCAGGATCTGATGCTTGGCAAGAAATATGCAAACGGGACGCCATTTCGCCGCGCAGTCGAGGAAGGCTTGATCGATCCGCAAAAAACAGTACAGATCGGCATCAGGGGTACGTTGTTTAGTGTTGATGAACTTGATTGGGCGCTGGCCCAGGGAATTACGATCATCGATATGGATGAATTCGAAGTGCTCGGTGCGTCGGGTGCGGCGAAAAAGACGCGCCATATCGTTGCCGATAGTAATTGCTATCTAAGTATCGATATTGACGCGCTCGATCCCGGCGTCGCACCAGGTACCGGCGGCCTCGAGCCTGGCGGGCTTTCCGTGCGACAGGCGCAGGTGTTTCTGCGCGAGTTGCGAGGGACCTGCTTTGTTGGCGCAGATATTGTGGAAGTATCGCCGCCGCTCGATGCGACCGGCGGCACAGCGCTGGTAGCTGCAAACCTGATGTTTGAAGCGCTGTGTATGCTGGCCGAGTGTCACAACTCCAAACCTCAATAAGAACTTCCTCATTTTCTTTAGAGACAAACCTTAAGCCGATGTCCGGGAATCTTACTTGAACCAGACGGTCATCATCGCGGTTGGTGCTTTCGCCTATGTTGCCATTCTGATTCTGATCAGCGTTTTTGCTAGCCGCCGGGTTCGCGACAGTACAGATTACATAGTCGCAGGCAGAAAGCTGCCGCTTGGCTTGTGCGTATTTACGGTTTTTGCCACCTGGTTCGGCTCCGGAACCCTTATCGGTGCTGCCGGTGCGGCGTACAGTGGTGGGCTTGGTGCGGTCCTCGCAAATCCCTTCGGCTCGGCATTGTGCCTGTTATTGACTGGCCTCTTTTACGCACGTGTATTTCGTCGGCTCAAACTCCTTACTCTGCCGGATCTGTTCCGCACGAGATTTGGCCGCACCGCGGAAATCGTTGCTTCGCTCAGTATTATTCCTGCCTACGTTGGCTGGGTTGGTTCGATATTCGTTGCGTTCGGAACAGTGCTAAACGTTGTCGCTGGAGTAGATTTTGAAACCGCAATCCTCATTGGCGCCGTAATTACGATTGCGTATACGTACTACGGTGGCATGTGGGCGGTCTCGTTGACAGATTTTTTCCAGGCTATCGTCATTATCGTCGGTCTACTCATCCTATTTCCTTTGGTCCTGCAGGATGTCGGCGGTTGGCAGGGACTAACACGCAGCTCCCCTGCAGGGCATTTCTCAATGGCTCCTGAGCCATCGATCTACGGCTGGATCATGTTCATGCAGGGATTGTTGGTGATCGGTCTCGGTAATATTGCATCACAGGATCTGCTACAACGCGTCTTCAGCGCCCGCAGTGAATGGGTTGCCCAATGGAGCCTGTACCTCAGCACAGTTTTGTACCTGACCATCGCAATGATCCCGGTTCTGGTCGGTATTGCCGGAGCTATTGTTATGCCGAATCTCGCCGAACCGGCATCCGTGCTGCCCGCAATGGGTAAGGCCTACCTTCCTGCCATTGGCATGGCGTTGTTTGCTGGCGCCATGTTTTCGGCGCTGATGAGTTCAGCCGATGGCGGAATGTTGGCTCCTGCAAGCATATTTGGAAATAACGTGTGGAGTGCGATCAGATCGGATAGCAGTGGCGATCGCGTATTGCGTGTCAGTCGATTTGCGGTCGTGATCGTAGGATTGTTTGGCCTGGCCACAGCACTCTTCTTTCAGAACGTATATCAACTCATGGTCAAATCATTCTCGATATTGATGGTCGGCCTGTTTGTGCCGATGACCGCGGCCATTTACTGGAAGCGAGCCAACGAATGGGGCGCAGTTGCCAGCATGTTGAGTGGATTGCTAAGTTGGATTGCACTTGAATACTGGAACCAGAATATTGCGGAAATTCTGCTTCCTGCCGAGTTGATGGCGGCGGGCGTGAGTCTGCTAGTACTGGTTGTCATTTCGTGGACCACCGCTTACCGTAGTCCGCCGAAGCCTTCAGTCGATGTCGATGGCCAACAGATTGAGATGACGGAGCGTCTCGGGATACTGGGATTTCCCAAGTCAGCGCGTCGCCAGTAACCGGGAGGACAGTCTGGTTTTACCTAAGAAATAGTTTGTCTGGCAGTAACGTCAACGTCCACGTTGGGCATGCAATCATCTCAATGGCCAGAAACCTGCGGCTGTTGAATTGATTTGTCCGGATCAGTGAGCCTGGTCCTATGTGTCGTTTCAACGTGTCGGTTGATTGTCCCGTTTGTCAGATAAGTCACATTCCTTGAGCTGATACGAGTGTTTTGTCAGGACTGCTGCAAAGCAATGCTATTTTGCGCGACAATTTCGATTGCCTTCAACGTATTCCGTTCAAGCCCTAATTTCGTATATTATATATAAAACTACAACATTCGCTGACACGTAACGAAGGGGCATTACAATGCAATCAAATTCTGATTCGTGCCGCGCTATGGTCAACATGTGTGCGACCGGAACCTCGACGATCCTCTTGTGCGGCTGTTATCTGCAGGCGGCAGCAGAACAGAGAACGTCGCTAATTGCCTATACGAAGTTCGCTGAGTCGGGTCCCGAAATCTGGCTGGTAGACGAATTCGGCAAAGGGGCACGTCGGGTCGGCCCCGGAAGTGATGCCAGCTGGTCTCCTGATGGCCGAAGACTGGCATTTACAATGGAAGTCGACGGCAATGTCGATGTCTATTACATGGATCTTGATGCCACAAATGTGAATCGATTGACAAATGATGATGCAGAGGATTCGGGAGCATCATGGTCGCCAGATGGCTCAATGATTGCATTCAATTCGAACAGATCCGGCTCAGATCAGGTGTGGAGAAGCAACGTCGATGCCGGTGAGTGGGGATACAACCTCACCCAGCTGACCAAGGATACGCACCACAACCGGGTCAACAATTTTCTCTCCTGGTCGCCCGATGGTCGGTGGATTGCCTTTGAGGCAGATCGGGACCGGGACGATCCGGAGATTTACCTGGCCAACGCGGTTGACGGCAGCAATCAGCAGCGGCTGACTTTCACCCGGGCGCTCGATGAAGTGCCGTCATGGTCGCCGACCGGCGCAGAGATTCTTTTGTCATCGGACATGCACGATGAACCACAGAGCGGTACCTACGATATCTACATAATGAATGTCGACGGTTCCGCACAACGTCGCCTGACGACCACGCCTGGCGCGGCATCGTATCCATCGATGTCAGCAGACGGCAAAAGAATCGCGTATTCGTACCAATCAGGGGAGGACGGAGTTATGGAAATCTGGATCATGAACGCTGATGGCTCCGACCCGAAGCGCCTGCTCGAGGATGGCGGAATTCCACGATTCTCCCCATTCTAAAATCAAGGCAGCAACTCCATTAACCAAGGTTATCTGATGCGAATAAGACCACTCGAGATTGTCGGCGTAATCGGGCTTCTGTTTTTACCGGCGTTCCCTAGCGTTGCTGCGGATGCCGGGTACGAAGACTTGTTGCAGCTTTTCCAGGAGTTTCGTGGATCGACGGGATTGGGCGACTCGGAGTTTTTCGCGACACCAATTTTCTCTCCTGAACAAATAGCTGCGGAAGCGACTGCGCTGGTGAAATACCAATCAAGATTGCGTGCGATTGATTCTTCGAATTGGCCGGTATCAAAACAAGTTGACTACCATCTCGTCAGAGCCGAGATGAATGGCCTCGAGTTTGTGCACCGGGTCCTGAAACCGTGGCAACGGGATCCCGGAATGTACAGCGACATGACTGCGATTCTTGGCGAGCTCGGGTCGCCACCCTGGGACCCGGAATACATAAACGATATTGGGCAGATGTTGAGCAATGTTCCGGCTGCTTAGACACAGGCCGTCAAAAACCTGCAGAACACGCATCAGGTTCCGACAGATCTGGCCACGCTGGCCATTCGTGACCTTCGACATAGTCGGGATTCGTTATCGGAATTGTTATCCGATGCAATGACGCATCATCCTGAATTGGTTCAGCCGCTGCAGCAGGCCAGTGATGCTATTGATGGTCTTCTCAGCTGGCTGCTGGCCTATCAGAGCGAGATGACGGCTGCGGCGGGTGTTGGTAAAGATAATTACAACTGGTTGCTGAAAAACGTCTATCTGTTTCCCTATACATGGGACGAACTGCGAACCCTGGTCGAGTTGGAAGACTATCGCGTCATTACGTTTCAGCGGCTCGAAGAACATCGCAACAGAAATGATCCGCACATTCAGCCGGTGCGGTCGCAGGCAGAATATGAAGCCAGTGTTCGTGCATCTATCGATAGCCTGATGAGTTATATTCGCGATCAGGATCTGTTTTCGATGCCGGACTACCTGACGCCCGATGATTACATCGGTTCCTGGCACGGTTTTGACAACCCATGGCCTGAGAAGCACGACTACTTCTTCAACTTCTCTCATAGGGAATCGATGATGGAAGAGGCCCACGAAATGGTCGGGCACCACTTCGACCAGCTGAGGGGGCAATTCAATACTGATCCGATAAGAAAGGGGTGGCGACCTTACAAGATTTCCACCGCGCGGACAGAGGGCTTCGCCTTCGCCCTGGAGGAGCTGCTGATGCATGCAGGATACCTTGATGATCGACCGGCCCATTCGAGGGAGATCGCCTATGAGCAGGCCGCTTTTCGAACCGTCCGGGCGCTATCTGATGTTTACATGCACAGTAATGAATGGACGCTCGACGATGCTATGAAATATTGTGTGGCGAACGCGCCGCATGGTGAACTATCTGGACGATAGCCCGCATCTCTGGTTTGAGATGGCAACAACGTTACGTGGAGTTGGTCACCATATGCTGATGGTCGTTGGCAAAATTCAATTTATGAAGTTGATGCGCGACCGCGCTCAACAGCAAGGTGACGATTTTGAATTGCAAGCGTTCATGGATGAGTTCTTTGAATATGGGCTCATTCCGTTCTCTTTGATTCGTTGGGAAATGACCGGGGCCACTGATGAGATCGAAAAGCTATGGTAGAGAGGTGATTATGGGCGCAGTGCTAAAAATCGATCGGCGGACCTTACTAAAGTTAGGACTATCGACCGGCGTTCTGGCGAGCGTACCACTTGCAGGATGTGTCGTTGCGGATTCTACGAACGATTATTTGCTCGAATTTGTAAGTGACTCAGAGCTGCCTGTCAACAGTGAACGCACCGGCGTGCTTAATAGCGAAAGTTTCGAGACGCTGGCTTCATTGTGTGAATACGTTGCTCGCTCCTGGCAGCTACCGATTGAACTGGACGCCTATTTCGGCCAGCTCAAACACGATCTGGAACTCAAAACTCGTGTAAAGCCGGCATACCTCACTGAATACGAAAACGCGGTACAAGTTGTAAACAGAGTACGTGGCGAACTTGAATCGGATGATCAATCCTGGTCATCGCTTTTGTTTGCAGAATTTCCAGCGAGTGATCTTGCTTCGACCCGAATCGGACGTGCACGGCATTTTGTTTTTTCCGAAATAATCGCACATCAAATTCCCATATCGGGGGCCTTTAAGAGCTTTGGGCTGGTGAACTACAGGGGCTATTTTGGCGGCCCATATACTTTTCCAGGCAGCTATAGACGGGGAGCTGTCTAAATGAAATGTATTATTATTGTTGGCTCCGGCGTAGCAGGCACAGTGCTGGCAAGGCAGCTATTGGCAAATGGAGATCATCAGATCACCATGTTTGAAGCCGGCCCTGATTTTATACCGGGTGACCGTCGCATCTGGCTTGATAATTTGGTGGGCGCTTATAATATTTATGAACCGTTCATTGATGATCCACGTACTGAGAACGAACGTTTCGGACTGCGCGGTTCAAGATTGTTTATGAAAGGCGGTACCACCAATCACTGGGGCGGCCTGACGCCACGCTTTAAACCCGAGGACTTTGAACTGAAATCCCGCAGCGGATTCGGGGCCGACTGGCCTATCAATTACGATGATATGGCTCGCTATTATGCAAAAGCTGAAATTCTGCTCGGTATTACGGGTGATTCAGATAATGATGATCCACCACGGTATGGTGCGAAATACCCTTTCCCTCCAACGTCTTTTACCTTAGGTGATATGCTGATTATCAATGCGTTCAAAAGCCTCGATATATCCTACGGGCATATGTCGATAGCCAGGAACGGCAATAGGTGTATTACGACAGGAACCTGCAATTATTGTCCCACGAATGCACGATATACAGCTCTCTACGATTTGGGGCAACTACAAAATGAATATGGAGATAAACTGACCCTTCGAACAGACTCGCCAGTAACAAAAATATTAATGGATGGGAAAAAGCGTACCCGGGGCGTTAACTTTCTAGATCTTAAGACGGGTACTCACGAATCGATTGAGAGCGATGCGGTAGTTGTTTGCGGCGGTACGGTTGAATCTACCAAACTCCTGCTTTCCTCTGCCAACAAGGACTGGCCCGAAGGTATCGGCAACGATTCAGGGCATGTCGGCCGGCATTTGGTCGGTCATGCACTGATGTTCGCCACAGGTGTTCGGCCAGGAAATCCGGATAAGGTACATCAAGAACTTGGTTTTACCTCTCTGATCAGCCGACATTTTGATTCACCGGAATATCAGCATAAAGGTAAGATGTGGTTTTCCCCGAATGTTGGCTCAACCTCCTCTCTGGAAGAAAAAATTATTTCGAATGTTTCACGGGCTGACATTAATGCAAAAATGGCCTCCGAAACGGGAATTTCGTTAGAAGGTGAAATGGAACAATTTGAAAGCCCGGAAAATCGGGTGAGCCTGGGAAGCGGTACCACGAGACACGGCCTGCCCGCCACAAAAATAGAGTTTGGTGTCAATGAAACCAATATAAAAACTCGGCAGGAACATGTGCAGACTTTTGTTAAAATCTTAAAAACAGCAGGCTGTAAAGAAGACAATATTGAAACCGGGGTTGCAAACCCTGACGGTGCCCATGCATCGTCAACCTGTCGCATGAGCAGCTCCGATTCAGACGGTGTTGTCGATCCCAATTTACAGGTGCATGGCACGGATAATCTTTATGTATGTTCCAATGCTGTTTTCCCCAGTATTGCGGCAGCCAACCCGACGTTAACGGTATCAGCGCTTGCTGTACGGCTAGCAGAACATCTTGGCACAACATGACGCATTTCAGAGGCTGTTATCACTTGTAGGAATGTACGACCCTATTGGACACTTCGT